>Ga0315285_10002954_pt1 | contig 17774 bp, 16 predicted proteins | sample YL17G09_36_MG_FD_203698 | JGI IMG/M metagenome (GOLD analysis project Ga0315285, IMG submission 203698) | Sediment microbial communities from Yellowstone Lake, YNP, Wyoming, USA - YL17G09_36 | ecosystem: Environmental > Aquatic > Freshwater > Lake > Sediment | place: USA: Wyoming | collected... | reverse complement strand
AGCACTTGAAGTATGCGTTGGACGGCGGAAAGCAGTTCCTCATCCGTGAAGGGCTTCGTGATGTAATCCTGGACCCCCAGCTTGACGGCCGTCACTGCCCCCTGGATTGTCGGATACCCGGTGATCATCATGACCTCGGTATCCTTGAGGTTCTCCCGAACGTGTCGGGCCAGGTCCAGTCCGCTGACCTGGGGCATTTTTAGGTCGGTGATCACCAAGTCGAATTGGGTGTCTTCCAGCAGCCGAATGGCCTCCGCCGCGCCGGACGCGGTAAACACCTGGTATCCGGCGGCCACCAGGTTCCGCCGAATCAACTCCAGCGTGTCGGGGGCGTCGTCGACGACCAGGATGCATTCCTTCTCAGCCGCGGTCGCCATTCTGACCAGTCTCCTGAACGTGTTCTGCTCCGGTTGCAGGCAGGCGGATCTCAAACCGCGCGCCCTGCCCGGGTCGGCTCTGAACGTCGATCGTGCCACCGTGTGCAGAGACGATGCCGTGTACTACAGGCAAGCCAAGGCCGGTACCCTCACTCACGCCTTTCGTGGTGAAGAACGGCAGGAAGATCTTCCCCAGGACCTCCTCACTCATCCCAGTCCCAGTGTCTTCCACGATGAGTGACGTGCCGGAGCCGTTCGCGTGCGTCCTCACCGTGAGTGTTCCACCATCGGGCATCGCCTGCACGGCGTTGACCACCAGGTTGACCAGAACCTGCGTCAGTTGCGCCGGATCGCCGTGGATCTCGGGCAGCTCGGGTGCCAGCTCGCGGACCACGCGTGTGCCCGCCTTCGCACACCGGGCCTCCAGAAAATACAGGCTGTCTTCGACTACCTGATTCAGATTCATCAGCGCCCTTCTGGCCGGTACCTGGCGAGCAAAGACCATCAACTTCTTGATCACCTCGCGCGCATACAGCGACCCGGTGACGATCTTCTCGATATCGCGCGCCGCCGGTTCCGGCAGTCCGCGGCACTTCCGCGCAAGCTGGGCGAAACCCAGAATGCTGCCCAGCGGCTCATTCAGTTCGTGGGCCACGCCGGCGGCGAGCTGCCCGATCGTCGCCAAGCGGTCCGCGTGGATTAGCTGTTGTTGAAGATGCGCCCTCTCTCTCTCGGCATCCTTCCGTTCGACAATCAGCGCCACCTCCCGGGCCACTGCGGCGATCAGCTTCTCCTCCTCTTCAAGAAACGCGCCGGCGGCAAACTCCGGCCGCTCCTCGACATAGTGAACCTCGACGACGCCGCGCCGACACCCACTGACAATTATGTCCGCCGACTGTTGGTACCGGCCCGGACGAAAGCCGGGCGTTGTAGGTGAGTGGTCGTCAACAACGATCCTCGCCGCCGCAATCTCCGGGTACTGCCAAGCCGGCGGAAGAAGGTCCACGATGATGTGAAACATCTCCTCCAGTTCCGCGTCCGCCCGTTCGGCCACCTGGGCGATGCCGTACAGACACGTCAGTTCTTTGACTCGCTCGCGGAGTGCGTACTGGGCGCGCCAGTCGGCCATCGCCAGCCCGAGCGTCTGGGCGACCCCTTCGTAAGTCTCGACATCCTTTTTCGCGAAGCAGTTCGCTGGTTCGCTCTTGACATGCAGAAGGCCGATGGTGGCCTCGTCCACCACGAAGCGCATGATCGCGAGCGACCGGTAGTGCCCGCCGACACAGAGGATCCTCGGACGGGCCCCCGGTGCGGTTGGCGCGCTTAGCGTCACCTTTTCCCAGGCGTCCCCGGTCCAAAAGCTGCCGTTGCGTGTGAAGAACGACTGCGCGGAGTCGAACTCCTGGCAAGCCACGTCCCGACACAGTTGCTCCAGGTCCGTGGACTCGTGAGACGCCGGAACCACTTTCCCGTCGGGACCGCGCGCCCAGCGCGCCAGCTCAAGATGCGCGCGGACTCCGGGGCGTCGGGAAGCCTCCCAGCGATAGTGCAGCTCACCATGGCTCAGCCGCACCTCGACGGCATCGCAGCCCGCGAAGCTTATCAGTGCCTGCGAGACTTCGTGCAGGAAGTCCGTCCTGGAGAGGTCTCGGCTCGCGCAGTGCAGAATCGTCCGGGAGAGCCCGGCACTGTCTGCCGGCCGAACCGAACGGTCCCTCGCCTGTGCCGACGCGGTTGACGGCCTCTCGTCCATCTGCACGCCACCACTGCAAAAGCCCAGCCTCCATCATAAGTCGCAGGTGCTTGCTCTTCCATCGCCGGGAGGATTCGGCCGTGCCTGCCGTGTAAAAGGTCGAAGACGCCCGCCGCGTAACTTGTCTCCCTGGCATCGCATGCAGTTGCAGACCACTGCGCCGCAACCGCCCTTGTGAAACCGCTCCGAGGGCTGGCTTCACTCTTCCGGCTCAACGTGGTGGCCGTTGGAGGATCAGCGCGGGCCGCCGGCGCTGAAGCGAGCTAACCACACCGCGAAGTTCCCCGACTTTGGCCCCAGTGAGGCCATTCATCGATTCCCGTCCGCATGATCGACGACTTCCAGCTTCACGCGCCACGCAACTCACGCGACCCATGCCAAACATAAGCCGAACGGCGCCGGAGCATGCGTATGCAAGATGATGTGCCTATATGATTTACAGAAAGCGGCCGATGGGATTCGAGCCCACCACGTCCAGCTTGGGAACTCGGAGATCGGCGCGCAAATACTGTGCCGACAAGATGTTATGCCGCGTTTTTAGGCCGAAAATGAGGTTTACAATTGGGTTGCAGGTCACTGGCAAGTGGATAACAAGTGTGATGCGCAGCGAAAAAAATGACCAAAAGCGAGGGCGGGGTTGAACGCCGCTAAGTGGCGTGGCCGCCATAGTTTAGGAATGCGGACGGGGTGGTGGGTATGGTGAGCGATCGGGCGGGGGTGGGGGAATAGCTGACCAAGGAAACGGCCCTGGCGCTAGCGCAAATGGGGTCGGCCCGCGGTTGCGACCCGGGTCGCGCAGAAATAGATGACCATGCGCGGCCCGGCTCGCGGGCGGGCGCTGTCCGCACGGCTGAGCCGCAGGACAATGGACGGCGGAAGCGCGCACGGACGGCGCTCGGAAGGCGGTCGAGGGCGGATCGGGCGGCGTATCAAATGGGCGCCCAAGGCGACCTGAACTGCGACGGCTGGATCAACTTCCAGGACATCAACCCGTTCGTGTTGTGGCTCTCGAACCTCGTGGCGTGGCAGGCCGCGTACCCGGGCTGCAACCCCAAGAACGGCGACATCAACTGTGACGGCCTGTACGGGACGGGCTCGTTTGAACACATCAACCCATTCGTGTGGCTCATGGGACAGTGTGGCAGTGGCAGTGGCTGCCAATGCCCAGGCCCGAGCATTTGCCCTTCACCCGGCATTTGGGGTGGCCCGGGCACGAGCTGCGATCCGAACGAGCCCACTTACGGCTGCAGCCAGTGCGAGGCTGCGATCCTGGCCAAGCCGCACGGCAACAGTGAGCCGAATGACCCGCCGTGTCCGGCGACGTGGTATGTCGACACCTACAACAGCGGCTGCGACAAGACGCCGCCCGGTCCGATGCAGACCATCTTGCTCAACCCGACGGGTTCACCGATTGACCCGAACACGGCGTGGCGTGGGCGGAGCGGCACGTGGTTCACGGACCCGAATGATCCGGCGACGCTGAAGAAGGATTACGACTGGTACGAGTTCACGCTGACGGCCAGTCGCCGTTTCAAAGTCTACCTGTACGCCGACTTCACGGCCACGTGGGAGATCTGGAAGCAGAACGACTGTGCATATGGGCCGATCGAGGGTCTGGAAGTGCCGGCGTGCCACGACGCAGGTGTGTTCACCGTGCGCTGCTACACGGCTGGCACGTGCTGGCTGCGGGTCTTTCCGACCGGGTACACGTCGTGCGGGAGGTACTACTACCTGGGCTTGACCGAAGCCGGCTCCTGCAGTGTATGCAGCTTCTCGTGCACCGGCATGGACTCGGATGACCCGTGCGACGATCTGACCCACTATGACACCAACGCGGGTTGCGATGATCCGAATGCGCCGCCGCCGCACTTCATGGCGTTCAACTGCGGCGGGACGTATTGTGGCCGGTCCTAGGCCAGAGAGGTTGGCGGTGTGGGGTATTACGACCCCGACTTGTTCCAGATCACGCAGACCAACACCGCCGACCGGCGGATCCGGCTGACAGTGACGGCGGAGTTCCTGGCGCACATCGAGTGCTACCTGAGCTGCGCCGACTATGCGAACGGCGCTCCGATTCCCGGCCTGGACGGTGTCACGGGGCTGGGCGTGGGCACCACGTGCCCGACCGTGGTCGTGACCAGCACCAACAGCTTCCCGCAGGGCGCGACGATCTATGGTCGCATCACGATCGTGGATCAGTTCGGGAACCTGCTGACGACCTACTATCCATGCAGCAACGGCTTCACCCGTTGGAAGATCGTGGCGGCGTGCATCACGTAGCCGACGAGCAGAATGTGGCACAGCCGCCCTCGGCGGTCCAACCATGCGATCCCCGTTGTGGCTGGTGCCCGTTTCGGGCCCGCCTGGCGTGCCCTGTCGGTTGTCACAGGCGTGAGGTCCGCGCTGGGGACCCTGTCCCGCCGCGCGACCCGCCCCCAGCCGGCGATAGCCCCCAGGCTCGCGAACCGTGCGCACGGAAACTGCGGACTAGCGACGGCAAGACGATTGCTGACTCTGCTCCCGGCGGCTACATTCTCGGTATGGTCGCACGAGACGCCAGCAACTCGAATCCTCGGGGTGCGATATGAAGGACTACCGGATTACCAAAGAACACGTGTGGGGCGGCCTGCTTGCGGACCACAAGGGCGCGCTAGCGGAGAAGCTGCGGGCGCTGAGCGCCGGCGGGTTGAACCTGGAGCTGATCATCGCCCGGCGGGAAAGCTCCGGCCAGGGCACCCTGTTCATCTCGCCCCTCCGCACGTTGCAGGAGCTCGACAACGCGGAGAAGGCCGGCCTGAGCCGGGCCGGGCACATGCGGACGCTGCGCATCGAGGCCCCGGACACGCCCGGCCTCGGCGCGAAGCTCACCACGGCCGTCGCCGAGGCGGGCATCAACCTGGTCAGCTACTCGGCGCTCTCCCTCGGCGGCCGCTGCGTGACGAGCATCGCGTTCGACTCGGATGCGGATGCCGACCGGGCGAAAGCGGTGCTCGACCGCCTCCTGTCGTCGTAGATGGCCGGCGACTGCCAGCGTTGCGGCGCCTGCTGCATCGGGCTCGACGTGCTGCTCACCGATGCCGAGGTGGACCGCTTTGAGTCTCAGCCGCGGCTGCTGGCACTCACGAGGCTGCATCTGCGCAGCGGTGCCCCACCGCTCCGCTTCATGAAGAGAGACGCCGCCAGCGACCGCTGCGTGGCGCTACAGGGAGCACTGGGGGCCTGCTCGTGCGGGATTTACGAAGCCCGGCCGGGGCTGTGCCGCGCTTTCGCGGCGGGGTCGGCGGACTGTCAGTCCGCGCGTCGCCAGCGCGGCCTGCCCGCGGAGCAATCGTAAGTCCGAGCCCAACGCGCCAGCGAGGGGCAGTCTCCGCATCCCCTACGCAGCCTGTTCCGCGTGTTGCGGTGCGCTCGTCTTCCGCGTCGCCAGGTAGAAGATGATCATGCCGACCATGCCGACGAGTCCCACCGCGCCCAGCCAATACCAGACCACCTGCGGGTGATACGCGTTCCACAGCAGTTGCGTGGCGCGCTGCACGGCGCCCGCGTCGACCTGTCCGGCGATCCCCTCGAACGCTGCCTTGACCTGGCCGGCGGAGAGCGGGCCTGCGGCGGCCTCGTGCGCCAGGGACGCGACCGCATTGTGGACCGCCGTGCTGTCCCCGGTCTTCACGACGTACGAGAGGCTCTCCACGACACGCTCGGGAGGAAGCGCCTGGGCGTTCGTGATCAGGTCGCGGGACATGCCGAGCGTGTGGACCATGTAGTCCCGCGCCAGATTGACCTTGCTGCTAAAACGCTCATAGGCGTACCCCGAGAGGAAGTTCCCCAGCGCCCAGCCGATGGCGAAGGGGATATTGGCATAGCCCATATACAGAGCCTTCTTGTCCGGCGGGGCGATAAGTCCGACGTACGCGTTGAACGTCGGGCTGCACATCATCTCCCCGATCGCGAACGTGAAAATCATCAGGCAGCACAGCCAGCCGATGCTCGTTGCGCCGGCGCCGACGAAGCCCACGACCGCGATCAGCATGCCGATGATCATCGCGACCACTTTGTGCATCCGACTAATACACCACGACAGCGGAATCACGAGGATCACGATCGCCACGGCGTCTATGTTGACGATGATCTCCGGCTTGGTCTGACCGGAGGCGGTTAGCCAATGGCTGTTAATCGCGCCGAAGAAGCCGGCTACGTCGCTCGTGTTGACCCACTCGTCGATGAAGTTGGGCAGCAAGTCGAAGAGTTGCATGAACATGAGCCAGAAGCAGGAGAAGATCAACAGGAACGCGACGAGGCGCAGGTCCTTGAAGATGCTGGAGATCGATGAGAAAAACACGCCGACGGGCCCCTTCCGGTCCATCGTCCCATCCGCCGCATGGACCTTCTCTGGCTCGCGGTACAGCAGGAAAGCCGGCAGGAAGTTCAGCGCCGTGATCGCTGCCGCGAAGTAAAACACGTTCTGCCACTGAATATCCGCCCGCAGTATCGCGGCCGCCATCGGCGCCACGGCGCCCCCGATGTTGACCACCCAGTAAAAGACGCCCCAGCCCACCGAGGAGGTCTCGTCCGTCGTGACTCGGGCAATCGTGCCTTGCACCGGCGGTTTGAAGATGGCCGTGCCGCTGCCCACCAGGCAGGCGGCGAAGAGGAAGACCCAGAAGGCGGCCCCAGAGAAACCATGGGCGCCCAGAGCGTCCGAAATGCCCTTCGATTGCGCCATCAGAAAGTAGCCGAGGGTGTTGATCGTGAACGCGACCGCCAGGCTCTTGCGATATCCGTAGCGGTCCGTGTACCCGCCCGAGACCATCGGGATCAGGCATTGCAGCAGTGCCCAGATGCTGAGGATCAGGCCCTTCTGTGGGTAACTGAGACCAAGCCCGTTCGCGCTGCCGGCGGCCACCAGAAACAATGCCCGAATCGCACTGACGCTGAAGAACGCCAGGCGCTCGAACGTCTCCATGATGTTGGCGTACCAGAAGTTGGCGGGCAGGGTGCCGATTTGCGCAAAGAACGACTTTCTCGGGGCCGGTTGTTCCACGCTCTGCTCCTCTGATTAGCGCTGCGACCGTCGCCGCGCGGCTCTTATATCGCAGACCGGCTTGCCCTGACAGCTCCTCGTCGGGCCGAAAACGTCGGACGCGGAAGTGCGACGCAACGGGCGGCTTCGCCGAAATGCAAAGCGGAGCTTTGCACTACTCCACCGGGCGCGACAAAAACCCCACGCTCGAGGCGAAGCACCGCTCGCGCAGCCGCTCGTGCGAGGCGGCGTCGCGCTCGTCCTCGCCGCGCAGATCCTCCAGATTGGCGTTGCAGCGGTCACAGTCCGCCTGGTGCACGTGGAAGTCGATGTACACGCTCCAGTCGTCGTCGAGCACGCCGAGCAGGTGGCGGCCGAGCGTCGAGCGCTTCAGGCACGAAATGCCCTCCTCGCGCCAGATACGACCCACCGTGCTGTCGCGGGCCAGGTCGGCCTCCTGCCATTCAGGCGCCCCAGGCGCATCACTGGTGAGCTTCCGCCATTGCTCCAGCACACGGAACTTGATGCCGGCAATCGCGGGCTCGGTCAATCCGAGGTCGGCGGCGACTTCCTTGTTGCGCAGGCCGAGCACCACCAGCATCTCGATCGCGATCAAGTCCTGGAAGCGGCGCTGCTCGGTGCACTGTTCAACCCATTGCCGCAGGCCGGCGACCAGCGCGGAACGTTGGGCGGCCACTTTCTCCTGGTCCGCGAGGTAGCCGCTGGGGGTCTCGGCGTCGATCCAGGCCTCGGCCCCCTCGTCAGCGTCCAGTTGGTCCAAGCTCTGGCGCTGGCCCTTTTGTCGCCGGCGGAGATAGTCGTGCAGCTTGTTCCGCAGGATCGCGAACAGGTAGGTTTCGAGCGAGCGGCTGGCGTCATAGGTCGGCAGGCTGCGCAGCAGGCCGAGGAAGGTCTCCTGCACGAGGTCCTCGGCTTCGCTCCGTTCCGCCAGCATGCGGCGGGCAAAGCTCAGCATGCGGCCCTGGTAGCGGTCGATCAGCTCGCACCACGCCTGCTGATCGCCGCGCTGTACGGCTGCCATCAGGAAGGTATCTGCTTCGCCGCCGGACATTGGCAGGTCCTGCGCCCGGCCCGCGCCAGGCGAGTTGATCAGATATTGAGGATACCGCGGAGCCCCGCGGCCGGACAGGCCAGGAAGAAGTAGGGCAGGTCAAGCGAAGCGTAAGCGTAGCGCGACCTGCCAGGAACTCACGCTGTGGCCGTATCCGGCGTGGTAGATTCCCCGTGCCCCTCGAGTCCACGAAGGCCCAGCCGCCGCGCGACGGGCGGGCGGGATGCGCGCTCCCGCGCGGCGTGCGCTTCGCTGATGCGCCCCGTCACTGTCCGGCGGTGTACTTGAACGACAGGTTCACGCGGGCCCGGTACGCCACCACTTTGCCGTCTTCGACCCGCAAATCCAGCTTGGTGATCTCGGCGACCCGCAGGTCCCGCAAGCTCTCGGCCGCGGTCTCGACGGCGTTCTTGGCCGCCTCCTCCCACGACTTCGCGCTCGTGCCGACCAACTCGATGACTTTGTAGACGCTTTCCTTTTGCGGCATGACGCTGCTCCTCGCGAAAAACGGTCCTGGTTGGCGCGGAATCCTACCGCAGGCCGCCCGATGTGGCTACAGGTCCCAATCCGCCCCTCAAATCCGCGCCCGCAGTCCGCCGCGGCGGACGACGGACAAGCACGCGGTGGGCCGTGCCGCCGCCCCTACTCCTCGACCGGCGGCCAGAGGATCCAGTCGCCATCGGGCAGCCCAGGCGTGCCGACCGGCAGCCATTCCCGGGCGCGCTGGTTGCGTTCGACAGATTTCTCGTTCGGTTTTCGCGGTTCGGGCAGTCGTCCACCATCATCGATGCGATTGACGCCGATCGAGTACAGCACCGGTTGCCCATCGATTACGCGGTACTTGAGTGGCTTGCCGTCGTAGCGGTCTGGTGGTACCTGCGGCAAGAACTGCGGCGTCAGATCATTCAGTGATTCTGGCCATGCACCGGCCTGACGCCGGTACAGCTCGAGCGCGGTGGCCACGAGCGTGGCGTCGCGCGCCTGCCTCGTGCGTTCAAACAGTTCCGCGCAGCGCGCGTAGGAGGGAAAGAGCAAAGATATCGGGTAATAACGCAGCTTCTGAAGGGGGGACGAATGCAGTTGCTCCAGTGCATGTTCTACCTCAGAGGGACCGCGCTCCCACAGCGGCACCTGCGCCTCGGATTCCACGCGCGCCATCCAATCCCGGAATTGTGCGTTCACTTCCTGCCGGCTGGCCAACAAGATGCTCATAACGGGCGCGCCAGCTTTTGTTTGAGATCCGATGGGGGGACGCACAGCAAAATCCCCCGGTCCATCACGACCCTTCCACATCAGTTCCGCGGTCGGCAGGCCATCGCCACGACCGTCATCCGTGTAATAGCGCTGCAGGGTGTCGTCGAAGGCTGCATATTCGGATGCAAAATTCAGACGCAATTCAGGCCCGCCGCCGAGGACGGCGAGACGGTGAGCAAGCGGCTTAAGGGCTGCGTCCGACAGCAGGCTGGGATATGAGTACAGAATGCTCCGTACCGCGTCACAAGTGAGGTTGCCGATCGCCAGGCCTACCAGGTCGCCGATCAGCAGTCGCAACTGAAACGCGTGATCCACCACACCGTGCAGCGCATCGATGTCTGCCGCGGTGCGCTGCGCATCGCCACCGACCGCCGCGATCCGCGCATCGAGTGCCAGGAGTCGCCCCACACGGCGCAGCGCAGTGCATTGGAGCGGCGACTGCACCGCGCCGAAGTCTGGGTTGTCGGAGACGCTCGCGGGTACGCTCGACCGACCGGCTTCGGCGAAACCGAGCGCTTGCAGAAGGTCGCTGTCCACTTTGGCATCCAGCACCGCGCCCAACTGTGGCATCGCGGCGGCACGCCGACACAGCTCCAAGGTCGAGTCGTTGTCCGCGATGTATGTGTTCAGCGCGGCCCAATTCGGGCTGGCCGGATCCAAATCCGCCATTTCATACGCGGGGACATCTCCGTGCTGCCCCAACACGGCGGTGCGATAGATGGGCCAGGCTCGCTCTGCCTCCGGCACCGCCAACGATGGTGCGTTCCACTCCGCCACGTAGTTGCGCGTGACTTTTGGAGAGTGCCGATACAAGCGCACGGCCTGCACGCCGTAGGCCACGAGCAACAAGGCGAAAATCACCTGGACCGTGCGCTTGGTCAGGTGCACGAACTTCCAGGCCAGCGGCCGGCCGCGGAGCTTGGCCCGGCGGATCAGTCGGGCAGCCTGTTTCGCGTTGCCGAACGAGACCAGCAGGTCATTCTCGCTCGCGCCCGCTTCGAGCCCGTCTTGAAAGTGAGCGACAAGCTCCTGCGCGACCGCCAGCTTCTCGCCGGCCCATAAACGCGTCTTGCCGACCACCCGCAGAACTAACTCGGCCAGCGCAGCGGGCAGCGCTGCTTCGTTAACGACCTGCCGAATCGTCGCGCGTGGCCCGATGCGGCCGTGCAGGAGGTCTCCGACCGGGGTGCACAGGACACGGTGGAAATGCGAGAGTGTCGGTTCCTCGCCGTGCGGTGCGGTGCTCATGCTCCCGCCTCCCGCGGGGATACCCCGCCCGGCACGATTCCCAGCGCCTGCATGGCCTGCACCACGGCCTGCCAGTGCGCGGCCGTGTGTGCCAATTGCGTCCTGCCTCGCTTGGTGATGCGGTAGTAGCGGCGGTCGCGGCCGGACGGCGCTGTGCGCTCAAAGCTCTCGATCAGCCCCTTCGCTTCCAGGTTATAGAGCATCGGATACAGCGTCGATTGCCCCATCGCCAGCACGCCGTCCGAACGCCGGGCGAGGGCCTCGACCAACTCGTAGCCGTACATCTCCCGGCGTTCGAGCAGCTTGAGAACCGCTACCGGTCCGGCCCCCCGCATCAGCTCGCGCTCGATCCGCATGGCTTGGCTCCACTATTGCGTGCCGCATACTATGTCTACCATAGTATAAGGGCACAATCTCACGCCGGCAAGGGGGCGCGTACGTTTTTCGGCGGCTTTTCGTTCCTCGCCGCGCTCGTAGCCGGGTCGCGTCGCTCCCCATGTCTGACGTAGAAGGCCGCGACCTTTCCACGGCCCGGACAGAACCTGGCCCCTGCCAGACAACCGAACGACCCGGCCGGTGTGCCCGCCGTGTGTTGATCCGCCCCGTACCTGCCGGTTACAATCGCCGACTGAGGATGAGCTCAGTGCGGCCCTTACGGAGTTCTCTTTTCGCACGATCGGTCGTGACGCGGCAGGGACCAATGGGGCGGTGACGCCGGGCGGCGGCATCCGGGCGCACACCCGCATGGCTGCGTAACCATGCTCCGCGGAGAGGATTCAAGGTCGGCGCGCCGCCCAACGGGCGTCCGGGAGCAACAAGGCATGCCATTCAGCAGACCGCACTTCGGCGGATCGCACAGGAGCCCAGTTTTCACCGCCTGCGTGTACACCGCGCTGACCGCGGCGGTCGCGTTGTCGCTGGCCGGGTGTCCGACGAACGACCCGCTAATTCTGTCGCTGGGGGACGATCCGGGCGGGGCCCCACAGGTCGCCGGAACTTGGGCCATGGCGCGGACCGAAGCGGGCGGCACCTTCGGCCTCTTCACGTTCGACGACGCCGGCCGCCTACGACAAATGTGCTACCAGCAGGACTTCCTGGACTACGGGGTCAACTCCATCCTGCTGGACGGGCAGCCGCACGTGACCGACGCCGGTGCCACGCTTACGGCGGCGGCGCGGGTTGCGGGAAGTGAAGAGCAAGTGATGATCACAATGGCCTGGGCGGCCCAGTCCGGTCCGGCCACCGTCGGGCGCGCGTACGCCACCGCCGGTATGACGCTGGCCGACAGCAGCTCGGCCGACGGGTTCCTCGCGGTCGATTACACGCTCAGCGGCGAGGGATCGGTCCTCGTTGATCCGATCGTCGCCCTGCGGCTGTCCGACGACACGGACGGCTGCCTGCGCGACGACGAGTTCGAGGAGAATGATTCGCCGGAGACCGCGGCCGAGCTGGCGCCGGGTGAGTACGGGCAGCTACGGTGTTTCGATGACGACTGGTACAAGCTGGTTGTGCCCGCGGGGAAGATCGCGACGGCGATGGCGATCTGGGACGACCGCTTCGGCAGTGTCGGCTTCTACGGCTTCGCGGAGAATGGCATCGATTCGGTAGCCGCCCCGTTTGCCGGGCCGGGTACGTACCTCGTGAAGGTCGAGCCGCTGCCGGGCGAGATCCAACCCGATTACGGGCTGGTTATCCAGTTCTTCACTGAGGACCAGTATGAAGAGAATGACACCCAGGACACGGCGGCCCCCATTTCCGCCGGCGAATACGACTTGACGGTCGTCGACGACGACTGGTTCCGCATGGACGAGGGAATGCCGGCGGTCGTTCAGGTGGCCATCACATTCGACCACGCGACGGGGGACCTGGACCTGGAGCTGTACGACGAAGACGGCACCCTGCTGGCCAGCTCGGCCACGGGGGCCGACACGGAGACCGTAACCGGGTTCACGCTGACCGGGAAGTTCCTCATCCACGTCTTCGGATATAATGGCCAGGCCAATACCTGCCACATGACGGTCGGCGTCACGCCCATTCAGGAGGACCAGTGGGAAGAGAATGATGCGATGGACGAGGCGGCGACGATCGAGCCGGGCACCTACGAGATCGGCGTGCTGGATAGCGACTGGTTCCGCGTAGCGGTCGGTACGTCGGCCGTGCTGCACGTCACGCTGGAATTCGACAACGACATCGGCGATGTCGACCTCGAGCTGTATGACGCCGCCGACGGGCTGCTTGCCATCTCCATGTCGACGTCGGATACGGAGATAGCCAACGGCTATGCCGCCGGCGGAGAATTCCTGATCCATGTGTACGCCTATAGCGGCATCAACCGTTGCCAGATGACCATCAAGGCCACGCCCATCACGGACGATCGGTTCGAGGAGAACGACACGCAGGAGACCGCGGCGCTGATCGATCCGGGGACATACGAGATCGTGGCGATCGACGAGGACTGGTTCCGGGTGGATGCCGGCGGGCCGGCGAACATTGAGGTCACGCTGACCTTCGACAGCGACCTGAGCGACGTCGACCTGGGCCTGCTCAATGGCGCCGGCGATACGCTGGACCAGTCAGCGACGCTCACGGACGAGGAGGCGGTCAGCGGCTTCTCCGCCACGGGCGAGTTCCTGATCCTGGTGTACCCCTACAGCGGGGCCAACGCGGTCACCATGAAGGTGACCGTCACGCCGCAGTAGGGCAGGTCAAGCGCAGCGCGACCTGCCAAAGCCACGGCATCACGCGCACCCGGCAGGTGTCGTCCGCTGCCGCGGTCGCCACCTGCCCTACTTCAGCCCCGCCGGGTAGCGCCGGGCCAGGTCCACGTAGAGCTGCTTGAAGCCTACCCACTGCGCCTTGACGTCGTCGCCGACGACTTTACCGAGCAGCCGCGCGGGCGTGCCGACGGCGATGCGGGCGGGCGGAATCTCCTGGTGCTGGCGGACCACGGCCCCTTCGGCAACGATGGCCCACTCCCCCACTGTCGCCCAGTCCGACACGATCGCCCCCATGCCGACGACCGCCCAATCGCGGACGGTGGCGTTGTGTACGATGCAGCCGTGGCCGAGCGTAACCCGCTCGCCAATGGTGGTCTGCTCGCCCGGCCGGGCGTGAATCACACAGTTGTCCTCGACCGCGGTGTGATCGCCAATCTCGATCCGGCCGTAATCGCCGCGAATGCGGGCGCCCGGCCCAATCCAGCAGCCGGCGCCGATCTTGACGTTGCCGAAGACGTCGGCGCTGGGGTGAATGTACGAGCCGGGACCGATCTCGGGCGTTTTGCCCTCGAAGGTGTTGATCATCGTTTCTCCTGCGCTGGGCGAACCGGGCTTGTGCTCGCACGTATAATACGTCCAACGGGACCGCACGGAAGCGAGAGGCGCGGTCAAAGGGCATGGAGCCCTCCCGGCAAGAGAATTCTCGCGCGGAGAATGAGCATGTCGTTGCGAGTGGTTCGAAATCTGATCCTCGGCAGTCTCGTGGCAGTTCTGGGCCTGGCGACCGGCCTGACCGGCAACACGGCGGCCTACGCGGCGCCGCCAGGCGGAAACGACGTCAACGCGCCGGCCCACCACAAGAAAGCGACGACCGGCAAGCACCAGCGGGCGAAAACGAAGAAGCACTCCCACAAGAAACATCACAAGGCGACGAAAAAGTCGAACAAGAAACACCACAACGGCAGCCAGGCGAAGAAGCACCACGCCGCCGCCCGACGGGCGGCGTGAGAGGCAACAAGGCAACGAGGCAACGAGGCACCGTGGGCGGGGTGCGGTCGTGATATGATCCCCTGCGCGAAGGCGGGTACCGGGACCGCGTTTTTGACCGCGCCAGCCGAAGGTGATCAACGTGATCAAATTTCTGCACCCCCCAGTTGAGCGCCTTCGTTATTAGGACCAATCATGAGCAAGAGCTAACCGCCAAGACGCCAAGAACGCGGAGGTTGCGCAAAGCAGACACGGGGGCGCGCGGGTCCATCAAGAGAGTGTTCATTGCGCAAGGCACGAAGGCACGGAGGCACGCAGGAAATAACGGGAATTGGCGGGAATTGGCGGGAGTTCGCGTGAAAACGTGAAAAGGTGAAAACGTCATAAGGGAACGCGGGGGCGAGCGGCAGAGCGGCGAGGCGATCCGCCGCGGCGGACGCACGGGATTTTGGATCTTGGATTCGGGATTTTGGATTTGGGCTACACGCGGCGCAAGCCCGTGGGAACCGGACCCGCGCCCCACCCTCCTCTAGAGCCCCTTTAGGGGCGGCGGGTCGCTTTCGGAAGAGAGTTCGGGAGATTACGCTCTGCACATGGACCGACGTTTGGTCAGGATCAAACGTGACCGGTGCCCGCTCTGCGGCTGTCCCGAAATCAAGCTGGGCTTCGAGCACGTGGACGTGCGCCGTCGCGCTGGGAAGAACGTGGGGCTGCGTGTGCGGCGTTGGGCCTGCCCGAAGTGTGGGGAACGGTTCCTGACGGCCGACGCGCGGCGCCAAATCGATGCCGCCCTGGGGCTGGGCCGAAAGGGCCGGACGGGGTCGTAAGGATGCGCTTGGAACACGGGCGGCGGGATGGGGCGGGCCGCAGAGCGCTGAGGCGATCCGGCGCGGCGGACGTGCGGGATTTTGGATTTTGGATTGGGGATTTTGGATTTGGGGTGCACGCGGCGCAAGCCCGCGGAACATGGCCCCGAGCCCCCGCTATTCTCCAGAGCCCCTTTACGGCCGATTGGCGTTGCCCGACCCACGCAGCCCGAGCGCGAAGCGCCGGCGAGCGCCGATCAGTCACGCAGGCGCGCCCGTCGGCACCAGTGGCGCGCTGGGTGGTTCGCAACCATTCGGTCTGCCCTCGACCAAGCCATCCAATGCCTGGAGAATAAAAGGCCCCGTGTCCAGCGACCACACCGCGGCACTGGATGTTACCTTGGCACCATGTGCTGCTTGGTTCCCGAGCGCGATGAGCTCACCAAGGCCAGCGGCCGTCCGCGGATCGATGCGCTTGTCTGCGACAAGCTCACGCAGCAGTACGCCAGCAGAACGTCTGGTCGTTGGGAGATCGACCTGTCCTACGAGCTCTGATAGCCTCCGCTCGATTTCGATGCGAAGCCCTACAAGTGCGAGATTAGGATCTTCCTTTGCCACGTCACGAAGAAACGAGAGTTTGTCTTCACGTAGGGCAGGGACCGGTTGCGACAGTTTCTTCGCTGCACCGCCGGCCGTGACCTTCTCGGTAGCGGCCTTGACGTCCTGCAGCTCGATCTTGAACCCGCCAGGAAGCTCCACGGACCGGATCACAGCAGCGAGCCAGGGCAGCGCGGCCACGACCAAGAGGACGAAGGTCACGATATCGACCTGAACAGTCGGCCAGATCATGTGCGCAGTAGCGAGGATGACGCATGTCGCCGAGATGGCGGCCTTCATTTTCGCGGCGCCGCCGGCTTTGCGCGTCGAGCCTGTTTCTCGCATCGGTAACTCCGCGCTATTCACATTCTGGTTGCCGAAATTCGGAGGCCGTAACCGGGTAGGCCGCACCGACTACGCTCCTGCTGCGGTACACCCGTCGCACTGCGGGCGCCGTGCCCGCACCACACACCGGACAGTCTGGAGTAATCATCGGGTCGGCCCCCGGAACACCCTGAGCAACGGCCCGTCGTAAGTCTCGACACACTCACTGGCGATTCCTCATGGCTGCGACTTCGGAACGCGGCTTGGAAACTCATAAATGAACTTCAGAAGCATCTCGGTAAATGCAACGAGTTCCTCGGCGTCCTCACGTTTCATCACAACGATCTCGTGGGTGGCCTCATTCCCCTTCTTTCGAATGTGGTCGACCCATCCCTTGCCATTCGGCGGGACATAGCCCTGGTTCGCCAGATACTCCACGTACTCCACAAACGTCCTGCCCGTTGGCGCCTTCTGGGCCACCGCGACGTTCATGAGCAGCTTCCGGGAGACAAGGGTGGCGGCAGTGTAGGCAGACGCTGCAACCGCGCGACGGGCCTCGCGATAGAGGCTGGCGACATCCTCCGGAAGGGCCCGCACATCGTTTCCAGGGGCCACGCCAGGAAGCTGCTCGGACGGAGAGAAATAGCTGGGCTGATCACAATGTGGGCAGATGTACACCCTTTGGTCCAACGCCTTGAAAAAACCGCAATCGGAGGCTACTAGGTTGCCGCAGTGGCCACACGTGAACGAGTGGGAGACGATGCGCTGCGTGTTTTGCCAAGCCATGTGCGGAACTCCATCTGTCCTGCAAATCGTGCTTTCCGCGACGACGCCCGCCGATCAGCCAACGGACGCCGAGAACACCAGGACCCCACCCGCGAGCGGGCCACTCTGCCCCGGTTCGGCGCGGCGAAGGTGTCGGGTTCTGTTAGGGGTGTTAGTCTATGCGAGGGAGGGCTGGGGGGCAAGGGCATGGGAAAGGCACGAAGGCACGTAGCCACGAAGCCACGAAGCCACGAAGCGACGGAGGGAGCCGGCTCACGCAAAGACGCTAAGACGCCAAGTTCAGACACCGAGCGGGCGCGCGTTGATTCCTCCTTCTTCGCGGCTTGGCGGCTTGGCGTGAGAACTTCCGGGTCAAATCCCGCCCGAATCCGCTAATCTCCGGCCCCGTCCGTGACTGTCGCGCGCGGCGCGGGAATACTCGTCCCGGAAGGCATGGAGGCATGCACGACGCGATGCGCCCAAGAGTCTCATTTACGCCCCACACAAACATGAGACTCTTGAGACTCTTGGCCCGCCGACCCCGAAAACGCGGCTGCGGGCCCGCGCTGGCGGGCGCTGCGGGCTCGGACGCCCGGCGAGGGGGCGGGCGCTACCCACCGGCAAGAGTGCCGGGGCCGCATGTTGACCGGTTGGAAACCGGGGCCACATCGACGGCCGCGCGGGGGCGCGGGCCGCTACATTCGTCGGCCGGCGAGGCGCCGGCCGGTACATCCGTCGGCCGGCGAGGCGCGGGCCGCTACCGACGCCGCCGGGGGCCGACGCTACGGGGGCGATGGAGCTCGCGCGCGGCAGAACGGCAAAGCTGGAGCTTTGCCCTACGCGGGCACCCAGGC
>Ga0315285_10002953_pt1 | contig 17789 bp, 17 predicted proteins | sample YL17G09_36_MG_FD_203698 | JGI IMG/M metagenome (GOLD analysis project Ga0315285, IMG submission 203698) | Sediment microbial communities from Yellowstone Lake, YNP, Wyoming, USA - YL17G09_36 | ecosystem: Environmental > Aquatic > Freshwater > Lake > Sediment | place: USA: Wyoming | collected... | reverse complement strand
CTCTACGTGTCGCGCTGGTCGTGGTTCGACGACAACTGGCGGGCCATGCTGAAACGGCCGGTGGTGAAGGTGGAAATGGCCGACCGCATCCGCGAGGAATCGCAATTAGCCGTCGCCGTCAGTCCGTGGGGCGACACGCAGCGCAGCGTGGCCAACCGCTCGAACCGCTTGACGCGCGTGCAGGTGATGGGGGTGTCCGAGGATTATCTGGTGACCAATTCCATCAAGCTGGACCTCGGCCGCTTCATCAGCGAAGACGACGTGAGCCACAACCGTCAGGTGGCGGTGATCGGCCACGGCATCTCCGAGAAACTCTTCGACCGCGTGGGGCCTTTGGATCAGCGCATTGACGTGGGCGGCCACAAGTTCCGGGTGGTGGGCGTGAACGCCAAGATGGGCCGCTTTTTCGGTCGGGACATGGATGATTTCGTGCTCATTCCCATCACCGCTTTCACCAAGCGATTTGCGCGCACCGGCGACGTGGACATCGTGGTCAAGGCGGCCACGGCCGAGCAGCTCGGCGATTTGGAGTGGGAGCTGCGCGGCATCATGCGGCGGCTGCGCAACCTCGGGCCTTTGGATCCCGACGACTTCGGGATCAACAGCCAGAGCATGATTATGAACATCTACCGGCAGGTGACGGGCAGCATCTACGCGGGCGGGATCATCATCGCCTTCATCTCGCTCTTGGTGGGCGGGATCGGCATCATGAACATCATGCTCGTTTCGGTGAACGAGCGCACCAGCGAGATCGGGCTGCGCAAGGCGCTGGGCGCGCGCCGGTGGATGGTGGCCTGGCAGTTTCTGCTCGAATCGGCGGCCATTTGCGCGCTGGGCGGGATCATCGGCGTGGTGCTGGCTTTTGCCGGCAGCAAAGTCATGAACAATTTCATTCCCACTTCGATGCCGCTGTGGGTGGTGGGTTTCGGCGTGGGATTCGCGGCTATGGTGGGCATTTTCTTCGGACTCTATCCTTCCATGAAGGCGGCGCGTTTGTCTCCCATCGAGGCCTTGAGGCAGGAGTAGATTATGCTGGAACAAACCCGGCTGCTCCTCGCGTCACTTTGGGAATCGCTGCTGCAGGCGCTGGACGCCATGCGCGCGCACAAGATGCGGGCCTCGCTGACGCTGATCGGAGTGGTGATCGGGGTGGCGACTATTATCAGCATCATGACCATTCTGGGCGGCATCAAGAACTCGCTCGACACCAGCATGCGGAATGCGCTGGCGGTGAACGTGTTTCAGGTGCAGCGCGACGAGAATCAGATGGGATTTCACGTGGGCTGGCGCCGCCACGAACACCGGCCCAAGATCGAAGCCTCGAGCGCGGACGCTATTCGTGAGCGCTGTCCCGCGGTGCGGCGGGTGGGAGTGGAGAGCTGGGATTTCGACCATACCGTCCGCCGGGGCGGCTTGGAGTCCAATGCGCGCCAGCAGATCGCCGGCGGCTCGGCGGAGTTCGGCGACAACAACGGCTACTACGTTGTGCAGGGCCGTCCCATCAATCAGTTTGACGACTTCTCCGGCCGCTACGTCATCGTCATCGGCGACGAAGTCCGGCGCGCGCTGTTCGAGAATCTGGAGCCCATCGGGCAGTTCGTGCGCGTGGGGCCGCACCGCTTTGAAGTGGTGGGCGTGTTCGAGAAACGCGGATCCATGCTGGGCGGGAGCCAAGACACTTACAACTGGATTCCGCTCTCGACCTTCTTCCGCATCTTCGGCAAGAAGATGCCGTGGGGGGACGACCGCAGCGTGAATCTCACCGTTCAGGCGTGGTCGCCCGAGCTCTTCGAGCAGGCGCAGGAGGAAGTGATCGAGGTGCTGCGCACCGAGCGCGGCCTGAAGCCGGGACAGCCCAACAACTTCGCGCTGTGGACGCCGGATCAGCTTCAGGAATCCTTCACCAAGATGACGGCTTGGATCGGCTACGCGGCTTTCGGGATCACCGGCATTTCGCTCTTAGTGGCGGGCATCGGGATCATGAACATCATGCTGGTGTCGGTGACCGAGCGCACGCGGGAGATCGGCCTGCGCAAGGCGGTGGGCGGCACGCGCCGTTCGATTCTGCGGCAATTCCTCATCGAGGCGGTTATGCTCTCGGAAGTGGGCGGGGCGGTGGGCATCGTCATCGGCTATTGCATCGCCATCGCGGTCAACGCCGCCATTCAGTATCCGGCTCCGGTGCCGATCTTCGCCGTGATCTTGGCGATTGTCTTCTGCTCGGTGGTCGGCATCGGCTTCGGCATGTGGCCGGCGGTCAAGGCGGCGCGGCTCGATCCCATCGAAGCTTTGCGCTGGGAGTGAGGCCGCGGTGGGGACAAGGCCCGCCGCTGAATGAGTCTTCGCATCCGGCGCGTCTCCGCACGTCGAATGCAGACAGCAAAACCCCGGTTTGGTGGAGCCGGGGTTCGCTGTTTTGCGGCGGCATGAGTCAATCACAAACAACGGGCGCATCGCCATGCGCCCCTACCACGGAAAACGACGGGCGCATCGCCATGCGCCCCTACGAAAATGGGTGAATTGCCGAAGCGGAAATCCATACGGTTGAAATCATACGATTACACGCGGGCGGGCGTGTACTTTGTGACCGTGTGTACGCATGACCGAAGGGCAATGTTCGGGGAGATTTGCGATGGGATCATGCGGTCGAATGCCTTGGGAGAGGCTGTCATCGAGGAGTGGTTCCGGTCGGAGGACATTCGTGCCGAGATTGAATTGGACGAATTCGTGCTCATGCCCAATCACATCCACGGCCTTGTCGTCATTGTTCCTGTAGGGGCACATGGCGATGCGCCCGCGCATGGCGATGCGCCCGCACATGGCGATGCGCCCGCACATGGCGATGCGCCCGCGCATGGCGATGCGCCCGTGCCAGATTCGCTACGTCTTCACCGCGCGCCTCGATCCCTCGGATCGTTCATCGCCGGGTTCAAACGCGCATCGGCCAAACGAATCAATGCCGCGCGCGGAACACCTGGCAGCCCTGTATGGCAACGGAACTATTTCGAGCGAGTGATCCGCAATGACGACGGGCTTCGTAAGGCGAGGGAGTACATCGTCAACAATCCGTTGCAGTGGGAATTGGACCACGAAAATCCCAACCGCATTCGGTAGGGGCGGAAGGCGTTCCGCCCGCCGTGGTTCAGGACGCATGTTGTAGGGGCGGAAGGCGTTCCGCCCGCCGTGGGAACCAAACAAACAACGGGCGCATTGCCATGGGCGAACAGAAAAACCCGGTGCGACAGCACCGGGTTTCACCTGACTCTTTCGCATCAGGCAGCGCTCAATCGCCGCCGCGCTTCTTGAGTTCCTTGTCAATCCACAGAATGCCCGACATCTTCTCATCCACCGCCTCGATGCGGGCCAGAATTTCCTGCACCTGCTCCTCCTCCTCGATCTGCTCGGTGACGAACCACTGCAGCATGATTTGCGTCCGGCAGTCCTGCTCTTCCACCGCCTGATCGTAGAGCTTGTGGATCAACGCGGTGATCTTCTGCTCGTGCTTGAGAACGCTCTCAAACATGGCTTTGGGGGTGCCGAACTGGGCGGGCGGCTTGTCAATAGCTTCCAGCGTCACCGGCTGCCCGATGGAGAGCAGATAGTCCATGATGCGGAGGCCATGCGCGTTCTCCTCGGCGGCCTGAAGGCGCAGCCAGTGAGCGAATCCCTTGAGGTTCTGGTGGTCGGCGTAAGCGGACATGCTCAGATACAGATACGAGGAATAGAGTTCCTCCTTGATCTGCTTGTTGAGCGCCGCCAGCATCTTCTTACTGATCATCGGTCTCTCCCGTAAGGTTGAAGTGGCCGCCGCGCGCGCGAACGGCCGCGTGAGTGAAACATCTGAATATACAGCATAGACAAGAGTTTTACAAGGCAATGCCCGGTGCGGTTCCCCGCTGCATGGGTTTTCACGGCAATAGCGTAAGTTGACCGGAACAAAGTATTTCTGACCCTCCCCTTGGCGCCCGTCAGCCGGGCCACAGGCCAGAGGCATAGGCCGCCATGATTCCCGTGCAGGGTGGCAAGCCCGCCGCGGTGCACCCCTAAGGGTTGGTTTTTCCCGTTCTTCAGCGCTCTCTCTGAGATCAGATAAGGAGCGTGCGGCCGACCGGGTGCGCTTGACATTGTTCAAGAGTGGCTCTAAATTTATCACTGTCAACCCCCCGACGGCTATTTCGGTCACAACCGGTTTTGCCGTGTTCTGACCTCGACGCGTGAGGAGATAAGACGCCGCATGTATGAAGTCGTCCGGGTGGATGGCGCAGAAGCAAGGCCGGAAACGGCCTTGCTCTTTTTTGGACATGCAAAGGGTGACGGATTTGTTCGCCTCGCGGTGCGCGGGAGTTGAATTCTCGGCACTCGGCGCGCCGGAAGCGTTCCCAATACCCGCCTTGTGAAATCGGTGTTGATTTTGTATCTTGCGCCCATGCCGCCTACAAGTCCAGCCACGACACGCGTGGTGCGCGGTTTTCCGGCCGCGCTCACGGAGCTGCGCGAGCTTCCCGAGGGAACCGAGCCGGATTTGGTGCTCGGCCTTTTCGGACTCTTGCGCGCGGCGGGAATGACCATCACCTATGTGGAAGCGGAGGTGCTGTCGGGCCACGCGGCGCAGTTTCTCTATTCGAGGGAGCAGCCCGAGTGCGCGCAACTGGCCTTCGCCCCGCCCGCCGAGACGCTCTTCCGCGCGCTGGACGTGACCTGGAAGGAAGTCACGCCCTCGGGGCCTTCCACCGCTTTCGATGTGCTGCGGGGATGGATCGCCGACGAGCGCGTGGCTTTGGCGCGTCTGAAGGAACCGATGCTCATTTACGGTCACCGGCGAACGAATCTGGAGCAAACACTTCTCGTGGCGCGCTTGCAAACGCGGCTGGCGGAAGAGACCATGTCGCTGGACGACTGCGATCAGCATTACTGGCGCTATCCGTTAGACGACGGCAATGTGCTGTTGGCGGTGATGCAGGCTCCACGGCGCATCGAGAACCTTACCGAGCTGGCGCGAGTCGCGGCGCGGCGGGCGGTGAGGTTGTGGCATACGGCGGACTTGGCGGGCTGCGCCTCGGGCGATGAAGCCTACGGCCATCTGGCCGCCGATCTGGCCGACGCCGCGGTGGATTTCGACGGCGAGACATCGGGCGCGTGGATGGGACGGCCGCTGTGGATTCAATGGACGGCCCGCCTCAGTTCGCAGGTTTTCTTCGAGCGTGCGGCGCCGCGCTTTGGCGGCGGCGAGCGCGCCGCGCTGGCCAAAGCGGCTTTCTGCTACGGCGAGTGCGTGAACGCCTGGAAGCAGTGGGCGGTCTATCTCGGTCCCACCTGGAATCACGGAAGTTTGGGTTTCCCGGAGACTCTTCCCGAAGACTTCATCCGGCGCTGGCGTTCCCGCGATCTGCGCCTGAAGGCGGTGTGCCGGCTGGAGGAGGCGCGCGCGTGGGAAGAAAAGGCGGTAACGGAATTGACCAAAGTGATCCGCTGAAATTACGGCGGATACCGGCAACTCAGGGAGGCGGCTGACGGCCGCCTTTGCTCTGCGGAGTATGCGGTGACATCCGATCCACACGCAGAACTGGTTGAGCGGGCGACGAAACGCTCGACGCTGTTCGCGGCGACCGTTTCCTCTTTTCTGATGCCGTTTATGGCGTCATCGGTGAACGTGGCGCTGCCGTCCATCGGCCGCGATTTCGCCATGGACGCGGTGGCGCTCAGTTGGGTGGCCACGGCTTACTTGTTGGCCGCGGCCATGCTGTTAGTGCCGTTCGGGCGCTGGTCGGACATCGCCGGAAGGAAGAAGATCTTCGCCGCCGGCATGGGACTCTATTCGCTGGCCTCGCTGATTATCGGCTTTGCTCCTAACGGCGCCGTCATGATCGCCGCGCGCGCCTTGCAGGGCGCCGGCGCGACCATGACCTTCAGCACCAGCATGGCGGTGCTCATGTCGGTTTTTCACCACGGCGAACGCGGACGGGTCATCGGCATCACCACCGCGGCCGTCTATCTGGGGCTCTCACTGGGGCCGACGGCGGGCGGACTGCTGACGCACTATTGGGGCTGGCGCAGCATTTTCTTTCTCAACGTGCCGCTGGGACTCTTTGTGCTCGCCATCATCTTGTGGAAACTCAAAGGGGAGTGGTCGGCCACCGACAGCGGCGGGTTCGATTGGCCCGGCACGCTGCTTTACAGTCTGGCGCTGCTGCTGATGATCTATGGATTCTCCGTGCTGCCCGCCGCATCCGGCGGCGTGATGATTTTCCTCGGTATTGCGGGTCTGGCGGCTTTTGTCAAATGGGAGACGATTGCCCGCAGCCCTTTGCTCAATCTGAGTCTCTTTCGCGGCAACACGACCTTTGTCTGGTCTAATGTGGCGGCGCTCATCAATTACAGCGCGACCTTCGCCGTGACTTTTCTGCTGAGTTTGTACTTGCAGTACATCAAAGGGCTCACGCCGCAGAGCGCGGGACTGGTCTTGGTGGCGCAGCCCATTGTCATGGCCGCGCTCTCGCCGATTGCCGGTCGGCTTTCCGATCATCATGAACCGCGGCTGGTCGCTTCCATCGGCATGGCCCTGACCATGGCGGGACTCTTGATGCTTGTCTTTCTGGGCAATCAGACTCCCATCGCATTCGTGGTGGCGGCCTTGATGGTTCTGGGCAGCGGCTTCGGTCTGTTTTCCTCGCCGAACACCAACGCGGTGATGGACGCGGCGGATAAGCGTTACTATGGCGTGGCCTCGGCGGTGGTGGGCACCATGCGACTCACCGGGCAGACCCTGAGCATGGGAACGGTGATGCTCATTTTCGCGCTAGTGATCGGCCGCGTGCAGATCACGCCGCCCAGTTATCCACTTTTTCTGCACAGCGTGCGCATTGCATTTTCGCTGTTTACGTTGCTCTGTGCCGCGGGTATTGTCGCGTCGCTGGCCCGTGGAAGGACGCATGGCAGGGCCGCGTCGTAGTCACGGCACGCCTCTCTTTCCGCTTCACTCGACGACCCTGCGCACTTTCTCGCTGGCCGCGCGCCGGAATCGCCCGTCCCTCGGGCACCTGCGGGTTTGGCCGAGAGACTGTTCCCTCTTGCCAGGAATCACCAATCGTTGACAAACGGTGCGTAATATGCTATATTCTAAAGTATTGAGAGGCTGGCGTGCTGCATGTCGGCAGCTCAAACCCGTTTGGGAGTTCAGGTATTGCAGCAAATCCTAAATGTGCGAGGTGAGAGCCATGCGAAAGTTTATCGTCGCGGTTTTGCTTCTGTTGCCGGTCCTGTATGCGCTTCCGGCGCTGTGTGAGGAAAAATGGACACCCGAGCAGAAGGAAGTTTGGGCCGTCGAAGAGAAATTCTGGAGCCTGACCAAGCCGACGGATCTTGAGGAGATCATGAGCATGTACCATCCCGACTATCGGGGATGGAGCTACATGAGTCCGCTTCCGTCGGGCAAGGATCGGCTGCGCAAATGGATGGACTACATGCTGAACTCGGGCGAGATGCTGATCTACGACATTCGCCCCGTGGAGATTTTCGTTCGCGGCAACTTCGCCTTCGCGCATTACTATTACCGCATCATCACCAAGGACAAGAAAGGCGAAGAGAAAATGGAATCAGGCCGTTGGACGGACATCTTCATGAAAGAGGGCGGCAAGTGGCTGTGCATCGGTGATCACGGCGGGCAGACGTCCAAGTAGACCGCAATCTTGAAACCGACCGGCGAAAGGGCGCACGATCCGTGCGCCCTTTTCTACTTGAAAAGATGCCAGAATATGACCATATTTACGGCATACACGATCAAACGCAACCCATTGATTTTATTATGATACCTCTGGTGCTCATCCGTCACGGCGAGAGCCTGTGGAACAAGGAAAACCTCTTCACCGGCTGGATTGACATTGATTTGAGCGAGAAGGGCGTGGCCGAGGCGCATCGCGGAGCAAGGGCTCTGAAGGAGGCGAGCTTCGTCTTTGATCTTGCCTTCACGTCCGTTTTGAAGCGCGCTATCCGCACGCTGTGGATCGTGCTCGACGACCTGGACCTGATGTGGATTCCGGTGCGCAATTCGTGGCGGCTGAATGAGCGGCACTATGGTGCGCTGCAAGGATTGAACAAGGCCGAAACCGCGGCCAAGTACGGCGAAGAACAGTTCACGATCTGGCGCCGGAGCTACGACACCCCCCCGCCGCCTTTGGACGAAAATGACCAGCGGCATCCGCGTTTCGATCCGCGCTACAAAGAAATGAATCCCTCTGAACTGCCGTGCACGGAATGTTTGAAGGATACGCTCACCCGCTTTCTTCCCTATTGGCACGGCGAAATCGCGCCCGAGATCAAGAAGGGCAAACGCGTCATCATCGCCGCGCACGGCAACAGCTTGCGCGCTTTGGTCAAACATCTCGACAGCATTTCAGACGACGACATTGTCGGCCTGAACATTCCGACGGGGATTCCGTTGGTTTACGAACTGGATGACAACTTGAAATCGCTGAAGCATTACTACCTCGGCGATTCCGAGGAAATCCGCAAAGCCACCGAGGCCGTGGCCAAGCAGGGGAAGCGCTGATGCGAGCTACTGTTCGCCGCAAGGGGTGAGGGCACCCGCTTGCGGCAAGACTGTGGCCAACCGCCGCGAAGGGAATTCCCTACCTTTGCCCGCCGCGACGGGGTGCCCCCACCCCTCGCGCCACTGAACATCATGCTGTACCGCCATTCCCGTCTTGCCTTTGCAGGCAGTCTGCACTTCGTGACTACGGTAGCCTCGACGCGTGGCAACTGGTTTGTTGATGAAGCGACGTGCCGCACGATTCTTGAAGTGTTCGAGTATTATCGTGCGAAGAGCGGCGTGACTTGCTACGGTTACGCCTTAATGCCGGATCACGTTCATGCGTTGCTGCAACAAGAGGAGGAGGGAATGGGTGTCGCGTCACTCATGGAGAGCTTCAAGCGACTGACGACCAAGAAAGTGCTGGCTGCGTTTGGCATCCACTGGCGCAGTCCGTATGACGATGTGCCGGTGCCGGGCTCCGAGGCGGCCAAAACGAAGCTTGTCTATATGCACAATAATCCGCTTCGCCGCGGGCTGGCCGCGCGGCCCGAGGACTATCTCTGGTCGAGCGCGCGCGACTTTGCCGGGCAGCCGCTTGGAATCGTGACTGTAACGACGCAGATTTGAGGCTACATGGCCGCAAGGGGTGAGGGCACCCGCTTGCGGCGAAACCATTGTGTCCAGGAGATCTCAATGGATTTACATGAACAGGTAGAATACGAACAGGCGTGCCAGATGTTGCGTTTCCAGGCTCGTATGCGTTTGAGTGTCTTGGCTTTCATATCCACCGTTAACGGTAGCGTGATTACGATCTGCAGTCAACGACTGCGCGCGCTTGAATTGGGTGACGCAGCTTTGTCCGCTGTAACATTTCTTCTCAGTGCAGTGGGTGTTTTGTTCGACTATCGTCTGGTCAACCAAATGAAATGGTACCACAGACGTCTTTGCAGCCTTGAATCGCGATACGAGATGGAGCTATTCACTCATAGCTATGATAATCACGATGTGCCTCGTCGCCACTTGACCGGTGCTTTGATGATGCGTTTATTCTACTGTGCGATTTTGCTCTTCTGGATTGTCATCTGGATATTCAATTTGGCGTCTTAACCGCCGCGATGGGGTGCCCTCACCCCTCGCGGAATCCGTTTTTGACATTCTCTTCTTACATAGATTGGAGTCTTCCATGATCCGCGTTGAATCCACGCCTGAATTCGTTCAGAGCGTTTACCGGAAAATGGGCGAGCGGTTGCAAGTGATTCGCAAGCGCGTGAACCGTCCGCTCTCGCTCGCCGAGAAAATACTGTTCGGGCATCTCGATGATCCGGCGGCGGCGGACGTGATGCCGGGCAAAGCCTACGTGCAGCTCCGGCCCGACCGCGTGGCCATGCAGGATGCGACCGCGCAGATGGCCCTGTTGCAATTCATGTCGGCGGGAATCGAGCGCGCGGCCGTGCCCACCACCGTGCACTGCGATCACCTGATTCTCGCGCGCACCGGAGCTAAGGACGATTTGCCCTACGCGCAGGATCTCAATCGCGAGGTCTATGATTTTCTGCGCACAGTATCCCAAAAATACGGCATCGGCTTCTGGAAACCCGGCGCGGGGATCATCCATCAGGTGGTGCTCGAGCAGTACGCGTTTCCCGGCGGGATGATGATTGGCACTGATTCGCACACACCCAACGCGGGCGGCCTCGGCATGTTCGCTTCGGGCGTGGGCGGAGCCGACGCGGTGGACGTGATGGCCGGTCTGCCGTGGGAAGTGCTCATGCCCAAGCGCATCGGCGTTTTTCTCACCGGCAAGATGCACGGCTGGACTTCGCCCAAAGACGTGATCCTCAAGTTGCTCGGCATTCTCACGGTGAAAGGCGGAACGAACGCGGTGATCGAGTATTTCGGCCCGGGAACGGAAAGCATTTCCTGCACGGGCAAGGCGACGATCACCAACATGGGAGCGGAGCTCGGCGCGACGACCTCAGTGTTCCCCTACGATGCGCGCATGGAGGCTTATCTGCGCGGCACCGAGCGCGCAGCGATAGCGGACCTCGCCAACAAGCACAAGCAACTCTTGGCGGCCGATGCCGAAGTGCTCAAAGAGGCGGCGAAGTTTTTTGATCGTGTGATTGAAATTGATCTGGACAAACTGGAACCGCACGTGGTGGGGCCGCACAGTCCCGATGCGGCGCGGCCCGTTTCCGAGTGGAGCAAGGCGGCTAAAGAGAATCACTGGCCGCTCGAATTCAAGAGTGCGCTCATCGGCTCGTGCACGAATTCTTCGTATGAAGACATCGGCCGCTCGGCGGAAGTGGCGGAAATGGCGGCGGCGAAAGGTCTGAAAGCGCGCTGCACCTTGTACGTCACCCCCGGCAGCGAGCAGATCTTCAAGACCATTCAGCGCGACGGCCAGATGGAGAAGTTAGAAAGAATCGGCGCGCTGGTGCTGGCGAACGCCTGCGGGCCGTGTATCGGCCAGTGGAAGCGCAGCGATGTGAACGAAGGCGAGGCGAATTCGATCATCTCCTCTTACAACCGCAATTTTCCGGGCCGCAACGACGGCAGCGCGGCCACGCTGTCGTTCATCACCAGTCCGGAAATCACGGTGGCCTATGCGGTGGCCGGAACGATGGACTACAATCCGCTCGCCGACAATGTGCCGGGAACTAACGTGAAGCTGAATCCGCCCGCGCCCGCGCCCGACATGCCCGCGCGCGGTTTCGTGAAGGATACGGAAGGCTATCTGCCGCCTTCGGACGACGCATCAGTGATGGAGGTGAAGATTGATCCGGCCTCGAACCGCCTGCAGCAGCTGGCAGCGTTTTCGGCGTGGGATCAGAAAGATTATTCGGATTTGCCGGTGCTCATTAAGGCCAAGGGCAAGTGCACGACGGATCACATTTCGCCCGCCGGCAAGTGGCTGCGCTTCCGCGGACATCTCGACAATATCTCCGACAACATGCTGAGCGGAGCGGTGAATGCCTTCACCGGCGAGGCCGGAAAAGTGCGCCATCCTCTCACCGGAGAGAAGGGGGTGGAACCCGCGAAGGTCGCGCGCGATTTGAAGGCCAAAAACCAGAAGTGGGTGGTGATCGGCGACGAGAACTATGGGGAAGGCTCGTCGCGCGAGCACGCCGCCATGTCGCCGCGCTTCCTCGGTGCGGCGGCGGTGATTACGCGCAGCTTCGCCCGCATTCACGAATCGAACCTCAAGAAGCAGGGTGTTCTTCCTCTGACGTTCGCCGACGCCGCTGACTACGACAAGGTGCGCGAAGACGACCGCGTGTCACTGCTCGATCTATCTCGTCTTTCTCCCGGCAAGCCGGTGAAGATGGTGCTTTCTCACGGCGACGGAACGAAAGAGGAGATCATGTTGAATCAGTCGCTGAACGCCGAGCAGATCGAGTGGTTCAAGGCCGGCAGCGCGCTCAATTACATGCGGAAGAAGATGGCGCGGTAAGACGTAGGGATTCTGGGCGCCCGCGAAGAAAAAGCTGAAAAACTGAAAGGCTGAAATTTCAGAATGTCAGCCTTTTGTTTTTCGAAAGAACCCCCCTTTTGTCCCCCCGTCCACGGGGGGAAAACAGAAACGCCCCCGCGAAAACGCGGGGGCGTTGATTTTTCAATGACGGGGCGGAATCAGACGGTGAGCAGAGATTCGACCCGCTGCTTCAAGACGTGCTTGGGCAGCGCGCCGATCTGCTGATCCACCAACTTGCCGTTCTTGAAGAAGAGCAGGGTGGGGATGGAGCGGATGCCGTATTGAATGGCCACGTTCGGGCTGTTGTCCACGTCCAACTTGAGAAAGGCGACCCGGCCGTCATATTCACCGGCCAGTTCTTCGATGAAGGGGGCGATCATGCGGCACGGCGCGCACCAATCCGCGTAGCAGTCCACCACCGCCAGAGAGTTCTTCTGAAGGGCGGGCGCAAAGTCGGCATCGCCGACGTGCAGTGTTTTGGAGGTGTCTTGCGTGCTCATCGTTGCTTACTGTCCAACTTGCTTTGCTCACGAAATCTTGAGCAGCGACTTGATTTTCTGCTCAAAATAGGCCTTGTCGCGGTACCCGACCACTCTTTCCACGACCTCGCCCTTCTGGTCAATGATGTAGGTGGTGGGAATGCCGGAAGGCGATCCGAACAGGCGGATGGCTTCCTCGCTGACCAGAGCGCTGGTGTAGTTGATCTTGAACTCGGTGCTGAATTGCTTCACCGCCGCCTTGCCCTGACGGGCGAGGGCCACCCCCACAATCTCCAGCCCCTTGCCCTTGTACTGCGAGTACAGATCCACAAAATGCGGAATCTCCTTGCGGCACGGTCCGCACCAAGTGTCCCAGAAGTCAACAATCACGACCTTGCCAAAGAACTGGCGCATGTCCACGGGTTGGTCATTGAGATCGGTCACGGTGAAACTCAGTTTCTTCGCGTCGGCCGGGACCTGCTTGGTCTTGGCGCCTTGGCCGCAGCCCACAGATATCGCCATCAACAGCGCCAAAATCAAGGTGGCTGCTCGAGCCATTTTTCGTCTCCTGCCGAGAATGTGGAAAAGCTGCATGCTGTCTCCCAAGTCGAAAACTACGCAGTAAACCCTGCCCACGCATCGCCGGTTCCCGTACCGCCGAACGTTGCGAAAGAAGGATTTACAATACTTTACGAACGGAAGTGGTTGATTCTGAAGGTCCGGAAGTGGTCAGAAAATGACGCGGTACGACTGAAGCCAGCCAAGTCGGCAGTTCGTATGGCAGAGCGTCAATCAGCCCGGCCAACTCAAATAAATATAGTGTCTGGCGACCCTGCTTTCCCCAGAAAACGACCTCTTCACCGGGCTCGGGACGGTCAGGCCCGGTGAACACATAGCAGACGTCGCGCGACATGATCCCAACCAGACGTCGTCTCTGACCACGAAACAACACACGGGCCTTTCCTACCAGACTGCGCGGATAACTGCTGCCGAACCCCAATCCCACCTCCGCTCCCCAGCCGTCGGCAGGGGCGGTCCAGAAGTGGGAGTCGGGAAAGCCGTGACCGCGACGAACCCGGCGCACCGCGCACACGCGCCCCGTCAGAGTCATCACCGGATCGAGGGGCAAGAGCCCGCGGACCTCGGCGGATGGTGGCTGACCGTAGAGGGCAATGCCGGCGCGCACCAGATTTCCCGGCACGTCGGGAATGGCCGCCGCGGCCGCGGAATTCGCCAAGTGAATCCAGCGCGGCGCAAGGCCTAAGCGACCGGCTTCGCGCACGATCTTCTCAAAGATTTCGATCTGCCTGCGGCCGCGCGCCTGATCCTGCGGACCGTTGTAGGCCAGATGCGAATAGAGTCCGACGATGTTCAGATGCGGCATCTTGGCCACGGCGCGCAGCGCCGCACGATATTGCGAATGATGAATGCCCACCCGCCCCAAGCCGGTATCGAATTTCAGGTGGACGGGAACCGGCCTTCCCAGCTTGCGCGACACCGACTCCAGATACTCCACCTTGTACCACGAAGTGGCGGCGGCCTGCAAGTCCCAGTCGAGAAAAAGCGCCGGTGGTTTGCCCACCCAGTCGGTCATTACCAGAATCGGCTGGGTGATTCCCGCCCGGCGCAGGGTGACTCCGTCCTGCGGTGAACTCACGCCGAAAGCCGTGGCGCCAGCCCGTTGCAGCGCCCGCGCGCAGGGAACCAGCCCGTGACCGTAGGCATCCCACTTGACCACGGCCAGCAGCCCGCGCGGTTTCACTTTCCGGCGGATGCGCCGCGCATTGGAGGCCAGCGCGTCCAAGTCAATGCGGGCGCAGGGTCCGCTGTCCTCGCGGGCTGGGTGGCAACCCATGAGGGCAATCTAACCAAAACCACACCCATTCGCAAGCCGGCCAGCGCGTCAAACCGGCGAAAAAAAACACTCCCGGAAGGAATCCCTCCCGGGAGTGTTTGTGCACGATGTGAGAAAGCTTACTTCTTCACCGGCTTCTTGGCGGGGGCCTTGGACTCCGGCTTCTTGGTGAGCTTGGCAAGCTCTTCCTGAGCCTTCATGGCCGACTCGGTGCCCGCGAACTTCGGGTTCTTGAGGAACTCCTCGAGCTTCGCCTGACGAGCCTTCTTGGCCAGCTTCATGGTCTTGTCGAACTCGACCTTGGCCATCTCATTGCGCGCCTTCATACCCGCTTGAGTGTTCGGGTACTTGGCCACCAGCTCATCCATCTTCTTGTCGGCAAAGAGCTGCTCGGCCAGAGCATTGCGCGCCATGTTGGCGGCCGGTGTGTTGGGATACATCTTGAGGACATCGTCGAATTTCTTGTCCGCGACCATCTTCTCCGCGATCTTGTTGGTCGCTTCGTTCACGCTGGGCGTGTCGGCGTAGCCGTCGAGGATCTCTTGGTACTTGCCCTCGGCCAGCATCTTTTCCGCGACCTTGTCCTTCGCCTGCTTGGCGACCGGCTGGTCCGCGTACTTCTTGAGGACTTCCTCGTACTTCCCTTGGTCAAACAGCTTCTGGGCGCGCTGTTCCGGCGAAGCACAACCGCCCAGCACGAGGCCGATGACGGCGAGGATAGCGATGACAGAAAGTGTGCGCTTCATGGAGCGAATCTCCTCCCTGGAGATATATGAGAGTCTTTTCACCTGCCATAGTGTCTCGCAGCGCGACACCGGGGCAGGTTTCCGGTGTGCCTTGCTTAGATTGAATCTGAAAAGGTGTGTCCCGGGCGGGACAGGACGGCTACTTCTTGGGCACCTTGCGGGTCTGCGCAAGAAGCTCCGAGGCGTCTTTATAGACGCTGGTGCCGCTGTAGAGCCGCATGATCTCTTCGAGGGCCTGCTGCCTGGCCTGACCGCGCAACTTCCTGGCGTCGACCAAGGCCTGTGCGGCCCGCTGCTCCTTCAATTCCTTGGCTTTGGGCGAGTCAGGATAGCGCTGCAGCAGATCATCGTAAAGCCCGGAGGCCATCAATGAATCGGCCATCCGCTCCTTGGCCTGTGCCGCCAGCGGCAAGAACGAAAAGGAGTCAATGACGGCCCGATAATCGCCGGCGTCGAAAAGTTGCTGAGCCAGAGCCAGCTTGGCCTCATAGGCCGCCGGCGTCTGCGGATACTGGCGGATCACCGCCCGGTATTGTTTGTCGGCGACCAGTTTCTCCGCCAGCTTGGCTTCGGCGCGGCGAGCGATCTCCAAATCCGGGTATTTTTCAATGATCCGCTGATAATCCCCTTTGGCGAACAAGCGCTGGGCCGCGGCCGGCCGGCCGGAACACCCGGCGACCAGCCAGAGCAGGGAGGCGGCCAGAAAAAAGACGGGGAGAACGCGGTGCAAACGGGGAGTTGACATGCTGACAGGGTCTGAATTCTTCGTCACACTTAACAAACCCTTAAACTAATCACTTTTTCTCGAAAAGTCAAGCCGCGCACGCCAAAACTCCGCGGCGCGCACCGCTCTTGAACCCATGCCTCCCGCTGACGCCCATCCGCCGCCAGAAACCACCCCCGAAACAGACGCTATTGCCCGGGATTTTGGGGATTTGAATAGTCTCATTACGCAGATTTGTGTGTAATCAACTTCATATTTATCATAAGTATAAAAACGCAAACTGAGGTTTAGTTGACCAAAGTGCCTTGCATCTCAGGAGCGGCAACGCTATATTCTTTTCGATAATATACAAAGAAAAGGACTAAATAGGAACAGGAAAGATGATTCGTGGCCGCCTTAACCTCCGGCGACAGGCCTTGGCCTTAGTCGGAGCCAGCTTCCTCCTCGCTCTGGTCTACGCGGGCATATCCTCGGCGCAGAGTCCGGAGCCGGCCCGCTACATCACCATGTCGGAGCGCATCGGGCGCATCATCGTGCTCTATCGCGCGTTCGACGTGTGGATTTACTTCTTTCAGGCGCTGCTGCTGTTCATGTGCGTCGGGCTCTCCACCTACTACTGGATTCTGTTCCGCCGCCCCGGCTTCGTCGCGCGGCTGCGCCAGAAGATCGCCAGCCTTACCCACACCACCGACGTGCAGGCGTCCATTGACTTCGAGATCACCAGCCTATCCAACCGCTTCCTGTTCCTCGACTTGGTGACCGGCGGCGCGCCCATCGCCGGCCTCCTGGGCACGGTGGTGGGACTGGTGCAGGTCTTCAGCCAGCAAACGCTGGTGCAACACGTGACCATGCAGACCATCGCCAGCGGCATGTACGTGGCCATGGTGACCACGGTGTGCGGTCTCATGGTGGCCCTGATCGGCATCATTGCGCGGCATCTGCTGGATTCGCGGCTGGCCGATCTGCGGGAACACTTGGCGGGGCTGAAGTAACATGCCGCGCAGCCGCAATCCTTTTGCCGACGCCACCACGTCGCTCATTGATCTGGCCTTCAACCTGCTGCTCTTTTTCGTCATCTCACTGGTGATCGTGCCCGAGGACGTGGTGCCCATCAAGCTGCCGCGCAGCTCGGCGGCTGAGGAGAAGATACTGCAGGCCGGCGACGACCTCATGTTCACCGTCATGCGCAACGGCACGGTGCTGGTCAAGGACGAACTGTTAGCCGACTCGCTGACGGGAGATTCCGTGCTTTTTGCGCGGGCCGATACCATCATTGCCCGCTACCGGCAGGCCAAACCCGAAGGGCGGCTGATTCTGCGGGCCGACAGCGGGGCTGTGTGGGACCGGCCCATTCAAGTGATGCAGGCGGCGGGCAAACACGGCATCTCGCTGAACATCGCCCTCCAGCCGGTGAGTACCAGCAATCCCGCGAGCGCTCCATGACCGAAAAACAGGTCAAGACCACCATTCGCATTTCGTCGGCGCTGCTGGCCGGCGTGGTTTTGCTCTCAATTCCGGTGGTGCCGCTCTCGCGCCCGCTGCAGCAGATGGTCGTGCCGTTCACGCTGATTCCCGTAGATGAGATTATCACCGAGCGCCAGCCGCCCCCGCGTCCGCGCCGTATGAACGTGGGCAACATGAGCGCGACCTCGATGCCTGCGCCGTATTTTTCGCCGTCCCCGGTCTCCGCCGAGCCCGCGCAGATTCTCCTGGCCGAGCCTTCGCTGGACCCGCCGCAGGTGGGTCTGGTGAGCGAAATATACGAGAAGCCGCCGGAATATCAGGCTCAGGCGCGGATCGAGCCGCTCGCTTCTCCGCTGCCCGACATTCTCATGGAGCGAAGCGATGAAGGGCCGGCGCATCCCCCGGCGGCGCTGCCCGGCCCGGTTCCGCAGCGGGGCGAGGTCTATCGCGGCAGTGGCGCTTCCGATCTGGAACCCTCGCAGACTCCCGCTTACACCGGCCCCAATCTCAATCTGCCGC
>Ga0315285_10002952_pt1 | contig 17789 bp, 19 predicted proteins | sample YL17G09_36_MG_FD_203698 | JGI IMG/M metagenome (GOLD analysis project Ga0315285, IMG submission 203698) | Sediment microbial communities from Yellowstone Lake, YNP, Wyoming, USA - YL17G09_36 | ecosystem: Environmental > Aquatic > Freshwater > Lake > Sediment | place: USA: Wyoming | collected... | reverse complement strand
GACTCGTGTGGCTGTGACTGTCCTGAACCCGAAGAAGTACTCCCCTCCAGGCGGAGGCGCAGGCCAGAACGTGATGCCAGGCAGGTTCGCTGGCACGTCCGCGTCTTGAGGGGACACAGGCACCACAGTCATGCCCGAGACACTCAGACCCGCAACAGCCGCCGCCTGGAACTGTGCGAGCGAGATGGCCGCACCCACACCGTCTTGGAAGGTCGAGAGGCCGAGGAAGCGAATCCCGAACGTGTCGAGCGAGGTGTACGCCGCCGAGACAGCACTAGAGGCCAGACCCACAGCGGTCGAGTCAAGGATCACATACACACGCCCGCTCGGTGGGAACGCAAACGGCACCGCGACAGGGGCAGCGTTCAAGTCCTGAAGCGGGACCATAGGCAACAGCGACGTGACTGTGAGATCTGGCCCAAGCGAGTTGAAGCTGACCACCGTCGGGAAGGTGAATGGCAGCCAATCTCCAACAGAACCCAGCGTCGTGGACAGCAGAAGCTGGTGGCCAGGCGGAGTCCCAGGAGTTGGCGTGACAGCAGCCCGAATGAGATACGTCCCAACCTTGCCGGAGCCAAACGGTCCTGTGGGGAAGATCGTCGGGTCGGCAAGTCCCTTGATCACCGCAATGTCGCCAGGCTGGATGAGGCTCAGGTTCCCGGTGAAGGATGATGAGCCAAATGGGAAGAAGTTGTTGTCATCCGTGAGCTTGAAGGGGGCTCCTACTCCGAGAGCCTCTCCAACGATCATGAGCCCGTTGAAAATAGGACCCGTCTCGTCTTGACGAGACGAAGGGATCGCCGTGAAGGTGATCTCAGTGGCTTCGATGGGGACGTTCCCACGTCCCTCGAAGCCCAACACCCGAAGCGAACCTGAGTTCGCGGCCCACGTCCCCACGTCGTTGACCGAGGGTGTGATCCACGAGCGAGCAGGGAATGTGAACGGCAACCCTGCATTGAGGGTGCCTACGTTGTTGACCTGATTGTCTCTCAGGACGAAGGCCGAGAGCACCGTGTCGAAGACACTAGCTTCAAACTGGAGGGTGGCGAGTGAACACGCCATGTTCGACCCGGTGAGGCTCGATGGATGGATGAACCCACGAGGCAGAGCCGTCCTGAAGTCGATCCTGTCTCCGAACGTCACTCGATCTGAGTCGATGTAGCCTGTCTGCGACATGAGACAGAAGACACTGAAGGAGAAGTCGTGAAACCCGCTTGTCGTTATGACGCCAGGAGGTCCAACCACCGGGTTGTAGGGAACGAAGTCGAAGAACACGTTGGGTGCGGCAGTCTTGATGACCACCTTGCCTGGCTCGAAGTAGAACCCACCCGGCACGACCGGGACGCTCGTCCCCCCACCATCTCCTGACACCGTGAACGCGCAGAGGAGGATGTTCGCCCCTCCAGCAATCTTCTCCACGATGACCGTGCTGCCCAGGGCAAACTGTCCTGTGGTCTTGTCGATCAGCTTGACCGTGAACAGGCTTCCCTTCCCGTTGAAGGCGAACACATCGTTCAGGCCGCCGACCGGGATTGGGAGTAGGCCGCCCCCGACACCATCATCGAGGACGATGTTGGCTGCTCCCACCGAGGAGACATCGAACGTCGTCTCTGTGGGGATGAGGGTCGTGTCTTCCTTGACTACGATGCCCGTCGCATACGCCGGGTAGTTCACCCACGAGATTGCATTGTCGATGAGGTAGTTGAAGCTGGTCCCTCTTGTGACCACGGAGGCAAAGCGAGGGAGGTCCACCTGATTGGGAGCGCCGTTGGCGATGTCCGCGATCGAGTGGATGCCGGTGGAGCCAGCAGGAAACCCAGCCAGACCCGGAATGCCGGTGGGGGCCTGGATCAGCAACAGGTCGTAGGGCTCGACGTTGCCCACTCCGGCATGTCCAGGAGGCGGCGGGTAGGCACCCGAGGTTGTCTTGCGGGAGAGATCCTCGAACAACGAGAGCGTCGCAAGGAGCGACGAGTTGGTGGACACCGTGCCGTCAGCACCGAGAGTCTCGTCGGGATACACGGCTTCGGTCGTGTACGGGTGAACCTGCGGGGGGTTCACTGGCGGAGGACTGGGACTGTCTACACGGATCAGATCCGTGATGAGAGCAGCCGTGTCGCCAAGAATCTCAAGCTCGCTAAGAGGTGCCCCGTAGTACGGCAGCGAGTAGTCGCCGGAGTCGAGGGTCTTCCCACCTTCGAGAGCAGGGAATCTCGTAGGCAGCCGCGATCCGTTCTGGAATGCGATCTGAGCTTCGAGGGTCGAGAGGGGGGCAGGAGGACGCTGGCCGGTGATCTCCTTCAGACCAAACAGCGTCGGGTCCGCAAAGGACGGCAGCGTTGCATCGGTGATCTCCCCCGTGCGGGACGTGAAGTTGAAGTCCGTGCCTGGGCGGTATTCAGGGAGTGCCGTCGCAAACGTCTGGAGTTCCGCAATCGTCGGCGGGTCAGCCGTTGCTGGGAGGCTAGCCCCCGAGACCGGCACCACGAACAGTGTGTCCCCAATCTCTGGATTGATCGGAACTCCCGAGGTAGGTCCGGTGAGCGAGATCAGAAGCGCCGCATTCAAGACCGGGACATCAGCCCCAACCAAGTTCTTGCTCTTGAGGGTGACGATGCACCCCTTGAGAACCTGCTCTACGAAGATGCCTGCGTACCTGAAGGACGGTGGGAGTGTGGGGATAGGGATGAGCGTCCCGGTGTACCCAAGCTCCGAGAAGTTTCCTTCGGGGACACCGAGCGAAAGCTGAGCGCCTGCACTGAACGGAGGCGTGTGGAGTTCTGGATCTCCAGTGAGAAGATCGTTGAACCCCGTTGGGATCGGACCGACGCTCTGCGAGGCGAGCTTCGAGGTGTCGGGCAGCCCAGTGTCCGAGAGAATCGGGAAGTCCACCAGCGGCAGCGGCGTCGCGATGAAGCAGGGCCGACCAGCCGAAAGCGGGTCCACCTCTGGGAAGCCGGTCGCGGAGTATGCCCAGATGCGAGCACGAGCGAGTCTGTCCCTAGCCTGAACACCGAGGACGTTCTGAATCTGTCCGAGGACAGGGTTCTCCAATGCTCCGATGGTCGAACCGGTCGTGGACCGCAACGAGAAGGGCATCCCGAACAAGAACCCGAGTGGGTCGAACCCGAACTTCCCAGCCGAGTAGACGCCGGGATTGCCTGTTGCTTCGTCGCCATCGAGGCCGGGTCCGAGAGTCGTGAAGCCGGTGGTCCGCTCTGGGAACAGCCGCGAGAACGGGTTGGCCTCGCTGAGAGGGGCAAACATCCCTGAGGCTGTGACCCTGAAGTAGATGAACCCGGCGAGCTTGCGTTGGATGCGAGTGCGGGTGAGGAGCACCACGTCGTCAACATCGTTCTTGATGAGGACATCCTGGTATCCGATGAGCGACCCGAACCCGGACGGGTCTTGATACGATCCGACAGGCCGACCGTTCGAGTCAGTGGTCGTGTCGAGCGGGTTCGTGATCGGGTCTGTTGCTACGAGGCGGATCGTAGGAAGACCTTGCCGAGCCGACATCCACACGTCGAACCACAGCATCCGAGGGTTGAGAGCCCCGGTGATCGCGTCCTCGTAGCCAGGCGGAACCCACGGGTCGTTCTTCCCGATGTAGAGGCGGAGCTTGCCGTCACGCTCTCCAACGAGTGAACCGTCGAGCGTCTCTTCAATCTGCTCGAACGACGAGACGACCGCGTTGTAGAAGCCGAGGAACGCCCTGGCCGCCCGGTCCCGATCAACCAGGTTCTGGCTCTCCGAGACGAGTCCGAGCCGTCCGTAATCAGCGTTGGACTTGCTTGCACCAGTTGAGAGATTCGGACCGTTCGACGGCTCCTGAGCAGTGGCCTGCTTCTGGAGTTCCAGCGACACCTCGCCAACGTAGGTCTGGAACGGGACCATCCTGACGTAGTAGGCGTCAGGGCTCTCGAACGTGTAGGTGCCCTGAAGAACGCCGCCCAGACGCCCGTTCCGAGCCGAGGGTGGGTCCACATACAAGAAGCTCGAAGAGACACGCGGGTATTGGATCTGCCCCTTGTCCATGTAGGGACCGACCTGTTGTGTGTCGGTCCGTGCGAAGACAATGCGGTGATTGGCGGAGATCCCAGCTTGGCGGGGCTCGATGAACGCGATGTTGCCGTTGCCTTCGATGAAGCTGTAGTCCTGCCCAGGGGTGAGGGTCCGACCAGGGAGGGCGTCTCCCGTGGCATTCATCTCTCCGAAGAGGACAACCTCGAAGGGCTCAGTGGGCAGGAATGCGCTCGTCCCGAGGAACTGGATTGCCCCTCCAGGATAGATTGGGCGTGCTGAGATTCGCGCTGCCGAGTCAGGCATGGTCGCGGACCAGGTGAAGCTCTCCTGGAACGGAGTGCTCACGGAGATCGTCGTGACCCTGCCATCTGCCGAGAAGGCCGCCTTTGCAATGGCGAAGGGCTTGCCGAACAACTCCAAGAGGTGGCCCGCCACTGCGTACTTGGTGAGATCTCCATCGAACTTGATCTCGACCTGTCCCTTGGGGACGGGCTCGAAGTGCGGTGTCACGGGGAGATTGAACGCCTGTGCCATCGTTGGCAGGAAGCCAACGTCTGAGCCCGCTACTGTCACTGGGGAAGTCCCGAACGGATCGACCGTGATCGCCACAGGTCGGTCAGTCAGGAGCGAGAGTGCGTTCTCCCCAGGGTTGAGTGAGCCCGCCCCTTGCGGAGTGGACGGGAAGACTGTGACCAGTGTTGTGTCGCTCGTCGCGTCGAAGAAGACGCTCTTCACATAGGTCGTGAACGCTCCGACTCGGAACGCCTTGCCCACGACCACATCACTGGTCCGGTTGGTGTCGAGAAGGAACTGCGTCTGGTTCTTGTCGAGCCTGAACGGAGGCCGCCACACCGGAGGCATCGACACCGTGTAGGCCGTCTCTCCACCGAACGCCTCGAAGACGGCGTAGGAGATCGTGACCTTCGTTGTCGAGAGCACCTCAGCCGAGAAGGAAACCGTGTTCCGGCTGAAGTCCACGGCGCAGCCACGAGGAACGCCATAGGTCTGCTGCTTTGAGCCTGTGTAGACGATGGGGCTCACGAGTTGATCGACCGTGCGGGCCGTCGGATTGAACGAGTAGAGTTGGCTCGAAATCCGAGTCATCACCTCCGCCCTGATGTAGAGCGGAAGGAACTCCTTGACTCGAACCGGATTGCCATCCTTGTCAAGGAAGAGCGTGCCGGTATTGGGCACAGCCCGGTAGTAGGTTGCCTCGACAAGCTGCTTGGCCCGGATGGGGTTGGCGAGGAACGTGAAGGCACCCAAGATTGGGTTCGCCGTCAAGTCATCCGTGCCTTCCGTGGAAAGCTGCTCCACGAAGTAGACTGGCAAGCCTGCACCCGCTGCGAGATCCACCGAGGAGAGTGCGATGAGCCCCGTGTTGGGGTCGATCTCTGCCTGTCCAGAGATCAAATCCACCGCAGGCAGGAGCGTCTCGACGTAGGTGACCGTCGCAGACTGGTACTCATCGAGAATCGCAGTGCTGAACTTCAACTCACCCGTGGAAGTGAGGTACTCGATGTTCACGGGGTTGGGGGAGAACACCGCCACAGGGAGGAGCCCCACGCCCTGAACGAACTCCTGCGTGCCGACTCGAAGATTGAATGAGCCAGACGTGAACCTTGCACCCGTCGTAGGCACGAAGAGCATGAGGTTCGCAGCAGCACCCAACTCTGACTGTGTGAGCACCACGAGCGGCAGGTCTGTACCTGTCTGACCGATGCGGGCGAAGATGGGGCGTCCACGCTCGATGTCCTTGGCTGCATCTGCCGGAGCAAGCACACCACCAGCCGCACCAAGCGACGCGAGCACTCGAATCTCGAAGGGCTCCTCCGCGAGGTGGTTGAAATTCTGGTAGACCACATCGGCCACGGTCGTCGGGTCGATGGTGCCGGGAGAAGCTCCCTTGTAGATCTCGTAAGAGATGTTCTGCCCGCCGTCCCCGACCAGGAAGCTGGGGCTGACCTGCACCGAGGTCAGCGATGGGACAGCGACCACCGAGTAGGAACCTTGTGCATCCCCCGAGATGATCTTCAGTCGGTCGCCTGCCGCAACAGTTGCGAAGTTCGCATTGAGATCCGTGAGCACGTCGGTGCTCGCAGTGAAGTGGCCCCTCGAACCAGAGAGCTTGAGAGCCCCCACCCGCGAGATGAGGATGGCCTCACCGGTCGCCCCGCCCTTCGGGAAGAGAAAGTCCACTCCAGGCTCCAGGTACACGAAGGGGCCGCCTTCGGAGAGCCGCAAGAATCCATTGAGAGGGGCGATGAGACTCTCAGGGACAACTCCGGCAGCATCGAGATTGATGCCAGCCACCGGAGCAAGCACCTGGCCGGTGCTGCCACCCGAGGTCAGCCAGGCGAACTTCTTTTCCTCGAAGAGGTACCGCACGTCCGCCCAGGGCATGAGCGGCATGTCCACCACGGGCGCGACGCCAGGCGCACCGGCAGCCGAGAGTGCGAAGAACACCCCCTCGTCGTAGCCAGCGATGTCTTCCCTTGGTGGGAAGTCGAGGAACTGGAAGGAGGTGGGGGAGATGTTCTCGGTGAGCGTGCGGTCGCTGAGCCTGTACTTGTCCCGGTAGTCGGGGAGTCCCTGCGAGCCGTCCAGATCTCTTGGGGAGCGGTAGAACCCGAACTCTCCACCGTAGTCGGGAAGCCAGTTGTGGTCACTCGCTGAGAGATCACCGGGCGGGGAAGCCAACCACCCAGGAATGAACCCGAGCGCCCTGCACCCCGAGAGGTCGAGCACACCACCTGTGCCGAACCCGATGCTGACGAACCCAGTGACCGGGTCGGTGTGGGCAATCACCACGCGCCCTGAGAGGGCGTAGGAGGAGCCCGGAGCCGAGGCCAGCACGATGGCTGCGTTGAGGCTCGCAGCGACCTGGGAGGCTGTGTAGGAGCCAGCCCCGAGGCTGCTGGCGAGCCAGAGGACTGACGTGCCTCCAAGCATGAAGCTGAGCGTCTCTGTCCCGTCGAGGGTGAACGTGTCCTGAAGCCGTGAGAAGAGCCGAGCCCGCTCTGCGTAGCTGGATGGGACGAACTCCCCCTGCCTGAAGTAGATCGGCTTCCCGGTGAGTTGCTTGCGGGGAACGCTTCCGAACATCACGAGGGAGCCCGCTCCGGCGCGCTTCTCCAATGCGACGTAGGCCACGTCACCAGGAACCCTGAATGGGTCAGTCGGTAGCTCGTCCTCAAACGGAACGGGGATGACGTTCGTGACGGCACGCCCCTCCGTGAAGAGGATCACGTCACCGATGCCGGAGGAGAGCTTCCGAACGAGGCCCGAGTTGCCTGGACGCGGGCCGACAGCGCCGACGATGGGAGGGTTGCCGAGCCCGTCCGGCACCTGAAGGATCCCGGACAACCCGAGGGCAGGCAGCGTCTCGGCATCAGGGATGAAGACTTCCTGAGCAGGGTTGTAGCTCGTGACTGGCGTGCCGCCCGAGTCCACGAGGAGCACTGGAGCCTTCACCGGCTGCGGGTACAGATTGAGGGATACCCCGTCGTACCGAACGACAGCGCCCAGGTAGAGCTTGTCGAACCCAGGATTGGGAACAGCGCGTGTGCCTGGGTCTGCCTTGGAGATGTCGGCCGCAGAGAGCTTGATGCGGCCCGTCGAGATCGCGAAACCTACCTCCCCTTCGAGTACGGTCGCCGCCGCGAGGTCGGACTCCGTGTCGAAGGGGAGCGCATTGAGCGGCTGCCGGTTTCCCAAGCGAACGATCGGGCGCTCACCAGGTCCGGGCACCGGAGCAAGGAACAGTGCCCTCGTCTTCGCTTCGAGGAGCGAGCCCACGACGCCCAGGGACTTCTCTGCGAAGGTCTGCTGGATGTACCAGACATCCAATCCCTCGTAGGTCTGGATGAAGGCCGGGTTCCAGACGATCTTCCCGGCTCCTGAGCCAATCACACCAGCGAGTGGTGGTGAGACGCTCGTGAAGTTGTAGCTCGTGTTTGCCAGGTCATCCGGCACGACCAGGACGCCCGAGTAGTCGCCCAGGGTCCGGCTGACGACCGGGTAGCTGGCTGCATCAGGAGAAGCCCCGAGCCGAACCATCGCGTAGGCGTCGCCTGCATCTGAGCCGGGCAGGAGCGAGCCCGTTGGTGTTGTGGGCCTGGGATTGAGCGCGTAGCTCCGCCCATCCGAGGAGAGCTTCCCAAGCGTGGCGGGAGCACCACCCCGGTAGGGCTCCCACTTCGAGGTCGCGCCGTTCCAACCGAACCTGCGAGAGTACGGGTCGTTCCTGGTCCACCAGAAGCGGGCCGCCGACACCCAGTAGGAGATCGCCGTGACCCTGTCTCCACGAGATTGGGAGAACGCGGGGTCCGTGAGCGACACAGGCTGTGTAGCTGCGAGCGTGTTCGCCGTCGGCAGGAGCGTGATGGCACCTGAGCCAGACACGAACGAGAAGTCCCCACCCGCCAGAGTCAGCACGAAGGGCGTGGCCGGGCTGTCTCCCCGAACGACCGTGACAGAGACAACTCCCGCGAGGTCACGTCCGCCGTTGTCTGTGACGATGATTCGAGGCGAACCGTCCGTAGATTGGCCCGTGGGCGAGGCTGTGTCGAAGACCGCGAGGCTGCCCTGTGGGATCGCCCCTGCACCATCAGCCGTAGCCCAAGCTGGACCCTCAAGAGTGGTCAGTGTGCCTGTGTTCGCTGCCCATACCAAGAACTCCTGCTCACCACCGAGCGGTGACTCCAGGACGGCAACTCGGTACTGGTCACCACGGGCTTCTACGAGGGCAGGCTGACCCACCGGGTACAAGCCGACGTTGGGCGCAACAACGTCGCGGGCGACACCGGAGTCAGCCGGGGCGCTTGTGTTCGCGTTGGTGGGCGAAGTCTTCGCTCCACGCAGCGTGTATCCGTTGAAGAAGTCAGCCACTTTGATCAGACGACGAAGGAGATTGAGGTTCCAGTGCTCGACCCAGGGCCGACTGGTCCTGCTGGAGCTACGATACCGGAACCGAGCGTCACCCCAGTCTGGATGATAGCCGCGATACCTGCGGCAATCGCTGTGTAGAACGAGGGCAAGCTGGATCCTGAGCCACCTAGCGCCCCAGTGAGCGCGACATGGGCAAGTTGCAAGGCGCTCGACAAGGTAGCTGAGTTCACGCTCGCGATGAACGAGACATCAGTTCCGACTGCCACTCCAACGGAGACGCCTTGGTAGGTCATCGACCCACTCAAGGACGTGAGCAGTCCGGTGCCGATGGCCGTTCCGACCTGGTTGACAGTCTGGCCGGTGAGTCCACCAGCGAGCATCTGTGCGACCACGAGCGAAGGCGGGCCGGTGAACGTGAGCACACCCGTCACGGTGCCTGAGCCGATGACCCCGGCGGTCACTCCCTGGATGACGATGTTCCCAGGTACGACTGCCCAAGTTGCGATGGCGTTCCCGATCGCATCAGCCAGCAGGGGCCAGGTCTGACCTCCGGGGAAAGACGCGGCTCCTTGGATGCTGGCGGAGATTGCAGAGGCTGGAACCATCAGAACAGCAGCATTTTGTCGTTCATGCCGCCCAGGAAGATGACCGCCACGTTGTTGACCGGGTCGAAGGACGCCTCGATCCAGACCTCACCACCTTGCTGCGACACCGTGATCCCCATGGTGTCGAGAGACTCCTTGAGTCGTCGGGCTTCAGCGACGAGATTGAAAGGGTCGTCCACACGCATGACGACGTGTGGGAAGTCGAGCACGCCGTCAGTGTCACCTTCAGCGATCTTCGTCACCCCGTCACCTGAATCGCAGGTTTGGAATCCCCAGTGGCGCAGCAGGGCGACCGTTTGGGCGATGCCTGGATCCAGGTTCTGCACGATCAGTCCTCCAGCAGGGACAGCACGAACGAACGGTGAGTCGGAGTGGAGTGAGCCAACCGAATGAGGCGGGATCGGGTCGCCCCGGTCTTCTTTTTCTTGAAGAAGTCCTTGTCGATGTGCTTCTGGATCTCCGCCATGAACTTCTCGTTCTCAGGGCTGGGAGGATGGGTCTTGGCGTACTCCATGTAGTTCTTGACGTACTCCTTCATGCCCTCCTCAGTCTTGAGAGACTTGCCCTCGGGCTTCGGGATCGGAGGCGGTTCTGCCTTCACCTTCTTCGCCGCCTCAGGAATCGGGGGCGGAGTGGACTTGGGCTTCTTCGCTGCCTCAGGAATCGGTGGGGGTGTGGACTTGGACTTCGCCTTCGCCGCATCCGGAATGGGGGGCGGCGTCTTGGTGTCAACCGAGTGGTTGCCCTTGTCTGCCCCAGGATGTTCCGTGAGGTAGGTCTGGAGCGCCTTGTCGCTGTGGAAGACCTTGGCGGTCTTCAGCAGCGGCAGGAGATGGGCTCGGAGTTCCGGCTTCTGGTGGGCGAGCCTGATGACCTTGGACCGGAGCGAAGTCTCTTGGGTGACCATGCTGTCCGTCACCTAGAGAAGGGAAAGTGGCTTCAGCCCTCTTCCTCTTCCTTCTCTGGCTCGTCGTCGTCATCATCGTCGTCATCGCCAGCGTCGAGGTCTTCTTCGAGTTCTGCCGCCGCGTCGATGGTCTCCTCCTCTGTCTCCTCCTTGGAGATCTCGATCAGGAGCAGCGCATACGACTTGACCCAGTTCTTGACGCTGCGGGAACCCTCAGGGAGACGCTCGATTGCGTCGGGGCTGCGCGTCTCGATCCACTCTTCAATCTCTTCTCTGGTCATGGTCCTATGGTCCCAATCTGTAGCGGCTCAGGTTGTACGGGGTGGGCTCAGTCGTAGTCGCCCTTACGCCGCCGTGCATCTCTTTCGGCTGCGTACTGGAGACTCTCTCGCAGTTCTTTCAGGATTTGCGGATTACCAAGCAGTCGCCTGAACGCTGCCTTCTCAATCTGTGAGACTCGCTGGTGACTGATCCCGAGAGCCTCACCCACGATGTCGCCGTGAGCACCCTCAGGAAACATCAACACAAAGAGCCTGGCCGCCGGGTCGTCTTCGTATCGGGTCGTGGGGTTCACGATCCAATCCCCGTCCTTCAACCGATGGTAGTTCTTGCACCCCGAGCATCTCCGGCTCTGGGGTGGGGCCTTGAGTGCTCTCCTGTACTGCTTGTTCCCATCCACTTGCGGTGAGATCTGACTCCCGCAAACGGAGCACACGACATCTGGGGGGTGCAGCATCTGAAGGTCCACTGGCTACTCATCGAAATTGAATAGGCTGTCCATGCCCGCAGGTTCCCCTGCCTGCTCTTGAACAGGGGCAGGGGCAGTCCAGGGATTCTTCACACCGCCACGGGCCTTGAGTTCGTGGTGCGTGATCCTGGCCCGAGTGATCTCGATGTAACTGGCGTCGAGGTCGATACCGACGTAGCGCATTCCCTCTAGGATTGCAGCACACCCAGTCGAACCGCTGCCATTGAAGGGATCAAGCACAACACCGCCCGGCGGGGTGACGAGGCGGACCAGCCACCGCATGAGTTCGATCGGCTTGACCGTCGGGTGGTTGTTTTCTGGCAGCCCTTCGAGTCCCTCGTTGCGCTCAGAACGACTCACCTTCGAGACGTACCTGAAGGGCGCATCCTCCGCCGTGTACTGGAACTGCGGAAAGAACCTCGAAGCCCCACCTGAGTCTCCAAATCCAGTGAGGGGCGCAAGATTTCCACCTCCTGCAAGCATGGTGCCCCCCTCATTCCGAACTCCTGAGGGATTACCGCTTGTGAGTGTGCCGCTCTGCTCGTTGAGCGCCTTCACAGGGCATCCATCTACACAGTCCCAAGTGACGATCTCTTCGGTCCCGCCGCCAGTGGACGTGTAAGCGTGTCCTGCGCCCTCACCAAAAGGCTTCATGCCGTCATCAAAGCGATTGATGACCGGAGCCTCTACGGTCTTGGTGCCCACCTGCTTGCAACCAAGGTTCTCACCCGTGAACTCGAAAGCCATAGCTTGTGGTAGGTGTCCAACCAATCTCATCACCGAAATACTCGGGTGAACGAACACCAGATTAGAAGGCCACCTTCCAGGAGCCTCTTTAGATCTGCTTGCCTGGTGTGCTTCTGGCCGATCTTCTCGGCCTTCTCCTTCCCTCCAGGCATTGAAGTTGTTTCCCCCAGCAGAAACAAAAGGTAGGCCAACTCGGCACCCGTTGATATTGATAGCTCCGGTGCCATACTGCTGGACGTTCTGTGCGACGGTGCCCACAAGAGGCTTCCGGAACATGAGCACCGGCTCGTGGGACGGCTTCAGGGCTGTGCCCCAACCCTCCCAGGCTTGAGCCTCTTCGGTGCGGGCTTCGTAGGGTGGTACGACGTTGCTGGTGAGCTTCTCGTCGGCGTACTTGCCGCCCGGTAGGTGCGTCGAAGCTGTGGGGATTGCCCTGCCCCGGTCAGGGAGTCCCTCGCCCTTGTCGATTGAGAGTGCGACGTTCTTTGACTTCGGGAAGCCTGCGCCCTGCACCCACCCCAGGACGCCCTCGACGCGGATCTCGTCACGACAGTCGAACCCGGCGAGCCTGATTGCGATCCCCATGAGGTCTTGCGTGCGGGTCCCTGCGAACGCGAGGAGGTGGCCTCCTGGCTTGAGCACACGGAAGCACTCACGCCAGATCTCAGGCCCCGGCACGAACGAGTCCCAACCCTTGCCCATGAAGCCCGTCCCCTTGGGCTGGTACGGCTTGCCGTCGAGCCACGCACGGAGGGCACCAAGCACGTCCTCTGCGCTGTGGTTCGAGAGCCCGTAGGGCGGGTCACAGACGACCGAGTCAACGCTCGCATCAGGCAGCGTCTTGAGCACTTCGAGGCTGTCCCCGTTGTGCAGCACCCAGCGGGTCGTCTCGTCAGGGAGTAGTGTCACTTCATGGCTCCAGACTGGTGCGTGTACGTTCTTCGAGGCACCCAAGCCAGCGGGAAGCCAATCTACTACGTCGGCTGCACGAACGACCTGGAACGGCGCGTTCGGCAGCACAACGGTGAGATCTCAGGTGGGGCCAGGTTCACGAGAGCACACCGCCCGTGGACCCTGTGCGTCAGCTATGGACCGTACACAGGACGAGGCGAGGCCCAGCGAGTCGAGCGTGCCGTGAAGAAGCTCTCAGGCGAGGCCCGGATCCGCTGGAAACCGATCACCACTCGAAGTACGTCAGTTCCGCGAAGCTGAGCTTGAACGTCTCGCCCTGCGGGAGGTTCTCGATCACGAGGCGGAGCTTCTCGACTTCCTTGCGCTCCTTCTGCACCTCAGAGACTTCGCCCCGGACCTTCGCTGCGAGGCCGACGTTCAGATTGAGTTCGCCCCCGTTGCTGGTGCCTTCGGAGATCGCCTGGAGCGACATGAGCACGTCCCCCGCGTCCTTGAGGCCCATCTCCTTCGCAGCATCACGGATGCGCTGCTCACGCTCCTTGATCTTCGCCGTCACACGCTCGCGAAGGGCGGTCGCCCGATCCACGATCTCCTTCCCCGTCTTCGGGAAGGTCAGGCTCTCGAAGTCCCCGTAGTATCCTGGTCGTGCCATCTTGATCTCTCTTCCACCCTCAATCGGGCATGTCTGCAATCATCTCAGAAGTCTTCGCTGACTCGTAGTCGAGCAGCATTACGCTCACAGACCGCTTGATGTCCTGGACCTTCAAGATCTCCCTAGGGGTCTGAAGCGGCTTCACCTGAAGAAGCAACTCACCCTCTTCGATGAGGAAGTCCGCGATGCGTCGTGCATGTCGCTCTGAGTGCTTCACTTGGACCTGGCCTTCCTGGATTTGATCTGGATAGGCTCTACCCATCCACGGCGCTTTCCAGCCGGGGTCGTGAAGGCAGACTCACCCCACCCGTGACGGATCCGCCAGAGGAGGGTGGCGTACTTGATCCGCAGGAGCCGTGCCCACGCACGCTTCGTCCGGGACACTCCCTGGACCTTGACCATGTGGTCGGCGTGGCTCTTGAGCCCGGTGTTCTGCTGCGAGGTTGTCTGCCACTCGCACTCGCCCGGCCCGTAGTCATTGAACGGCGTCAATCTCCCGAGGGTCTTCCCAGGAGGCCGAGTCCCCATGTCTGCGAGGAAATTCTCGAACTTCCTCCATCGGGCAGCAACACGGATCCCTTGCGCCCCGTAGTGCTCGTAGGAGCGGTGGTTCTTGCAGTGACACCGCTGAACCATGGCCCGCCAGGTCGTGTAGGTGGGCGACTCAAGACGCCCGTCCTCACGCACGGCACGGTGCCCATGCTTCAACCCGGAGCACACCCTCTTGTAGAGGGGGGCACTGGGGTCAGCGGTCGGCGGGTCACACGCTCGGGTCGCTGTCGTAGGGGAGCGTCGCGTCATGGACCCGGTCCCCCAAACCCTTGAGCCCAAGCTGGAAGCAGATCTCCGAGAGCGGGTGGGCCACCATGTTGTGGACCGTCCATTGGAACCGCTTCGGGAGGGCGCTGACGAGGTTTCTCATGGTGTGACCGTACCCAATGCCTTCCTCATGTCCCGCAACCACCGACGCATTCGAGCGAGCGTCCCTGGACCCACTGAACCGAAGTCCCCAGTGAAGGTGCAAGATTGACCACCCAACCCCTTCGTCTCGTGGTGGTAGATTGCCGCGTCGAACTCCTCACTAAGCGCAGTCAGGAGGCTCTCAATCCCCATATCCCTCTGGGTCCGTTTTCCTGGACCGTGGTACCTGTAGTGGGCACCCCCCGAGAGGCGCTCCACGTCGGAACGGCCTTCGAGAATCGCCGCGACCATGCCACCGTCGAGTGTCTGATGCACCCCCGAGATCTCAATCATTGCGTGGGCGAAGTTCGCGGCGTTGAACGTGCCGTCGGTGCCACCGAACCTCTCAGCAGCTTGACTCATTGCTCTCTGCACAGTCTCCATCGAGCACCAGTCCTTCTCAATCCGCATGGGGAGCGTCTGCGTGCTGTGGATTGTGGTCTTCGGCAACATGGGTCCGCTCATGTCGAGGTCACTTCACGTTGGGCGACCCCGATCGTCCCGCAGTAGCGAGCGGTCGGAGCCCCCGGAATGACCCAGTCCTTCGACACGGTCGGGACAGTCACTTCCAGCACAGAGTACCCGTGCTCTGCGAGCCACTGGGCGTCGGCAAGATGTTCGTCCATGGAGTACGACGACCACACGATCCACGGGGGCTGAAGAAGATTGAGCGTGCTCTCCCAGGTCGGGGTCGGGGTGGTAGCCCTCGTGTACCCGGCGTGGCGCGTCGAAGGGAGCGTGAACCCAGGCTGGAGCATCATCGCAGGCAGCCCAATCGGGGCACCCTGCTCCGAGCGGAGTCCAATGACCTTGGGGCTCCGGCACTCACCGAGCAGCTTCAGGGAGGGGTCGATGACGTAGACCTCGCGGACGCTCTCGTCCTTGAGCACCCGGTACGAGTCAGCGTAGATGTTGGTGCCTGCTCCGAGGTCGTAGATCTGCTTCGGGCGGAACACATGCTTCCTGAGCCGCCGGATCAGCATTGACCGGGCGAGCAGCCTCCACGGGTGTGGTTCTCCCGGATTCCCGAGCACAAAGTTGCTCACGGCATCACCCACATGTCGTGGGCCATCGCGTTCGCCCCGCAGCGAGAGCAGCTTGCGCTATCCGAGTTCTCAGTCGTGTGCGTTGGCCCGTCCCAGACGTGCTCACACGGCCCGTTGGGGCACTCGCACTTGCACTTCTGGTTCGAGGGTCCGCAGAAGAACAGTGAGACGGATGGCTTCAACTCGTCGGTCATGGGCTCTTCTTCGCTGGAAGCTTCTTCGGTCCATTGAGGAACACTTCGGCGGGAGCCTCAACAGGACCAGCCTCAATCTCACGGATGACTCGACCGAGAGCCAGACGCAGCAGCTTGGCATCCTCTAGGGAGATGTGGGCCACACCGGTCTTGTCGTTCGCAGAGGCCATGACCTTGACGAGACCATTGCGGTGGGCAGAGTGCCCGACCTCAGCAATCCCCTCTTGCCAGTTCGACACCACGCGCATTGACCACCTCGATCGAATCATGTTGCCTCCCTCAGGACCACTTGTTTGCTTGAAGTGCCTTGATGATCTCTGCCACGAGTAGGTCTGTCACCGTCCCTGGACCTGAGGCCACGAAGTCGAGACCCTCCGGCGACAGTATGACGTACACCATCTGGTCGTCGTTCTCGTCGGTCTTCCCATGCTCGTCCCAGGAGAGCTTGGCCTGCTGGTTCTCGAACACGAAGAACCCACAGGGGAAGTCCCAGACCTTCCGGGTCGCCTCTTCGATTGGGATTGAAGTCGTGTCGTTCTCTGGGAGTGCAACAGCCGAGGGCCATGTCTCCCGCACCAACCTCAGGACGAGGTTGGCCGTCTGGGGGGACACCTCACCCTTTGCCTCGATGTCGTAGCCGCCGATCATTTCAAACTCGCGTTCCAGCGCACGATCAGCAGATACGCTCCGAGGGTGGAGCCCGCCCCCAACCAGTGCCAGCCAAAAGAGCCTGCCCCTGTGGCAAGCTGGATCGTGCCACTGAGCAGCGCACCGAAGGCCACGCCCTCAAGCAGAAAGCCTGATCTCTTCATGGTCACAGCGGGAACTTCAACCCCATGCCGCGCATTGTGAGCAGCGCCTCAGCGTTGCCACGGGCGTCGTCCACAGGGTCGTGCGTGTGCTTGGTCTTGCGGAGGTGCTTGAAGTTCTGGAACGTGTCCTTGACCATGCCCTTGTAGAGCGACCCTAGGTTGGTCGAGGAGTGTCCGAACGGGCACGAGCCCATGAAGTGGTGGAAGTACCACGCGCAGAACATCCAATCGAACCCGTTGTTGTCCGAGACGAACATCGGCTTCTTGATGTAACCCAGCCAGTCTGCGAAGGCTTGCAGCGCAACCGCAGGGTCCATGAACGTGAGCGTCTGTTCGCGTGTGTGACCGCTGACGGCGAGTGCCTCCGGGACCCACTTCTCGGAGATCGGCCTGAGTTGGGCCTTGAACGACCGTGCGAGGCCCGGCTCGACTACGACGGCTCCTAGCTCGATCATCGAGTAGTCGCCAGGAATCGGCCCGTCCGCCTCAATATCCACCATGACGTAGGTCATGGTTCACCACCCCTGGGCAGGAGCTTCATCCCCGAAAACAAGCTGCCCCTCTTTGATTTCAGAGTAGAAGTAGACCTTGAGTCGGCCCTTCATCTTCCCCTCGACCTCCGCAAAAGGAAGGAACCTGGACCACACCCGATCACGACCCTTGTTGTAGGTCATGACAGGTTGACTGTGATCAGGAATTACAGAGGATGGGCCACCAATGCGGGCGACCTGAACTTTGACAATCGTCTTTCCGGGAAGCTCCCCGTAAGAGGGGCCGTTAGTGTCCACCAGCGGAAGAGTCGTATGGAAGTCCATCCCAGGAGGACCGAGAGGGATGCGACCACAACACTTCTTGACCTTGAGTCCGGATAGGCACGGGCAGGGGTCGTTGCGTCCGTACTTCTTGATGTCAGGTTTCACCGAAGCCACACGCACTCCCAGCCATTCTTTGGTGGGTAGAAGTTTCCGTAGATTGAGGCGAACACCTCACCCGTTGCGAGGTTCTTCCCGACGCTGTTGATCCACGTCTCAGTCGTAGCGACGCAGAGGTCCACGTCCCCTGTGACATCAAAGAGCCCAGCCGGGAGCTTGTACCAGCCCTCAGGTGTCTTCTCGCATAGGGAGACATCCAGCGCCTCCCCGCTGTTGAGGAGCGCCTGCATCGCGAGGTTGTTCAGGTGCGTGTACTTGTCGGTCATGGCGCTCTCTGGTGCGCTGCCCGTGCGTTGAAGTAGTGAGCACAACAAGAGTCGTGCCCGCCGTCCTCGTAAACAGCGCACACGAGTTCGTC
>Ga0315285_10002951_pt1 | contig 17792 bp, 10 predicted proteins | sample YL17G09_36_MG_FD_203698 | JGI IMG/M metagenome (GOLD analysis project Ga0315285, IMG submission 203698) | Sediment microbial communities from Yellowstone Lake, YNP, Wyoming, USA - YL17G09_36 | ecosystem: Environmental > Aquatic > Freshwater > Lake > Sediment | place: USA: Wyoming | collected... | reverse complement strand
GCAGTCGCGGCTGTTCAGGCTGGTGGCCCTTGTGACGGGCATGAAGAACTCCGCCAAGGGGTTTGGGTACCTGCTGGGCTCGGCGCTGCTTTCGGTCTCCTACCTGAGCGCGATCGGCGTCATGGCGGTGCTGATCCTGGCGGCCTATCCCTGGGCGTGGGTCGGGCTCGACTGGCAGCTCGGGCGGTCCACGGAGGGGAGGGGCTTGACCCTGAAGTCGGCGCTGACGGTCAACAGGCGCGTGGGAACGCTGTCGCTCGCTCGCTTCTTCCTGTTCGCGTCGCGCGACCTCTGGTTCGAGGTCACGCTTCCCTACTTCCTCAGGGACCCCGCCTCCGGGATCGGCTGGTCCCGCGTCGCCGTCGGTGCCTTCTTGGCCGCCTGGATCGTCTGCTACGGCCAGGTGCAGTCGTGGAGTCCGCAGCTGGTGCTCAAGCCGCTCGGGCAGTCGCCGCCGAACAGCAGCGCGGCGGCGCTCTGGGCGGCGCTGCTCGCGCCGCTGCCGGCGGCCGCGGCCGTGGCGCTGCTCGTCGGGGGCCGGCCGGGGGCCTCCCCGGCGCTCTTCGGCCTCCTCGCCCCGAGGGGCGCCGCGGTCGGCACGCTCTCGGCCATCCTCTACCTCTTTTGCGCGGTCTTCGCGGTCAACTCTGCGGTGCACTCGTACCTCGTCGTCCGCTACGCCGACGGCGACAAGGTCGCCTCCACCGTCGGGTTCTACTACATGTCCAACGCCGGCGGGCGCCTCGTCGGGACGCTGCTGTCCGGCGCGATCTACGACTACGGGTCGGGCAACCTGCCGCAGAGGTTCGGGGAGTGCCTTGCCGCCGCGGCGGCGTTCGCTGCCGTGGCCGCCGCGGTGGTGAGCCTGGTTCCCGAGAAGGGGGGGGAGCAGGGGGGGAGAGGGCTGCGGTGCGGCCCCTGTCTGAGCTGCCTGGGGGCCGGAGAAGAAGAAGAAGTGGGAGAAAAAGAGCTCGAGGGGAAGGTCGGCGACGAGGAGGAGCCGGCGGCGGCGGCGCCGGTGGTCGAGCCGCCCAAGGTGGAGGCCGCGGGTCGGTGAAGGCTTTGTTTGTGAAGAAAGAGAAAAAATCGAAAGAAGACGGAAAAAACCTCACTTTTTTTTTCAACTTCGAGTAAAAAAACGTAGTCATGTCCGCCGAAGATGACGCTGCCGAGCTCCCCAGCGCGTGGCCCCTGTACTTTGACGAGGACTACGACGCCGAGGACCGCCGCTGCATGCTCGTGGCGGAGCTCGTGGAGTTCTTCGCCACCCCTCAGGGCGCCCGCTTCTTCGTCCTGAACCGATGCGTCCGCGCCGTCGGCGGCGGGGTGGCGAATTGCGGCGCCGACGTCGCCTTCTCGGTGGACTACGACGACCTCGCAGCCGCGTGCGGCTCGGCCGACCTCGTGGCCAGCCTCGAGGTGCAGCCGGTGGAGGGCCTGGCATGCCTGGCTGCCGCGGCGCACGAGGTCAGGAGAGAGAAAGAGAGAGGGGCGAATGAAGAGAGAGAGAAAGAACAAGGTCTTTCTGAATGCGTTACAGCCTCTCGCCGGACCTCTTCCTGGTCCTCGTAAGGCGCGCCATTCCATCGAGACGATTTTCGAAGGACTCTAGAACGCAGAGATCTGATGGATTGGGCCTTCGGGGGGCGTTGAAAGCTTGAAATTACGGCGCGCGAAAAAGAAGCTAATCGACAACGACGATGAGCATTTCGTCTCTCTTCGTTCTCTCTCTCTCCTCTCTCTCACCTCTCCCTCAACACCGACCTCCCTCTCTTCCCTCCAGACGATCTTCACCACCCGCCCCGAGCTCGCCCGCGCCCTCGGCCTGGGTTCCTTCTGCGGAAGAAAAAGCGGCGCTTCTTCTGGTCAATCTCCTCCTCACCTCCACCTCCACCCGCACGTCAGGCCGAGGCTCGCCCGCATGTCGCCCGCCGCGACACGGGTCCGCTCGCTGCGCGCCCCCGCCATCGGCCGCCTCGTCTCCGTCACGGGCACGGTCGTGCGCGCCTCCGGGGTCAGGCCCCTCCCCACGGCGGTCACGTTCGAGTGCGCGGCGTGCGGGAGCGCGGCCAGGGTGCCGCTGGACGCGGGGAGATGGCCCGCCGCGCCCGGCGCGTGCGGGGGGCGCGGCGGGTCCTGCAGGGGGAGGAGGTTCTTCCCCGACCTGTCCTCTGCGGAGGCGGTCGACTGGCAGAGGCTGCGGCTGCAGGACCTGCCCGTCGACGGAGCGGGAGGCGAGGCGAACGCCGAGGGAGGGAGCGGAGGAGGAGGAGACGGCGACGACGACGCCCCGGGGGCGGCCCCGGCCGCGATCGACGTCGACGTCTCCGCCGACCTCGTCGCGAGCTGCGCCCCCGGGGACGTCGTGACCGTCGTCGGGCTCGTCCGCGTGTGCGCCGCATCGTCGAGCTCAGCAGGTGCGGGTGCGGCGAACAGCAAGGCGGGGCTGTACGTCGCGTACCTCGACGCGGTCTCGGTCGAGCGAGCCAACGGCAACGGCGGCGGCGGCAGCTCCTCGATGGCCGGCCCCGACTCCCTGGGCCTCCTCGGCGCTCCCTCGGGCGCGAACGAAGAAGACGCCACCGCGAACGACTGCACCATCGACGGGGAGGAAGGGGAGCAGCAGGGAGACGCTCCCTCGGGCGCGGCCTCCTTCTCGCGGCGCGACCTCGCGTTCGTCGTCAAGTTCCTGTCCGAGGTTGGGAGGCAGCCGGGTTCTCCGGGCGGAGGCGCGTTCAGGCACCTGGTGCACGCGCTGGCTCCCGGAGTCTACGGTCACGAGATGGTGAAAGCGGCGCTGGTGCTGGCGCTCTTTGGCGGCGTGGGGAGCGAGCAGAAGGAGAAGAAGAAGGAGAAGAAGAAGAAGAAGAACAAGAAGAAGAAGGACAAGAAGGGGAGGAGGATGCACGAGGACGAAAGCGCCGACGACGCCGACGGCGAGAGCTCCGACGACCCCTCCTCCTCCTCCCCGGCCGCCCCCCCTCGCCGCCGCTCCGAGATCCACGTCCTCCTCTGCGGCGACCCCGGCCTCGGCAAGTCCCAGCTCCTCAGGGCAGCCGCCGCGGCCGCCCCACGCGGCGTCTTCGTCTGCGGCGCCGCCGCCTCGGCCGCGGGCCTCACCGCCTCGGTCGGCCGCGACGCCGCGACTGGCCGGGCGACGCTCGAGGCCGGAGCCCTGGCGCTCGCCGACCGCGGGGCCTGCTGCGTCGACGAGTTCGACAAGCTGGCCGCGGACCCGAGCAGCTTACTGAGCGCCCTGGAGCAGCAGGAGGTGGTCGTGGCCAAGGCGGGCGTGCTCGCGAGGCTGCCCGCAAGGGCGGCGCTGCTCGCCGCGGCCAACCCCGCGGGCGGGTCGCACGACCCCTCGAGGACGCTGGCAGAGAACGTCGCGCTGCCGCGGGCGCTGCTGTCTCGCTTCGACCTGGTGTTCCTGCTGGAGGACAGGCCTGCTCCCTCGGCCGACGCGGCGCTGGCGGCGCACGTGCTGGCCTTGGCGTCCGGGGCCGGGGCCGCGGGCGCGAGGGCGGCGGCCAAGGCGGCGCTGGCGCTCGGAGGAGGCGGCGGAGGCGCGCCGATGAGGCTGCCGCCGCTGGGGGAGTCCCGGCAGCAGCGGCGGCTCTGCTCGTCCCCTCTTCAGCAGCAGCCCTTCCTGCTCTCTTTGCCTCCGCCGGCGTCGCAGGCGACCCCGGGCGGAGGATGGGCCGGGGAAAAAGAGACGCAGCAGCACCGCAGCCAGAGGAAGCAGCCATGGCGGCAGCAGCAGCAGCGGGAGCGAGGAGGCAATGGCGGCGGCGAAACCTCTTCCCCCTCCTCCCTCCCCTCCCTCGCCGAGCGCCTCGCGACGCCCTTCCCTGCCGACGCCGACCCCATCCCTCGCGAACTCTTCCGGGTCTACTGCGCCTACGCGCGCGCCCACTGCCACCCGAGGCTGTCCGCGGAGGCCAGGCGGTCCCTCCGCGGGTCGTACCTGGCGATGCGCGAGGCCGCCGAGGCGCAGGGGGCGCGCCATGTCACTCCGAGGGCGCTGGAGTCGCTGGCGAGGCTGGCCGAGGCGCGGGCGAGGGTGGACCTGCGGGGCGTGGTCACGGGGGCGGACGCCGAGGACGCCGCGGAGCTGGCGGGCGCGGCGCTGGGCGTCGGCGGCGGCGGAGGGGGCGTCGCGGCCTGCGGCTGGGGAGCGGCCGCGGGCGAGATCGCCAGGAGCAACTCCGGCAACGGCCGGGGCCGCGCCGCGGCCCGCGCCGAGGCCGAGCGCTTCCTGGCCGCGGCGACCAGGGCCGCGGTCGCGAAGAGCTCGGACGTCTTCGCCGCGGGCGAGCTCTGCGCCTTGGCCGACGCGATCGACCTCGACGTGACCGACGTGCCGCAGCTGCTGGAGCGCCTCAACGAGCAGGGCGAGCTGCTCAAGAGGGGCGGCGGGGCGTACTCGGTGGCGAGGGCGAGGGCGGCGATCTCGAGGGCCGGGGAGAGGCAGGGGGCGTATAATGACAAGAACGAGAACTCGAGGCCTCTGTTTTGATGACGATTCTGGGGTTTCCTCCCTCTTGTATTTTGACTCTCTTGACACAAAAGTTTCAACGATTTCGTTTCTCTCTCTTTTGTTTTTCTCTCTTGCTCTCTCTCTCTCTCTCTCTCTCTCTCTCTCTCCCACACACACATACACACAAAAAAAACAACGAAAGTCAGACGACCCCCTCGCAGGCCGCCGACGCCGCGGCCAGCAGAGCACACACGGAACCCTCCCCGAGCTCGCGCTCCCTCGCCGCCAGCGACGCCAGCGCGGGCGAGAGGTCGGCGTCGGACCGCGGCGCGGCGAGCCTCGTCAGCCGCAGCCTCTCGCCGCCGCCGCCGCCGCCGCGGGGCCACGCCCTCGGCACCGACACTGTGGCCTCGACGCCGCACGAGAGCACGGCGACGAGCTCGCTGGCGTTGGAAGAGGGGTTCGAGAGGCTGTTCAGGGGCGTGGTGACCGCGAAGGCCGCGGCGGCCTCCTCGAGCAGCTCGAGGCGCTTGAGCCTCGCAGAGGCGCGCGCGGAGATCTCGGCGACGGCCGCGGCGGGGGCCCCAGCTCCGCCCACGCCTCCGGACAGGGCCCCCGCGGCGGCGGCGGCGACCGACGGCACGTCGGACACGTCAAAGTGCGGCGGGTGAAGCTCGACGGCGACGACGGTGGGCCCGCTGGAGGCGGCTCTGTCTCCCCGGAGGCCGGAAGAGCTCGACGGCGTCGAAGCTGCGCCGCTCGCCGTCTCGCCCAGGTGCAGCACAACGGAGTAGCGCTCCGAGGGCGGCGGCCCAGCGGCGACGCGCTCTCCCCCGCCGTCGCAGGCATCTGCGGAGGCCAGGAGCGAGAGGGAGAGGGCCGCCGTCGGAGCGAAAGAAGAAGAAGGAACGCCGCCGTCGCCGCTGCTCCTCGGAGCATGAGAGGCGGAAGAGGGCTTGAGGCCGACAAAGCGGACGCCGCTGAGCGCCGACATCAGCGCCGCGGCCTCGTCGCACCACGCCGCGGCCTCGGCGAGCCTCTCGTCCGCCGTCGCGGACGGGAGCAGAGGGGCCGAAGAGGAAGGGGCGGGCCTCGGGCCCCCTCCCCCCTCGGAGACCATCCTCTCGGCCTCGGCGCCCAGGCTCGCGGCCTCGGCCGCCTCCAAGGCCGCGGCGGCGCTCAGGCTCGCGGCCTCTGCCTCGGCGGCGGCGATGCGGGCCTCGAGCTCGCGCGCGCGCTGGCCCTCGGCAGCGAGCTCGGCGGCGAGCCTCGGGGCGGCGGCGGCGGCGTTTGTGGTCTCCGCCTCCTCTTCCTCCTCTTCGGGCTCTTCTCGCTGCTCGTCGACGGTGGCCGTCGCGGCCTCGTCGGCCTCCTCCCTAGCCAGCTCCAGCTCCTCCAGCGCGCGGGCCACCGCCGCCCGCTCCCCCTCGAACGCCGCGTGCGCGTCGCAGACGCGGTCCACGAGGCCCCTGAGCGCGTCCGCCGCTGCCCCGTTGGCCGCCTTGGCGGCCTTGGCCGCGGCGCCGAACTCGGCCGCCTGCGCCTCAAACTCGGCCAGACGCGCCGCCTCGCCTCCGTCGGGGCCCCCCTCGGCCAAACCATCGATAAACCCGTCCTTGACGTCGTACAGCGTGAAGGTGTTCTTGAGGGAGGTGAACTGGCGCTTGAGGCGGCGGAGGTCGGACTCGCCGGCGCCCGGGGCGGCGTCCTCGGCGGCGGAGCGGATGCGGGCAAAGCGCTCGTCGGCCGCGTCGAGGGCGGCGAGGGCGCTGATAGATAGAGTGAGTTGTTTTTTTTCATTGTCGAGAGCGAAAAAGGATGTCGTTAGAGAGGGAGGTAGAGAAGGCGCGGAGAGAGAGAGGGAGGCAGCAGCAGTAGCAAGGCGAGAGGGGGTTTCGTTGGTGAGGTGGAGGTGGAGCAGGTCGAGTTTTTCTTTTTTTCTTCGCTGTCCGCCGCGACGACGACGACGACGACGTCGAAGAAAGCCAATTCAACTGTCCTCTCTCTTTTCGCACGCCCTACAAGCCTTTCAGTTCGGTTACGCATCCCTGGTGAGAGATGATCCCTATCTCGTCTACGGACCTGCGAGAATGCGGCCATTCGAGCGTTCTCCCAGCGCGAAAAAGGAGAAAAAAGAAAAACAGGAGGGGGCGATGTCGATTCAACAACGCGCGTTTTTTTCGATTCCAGCCTCTCTCTATCTCTCAACTCTCTCTCCACCTCTTTCTTACTGCTTAAAGTTGTCGACGCTGGGCTCCTCGAGCGCCCTCTTGACGTCGCCGTGCCCGCCCGTGGCGATCAAGGGGTCACCGCCGTCTTCCGGGTGTAGGGAGACCGCGGCGAAGTCGAGTCTCTTTGCCACTTCGGCCATCGGAACACTTTTTGCCTTCTTTTTCTTCTTTTTGGGCTCTCTTTTCGTCTTTTTGCGGTGTGCTGCGCAAAGGCGAGTGCGCGAGAGCTGAGGCGAGGACAGAGGTTCGCGTGCGCGGCCGCGTGTGCGAGTCGCAGAAAAGGTAGAGAGAGATGAGTTGTCGCGTCGAACACGAAGAGAGAGAGGGATTCTTCCGACGACAGCTGAGAGTTCAAAGAATTTTTTAGAAGTGAGATGAAGAAAATAAAAAGGACTTCTTCTTCTCCAATCTCGACCGCTCGCAGAGCAAGGGCGCAAGGAAAGAGGGAGCTCATCGTCCGGCGTCCTCTCCTCTGCTTCCTCTTGTCTTCTCTGCCTCCAGGATGCGCGCCTCGACGTGCTCTCTGCACTCCCTCGCTGCGCCGGCGAAGCAGGGCCAATCGGCGACGCCTTTGGGAGGGAAGAAAGCTCGAGGCAGCGTTTCCTCGTTCTCCGCCGGCCGTCGCCATCGACTCGCCTCCCTCCTTCCTCCTCTGCAAGCTCTCGGCGGCGAAGATGACGATTCCTTACCTCCGGACTGGGACGCGGAGATGAGCCTCTTCCGCGCGCGCCTGTCCAGGCCGGCGCAGGCCGCGACCCTGCGCCAGCTCGAGGCGAAGGTCGAACGAGGGAGTGTTCTGGCCTCGTCGGCGGCGAGCGGGATCGCCATTGTTTCGGGGCTGGACAACGACGCGCCCGTTGGCACCGAGCTGGCCTTCTCCAATGGCGTCAGGGGGTAAGGATGGATGCTTCTGCTCTGGAAGAGTTTGTGGAGACTATCAGCAGAGGCGCGCGAGAGAGAGAAAGAGCTTTTCGATTCCAAGCCTTTTGAAGGACCGAGAAAACTCAACCTCGACCTCCTTTCCTTCTCTCTCTCTCTTCTCCCCCTCTCCCTTCACCACCTAACCAAAATCACAACCAAACAGCGCGCTCCTCTGGCGCCGCTCCGACAACCTCTGCATCGCCCTCCTGCTCGACGGCGGAGAAAAAGAAGGAGCAGGAGGAGAAGGAGAAGGGAAAGCCAAGAAGACGATTCGAATCCCGAGCGTCTCTGCGGGCGACGTGTGCGAGTGCAGAGTCAAGGCGATACTGCAGGTCGTCGACGCGGCCGCCGGCCCCGCGACCAAGAGGGAGTACGGCGTGGTGACGGTGCCCGTGGGCGACGGGGCGCTGGGCAAAGTCGTCGACTTCCTGGGGAGGGAGGTGGACCTGAGCGGAGCCGGGGCCGAGGCGGGGGGGGCCCAGACGACGACCTCGGCCACCCCTCCCCCTCCTCTCGTCCCGGGCTCCGCCGCCTTCGCCCCTCTCTTCGCCCTGCCCCCCACCATGGACGCCCGGGAGCCCATCTCGGAACCCCTTCACACCGGGGTGAAAGGCATCGACGCCCTCACCCCCGTCGGCAGGGGCCAGTGCCTGCTGGTCCTGGGAGGCAGGGGGTCGGGGAAGTCGACGGCGTGCAGGGACGCCGCGATCGCCGCGGCGCGCGCCGGGGTCCGCGTCGCGTGGGCCGCCGTCGGCGAGGGGGGCGGGGCGGCGGAGCTGCGGGAGCTCGTCGAGGCGTTCGAGAGGGCCGACGTGCTGGGCTCGGTCACCGTCGTCTGTGCCGCCGGCGGCGCCGCCGGCGGCGCCGGGCTTGGCGCGCCGCTGGCGCAGAGGTACGCAGCGGTCTGCGCCGCCGCGGCGCTCGGAGAGAGGACGCGCGACGCCGGCGGGCACGCGCTGCTCGTCGTCGACGACGCCGCGTGCGTTCCCGCGACGTGGGACTCGGTCGCCGAGGAGCTCGCGGCGCTGGGCCGGGACGCCGCCGACGGCGACGGGGACGCGAAGAAGTCGCCGCGAGACCTGCTCGAGGCTGCCGCGGGGAGGGAGTCGCCCCGGGGGACACCCGACGACGGCGGCGGCGCCGCCGGGGCTCCCGCCGGGGCCGGGGCGGCCGCGCCGTCCTCTCCCTCCTCCGCCCCTTCGGCAGAGGACGGCGCGGCGGGGGAGGCGCTCGTGGAGTACGAGGGCATGCTTGTCTCCGCCGCCGCCGCGGCGAGGCGCCGCTTCCTGGGCTCGCTGCTGCAGCGGCCGGCGAAGATGTCGCAGGCGAGGGGAGGGGGCTCGCTGACGGCGCTGGTGGTGCTGCCGGGGGCGCCGGCGAGGGGCATCCGCGGAGCGGCGGGCGCCGCCGCTGCTTCTGCGCTGTCTTCTCCTCCGCTGCTGCCTTCGTCGCCTTCCTCTTCTTCTCCAACCGCTCCCGCTGCCCCCTCGTCGGCGACGGCAGATGCCGTCCGAAGGAGGATAGCTTCCGGGGCCTACTCGACGCTCTCCGAGGAGCAGAAGCGCAAGCTCGAAGCGGCCCTGAGCAGCGGGAGCAGCGGGAGCAGCAGCGGGACCGAGAGCGGGGGCGAGCGAAGCGACCGCGGCGGTCAAGGCGGCTTGCCCTCTCCTTCTCCTCCGCTCTCGAGGAGCGACGATGGGGAGGACACGGACCTGACGGGATGCGTCCGCACCGAGGTCATCGAGGAGTTCATGTCGATCGCAGACGGGCAGGCCGTGTTCGTGAGGCCGCTGCTGTCGGCTTCGGCAGCGGCAGCGGCAGCCAAGGGGGGCGGGGACCCTCCGCAGCGCGGCCCGCCCTCGGTCGAGCCGGCCTCTTCGATCTCGAGGATCGGCGGCAGAGCACTCCCGGTCGCGCTGAGGCCGCTGGCGGCCTCGCTGCGGCTGGACCTGTCGCAGGCCGCGGACGCCGAGAGGTTTGGCGGCGGCGGCGGCGGGGATGGGGACGGGAGCGCGGGCGCGAGTGGCACCGCGACCGCTTCGGCGACCGCGACGGCGGCGACGGCGACGGCGGCTGCGGCTCCTCCTTCGAAGAGGTCCGCGACCGTCGCCCGAGCCGCCAGGACCCGTGCCGCTCTGCTCCAGCCCGCCGGGCACCCGACCTCGGTCTCCGACCTCTTCGTCACGCTCTCGGCCCTGGAGCGCGGCCTCCTCGACAACGCGCCGCAGTCGGCGGTGCCGCGCAGGCTCGCGCTTTTGCTGACCTCCCTGAGGAGGAGGAGCGCCTCCTGCGCGGCGCTGCTCCGCAGGATGGACGAGAGCGGAGGGGACGAGGCCGTGAGCGAGCTGGAGGCCGAAGAGCTGGTCGAGGCGATGCGCGAGGCGGCAAGGGAGCTGGAGGGGGTCCCGCCGGAGTAGTGATGGTGGAGATGAAATTCGTTAAGTTGAAGAAGTTGAAAAAAACGCAAACAAAAAAATCATTCTTTCAATCTTCTTCCTTCTTCCTTCTCTCACTGATGCTGAGTTCTCGCTCATTCTCCGCTGCGGCGCTCTGCGGCGCTGCTCCCCCCGTGAGCAGTGCATCATCAGCACGCGCGGCGCCGCAGCATCACCGGCGACGGAGGCTCGTCGCCGCCGATGTGTCGCTGTGCTCGCCGGTCGGCTTGGTACAAAGGCGGCAGCGGCGCCAATGCCTCCGCTCTTCTCCTCGCATCTCCGCCTCTGCCGCTGCCCAGTCGACCGAGCTTCCCCCGGAGCTCAAGCGCATCGTCACGGCATTTTCCATGGTGCGCTCGCTGCGGTCGTTAGTAGAAAGACACGTCTGGAGTATAGGATAGAAATCCTCGCTCGCTGTTTTCAACGCTCTTTCCTCTCACGACGACGACGGAAAAAAAAAAAAAAAAAAAAAAAAACTTTCACCCAGGTCCCCGACCCCAAACTCAAGTACGCGCAGCTCCTCGCCTACGGCAAGAAGCTCGACCCCTTACCCGCCGGGGCCGCCACCGAGGCGAACAAGGTCCGCGGGTGCGTCTCCCAGGTCTGGGTGGTGCCCGTCATGGACGCGGAGACGGGACTCGTGACGTGGCTCGCAGACTCCGACTCTGCGCTGACCAAGGGCCTCGCCGCGTTGCTGGCCAAGGGGCTGTCCGGCGTGCGGCCCTCGGCCATCGCGTCGATGAGCCCCGACTTCATCACGGAGCTGGGCCTCGCGCAGTCGCTCACGCCGTCGAGGAACAACGGCTTCCTCAACATGTTTTTGACGATGCAGAAGCTCTCTGTCAACCTGATGGGCCAGGAGCTGGAGGCGCTCTCCTCTGGCGGCGCTGCTGGCAGCAAGGTTGAGAACGGCAACGACGACGAGACTTCTCTGCCGTCGCCCTTCTCCTCTGCTTCGCTGCGCTCCTCCGCTCCCTCTTCCTCCTCCCCTCCGACCGAGGAGGAGGTCGCCAAGCCCGTCAGGGCCTCGATGCGGCGCAAGCTCCTGCTGGCCTTTTCGATCCCGGACGCGTCTCTCGACGTCGTCGACGAGTCGGCGCAGCACTCGGGCCACGCCGGCGCCAAGGGCGTGGCGTCCCCCTCGGGAGAGACGCACTTCAAAGTGAGGATCGTCTCGGACTCGTTCGAAGGGCTCAAGACGATCGACAGGCACAGGCTGGTCTATGTCGTCTTGGAGGAGGAGCTGCTGGGTCCCGTGCACGCGCTGTCGCTTGAGACGCTGACGCCGGAGGAGGATGCGAGGAGGAAGAGGTAGAGAGAAAGATAGAGATATTTCTTCAGAGAGCTTTTCACCCTTTGTTTTCATTCTTTGCAACTTCTATTCTTTTTACAGCCGTTCTCTCTCTCTCGCTCTCTCTCTCTCTTTTCCCGTTCTCTTCCTCTTCTCTTTGTGTGTGTTACTTTTACATTTTCGAGGCCTTGGCGGCGGCCCTGTCGAGCTTCATGCAGCGGTCAGCGACGACGACGATCTCGTCTCCTGCGAGCCGACTCGTACTCGCGACAGCCTCTTCCAGCGCGGGATTCCGGATTCCGCTCTGCAGCCAGAGCGCCCTGGGCCGCGCCGCGACGATCTCCTCGGCGCTGGGAAGGTCCTCGGGCCTCCGGAAGCAGCAGAGCACGTCGACCCTCTCCGGCAGCGACGCGAGCGCCGCGAGGGAGAGAGGCTGGGCGTCTCCCGGGAAGTTGCCGGGTTCGCTGCCGCCTCCCGGTCGAAGGACGGGAATCGGAATCACCTCGACGCCGTCGCTGCTGAGGAAGTCGGCGACGTAGAAGGCCGGGCGCGTCCTGTTGGCGTCCGTCCGCGCGCCGAGCACGGCGACGACGCGCGCCGCGGCGGCGATCTGCAGCGCGATCGGCGCTGCCATTTCGCTCTCTCTCGAGTCTTTCGAGCGTTCGAGAGTGATTTTTTCGAAATGTGCAAACTTCGAGGTGAGAAACCTACGACCCGCCACACGTTCAAAAGAGCTCCGAAGAAGAGGAGAAAACAGGAAGCAGCGGTGGTCGCTCTTCTCTGAAAATGGAATCGATGGGCGAGAAGAAAAAAGAAAAAAATGAAATCGTCGCCAAGAAAAGCCAGTTTTCTTTCCTTCTTGCATTCGTTTTCAACGATAACGATGGCCGCGAGGCTCCTCCTTCTCGCAGCCTCGAGCCGGAGAGCGGCGTCGCGGGTGGAGCAGAAGAGTCTGCTCATCTCCTCTCTGCCCCCGTGCTCGTCGTCGCGGGGGTCGCTGCGAGCGCCCCTGTCTTCGCTTCTTCGATGGCACTCGCCAGCGGTGTCTCGATCGCTCTCGGCGACCACCTCCTCTGCTTCCCCCGCGAGCAACACCGCCTCCCTCTCCCCGCTCGCGGCCTCGATGCTCGCGCACGTCCGCGGGACCCTCTGTCTGGGCAAGCCCGACGAGGCCATCGATGTCCTGAGGACCGGAGTCGTCGCGAGCAGCAGCTCGAGCTCGAGCAAGCTGGACGAGGCCGCGCTGCTCCTGGCGTGGAGCGACGCCGAGGCGGCGAGGTGCGACCCGCTGGCTGCGCTCGAGCGCGCCGCGAGCGCCGCGGACGCCCTCTCCGAGGCCGCGAGAGAGGGACACGAGGGATCGACGCTCGCCCTGTATTTGCGGCTGCTGGTGGAGGACGCGCGCCTGCGGGCCTCGCTGGCCCTCGCTGCCCCTCCCTCCGCGGCGGGCGCCGACGGCGGCGGCGGCGAAACCCTCGAGGTCGGAAGCGGCTCCCCGGCCTCTTCCTCCTCGGCCGTCGCCGAGTCCTCGGCCGCGGGGATGAGGGCGCTCGCGGCGCACTCTCGCGGAGACGCGGAGACCGCGAGGCGCGAGGCCGAGGCCGCCGCCGGGGCCCTCGCGCGGCTCGAAGCGGGAGAAAGAAGCGGGGAGCGCCGAGGCGAGCCGCCCGCGGCGGCGGCGGCGGCGGCGACGCTGGCGTCCCTGGCGGCCTCTCGCGCCGCCGCGGTGCACCTCGCCTGCGGGGAGGCCTCGGCGGCGGAGGAGCTGTACTCGAAGGCGGCGGCGCTCGCGGAGCGGGCCCGGAGGGGCGGCAGCGGAGGAGACCAAGTCGCCCTCTTCTCCCCGCTCGCCGCGGCGGACGCGGCGCTCGCGGCGCTCTCCGGCAGGGCGCAGGCCCGCGCCTCTTCCGCGCTGCCCCTCCTGCCCCCCGAGGCCGCGCGGAAAGACGCCGGAGACGCCCTGTCGTCCTTCGACTCCGAAGAAGGCGACCTCTGCCTGCGGCGCCCCGAGGCGGCCGCGGCACCGCTGCTGTTGGTGCTCGGGCAGATCTGCGCCGGCTCGGGGCAGGTGATGGTGGCCGAGGGCCTCTTCCGCCGCGGGGGGCAGCTCCTGGGAATTTTAACGTCGGGAAAGGCGCCTCCTGCCCGCTTTCGGGACTCTGTTCACCCTTCCGTCGCCTCGGCGCTGGCCTGGAGGCACGCGCAGCTGCTGACGGCGCTGCCGCAGCGGGGGAAGGAGGCGGCGGAGCTGGCCGAGGCCGCGGCGAGGATCGAGGACTCTGGCCGCCCTTCTTCCTCTTCGTCCTCCTTGGACTCTTGTCGCTCCTCTCTGGAGGATTCCTTGGGCACGCTCGACGCGCTGACGGGCAAGGGGAGGAAAGGGAGGGGCGTCGTGGTTGATGCGGCGGCGAGGAGGGTGCTGCCATGGTTGCGTTGAGAGGCGAGGTTTTGTAAAAAAAAGAGGGAGAAAGGAGTCTTTTCAGAAATTCTAAGCAAAAAAGCTCAATTCCACTAAAAATGCCTCCTCCTGCTGTTGCTGCTGCTGCTGCTGTCCCGCAGGAGGACCCCCTGCGCTCGGCGCTCGGGCTAGCGGGAGACACCTCTTCTCGAGAGCTCGCCGCCGCTTTGCGAAGGGCAGCGAGCGAGATCGAAGAGCGCGCGGGCGTTTCGCAGTCGGCATCAGCCGCCAAATGTGAAGAAGCAGGAGCGGCAGCGACGGTGGCGGTGACGACGACGGCGACACCCGAACCTCCTCGACCTCTTCGCCGCCAGACCCGCCGCGAGCGCCGCGCCTCCACAGACTCCGCCTGGGAGCGCCGCAGGGCCAGCAGCTCCGTCTGCGCTATCCCCGCCTCGGAGTTCCCGCTGCGACCCGTCGCCCTGGAGGTCTTTTATCTCGGATGGGCCTTCCGCGGCTTCACCACGCAGACGAGCGTCTCGAGCGACCTCTCTTCTTCGTCGAGCGCCGCCGCTCCTTCTCGACAGAGAGGGTCGGAGGCTTACGGCGACGACGGCACGGTCGAGGCGCAGCTGTTTCGGGCCCTGAGGAGAACCGGGCTGGTGCCGTGTCTGGTGCAGCCCGGGGGGGAGGAGGGGAGCGAGGGGAACGAGAAGAAGAACGGGAGGAGGGGCCGAGGAGGCGGCGGAAACGGCGGCGACGGAAGCGGCGGCGGAGACTTCGAAGAGGCCCTTCCTCCCTCCTCCTCGGCCGAAGCCCCCTCGACGTGGAAGGATCTGGGCTACGCCCGCTGCGGCAGGACCGACGCGGGGGTGTCCGGGATGGGACAGGTCGTCTCTCTGAGGCTGCGGTCGAAGCTGCGGCGGTTTCAGAAAGTCAAGAAGAAGAGCAAGGAGAAAGAGAGAAGCGGCGACGACGGCGACGACGACGACGACGACGGCGACGACTATGACGGCCTCTTTGCTTCTTCGTCTCCTCCTTCCTCCTCGGAAGAAGATGACAAACAGGACGAAAGCGACTCGGAGGAGATCGATTACCCTTCCCTCCTCAACAAGGCCCTCCCCGCAGAAGTGAGAGTCACGGGCTGGGCGCCTCTCCGCGACGACGGCTCGTTCTCGGCGCGGTTCTCGGCGACGGCCAGGGAGTACCGCTACTTTTTCGTCGACGACTCTAATCTTTCCGGAGCCGGCGGAGGCCTCGACCTGGCAGCGATGCGCGAGGCCGCCTCGGCGCTCGTGGGCCTCCGCGACTTCAGGAACGTCTGCAAGCCCGACCTGCCCGCGGTGACCAACTTCGTTCGCCGCGTCTACAGCTGCGAGGTCGAGGAATGGACCGGCGCGCTCGACGACCCGTTCCCGTCGGGAGAGGCGACGCCCTCTCCCCCGGCAGGCGGCGGCCTCCTGGGCTCGTCGCCCTCCGCGGCGCGCTTCAGGGGGGCCGTCCTCCGCATCCGCGGCGCCGCGTTCCTCCTGCACCAGGTCAGGTGCGTCGCGTCTCTCCTGCTCATGGTCGGGAGGGGGCAGGAGAGGGCCTCGGTCGTTTCGAAGCTGCTTGACGTCTCGGCGACGCCGAGGAAGCCGCACTACGACCTCGCCGCGCCGGAGCCGCTGCTGTTCTCGGGGTGCGACTTCGGCCATCGACTGGCGTGGAGGCGGAGCGAGCGCGCGCTGGACCAGGCGAGGCTGAGCGTGCGCGAGCTGCTGCGCGCGAGGGTCGCGGGGGTCGCCCTGCTGGGCGCGGCGGCGGCAAGGCTCGACGAGCTCGCCCGCGAGACGTCGGCCGAGGCGAAAGCAGAAAGAGAGAAACCTTCTTCTTCTTCTCCTCCTCCTCCTTCGCTCTTCCCGCAGCCCCCGCTGCCCGCGGCCATTACGAGGAGGCACGTCCCGCTGTTCAAGAGGGGTTCCGACCCCCCTCTGGAGGAGAGAGCGGCCGCCAAGGGGTTTGTGCTGACGACGGGGGCGGCTCCGAAAAGGCCCGCAAAGTTTTCGTCGCCATCGCTGGCCGAGGCTTGAGAGAAAGGTTCTCCTGAACTTCTTCTCATTTTCCTTCCTTCTCTCTCTTTTTCTTCCATTCCCACCGAAGAAACTGTAAAACAAAAAACGAAATCATTGTTGTCAATACTTGCTTAAATTTAAGTCGAAATTGCACGGGAGATAACGAAAGAGACAGGAAACAGAAAAGGAAAGCAAATTCTCAACTTGCTCCGCCTCCTCCGGCGCCCCCTCCGTCGTCGGGGGCACCCCTGACGTAAAGGACGTTGTTGCATCGGATGAGCACCTCTCCGAGGTCCCCCGCGAGCTTGCCGTCGATAAACTCCTGTGTGGAGGCCAGCTGCAGGTTCATGTACGCGTCGACGGAGACGAGGTAGCCTGAGAGAAGAAGAAGAAGAAGAAGAAGAAGAAGAAGAAGAAGTTTTTGTTTGAGGAAGAGGTTGAGCGAAGAGCTTCAAAGGAAAGAAAAAGCGAGATCTTCGAGATCTCTGAGGGCTTCGATCCCGAGCTTGGCTGCTCTGCTTCCGTTCTGATTCGAATTCACACGTGTGCCCTGGAATCTCATATCAGCATCTGCACTGGTTTTAGAGCGTGGCGAAGACGATGCAAGGGCGACAAAAGAGAGCGAAACACGCTTCGAACAGATGGCAAAATGCACGACGTCGACGTTCTTCAACAACTCCAAATTTACCTTTGTACTCCATGCCCCACTTGAGCTTGACGATGACCATCTTGCCCGTGAGATCGTTGAGGAACGGCTTCGGGTTGACGGGCACGGCGGCCTGGGGGAGAGATTGTTTTGGATGGGAAGAGGAGAGAGAGAGAGAGGAGGGGAGAAAGAGGTGATGAGAATTCGGCAACCGAGCGGCATACGAAAGCATCATCGCCCTGTTCTTGCTTTGCGACTTCACTCTTTTCTTTTTCCTCGGCTTACCGTCGCCATAGTCGCTCTCTGTGGAAGGGAAGAGAGCGAGCGCGAGCAGGAGTGACCTCAGAAGGAAATCAAAAGGACAAGAGACAAAGGAAAAGGAAGCGCAAAAAGAGAGAAGCACGAGACAAGAGAGGGGCGATCGAAGAGAGAGCTTGCCGTCGATGAATTTCTGCACGGACTCCGCCGCCCTCGCCTCTTTCCTCCCTTCCTCGTTTCTCCTTCTCGACCTCGTGGGGAAAGCGGACGAAACAAAGTTACAGGCTCCTCTCCTTCCTCTCTTCTCAAAGGCTCCCGAAGGAGCTCCCGAACGTGAACTGATCGCTCGCGTGGCTCCTGACGCCCCCCGAAGCTGCCGCCGCCCCTCCTCCCGCCCCTCCCCCTCCCCGGGCCCGCGCCGCCGCGGCCGCCGCCCCGGCCGCCGACACCAGCACCTCCTCCTTGGCGGCAAACTCCTCCGCGACCTGCACCTCGGGCCCCACGAAGCACTCCTTCAGGCTCGCGCGCGCTCCCACGCTCGCCCCCGCCGCCACGGCGCAGTTCTGAAGCGCGGCGCCCTCTCCGACGCTCACGCCGTCCCCGAGGACGCAGCCGACGACCCTTGCCGAGCGCGCCACGCGGCAGCGCGCGCCCAGCGCCGACCGCTTGACGCTCGCCCGGTCGCCGACGGCGGTCCCGGCCCCGAGCAGGCAGCCGAGGGCGACGGCTGCCTTGGGGGCGACGGTGGCGGTGGGGTGGAAGGTCGGGAGGGCCTCGGGGGGCAGCAGGGAGGAGGCGGAGGACGAGGACGGGGACGAGGAGCAGGAGGGGGCAGGCGGCGGGGGCGCGGCGTCGCCACCGAGGCCCTGCGCTCGCTCGTCCTGGGCTCCCCCCGCCGCCGCCGAGTCCCCCCCTCCCGCCGCGGCCTCGACGCTCGCCGCGGCCGCCGCGATCTCCCGCGCCGCGTCCAGAAAGCTTGGGGCGCCGCCGCGGGCGGCCCGGAGGCACAGGGCGCCGCGGGGCAGCACAAAGGCCCTCGCCGGGCGGCGCAGCGCGCGGCGGCGGGCCGCGGCGGCGC
>Ga0315285_10002947_pt1 | contig 17804 bp, 9 predicted proteins | sample YL17G09_36_MG_FD_203698 | JGI IMG/M metagenome (GOLD analysis project Ga0315285, IMG submission 203698) | Sediment microbial communities from Yellowstone Lake, YNP, Wyoming, USA - YL17G09_36 | ecosystem: Environmental > Aquatic > Freshwater > Lake > Sediment | place: USA: Wyoming | collected... | reverse complement strand
CTCCTACGGCAACTCAGATGTCACGCTGGCGCCCCGCGTTGCGCCGATGCTCAATGGAGCGGGGGGCGTCACCTACACCCCGGCCTACGACCGCAGTGGCGTAGTCTCATACAGCAGGGTCCTTTCTCCCACCTTTTTCAGCGAAACGACATTCTCAATTGGCTATGAGGCGTATCTGGTCTACTCCGGGCGTATCAACGAGAACTGGACGACCCAGTTGGGGCTTCCGAATCCCTTCGGGAATACCGGTTTCCCTGCCATCGCGACGACCGGTTTCTCACAGGAGTGGAGACAAATGGACAATTACCGCGACAGCCGCACGTGGGTCGCCAACCTGGACCAAAAATTCACAAAGACGCTGGGCCGGCATGAGCTGCGATTCGGCGGTCAGATGCGCCACAGTCGGAACTTCTGGCGGCCGGACTCGTCGCCGTTTGCACCTGGCGGGATGAACTTCAGCGTGTTGGCGACCGGCCAGTACAATCCGGCTTCGGGAGCGTTGTATAGCCCATTGCCCCAAACCGGGTTTGCAGGCGCGAGCCTCTTTTTGGGGCTGCCGGACTTTTACCAGGCGATCGCGGCGCCCCCGATGTTCTACGAAGACGCCCCGCTTTACAGCGGCTACTTCCAGGACAATTTCAAACTCAGCTCAAATCTGACCCTCAACCTGGGATTCCGCTATGAATTCGAGCCTGCGCTCAACGAACGGCGGAACCTTTTGCAGGGCTTCGATACCGCGACGAAGAGCATTCTCCTTGGCCAGCCTCTGGACAAAATGATCCGGCAGGGGCTCGTTGTTCCGCAGGTGATCCCCGCCTACGAAGCGATAGGCGTGAAGTTCGCCACCAGCGACCGCGACATGATAAAGAGCAACCCGTACGGATTTCAGCCGCGCTTGGGCTTCGCATACCGGACCCCCACGGGACGGCGTCCGGTAGTAATCCGCGGGGGCTTCGGGATGTTCGATGTGCTGATGGCCATACGCCAGGCCACCTATCGAATGTCGCAAGCTGTCCCGCACCAGCCGACTTTTACGACAAGCTTCACCAGCGCCCAATTGGCGCCCGACGGCCTGCCTAACCTGCTGCTGCGGTCCGCGCCGCAATACGTGGCCGGAGTGAACACAAGGGAGATCATCCCGGTAGACAGGCCGGTGGGCATCGCACCGGGGTCGCCCTCGGTATACTATTGGGACCCCGAACAACCCATGTCGCGCGCCTATCAATATTCCGTCACGGCGGAGCGCGAAATGTACCGGGACATGGTTTTCAGGCTCTCCTTCACGGGCGCTCACGGCCGCAATTTAGACCAATGGTGGTACATGAATCAACCAGTAGTCAGTCCCTACGTCTGGTTCGTGAAGACGGGCACGCCACTGCCGACCGGGACTTACGCCAACACCGCCACGCGGCCGTTCGACCAGACCACCTATGGGACGATCGCACGGTACCAGCGCACCGGTTACACCAATTACAATTCCTTCGTTCTGGAAGTGAATAAGCGATTCAGCCGCGGCTACGCTTTCCAGGCATTCTACAACCTGGCGAATTCTTTCCGCATCGGTGGCAACGGCTGGCGCGATTCCCCAATCCTCTCGCCTGATAACTTCCTGCCGGGCAGCGTGCCCACCGACCCGGATGCATTCAACAGGTTCTACAACTATCAGCGGGACACCACGGTGCCGAAGCATCGCGTGAACTGGAACTTCCTGGCAGACGTCCCGGCGGGCCGCGGCAAGTTGCTGGGCAGGAATGCGGGCCGTTTCCTGAACTCCATGATCGCTGGCTGGCAGTTGGCGGGTTACGGCGCCATGCGAAGCAGATACTGGGCGCTCGGGGTGAACAACTGGGGATCAGTGGGACAGGTCGAGGTCTACGGGCGTAAGTACCCCATCCAGGACTGCCGCGGCGGCGCCTGCTTCCCAGGGTACTTGTACTACAACGGTTGGATTCCACCAACGCAGGTCAATTCCACGAACGCGCAGGGGGCGCGCACCGGCGTATGCGGTGTTCCATCGAACTACAAGCCGGCCAGTACGCCTGTCCACACCGATCCCCGCTCCATTTACTACAACACCAACAATGTATTCGTCACGCTGAGGGACGGGACGCAGCAACTGACCGCACTGACTACAGGACTGCACCCATGGAGGCAGCAGTACATCCCGGGACCTTGGGAATTTGTCACCAACGCGTCGCTGTTCAGGAGATTCGATATCACCGAACGTGTAGCGCTGCGCTTCAACCTGGACGCGTTCAACGTGTTTAACGCGCCCGGCCTGGCGTTGCCGGATGGCAATACCGGCATCCTCAGCCTGCGCGCCTCCTCGAACGCGCCGCGGCAGTTACAGGCTACACTCCGCCTGACCTGGTAGGACGGATCCCGCCCCAACTCGTGAGAGGTGAACATGGAGAGACGCTTCACAGTAGTTATCACTGACTTGGTGACAGAGGCCCTCGAAATAGAACGAACCGTCCTGGGGGACCTCGCCGAGGTCGAGGCCCTCGACGCCCATGACGAATCGGAGCTCGCGGGGCGTGTCGAGAACGCCGATGCCGTCATGCTCTATCACGCTATCGGTTTGTCCGCGCGAACCATCGGGCGGCTGGAGCATTGCCGTGCCATTGTGCGCTGTGGCGCGGGCTACGACAACGTCGACTGCGATGCCGCCCGGCGTTGTGGGATACCGGTTGCGAATGTGCCCGACTACGGCACCGAGGAGGTAGCCGACTCCGCTATCGGCCTCATGCTGGCGCTGACCCGTGGGATTACCGCGCTCAACACCCGGTTACGAACCGGAGATGGAGTCTGGGACTACTCTCTGACGGCGCCGTTATATCGTCTGCGAAATCAGGTATTCGCCATCATCGGACTCGGGCGCATTGGAACCGCTACCGCCGTGCGGGCCAAAGCCTTCGGAATGGACGTGTGCTTCTACGATCCCTACAAGCCCGATGGATACGACAAGGCCCTCGGGTTGCACCGGGCGCGGCGCCTCGAGGAACTGCTGGAACGTGCGCACGTGGTGAGCCTGCACTGCCCGCTTACCGAAGAGACCCGGCATATGATGAACGACTCGTCGATTTCGCTCATGCCCAAGGGGTCCTACCTCCTGAATACGGCGCGCGGGGCGGTCCTGGACACGGCGGCAATCCCCGGCGCCATTGCTTCGGGACAACTCGCCGGCGCCGGCATCGACGTCCTGGAGCGGGAACCGCCATCCGATCACGACCCCCTGCTCCAGGCGTGGCGCGACCCGAACCATCCCGCCTACGAGCGCGTACTGATCAACCCGCACTCGGCGTTCTATTCCGAGGAGGGACTGGAAGAAATGCGCCGCAAGGGCGCCGAAGAGTGCCGCCGGGCGCTCCTGGGTGAGCCGCTACGCAATGTGGTCAACGGGATTCAATTTGGCGGGGTGGCCGCATGCCAACACTAATCGACCTCTCGCACCCGCTGGAACACGGGCAGCCCAATTTCCCGTGGGATCCCAAGCTCAGCATCATTCCTCATAACACCGTGTCGTCGATCGGCTACAACATCACTCAGATCAGCATGTCCACTCACCAGGGAACGCACCTGGACGCGCCGTTTCACTTCTTCGATGACGGATTGACGCTGGACCGCATGGCGCTTGATCGGTTTTTCGGTCCTGCTGCGCTGATTGATCTCGCACCGGGCGGTTGTCTCGAGCCCGGGACTCCGCTCACCCTCGAGATGTTCGAGCGGCACGCCGAAGTGTTGCAGGAGGGCGCGAAGGTGATCTACCGGACCGGGTGGGACCGGATGTTCGGCGGGCCCCGGTTTTTTTCGGAGTTCCCGACGCTTACGCTGGAAGCCGCACAGTTCTTCGCGAGCCGAAAGATCGGGTTGCTCGGCATGGACACACCAACGCCAAGTGTTGATTGGAAGGAGTGCCATCACATTCTGCTCGGGAACGGCGTCGAAATCGTCATCGTCGAAGCACTAGCCAACCTCGACCGGCTCCCGTCGAACTTCACGCTGATGGCGTTTCCGTTGAACATCAAAGGACGGGACGGTTCGCCCATCCGCGCCGTAGCATTGGTTGAGAATTCGGAACCAAAGGAGGAGTCACGGCCTTGAGACACCCAATTAACGGCCGCTTTAAGAGCAGGGTTGCCATCGTGACCGGCGGTGCGTCCGGCATCGGGCGGGCAGTCGTCGAGGAGTTGTGCAAAGAGGGGGCTTCGGTGGCTTTCACCGGCATCAGTGAGATCGGCTGTGCCACGGCGCAGATCTTGACCGAGGCCGGTTTCGAGGTGCTGTTCTGCCGTGGAGATATGGCGGATGAGGCATTCTGCCGCAGGGTCGTGGAACAAACAGCAGAGCGGTGGGGAAAGATCAACTATCTGGTCAACAACGCCTTTTCCTTCACTGCGAAAGGCCTCGACGGGACGCGGGGGGACTGGGAACGCGTCATGCAGGTAGGTCCCATGGCCTACGCGCTCATGGCGCAGTGCGTGACGCCCTGGATGGTGCGGGCAGGGGGCGGCGCAATCGTCAACATGTCCAGCATTTCGGCGTTCATCGCGCAGCCGAACCGCTGGACGTACAATGCGGCAAAGGGCGCCGTCCACACGCTCACGAAGTGCATGGCGCTGGACCTGGCGCGCCACAAAATCCGCGTGAATAGTGTCAGCCCGGGCTGGATCTGGACGCGGGAAGTGGAAAAAGCAGCCGGAGGCGACCGCCAGAAGTGGGAACCGGTCTGGGGGCAATTCCATATGCTGGAGCGTCTCGGCGAACCGGTGGAGTGCGCTGGACCGATTCTATTCCTCCTGAGCGAAGATGCCTCCTTCATCACCGCCGCCGACCTGCCGATAGACGGCGGCTACCAAGGTCTCGGGAGCGAAGGCATTGGGAACGCCAGCAAGTTCGCGGGGTCGGAGTAGTCCGGGCGTCCTCTGCCCGGGTGGGTGACGCCTTTAGGACATCGAGTTTCATCATGAAAGCAAGCGCTACCATCCTGTTCTTTTCACTTCCATTGCTGGCGGCTGATCCGGCGGTCGTGCTTTCGCGGTACAGCCCACCGGCGCTGTCGCGGGTCGTCCGTGAATGGGAGCCCGTGAAAGCGTCGCTGAACGGCCGAAGCCTTGAGTTGGTGTGGAACGAGCCGGCGCCGGGTACACTCACCGCGCGCAACGGCGATCTTGCCTTCCGCATTCAGTACGAGGGTTTTCAGAATCCGAATGCGCTGCGGTGGACGGTCGCGGTTACGAATACCGGAAGCCAGCCGGTGCGGGGGTTAAAGCTCCTTCCGCTCGCATTCCGGCTGGACGTGGACCCGAAGCACGACTTTCCCCGGGTCCGCCACGTCTCCGGTTCGAATCACTACGACGGCACTTACCCCCCGCGCGCCTACCGCGTCTCCGAGGAGCTTATCGCGACCCACGACCACTGCAAGCCAATTGAACTGGGCAACGGCGCTGGCAGCGCGGACCGGGATGTTCCTGTCGCGCAATTCTCGGTGGGGGGCCGGTCGAGGGCTGGACTCACGGTGGGGTTCGAGTGGTCCGGGAATTGGGACCTTCGCTTCGCATGGGAGCGCACTTCTTTTGAGGGACAGCCCCGGCCGCCATTCCTGATCACGGGCAACCCTGGACTGGGCACGCTCGCGGTGGCTGCCGGCGAGAGCATCTCATTGCCCCGAGTGCACCTGGTGTTCTCCCGCGACGCCGCGGGTTGGGACGCGTTCAGCAATGACTTCCGGCGGTATTTGCTGGATCATGTCGTTCCGGGACTGGCCGGCCATCCGGCGATGCCGCCGGTCTCGTACGACCACTGGTTTGGCATCCACCAGGGCTTCGATCTCGCTGACATGAAGCGGCAGGCTACGCGCGCCGCCGAACTCGGCGTCGAGTATTTTTGCCTGGACGCTGCGTGGTATCGCGGCAAACATTGGGGAGAAGGAATCGGAAACTGGTTTACCCCTGATCCCGGCCGATTCCCCACGGGTGATGCAGGAGTGCGCGAACTCAGCGCACATGTGCGCAACCTGGGGATGAAATTCGGTATGTGGCACCAGTTGGAGAATGCCCGCTCCGGAACCGACTTCCCCTCTCGCTATCCCACGTTGTTCCAGTACAACGGCACGCCGTCGCCGCTCCGGCTGGATCTCGCCGAGGGCCGTGCCGCCGCGCTCGAACGCCTGCGCTACTGGTGCGGGGAGTGGAATGTCCGCTGGATGCGGTGGGAGTTGGGTGGCGCACAATGGCTCTACAAGGTCGACCCCAGCGGCAAGCTGGCTCTCAACTATCTCGCCGGGCTGTACGAGGTGATCGACACCATCCGCCAGGAATATCCCGATCTCTACATAGAAGGCTGCGATGGCGGAGGACGGAGATTTGATCTTGGAATGGTGGCGCGGACGCATGGAACCTGGCTCAGCGATCACACCGCCGATGCCGATGTGTCCCGCTTCAACCAGACCGGAGCGCTGCGCATTTGGCCGGCCCAGTACCTGAACATGGCGGTACGAGTCCACCGGAATACCGCCGATGCCGAGGCAACTTCACACAGCCTGATCAGCCGCATGGCCGGTGCCCTCAGCTTCAACGGCGATATCGCACAGTGGACCCCTGCCGCGGCGGCGCTCGCGCGAAAACACGTGGCCGCGTACAAGGAGTTTCGGGACGCTTTGGCCGGGCCGGTGTCCTTTCCGCTGGAGCAGCCCCGTAGCGACCGCGAATGGGACGCGGTGGTGTTCGGCCATGAGTCAGGCAAGCAGGTGCTGATGGCTTTCCGGAAGGAGGGTCCCGGACGGGTGTTCCTCGAGGGTATACCAGGACGCGGCAATTGGAAATTGGCGCTCGGCGGCGAGGGCGCGCGGATCGAAGCCACCGCCGGCGGCCATTTCGTGTACCTGAACCCCGGTAGTTCGGCCGTATGGCGGAGGTGACATGCCCGATGTCCTGATTGGTCTTCTGATCGTGATTGTGGGCGGCGCGATGGAAGGCGCCTTTTCCTTCCCTGTGCGAATGGCAGGGACGCATTGGCGCTGGGAGAACACTTGGGCGGCTGGTTCACTCGCCGCGCTGGTGCTGGTCCCATTCCCGCTGGCGTTCGCCACCGTGCCCCAACTGGGCGCGGTCTTTGCCGGCTGCGCCTGGCCAACGCTGTTTTCGACGTTCCTTTTTGGCTGCGGATGGGGCGTTGGCAGCATCTTCTTCGGTCTCGGCGTGGCCGAACTGGGCATGTCGGTAGGGCTTTCGCTGATTATGTCCTTGATCGCGATTGGTGGTTTGCTGGTTCCTCTGCTCATACAGCGCCCCGAGCAATTCGCCAAACCTGCCGGTGTGGCGACCCTGGCGGGAATCGCCGTGATGATCGCCGGCATCTCGATCTGTGCCTACGCCGGCCACGTGAGGCAGAAGGCGGCCGGCAGTCTGGAGGAGTCATCAGTCCCCGCCCGCCGGCTCCGGCAGGGCATTCTGTATTGTGTCCTCTCGGGCGTCCTATCACCCATGGTGAATTTCGCGCTGATATTCGGCGGCGGCATTGCGGACTCCGCCATACGCTACGGAGCAACGCCGGCCAACGCCAATAATGCGATCTGGGCGCTGGTGTTCACCGCGAACTATTCCGTTAACATCCTGTATTGCCTGTGGCTCATGCGCAGAAATGGCACACTGAAGTGCTATCGGGCCCCGGGCGCCGGTCCCAATTGGACGGGAGCGGCGGCAATGGGGCTGTTGTGGGCGGGCGGCATTGCCGTTTATGGCGCGGGGGCCACCCGCATGGGACCGCTCGGCGCATTTCTGGGCTTTCCTGTGATGTTGACTTGCTCTATCCTGACCGGCAACCTGATTGGCGCCCTATCGGGCGAGTGGGAGGGCGCGCCAGCCCAGGCGAAACGCACCATGACGGGCGGCGTGGTTGTATTGCTGGCTGCCATCTCTTTTCTCGGTTTTGCCAATGCGCTGGCAGGATAAGATTATGTTTCGATCGATTCTATTGCTGATTGCCGTTGCCGGGGCCGCCGCGCAGGACGCGGAGCAGCGCCGAACGAATACTGAGGGGCATTTCGGGGCGATCTACACGGACAAGCGCGCGTATCGCCCGCTGGACTTGGTCAAGGTCGAAATCCGCGGGCGGGCATCCGGCGACCGCCGCTGCCGCATCCGCGTCGCGGATCCGGCTCAGCGCGTGTACTTCGAACGGGACGTCGACCTCACCGGAAATCGCGGCGCCGTCTCCTTCCCCGCCAGCGGTCCGCTGGGATCGCATTACGTTTACCTCGGTTGGCCTGGAGAACTGCGCTACAGCCGGTACTTGAACTTCCGGCTGGACGCAGAGACGGGCGTCGAAACCGGCGACCCCGACTTTGACCGGCTGTTCCCGTTCACGCGGGAGGCGGTGCTGTTAGGCCGCCGCGACTACCAGACGAAGCAAGGCCGCTTCGTGGGCTACATCGCCGCCGATACCTTGCGCTTCGATGGCATTTGGCTGCGCGACTGGATCTACTCTTTGCCGGCCTACCGGCATTGGGAGCAACAGATGCTTAGCGGGCTGGACCGGTTCTTGGAGACGCAGAACGCTGACGGCATGATACCGGATGGCATCCAGCGCGACGGCCGCACCTGGCGTGTTGGCCTGGAATCCGACGTCGAGTACATTCTCGTTCTCGGCGTTTGGCAGAGTTGGCAGGCGACGGGCGACGATGCCTGGCTCCGGTCGGTACTGCCGAAACTCGAGAAGGCTCTGGCGTATATCCAGAGCGACAGCAAACACTGGGATTCCACCAACCAGTTGGTGAAGCGGCAGCATAGCTGCGATACCTGGGACTTCGATATCGACGGAGCGGGGAGCCAGGGGGGGAGACGTCATGTGATCGCTACATGCGACCAGAGCGGTTATTACCAGGCTTTCCAGGCGATGAGTCTCATGTGCCGCGGCCTGGGGGACGAAACCGCTGCGCAAAGCTGGGCCGGCCGGGCCCGAGAATATAGGGAGCGCGCCAGGAAATTGCTGTGGGACGGTACAAAGTTCCTGCACCACGTCCACATTGACCTCATCGATCATGACGGCTTCGACGAATCCAAACAGCTTGCCATGGGCAACACGTGGGCGGTGACGCGCGGGCTTGCGACGCGGGAGCAATCGGCGAGCATCATTGACGAGTACCGGCGCCGGCACAAGGAAACAGGGGATGCGTATCCTTGGTGGAGTCTTCAGCCGGGATACCCCGATGATCTCAACTACTGGAAAGACAGCTTCCGCCGGCAGGGGGGCTACGCCAACGGGGGGCTGATGCCGTGGGTGGGAGGGGAACTCTGCCGGGGAGCGTTTCAAAACGGGCGGGAGACGTACGGAGTCGAGCTGCTGCGCCAATACGCGGCGCATCTGCGGAAGACCGGCGGCGCCCAGGTCTGGTATTGGCCCGACGGCACACCGGGTTTCCGGACTCACAATGAAATCAACTACGCCGGTTGGGGGATGGCCCCGTGGGTCCAGGCACTACTGGAGGGGCTCGGCGGGATTAGCGATCTAGCCTCCACGCTGCGGGTGGTGGAGGTCGCGCCGAGGTGGCCGGCCACAACGGTCAAGCGCGCGCGTGTGACTGTCAGATACGCCGCTTCCGGCGGTTACTTCAGTTACGTTTGGAGCCGCGGCGCACGTAATATCACGATCACTTTCTCGGGCTCCGGCGAGAAGGCGCGTGTGCGAGTCCTCATGCCGTTCGGTGTAAAGCCGAAGGCGGTAGTAGTGGACGGCAAGCCCGGGCACTTCGATATTGAGCACATCGCTGGTAGCGAGTACGTAAGAGTCGGCACTACGGCACTCCGTGGAAGTTTGGCGATCGAGTACGAATAGTGCGCGCCAGAGGAGTCCACGAACTCCTGCAATTGAAACCGCAGGTGGACGACAATAGGAGAGTCCACATGCAACTGCGGCAGGACGCCCAGCCCGGCCGTAGCCGGAACCGAATCTGCAGTGCGGAGCGACGTTACGTAACGGCGAGCGGCGACAACGTTGGTTCCGCGGCGGCGGAGCGGGTGGACGGCGGGCACGGATTTCCGTAGACACCCACGGAAACGGCTCGGACAGATTCCGGCCACAGTGTCCTTGGGGTCGCATCCCTCGGCCAGGTCTGCAGCCCGGTGCCCGTGGTCGGTGATTTCGATCTTGGCTATCAAGGAGAGCACAACGGCGGCAGCGTGGTTCTACGCAGCCTGTTGCCAGGAGTGCCGATGGTGCAGACCACCCAGGCGCGGCATTGAAATCACGATTGAGTTCGCATTTGGCTTCTGCTCTACTGGCCGCCGGTTCGGCGTGTCCTTCTCCAGGGCGTCGTGAATGCGGTCGTCGTGGTGGTAGTTCACGTAATCGCGGATCAGCCGGCGGAGATGCTGTTCGTTCAAGGCAATGACATGGTCCAAGATCTCGCGCCGAACACTCCCCACCCAGCTTTCCGCGATCCCGTTTTGCCACGGCGCCTGGACGCTCGTCCGTTTTGGTTCCAGACCAGTCGCCTTCAGAAACGCAATCACGTCAGCATCGAATTTCGAATCGCGGTCCAGGATCACGTATCGGTACGGGGAAGCCTCGGGAAACGCTTCGCGCAATTGCTGGACGACCCAGTCCGCAGTCGGGTGCCGAGTCACGTTGAAGTGCAGGATCTTGCGGCGTCCGTGCGTGATGACGAAAAAGCAGTAGAGCAACTGGAAGGTCGCCGTTGGCACCGTAAAGAAGTCGAAGGCGACGATCACCTCGCGGTGATTCTGGAGAAACGCGAGCCACCGCTTACCAGGGTCGCCACGGCGCTGAACCCGCCGCAGATACCGGGCTACGGTCCTTTCCGCGACGACCAAGCCGAGCTTCTGAAGTTCTCCGTGGATCTTGGGGGCTCCCCAACCCGGGTTCTCTGCCGCCAGCCGCCGGATCAGCGCCCGGATCTCTTCGGTGATCTTCGGCCGACCGCCGCGCGGCCGGGAACGCCAGCGCCAGTACAGCCGAAAACCCGTGCGATGCCAGCCGACGACGGTCTCGGGCTTCACGATGACCAGCACGTCGGTCCAACGGGACCAGAAGCGGCGGAGGGTGGTCCAGAAGAACCTGTCCAGGGAGTTCAAGGTTGGCCGCGGCCGTTTGCGTTTGAGCACGGCGACCTGCTGTCGGAGGGCGAGGACTTCGAGGGCCGTATCGGTTCGACTGCGGAGGAAGACACGGATCACGGCGAGGATGGAGAGGATGAATTGCGGCACGAACTCACCCTTGTAACATGGCCTAACCGGGCGCTGGGAAGCCGGCTCATCCTGAGCGCAACCTGCTGATTTCACGGCATCACGGCGTTTTGGCTACAGACAACCGCCGCCACGGCGGAAATGTCTTCGGCGTTGACCATCGGCCACGCAAAAGGACCTTCATCGAACTCAAAGCCAGCTACCGCAACGCGTACGCCTTACTACGTCAGTGTTAGCCACAACTCAGCGGGTCGTTCGTAACTCCGGGCTAGAGTTAATTGCACTTTTTCAGGCGGTCAAAGACCTAGGTGCCCGGTCAGTTGCTGCCTTTATCGTCCTGATGGCGTAGGGGTGCGGAGTCGAACTCAATTCCCTCACTTTCGGTATAGTATCAACGTCACCGGACGAGCAGAGCCCAATCCTCCTTGTCGGGGGCCTCAAACTGCTGCCAACCGCCGGCCGTGACAGCTCCGGCATCGCGGAATTTGCCTTCCCCCGCGTGATACCAGCGTGCCTTCATCGCTGGCTTGGCCGAGGAGAGATCCACCTCTATGCGTCCACCGCTGGGCGCATAGACCACGTAGGCTTCGCTTGGAATGGCCAGGCAGATACCGTTCCCGCGGACCAGTGACTGGCGCGGCTCCATGCGCCAGTACGGCAGTGCGGTGAAGAAGTCGTAGAGCAGCGCAAGCTGACTGGCTGCGCCTTCGTCCTTCACCAGAAACGGATGCTTATTGCTGGGATCGATGCGGTCCCAGTTGTCGCCATGCCCGATCGTGCCAATGAAACCGGCCGCGAAGTAGCCGCCCGCGCAAACCACGCGCCAGGAGGCCCGCCGGACCTTGTCGGTATGATGAACTTGTTTTCTGTTGGTCGGGTAACCGCGCAGGTACTCATATCCATTCTCGGTGTTCAGGACAGGCTTACGGTATTTGCGGTCCGCAGCGATGCTGGCTCCTACGCCTGCGGCGTCGCCGGTCCACGCCCGAAGAGTCTCGTCCCACGTTTCCGAATATGGCGATGATGTCTGTTGGGACAATACGTCCACTTCCTTGGCGTCTCCGTACAATCCTCCAATGCGCCAGGGCGGATCAAATGGGTCGCGAGGGCTCGGTCCTTTGGCGCTTGAGGAAACCACCGGGTGAACGGTGTAAGGATGGCGGTACGGATCCAACTGCTTCACCATGCCGCCGACAGTCTTTGCCCACTCGATGTCACCCGGCTTATCAAGCCGGTACTTGCCGTCGGGGTGAGTCTCGTACTCATTCGAGAGCGTCCACAGGAAGATGTTGTCGAATGAGCCGTAGCGTGCGATCAGGTTGCGCAGCCAGAGCCGCTCACGGGACGCCGACCACTGCGTCGGATCGGTGAACGGGCGCCGGTAGTAATTGAACAACAACACCTCGGCATTCATCCCAACCGACCGCATATCACGGAGCAGTTGTTCGAAGGCATGAAAGAACACCGGGTTAAGGCGGTCCAGATCAGGTTTCTGCGCCGTGCCTCCCCATGCCCAGTAGTTCGGATCGGCGGCGGCGCGGTACGGGCTGTGTCCGACGCTCACCCGAACGAAGTTGAATCGCTGCTCCCTGCGCGTCCTGAGATACTGCCAGCGCAGTTCGGGCGTGATTGGGCTATCGTCGAACAGGCCGTAACATGTGTCGCCCATCGGGAAGAAGGGCGTCCCGTCGGAGTAGGAGAATGCGTAAGGATTGTCCTGGTGAATGCCGATGAAGCCGCGATTCTTCGCCGGGCCCACGATCATGCTGCCGTGCCGGATGATCTCCATGCCTTCGCCGCGCAAGAGGTACTTCCACTCTCCTTCTTCGGGAGGGGCGAAGCGTAGCCGCCATGTCCCATCTCCCTCGTAGAAGCCCTCCACGCTTACCGTGTTCCCTGAAGGCGGAGTGAATTCGCCCACCAGCGTGGTATCGCGAAATGGATTCTCCACATGAGCCCGGCCACGCAATGCAAACTCATGCGTCTGCCACCGCGACACGTGAACCGGAGCCGGTTCCTCGACAGGTTCTGCTTTACTGTCAAGGAGGATTAGTGTCGTTGTGAATGCTCGCGCGAATTGGGCTCCGAAGTCTTGCGAATTCCGTGCCGGGTCACCCTCGTCACGGCCCCACCAGGGGATCTCCCACCCCCAGATGCGGGCGCCGTAGCGGTTCATTGAATAGCCGTGAACATTCGCGTTCGATTGTCTTCTGCCAAACCAGTTATGGCGAAGCGGATTCAGTTCGGCGTCCCACCTTTGCCCGACGGCGCGCGGCGAAGGAAGCCTTTGCGTCAGGAGATCCCATGCCCGCCGGCTCGCCTTGCCTTCCTCGGAGTCCGTGTAGAAGGCCACGCAATAGTCCCGCGGTGCGGTCCAGTTATGCCAGGCGACGATGTAATCCGGCTGCATGCGGTCGACAGCGGCGAAAGTCAACCGGCCCGTGGCCGTGCCGCGCGGTTCCGGATAATCATATCCGCCGCGATATTCATAACCGAGGGCGACGCCATCGATGTTTGTCATCGGGTGAAGGGCGATGACGAATTGCCGCCGCACTTCAACCGCCGCATCGGACAACAGATAACTGACCGCTCCTTCCATCGCGAAAGAAGAGAACGTCTCGTAGGCGTGTTCCCGTGTATGCCAGAAGATTGTGCGCTTGTTCGCCGCTGGCACGGCTGGATTAGTGATAGTCAGTTCCCAATGCTCGCGCCCCCCGTCGCTCCTACCGATCATCTCCTTCTTCAAATGGGGGTGATTCGGGAGCGAAGAAATGAAGGAGAGATAGTCGGCATAGGTGTACCAAGGCCCCAAGCCGACCTTGGTGTCGCCGAATGGCGCCATGAAGCTGACGCTAGCAACCCAGCCGGAAGTCGTACCGTCGACCTTGCGCCACGGTCCTTCCGGCGGCTGGATGTAAATGAAATCCCGTTTGGGCATTCCGCCGTAGTAGGACCTGTCGAAGTTCTCCCGGCTCCCGTCGCCGAAGAGGTCGAGGTGGAGGCGCACCTCCACCGGACTTCCACTGTTGCGAATGATGACATCGATGCGCGAGAGCGCGTGTGTCAGTACGCTGCGTTTCTCCTCGACGACTGCCTCGATTCGGAATTCGGCCGGTCCGAGTTGCTTGATGCGGCTCGGGTCACGAGGCGTTCCGCCGTCCTCCGGGACCAGGACCACGATCTGATCGCCCTGCTGCCGGGCCATCGCGACAGCGGTGCCACCGGCGCTGCTCATGAATCCACGGCGTGTAACAACCATTTTCATTCACCTTCACTTAAAGGGCTCTCCGCAGGAATTCGTAAGAAGTGGCATTCTACGCGGCTTTCCTGAGTTTCTGAAAAGCGACGTATTCGGTGTTCGTGACGGCCATGCGCTTTGCTTTCAATAGTAGGTAGCGCATGTTCTTGTAACCGCGCCCGCGGTTGATCAGCATGCGGATGTTGCCGTTGATGGCCTCGACGACTCGGAAGCGCACCTTCGTCCGGCAATAGTTCAGAATGCCGTCGAGATGCTTGATCAACATTTCGGCGAGCTTTTGAAACGCGGGCAAGCGCTGCCACCGCAATTGATCCGTCCACTTCCCCAGGTAGTTGATCATCGCCCCTTCGTAGCGATAGTCCCAGAGTCTTTCCAGGCTCTCCTTGAGCATGTAAGCTTTGAACACCCGCCGGTTCAGTTGGAACAGCCGGTTCAGCACGCCACGCTGTCTCGGCACCAGGTTCCTCCAGCGGCTCAGCAGCAGCCACTTCTTGCCTTTGATCAAGTCGCGCATCTTCCGCCCTTTGCGGAAGAACTCTGCCCGCCGTACCTCGTTCACCGCGTCGTTGGCGTGCTGGAGGATGTGGGATTTGTCATATACGATGCGGCACCCTGGAGCCCACTCCTCAATGCTGAAGCGGAACGGTTCCCACATGTCCACGCACACCGCCTCGATGCGTTTGCGCTGCCCACTTCTCAACTGCGTTCGGAAATACTCGTCCAGCGTCTCCTTCTTCCGTTCCTTCCCGAACCACGAGGGCTCGCCGGTCTCCAGATTGCTCACCACCGTAAGAAACTTGTCCTTCTTTCCCCGGTAAATCTCATCTACCCCCATCTGCCTCAGCGCTGGCTTGCGGCGGTGCTGGTCCCATCGTTCGAGGTAGCGCATGTCGATAGCCCGCACCGTGGTCTCCGGCAATTGGAATCGCCGAGCCACCTGACTGGCTGCCGCACTCTCACACGCTTGCCCGACAATCTCTTCGAACCGTTTGCTGAACGGTGCCTTGGAGGGTAACTGCTCGATCTTCTCCACCCGCACCCCGCATTCCGGACATGGCGCCCGATGCACTTCCACAACCACCGTCGCGCGATAGACGCTCCATGGCAGGTCGCGGATCTCTCGCTCCCGCACATCCTGCACTTTGTGCAGGCGCCGCCCGCATCCGCTACACTCAAATCCCCGGTGAAAAGGCTTGCGCCTCACCCACAACTTCAACGTCTTCTTCTCTTCGTCCAGCTCATGCCGATACACCCGATAGCCCGGCCAAGCCAGAATCGCCGTCCACTCTTTGTGCGTCAACTGCCGAGTGTAGCCAAAAACCCTGACGCACTGAACCATCGATGGTTAGCTGGCTTTCACGAATTCCTGCGGAGAGCCACTTAAAGAAGCGACCAGCCTTTGGGAGGCTGGTCGCGAGTTTTCGATTTGCCCTCGTTCAAACAGCCGTTGTGGCTAGAACACCATGCGGAAGGCTAGTTGCATGAACCGCGCCGCCCAGCCCTGAGCCGTGGTGATTACGCCAAAAGTACCTTTGTTGGACATGTTCGTGCCGGGGGCAGCGAACAAAGGCGTGTTGGTAAAGTTCGATGCGTCCGCCCGCACGTCGGCGCTGATGCGTTCCCCGATGCGGAAGCGCTTCAGCAACGACAGATCCAAGTTGGTTGTGCCGGGCCCACGAAGTTCCCCAAAATACGGTGGTTCCGGTGAAATCGTGAACTGATTTGGGAGGGACTGGAAGGCGGTCGTGTCAAAGTACGGATTGAGCACCGCTTTCGTCGTCGGGTCGAGGCGGTCGCCCAGACGTTCATTGACCGGCCCGCTTTTGGCGGCGTTTCTCAGTCGGATTGGCCGGCCGTTGGCGTCGGTGATCTGCAGCGGGACACCCGAGGCCAGCGTTAGCCGACCGCTGATGCCCCAGTTGCTGACCAGGAACCCGGCGAGCCCCGACAGGTTGGTTCCAATAGTGCGTCCCTTACCGAACGGCAGGTCACAGACAAAGGCCATGCTCGACAGCTTGGAGCGGTCCATCGAGGAGACGCTACGGTAGTGCCGCGTGTTCACCAGGCTGGTGACATTGCTCTGCATTTGTTTGGAGATGCTCAGATTGCCGATGAGGGTCAAGCCGTGGCTGAGGCGCTTGTCCAAATTGATTTGCAGGGAGTTGTAGGGAACCATGCCGGTCGAGGCGCCGACGACGGTCAGGCCGCTGTATTGCGGGTAGACCAGCCAGAGCTGGCGCTGCGCGATCTTCGCGGAGGAGCCGAGCGGAGAACTGAGCGGGAACGTGCCATAGAAAGGATTCGTGATGGTTGTGTTTTCTGCCGATCCCAGGGATAGGTACTGGTCCGGCTTCTCGTTGAGATTAAAGTTCTCCGGGAGCTTCAGACTCAGCATTCTGACGAAGTTGGCCTCCAACCTGATCTTCCCTGGCAGAGCGCGCTGGATGCCGAACTGCCACTGATGGCTGTATGGCAATACACGGCTCTGGTCAACAAATGCGAGGCTGTTTCCCAGTCGTGCGGCCAGTCCTAGCGAATTGCCCTCTGGCGCCGGTATGCCGGCGGGAAATGGGTTGGAGAGCGTGGTAAAGGGCGTCGCGCCGCCATCGTCGGACGCCACGTAGGCGGCAGTCTTATTGAAGGTCGCGGGAATCGCCGATGATTGATCCACCAAGGCGCTGCTTGGCGCGTAGAACATGGCGTAGCCGCCACGCAGAACAGTATCCTTGTCTAGCTGATAGGCGAAGCCGAAGCGCGGTCCGAAATTGTTTGTGTCCACGCGTCCCTGACGACGGGAGTTGCCCTGGATGCCCGCAAACAGTGGTCCTCCCCGCAACGCCAATCCGGACACCTGGACCGGATTGGGAACTGTGTAGTCGAAGCCGAACAGGCTACGGTCGAATCTCTCTGAATATGGCGTCTCCGCTTCCCATCGGAAGCCGATGTTGAGAGTGAGCTTTGACGTCAACTTCCAATCATCCTGCACGAAGCCGGCATAGTAGTACTGGCGCAGGGAGTATGGCGAACTGGCGCCGAAACTGCCGCTGGCAGGAACTCCGAGAAGCAGCGAGGCGATTGCGCTTCCCGTCGTGTTGCCCGTGAAAGGAGTGAACGGATCCGAGCGGGTGAACCCGTTGTTGAAGGTGAAACTGCCCATGGTAGCGTAGCCGAGCTCGCGGGAATTCCAATTGATCATCCGGAGATCGCCGCCGAAGCGGATGCTGTGGTTCCCCGCGAGTCTTGTAAAGGTAGGCGCCAGCGTGTGGGAGTCATTGGCGCGGTACTTAATCCGGCCGCCGTATCCGAACACACCGTCTCCCATCCCGATTTGCGGGAAGACC
>Ga0315285_10002946_pt1 | contig 17815 bp, 27 predicted proteins | sample YL17G09_36_MG_FD_203698 | JGI IMG/M metagenome (GOLD analysis project Ga0315285, IMG submission 203698) | Sediment microbial communities from Yellowstone Lake, YNP, Wyoming, USA - YL17G09_36 | ecosystem: Environmental > Aquatic > Freshwater > Lake > Sediment | place: USA: Wyoming | collected... | reverse complement strand
GAGTAAATGAATGGCACGTTACAATATCGAAGAGATCGTTGACTATTATCACATAATAATATAAATTTTAAATTCGAGGAATTGAGTTGACAAGCAGTATCGAAGTAATGAGAGATCGAAGTATATGGCAGTCAAGATGCATAAGACGAAATCTTGGTATTGCCTTACACATTGGGAAAAACCAAATAAAACGTATTGTGGAGAGATAGGATCTACACGTTGGCACTGGAAAAATGTTACCTGCGAGAAGTGTTTGGCTTTGCGAAAGGAGAATTAAATGTTAGAGACCGAAGCAGTTAAAGATGTAGACGAACAGAAACGAGTGAACGAAAAGTTGACTGAGGAGACTATAGAACATCTCAAAAAGATGGAGACAGCTTTAAACAACATAGTAGATCCTGCTGTTAAAGAGTATTTACAACTTTGGAAAGTAAAGCATGATGCGGATATAAGGTTTTTGTGTCAAAGCATCAACCACACGACCCATTCTTTAGGAAAAAGGATTCGTGTTCTTGCTGAGACTACGGTTGTCAAAGAAGAAGTCATATCCCAGCAGGAGGCCACACCTCCTGCATAAGCATACAGTAGCGGTATAGTGCGATTAGCTAATGTATTTTTAAGTAAAGATCCAACCTTATACGCGAGAACAAACTGTGTGCTGAAATATCAAAACTCTATGAACTGCTTCAGCCTATGATCGCTAACATAGAATCCCAAGTTACTACAAAACAAGAGAGTGCTTAATGAACTATGTGCTAAAAATATCCACCGACTTCGGTGTGAGCTACCCTTACGAGATGAGCCAAACTGAAGGTTATGAACTACTCAGGGAGACTGCATTAAAACTGGAAAAAGAAGGGGAAGTTAGGTGGGTTATTGTCGATGAATCCGATTTCCCCTTATATTGGTGCCAGTACCACGAAGCCAACCTTCGTGTGCCTAAAGATTCAGTCCTTGCTACCGATGATCCTTACATGGAAATGCTTGCCAAGCGTTACGGCTTCAAGGTACTCCATACGCTCGATATTCTTATGCAGATGGGAATGGACGAGAGTGTTGCTAGGTCAAAACTCGCCAGCATAAAAGGCACAAGACGAAATACCAAAGAAGCACTAGAAGCTCTTCAAACTCTTGTGGCTCAAGGCATCGTAGCAGAAATACCGTGTGGCATGGAAGAAGACAAGATTGGCAAGGAGCTATTTGGTGACGGAATTAAAAATTAAGGAGATCTTATTTAGTCAGCTTGTTCTTACAACGGCTGATAAAGCAATTAGACATTTTGGATCGTGGGTACAGCTAGATAAAGCAAGAGAAGAATGTGCTGAACTATCCGTGGCTCTAAAGGACTTTGAAAAGCATCATGACAAAGATCATAACGATGCTTATCGGCAAGCCGCCATAGACGAGACGGCAGATGTTCTGTTCACAGCCCTTCAAGCCGCCATGATTCTCGGCAGCTCAGAAGTAGCTGACAGGATCGCATTCAAAGCCAACCGTCTTCTTGGGATGATCCAAGGAACCGATTGGGGATTGAAGAAAGAAGACTAGGTTACTGGAGCTACTATGCCAAATCATATACAAACCAACATCACTCTTTATGGCTCTACTGAAGACATCGACCAGTTTTGGAATTTATTCAAAGTAGAGAACATCGAAGACAAGTTGACGAAAACGGTACGCAAAATCCAAGTGGATGACACTAACGAGCCGCCTAAACCTAAGTATGAGATCGATCTGAATAAGGTCATCCCGATGCCTAGTGAACTGAACATCGAAGCTGAAGGTCATCATATGCTTATAGCGAGTAGGTGTAGTCAGGACGATGATCTCATAGCTGCCATTAAAACGGTTCCTGAAGATGTCGTGGCTTCCCTTACTCCAGCCAACTTAAAAGAATTCATCGCCAGCTCCTGCCCTAAGACTTCTCAAGAAGTGCTTAGTAGGCTCGCCACTTACAGTGAAGAATCCTACGGTAATTTCTGCCAAGCAATCAAGAATCTTCGAAAGTTTGGCTATCCATCGTGGTATGAGTGGCGAGTTGAAAACTGGGGTACGAAATGGAACGCATACCAACAGAGGCACAAGAGTGCCAATGAGTTTTCATTCCAAACCGCTTGGTCACATCCATCGCCTATAATTGACCTTCTCTCGAAGATGTTTCGCTCTATAGTGTTTCGAGTTAAATATGCCGATGAAGATATCGGGCATAATTTAGAGCACTACACAATCCAAAGTGGTGTCGTAACATACCGAGATGACTTTGAAGCTGGTAGCCCTGCTGCCCAGCTCTTTGCGTGTGATGTCTGGGGTTACGATTACGAGCAGTGGTTAGCTGACCGCAGTTAGATTCATTATACTATTAATCATTAATTTTCCGATGAGGTTATGATGAGAATTTTATCCATTCTTCTAGCAATCGCTTTGTCTTTTTCTTGTGGTGGGCATCAAGACAAAATCCAGCCAAAAATGCCCGAAAAATCCACACAGAAAGTACCTGAGCAGAACAAGCCAACACAAGCCGCTATGGCCACATGGCAAACAAGCCAAGGGAAGGTCTATCACAATGGTGAAGCCGTGCAGCTTCGCGGCATCAACTGGTTTGGTTTTGAAACCAACGATCTCGTAGTCCATGGTCTGTGGACAGGCCGCACGATGGAAAGCTACTTAAGGCAGGTCAAAGATCTTGGCTTCAATGCTTTGCGGCTCCCCTTATCTCCCGAAGTTTTTATCGATGGTTATAAAAGTACGCAAGGCCATGAAAATCCCCTTGATAACTTGGACGAGCTATTAGACACTGCACAGGACTTTGGAATCTTCGTTCTCCTTGATCTCCATACTTGTAGTAGCAAAAAAGGGTTGGTCGGTAGTCCACTAGCCTGTGATGGCTATACTGCCCAGTCCTGGTTTGCTACCTTGGAGAAAATGGCTGCCCTGTCTCTCAAGTACCCAAACATCCTTGGCGTTGACCTTTTTAACGAACCCTACAAGCTAACTTGGAAAGAGTGGAAAGCCCTGAGCGGTGAAGCGTCTAAACATGTTCTTGGCGTGAACGCAAACATTCTGATTGTGATCGAAGGCACCGCTGGCAATGGAGCCAACTGGGGAGGGAATCTCGTGGATGCAGCTTCGGATCTTCCTGATGTGAAGGCATCGCAGCTTCTGTTCTCACCGCACACCTACGGACCTTCTGTTGCAGATCAGCCTTATTTTCACACCGCAGACTTCCCTAACAACATGCCTAAAATCTGGGATACCCACTTTGGCTACCTAACGGCAAAAGGCTTTGCCCTTTCCCCAGGGGAGTTTGGTGGACGCTACAGCGGTCAAGACAAAGTCTGGCAAGATGCCTTTATCGACTATCTCGTCAAAAAGGACATGAGAAATTTCTTCTACTGGAGCCTTAACCCTAATTCTGGCGACACAGGCGGCATCCTTCAAGACGATTGGACGACCGTGAACAAAGATAAAATGGAGCTGCTAAAGAAACTCTTCTAGTGCATTATAATGCCAAGATCGGCATTATAATGACTTAACCGTATCTACACACCTAGCACATATCAGACATCCCATCCCAATAGACAATTCAATATGTGCTAGCTTCTCCCTGCTGCCACAAAGAGAACACAAGCCAAGCCGCCTTGCTATAATAGGTCTGACCAGATTGTCGGGATTGAAACTATTAGGTAAACAGCCAAGGATGCCGCTTCTTGATATTGCGATGGCCTGTTCTAAGGATGAAGCGAGCCCTTCATGGAGAGAGTGGGAAGATCCATTCTCATACCTGACTTCATAACCATAAACCGAGATACGGTGTTCTTTATCTTCCTTCATTAGTACACTTCCCTTGTTTCACAACTACCTGCCGGAATGCGTAGTCTTTAAACCTGAGTTTACCCTTTGGCTCCCAGCCTTGGGCTTTCAGTTTCTTCAGTTCATCTCGCATATCAGTTTTATTGGCGGTAAGGATGGTTTTAGAACAGGTCGCTCCGAAAAGGGGAGTGGATGAGAGTGCCAATAGTAGTGCCAATGTCTTCATATCAAAACTCACTTGTCAGTTTAATGTAATCCTTCACCACTGTCTCCACCGCTTCATATCTCTTTAAATACCACGAAATTACTCAAATCTTTTGCTCCAAACATAAGGCCAGACGATCTACCTATAACAGGCTTAATCAGATCTGATTTTTTTACCAAATCAGATATCTGTTCCAACAGTTCTTCTTCTGTATTTGCATTGATTTCTTGTGACATGATTATTTATCTTCTTTAGGTATTCTAAGGAGCCTTATGGCAAGTCTCGTTACTTCGAGTTGTTCTTCCAGTTGGTCAACTTTCTCACAAAGAAATTTGAAGGGGTGAGAGTTAAATATATCGGCATCTTTCTGTGTGTACCCATACATGCCAACTGTTTCCGCTTTACTTGCGATCTCTAGCCATGTTTTATGCTCATTCATAGTAACCTCTCAGTGATTTTTCTTTCTGTCTGGGCAGTAACTTTTATGCCCGAAATTACTGTCACAGGCACAATACCAACAAACTATCCGATTGTTTTTAATTGATCTTACTTTAGATCTAAATTGACGAACAACCGTTTTAACGTCTCTCAACGGATACGCTGTCCACTCCCAAAGTATATAGTCAATGTCTTCAGGTTTAAGCTCAGGATATATGTAGTTTAACTGTGAAACTGTCATACTTTCTCCATGCCCAAGTTAAGATACAAGCCTTCAGACTTATTCCTATCCTTCTTACTACATTGTCGATGCTTTCGCCTAAACTCCTTGACAATAGCTCCGACCATCTCCACATCAAGGGGAAGTAGGCGGCTCATGGGGAAATAACCCCCACAGCGAAGACAGGCCAGATCGCTGTGTGCGGCTCTGATGTCTAGCTGTGGGCATTCTTCCCTATTGGCTTCAATGCTTCCTGTGTCCTTCGCTCCAATGAGAAAGACCATGTAAGAGGGCTTACTTGCCATTGGTCGTTTCCTTCTCACCGATCCAAGTCATAATCGATTCGGAAAAGCCATCAATGTGTTCCCATGCTCCATAACCAACACCGTTCTTATAGGAAGCCACGTTGATCATGTACCCTTTCAAATGGGCAGGCGGTTTCGGAACCGAATCATGCGACTGCTCATCAGTGAAGACAAGCAGCAGATCGTAGTTCTCGATCTTGTATAGCTCTTGAACCGCTCGTCCAAGATACGTTCCACCGTGGGGTTGACTATTTACGATAGCATCCCTTAACGCAAAACCCCTTCTCGCAGGTACTTCCTTCACGTCATGGCTGAACGAGAACACTCTTACTTCTTCGAACATCTCCCTTGCACAGATAGCGACACCACAAGCTGCATCAAGACGCATCATGTCGGACTTCTCTGACATCTTATCGTCCATCGAGCCGCTGACATCTACAAGGATAAGAGCCTTCTTCGGGATCTTAGGCTTCAGGGCTAGGCTAGCAAGCAGAGCTTTTTCCAACTCTGGCTCGAAGCTAGGAGCATAGCGAGCCGCAGCGATGAACCTGAAAGGTAAAATCCTATCGGTCTTCATCTCCACAAGAGCCTTTTGGATTAGAGATCGAGTTACCAATGCCTGTTCCATATTTCTCAAATTTCGAAGAAGAGCAAGGCCGCCTAGCTTGTTCTCAGACAGTAGCCGCTCCCATGCTTCTTTCTTATTAGCTCCTGATGACAAAGCCACTTCCCAAGTATCTGGGGTTTCTAGTTTGTCATCGATCAACCGCTTCCAGAGATCTTCCTGCTCTTTGTCCTTGGGCTTTGCGTGGCACAAGAAAAGAACATCTCTTAACTTGATCGCCTTGCCGGTACGATTGTACTTAGCAAGCTGATACTCGTTAAACTTCTGGAAAGCTGCCGCCAAACCCTTCTTCACAGAGTTGTCGATAGGATCTTTTTTCCTTTTCCAATACAGCGACAGAAACTCTGTTAGCTCATCGGGACGCTGGATGATCTGTGGTAGCAAACCTTTTATATTATGACCATTTTGAACCAGCGTCCGTGCTAAGAGTAAAGGCACATGGCGTAGGTTAAAACTTGATCTTGCTTTAATGGCTAGAGCTTGGACTGCTGCTACATCTACATTCGGCACAAGGGCTGTGAGCCTATCAACGATAGTCACACCATCTTCGTAAAAGTTATTCTCCCAAAGCAGACAAGACAGTACAGAACGCTGTAACTCTTGCTCTGGTGTAATCCTTTTAGCGATGGCTCCTTCGTGCGTTTTAGGTACTTGAGCTGACGTTGCTTTTTTGTTTGAACTAGCCATAATGAGTTTCCCCTTTCAAAAGAAACAAAAAATTAAGCCCATCAAAGGTTGCTGAAGAACAAGGCGATAACGGCTCTTTTTTGTCCGCTGCTCTATCCATCTGAGCTAACCCCCGATTGATCGGGGATGGTGGAATCGAACCACCGACCTGCGGATTAACCATGAAGTATCCGTTATCTACACTATCAGCAGCCTTTGATGGGCTTAAAAGATCAGACCACTAAGAGATACAGAAGAACGGACGTATGCAGTGCCTTTGTGCTACCATTACACCAAATAACCCTTTCGGGTTACCACGGAATCGAACCGTTCCTTTGAGTTACAAGTCAATGAAGTAACTGCATTCAACACTATCTGTATCTCTTAATGGTCTTAAGTTGTGTCGTTAAAAGCCGAAGAACAGACGAGTGCTGTTTGTTTCACCAAAGAAGTAACAGCAATCTTCACTATCGGCTCTATCCGACATTTTTAGCATAGAGAACAAATGAGGAGAGTATTTTTCTTAACCTGAAGTAACTCCCATCAACACTACTATGCACATCGGTTGTAGTAGAAAAAAATGAAGAAGGCAATAATATTATTATATGCTCGCACAATAAAGTGGTAACAACTCTTAACACTTATGGCATAAGCTACTGTAATATAATTGAATTTAAGCTATAGGAAGTGTTCATAGTTCATCGTTGGAACATCGCCAGGTAAACACAAGCTGGTCTTCGCCTGCTTTCTCGCTGTACTCGTAACCCCCACATTTACACGCAAGAGCTAAATTCAGATTAACGATATCAAATAGCTCGTGTTGTATGTATTGCTCTAAGGTTGCGGTGTCCTTTGCTTGGATCTCAATCGTCACCTTGTGTTTCATCTGCTTCTTCCTTTTTACCAGATTCAACGACCATTGTGGCATGTACGCCTTTGTCTTTTACCGCATAAGCATACTCACGAAACTCTTCCCATGAAGGCCAAGTCGCTAGCTCTTCGAAGGTCACGCCTAGTTGTTGAGCCTGCTTCTCCATGGCGAGCCGCTCTTCAACTTGGGTTTTTACACGAGCATAGTTCAGGCGGTTTCCCTTGATCATGGAATCAAAAACATCTCTATCTTCAATTATGAAATTCTCATGTAGCCCTTTAACTAGAAGCTCTGGATCTTTGGAAGTCACACCGTAAGTCGTCATGAAAGGACAGCGTTTTTTCCCACAGAAAGTCTCTAGGGCAGAAACCATGTAGCAGAGTTGTTGCTTCTCTCGTAGCTCGGTGAACAGAGGACCGTTGACGGCACCTAAATACGAAGTGAGAAGTGAAGACTTAAGTGAAAAAGGCTCGTCATACATAAGCATGACAAGCGAACTGGTGATCTTGTCATTCTTAACGTAATAGTTTCCTTGGGGTTTAAACGGAGTAACGCTACGCTCGCCTTCTCGAAGTGCAAGATGGCTAAAGATCTCGTCTACCCCTTCACCGTGTGTATAGATCTCACAGGCTCCTGAGTTTAGCATACCTTTGTAGGCTGCTCTCAATCCATTTTGTTCCATTTGGTTGATGCTCTCCAAGGAACCAATGGCGGTTAGCTCAACCTTCAACATCTCCCCAAGGGATATGTAGCATTGCCTGATGAGATCATCGATCCCTTGCTTATACTCTTGGACGATGATCTCTCTTTCGTTTTCGATCTCATCTTCAAGTAAGCTGGCATCGTTGAGCATAAGGTTCAAAAGCTGAACTACCCTATTAGCATCTTCGATTAGATAGGAACCAGACAGCGTAATAAACTCTGTGCTGGTAGCCGGTGAGAACAAAGAATCATCCCCTAGCTTGGCGATCTCTTTTCGATAGCTCTCTTTATCATAAACTGCATTGGAGCCAAGAAGAAGATGCTCTAAGAAATGTCTTTCTCCAGCCCTAAACCGACAGTCGTCACCGTAGAAGTACATCCAAAAAACAAAGATATCGGGATTGATAACTGGGATTTTATAAAGGTTCATCAGTGGAATCTTTCTTCTTAAATTTTAAATACATCTCTATAGCAAATGCGATGCCTAGCGTAAGTAACATTGGAGCAACAAGAACAACAAACAACTCAAACAACCTAATCAACTCAATTTTCCTTATTCTAATTTCCTGACGATATCAAATACTGCCAAAATGACAAGTTTATAAGTGCGGTTTTTGATCTCTATTTGTAATCCAACGAACTGCATTTTGAATATGTTTTGGGAACAGACGGTCTTGGTTTCTCTCGTAGAAAAACTTCCAGAGAAGATCCAAGATGTAGGTCATAGCCCAATCGGTTGGACTACGCACAGGTCGGCCAATAGCTTGGATGAGAGCAAGGGCAACCTGAAGGCTGTACCACTCAGGAAACTCTTCGGCCTTTCTCTTGATGTGGGGATCGGCCAGCGAGAGAAAAGGCAGCTTCATGATTATATTAAAACGAGCAAGATCGTCCTTTAAGTCGATACCTTCAAGAAACCCTGGTCCACATAAGATCAAAGGCTCATCGCTTAAAGCGTGGACTTTAATAATCTTTTCTTTTTCTTCGAAGGTTCCTTGCGATTGAAAGAGAACACGATCCCTGAGAATAGGATCGCCATATTCAAGCCATCTCTTAAACTTGTTCATGTTCTCGTAATTGCCAGTATGGATGATCCCTTTATGCATACTGTGCTTTTCAGACAACTCTAAAATCCTATCGAGCATGATAGGCAGCGTCTTTTCTTTATGCTTATAAGCCATCGAACCCACAGTTGTGTCACCAACGATAAGGCGGTTTTCGGCTGGGAAGGTGGAAGGCACTCGAATGAAAAAGACATCTTCCTGTTTGATGCCGACTGACTTGCAGAACGTTGTCGGATCAAGAATTGTGGCACTCATGAGAAGCACACGAGAATGGGATGAGCCAAAAGCCATATGAGCAAGCCCAGCCACAGAAAAGGGTTTGATCTTATAGCCGACCAACACTTCTTCACGGCCTTCCTGTTCTTTTACTGGGATAAGAACATGTGAGTGGTCTGTAGGTTTTTCGTCCACTAACTTTCTCAGCCGATCAATCAGCTTAGACAGCACTTGTCTTTCATCGTTTGGCTTCTCTATGGATTCGGCTGGATCTACTACATCTTGCACACCATTTGTAATGCGATCTGATTCCTTAAATAGATCATAAGCTGGGAGCACCTTATCCAGAATATAGGCAATAAGATCAGCCATCGTAGTAAAAGGCTCGGCTACTCTTTTAAAATCAACATCGCCTAAATGCTTTTCGAGCAAAGCAAACTGTTTCAAACCTATTGGGATCGTGGCGTAGTCGTAAAGAAAAGTCTCTAAAGTATGACATTCATCCATGATCAGCAAAGGCCGCTTGTCGTAAACAGCAGGCATCAAAAGCGTAAAGAGCATCATGTTTGAAAAGTTAAAAAGAGAAAACCTAGACTTTATAAAAGCATGGTCACGTCTTTTGATATACTGGCAGACACCATGCTGCTTGCATTCAGCCTTTAACTTAGTGCCGTTTTTCCTACCATTGCAAGGAGCGTTAGCACAGTTGTATCTACGCTGGGGATGGTCTTTCGGTAGATCATTCCAAGTAGCTAGGGAAATGAAATCCAAATCTTCTTCTGGCTCTCGTGGCAGGCCATTGCTTGAGCCACGTTTTCTTTTTTTAGGTTCGCCTGTGTTCTCGTTCTCTCTACCTTCGCCTTCAAGCCACTCGGCATAATTAATACGAAGACAAGGATAAGTGGCACGTCCCTTCAATTCAAAAAGATACTGGGGAAAATCCTTCATGTACTGATTTTGAAGCATCTTTTGTGGTGTGCAAAGAAACGTGTTGCCGAATAGGCGACCTAGTGTGATTGCCCAAGCCGACTTTCCGCTACCTGTCGGTCCTTCGACCACGGCATACTTTTTACCCGAAGCCCATCCTTTGATGATCGCTTCAACGGTCTGCTCCTGCCACTGGCGAAACTCAGCCATGGGAAAATACTTTCGCCATTCTGCTATCTCGGCTTCCGTGGGCATCCACAAATCTGCAGGTGGTTCTACGGCTTCAGCATTAATATCAACTATCAATGGCGGTACGCCATCACGCGGTCTACGTTTTCGCTTTGGCTCTGAAGGTTCTGAAGCTGGCTCAGGGATTTCGGGAGCTACGTCAACGTTTGGTATTTCTTCCAAACGTTCGGGCATCTCATCTTCACCACTATAGTCGTCCGAATCTTTCTTATCCCACCAATGCATTATACGCCTGTTTGACTTGGTCAAGGCATCAGATCGTGAATTGTATGTTCGTAAATCTACTAAGGTCATGTGTATAAAGCATCCTGTGTGCGAAAGATTTACCATTCTACACAATACCGTTCCGAATGTAAATTGGAATGCTTAATACAAAAAGATTGTTTATACACAAGAGAACGGCTACTCTTCCTGTTTATTATTCGGAATCATCGCTGAGTGTACCCCTTATGACCGTCTCAATCGGACCAAAACTAATTCAAGTGCCAGAACATATGGCAATGGCAACGAAGCCTAAAATAGTTGATTTCACCAACGTGGATTTGTACCCTTCTCGGTACAAATATATTAATGGTAGGGTTTCCATTCGGTCTTTGATTATAGAAGACATCAACCGACAACAGGATATTCTCAAGAAAATGAATACGACCGTGATGATCGGAGATAGCATCAGGATAGGTATTAAGTTTGGGCATTATGAAAATGGAGAATGGACTGATCTCTATGCTAAAGGCGTATTCAAAGTTAAACAGATTACGCCACTCCAGAAAACGTGCGAGATCCTTATGCTGGTCACCGAAGTTACTTGACACAGCAATGAAGGATATGAGCCGTCAGCTTAAGGCTAAACCAAGCCATCCCCAAACAGAAAACCACATAAAGAAATATAAGTACCTTTTTTATCTTTTTCATTTCACTATCTCACTTTGATAAAAGTAAAAACGTCTGCGACTATACCGACCAGTAAAAGAAGTAAAACGAAAACAGGATGCACAGCTTGCTGTGCATTTGCCAGAATAACATGTGCCAGAGTAACAATACCGACCATAAATACTGTGTTGCTCATATCACCAACCCCAGCGAACGCAGGTGAAGTAGCCGCACTTAGGTCCCCAACAGTAAAGGCCGTTATTGGTTGGACAAGGAACATAGTAGGCTTTTACATTTGGATCTTGGCAGATAGCTGACGATACCCTTCCTGTGTAATAACTCACCACGCCATTATTCAAAATAACATGCGGCACCACCACGATTGGCGTGCGTGGGATAATGGGATTTCCCACTGGATCTAAAGGTACTGGTTGTAGTGGGGGAAGTGGGTTTCCAGTCCCAGGATCAATGGGTGTCGTAGGGATAGGCGTAGGAGTAGGCACAGGATTGTTCGGATCTTGTGGCTTAGGCTCAGGGGTAGTCGGGGTTCCTGGCTCCTGCGGTGGTGGTACAGGGCTTCCATTCGGGGTTACGGCAGGTGGTGGACTATCAGGCGGCACTTCCACAGAAGCTGGCTTCTTCTTCTTTTTGGCCGCACAACCATCAACAACACTTCCAATTAAAAACAAACTCAGAAACAACGGTAGCAATCGCAACATAAGGCACTCCACAACAGCAAGGGGTTAGACAGGTGTAAAATCTTTAGGCAGTTCTTAAGGCTTATTATACTAAGAGTTATACTACCTTAGATAACTCCTAAAACCAGCGGTGCAAATACCGCTCCAAATCCACTAGCTCTTTGTGTTATTACAGTGGTCTATGCTACTAAGGAGAACCATTATGAAAAAAAGCACACACCGTGTAGATGTTGTCAAAATCAATCCAGAAAAACACCCTAACGCTGACAGTCTCGTTATCCAGCGCGTGTACGGATACCAAGTTTGCCTTCGAGCAGCAGACTGGGAAGGCGTTGAGCTAGGAGCCTACATCCAACCCGATTCAGTGGTTGATACTGATAGGCCAGAGTTTTCTTGGCTCAAAGGTCCAAACTTCCGAGCGGCCATCGATGGCGATACTCGCTACCATAGAGTGTGTGCTATGCGGCTTCGTAGTGTCATAAGCTATGGTCTTATGGTTCCAGCTCCTGAAGGTTCCAAAGAAGGCGATGATGTCTCCGAGCTTCTTGGGGTAACCCGATACCAGCCGACCATCGTCTGTGGTCATGCCACTGAGCCGCCAGAACGGTACACAAAGGATTATGACCTAGAAGCCTTCGAGCGTTATGCCCTTGAGATCTTCAAACCTGGCGAGCCTGTCCTTTGCTTTGAAAAGCTGGATGGAGCCAACTCTCGATATACCTATCTCGATAGGATGCATGTCGGTAGTAGGACGGTCTGGTTCAAGCCTGAGATGAAGGACGAATCATCTTGGTTTCGGATACTCGAAAAGTATCCACAGCTCCAAACCCTTTGTATGGAAAACCCACATCTCGTTCCTTATGGGGAGATCATAGGTTATGTGGAAGGCCATAAAACCAAGCGTAGGTATGAGCTGCCGAAAGGCGAGATCGACTACTACCTATTTGACATCCTGAGTGGAACTGAATTTTTAAGTTGGAATGATGTAGCAAAAATTTCAGAAAAATATAATATACCGACAGCTCCACTCGTAGCTGAGATCCCATTTGATTTTGAGACAGTAAAAGCACTAGCAGATGGTCCAAGTTTGGTTCGTGGAGCCAAGCACAACCGAGAAGGCATCGTTGTTCGTCCTGTACAAGAACGTCAAGAACTAGCCGGTCGAGCAGTGCTTAAAATTGTATCAGGCAAAGCTCTAATTGATTAAAGGAGTACATTTTGACTAGTCCGCTTGGAGCGAGTAGAATACGCTGGCTGACCTATAAAGGGATTAAAATTCGAGCGGAAAAATTCGGAAAATATAGTCTGGTGGATATCCCTAGTTTCACCATGATGGTTAGACCTAGAGATGAAGCAGGGAACGTTATTACACTTGCTGCGAAACTTCGATTAGCAAAAGTTTACATAGACGAACATATAGAGAAAGAGAAGGAAGTATGATGAAACGAATGATTGTTGGGTTGATGATGGTCGCTGGAGCAACGAGCTATGGGCAAGAAGCACCTACTCCTATTGTAGATGATAGCATCAAAGCTGAAGTGATAGAACCGCCTAAAGCTGAAGTGGTGAACCCTAAAACTGAAGTCACCAAGCAAGGATCGTCTTCGGCTTACACGCAAGACTATCTATGCCAAAAAGGCACAAGAAAGAACGCATACCGGATTTCGTATAAAGTCCAAGAAGGCGAGCCGCCTTGCAAAGTTTACGAAGTAAAAGATGGCGGCCAAACTAGGAAGATTGGTGAGAGCCAAAGAACCGTTGGCGTATGCGAATCGATCATGGATCGGATTGTGCGTAAGCTAGAAGCCGCCGGTATGGACTGCGATTCGGCTACTATCCCAGATTAACTAAAGATCCATTAGAATTTATCCTTAATATATGATGCTACAGCCTTTTAGGTTGTAGCATTTTTTTAATCCTTGGGCTTCTCGCAAAACGTATCTATCGTCAGGGAATCACAACCCTGGGTTTGCTTCATCATCAGATTACAATACTTTTTAAATTCAAGCATGAAGTAACGGCTTGCTTTTTGGCAGGGACGCTCAAGACCTATTCTCCTTGTCATAAGGAGCGATAGCAAAGAGAATAGGCAGAGATATAATATGATTCTTACGGAGCGTGACAATGTTTATTTACTCTGGAAGGATAACCCCAAGTAGATCTTCTTCTCTAAAGAGAAGATATTCTTCGCCATCTAGCTTCAATTTTGTTCCTGAGTAAAGGGGAAACATGACCTTGTCGCCAATGGCAACATCCATCGGTTGCACAGTGCCATCGTCTAGCTTCTTGCCTTCCCCTACCGCCACAACTTCGCCTTCTGTGGGTGCGTCCTTGGCTGGATCTGGAATGTAGATGCCGCTATCGGTCTGTTCTTGTGCTGCGGCCACTTTGACCAGCACACGGTCTTGCATTAGCTTGATATTCATAAAGAAACCCCTAACTAGAAATGATTACGATAAAAAAGCATACTAGCATGGGTTTTCGTATATTTAAATCTTTAGTTCAATCTTGAGCACATCGATAAGAAAATCAAAGATTGCAGCTATCTCAAAAGGTGCAAAGTATTTAGGCACATCCCCTGCGGTTTTAATCTCGCCTGAATCTACTAATTCCTTTGCATCTAGTTGTAAAGCTCTCGTGATCGCTCTACCTTCATAATCCATTTGGTTAGCCATAAAATTACTCCTATTTAAAGTTTCAAATAACACCAAAATCCTTAAGGATCTTGATTGCAGCATCCTTAGCCGCATCACTGTTCCATGTCTCACCGCCAAGCGTGGCATTGGAGATCTGACGGCTGGTGATCTTGCGGATTAGCTCGGCACGATCCTTATCGTTCTTCACCTTTTCCATAATGCTTGGAATGGTTTCTTCGGTTATGAGATTCATCGATACTGGATCGCATGGAAGGAACACAGTCTCAGGATCAAGGCCATCGACCTTCTTGATTGCTTCGGCAAGTTTCGCCAAAGTCTCTTGGTCGGCACCAAAGAGATCGGGGTTCAGCCGGTAGCTGGCATCGGGAGCTATTGTTGTCTGGGAAAAGCTAATCCCATGTTGCGTCAAAACTTCGGCTAGCTCGTCTGTGATATCATGACGTTTCTTCAAAGTGAAGAGAGCCTTGGCTTCAGCGTGGTGCTTGTCTTGGAAACGTCCAGTAAAGGATTCTGGATGCTCTCCCTTTTTTAACAAGTCATAAAAGATGTGAAAGGAATCGCCTTTGAAAGTACGAGCCAACTCTCCCTTTTTGTACTCAACAATTTTGTCAAGGATGGCCAGAGCACAGTACACATCAAAAGGCTTTTTCATCTGGATCGTGTGATGTTCCTTTGTCGTCTTACGCTTCAGCTTGGCTGGAGCAGCCGCTGGCTTCTTGAAGACAGTATTGATTGCATCTTGGGCTTTTTGTGACAGTACCTTCTTCTTAGGTTTAGGTGCTGCTTTCTTAACCACCTTCTTAGATGCTGCCTTCTTTTTAGGCGTAGGCTTGGTCACAGCCTTCTTGGTAATCTTTTTCTTCATGCGTTCTCCTTTATAAATCTTCTAATGAAATGCTTGCTTCTGTAACAATTTAAATGCCACTCGTCCCTAAACGGCATCTGAAGGTAAAATTCATGGTCGAAAGACGATGGGCAGGACGCACTCGAATGGTGCAGATGCCGCAAGTGGACTGGGAATCGGAGCCAATGAACTAAAATGGTCTTTGGCTTTAGGTGCCGCCTTCTTCTTGGCAATCGGTTTCTTCTTCGCTACCACCTTTTTCTTGGCTTTAGGAGCCGCTTTCTTCTTGGCTTTAGGTGCCGCTTTCTTCTTGGCAATCGGTTTCTTCTTCGCTACCACCTTTTTCTTGGCTTTAGGAGCCGCCTTCTTCTTGGCAATGGGTTTCTTGGCTTTGGCTTTGGTAGCCACTTTCTTCTTCTTGGCTGGAGCCTTCTTGGCTTTGGGAGCCGCCTTTTTCTTCGCCACTGGTTTCTTCGATGCTTTTTTAGCCACTGGTTTCTTTGCTTTCGCTTTCATAATTCTACCTTTCAATAGGTTAAAGATAGCTCACCACGAGCCATCACTTCTCTACAATCTTCCAATTCTTTGGTAACTCTCGTTCAGCAAGAAGGTTCTTGCTGATCTCAAGCCTGAACCGAGATCCCTTCGTGACTTGAGTAAACCAATTCTTTGCCGAGCCGCCAGACGAGATGCTCCCATCGAGTTGCTTCACCTTAGCTCCTATCTTCGCTCCAGATGATCTCCCAAAAGCACGAGCCACTGTGTACCCCATGAAGGTTACAGAGCTGGTGTAGCTCACAATATCGTCTAAGGCTTCGATGTCGATGACCATAAGATCTTCATTGAAAAGACGATCTAACTCATCAACTTCTTGCTCGACAATCGGACTGAACACCCACGTTGATGCTTCGGCATCCCACTTGCCGCCTAGCTTACGGCAAGAATCAACGAGCCAATCGTTGTAGCAATGGGATTGGAGAGTGACGATCTTGTCCTTAGTTATCTCGCCAACAACTTTGTAGATAAGGTCAGTTCCAAATTTGGTACGAACAGAAACATCTTCGATAAGTAGCTCCTGTTCCCCTAGCGAAAGGTTCTCAGATGCGGCATCGATAACCAGCTTCACTTCAAAGCCGTTATGAGTACAGGCAAAGTATTTCCTGTTCTTCTTATTGATTTGAAGTTTTAGGCTCTTCATAAACTACACCTTTTAAAGACAATTTTTTTAAAACCATTCTCCTTGGCTCGTGACCAAGCCGCTCCCCAGATCTCAGCATGATTTTCATTCTCAGCATCAAAACCAGCGAAACCAACGTTACTCAAAGCCGTCATCATCACATCGTTGGCATCACAAAAGTCAGCGGTGTGACACACACTAGGATGGGTTTCAACTTTGTTTCGTTTAACAGCTTCTCGGATCTGGCTTGGTGTAAGCACAGATCTAAGACACTTAGAAAACTCATTGGCCAAAGAAATTAGGCTGAATCCTTGTGTCATAGTATTACTCCACATCATGCATAAAGGCGGTGGACAGGAAGTCAACATCAATGCCTACAGCTTCAGCAGCGGCAATGGCGGCAGGATCTTTTTTGAAATCAGCTTCACTCAAAGTTTCCAGCCGATCAAACTCTTCTGTCCTAGTGCTGAAGTATTCATCTATCGCAATGGCGATGTCTTTCATTTTACTCATGATCGAACCCCTATGTTAATTATGATTGCTGGTTTTTCCGCTCTCCCACGCATACTGAGAAACAAGATCGCCATACTCATTCTGAAGGGTGTCTAGCTCATCAGAAGTAAGAGCGACCATCTCATCATTCTTCTCATCTTCTTTCCAACCAGCTTCAATAAAAGCATTGACAGAAGAACGTGGACAAATAGAAATTTCAAGATCGACATCGCCAAATACTGTATTTTTGATAATCATAAAAATCCTTTTGTTAAATCCACGCTGTGTTGTGTTATTACGAAAGTTGTCCATCAACCTTCTTACATGTACCTTCTCGGCATAATTTTGGAAAAACTTTAGAACAATCTTATAAGTAGCTGATTAAACTATGTTAATACGGAACGTTTTCATTAACAGACACTTTTTGGTAGACCTTCATATGTGTATGAAGATATAACCGTCAAATTCGACTGTATCATTATAAGGAGATATCTATGAATAAATACATGTGGTTAGCTGGTGCGTTACTAGCAACAATGGCTTTAAGTGAAGGAAAACCGCCTGAGTTTTGGTGTCGAGCCGAGCCGGTGTCACCTAACGGTGACGACTATCTGAGATACGCTTTAACGCAAGCTGAAGCGTGCGACCATGCGCTAGAAGCCTGTGCAGCCCAATATCGAAACTGCGAGATCACTGGCTGTGGTGAGTGGTTTACGGATGCTAAATTATTGGATGGGTTCTGTTTGGACAGTGAAGACACGGCACTTCCTAGTAGCACA
>Ga0315285_10002943_pt1 | contig 17827 bp, 25 predicted proteins | sample YL17G09_36_MG_FD_203698 | JGI IMG/M metagenome (GOLD analysis project Ga0315285, IMG submission 203698) | Sediment microbial communities from Yellowstone Lake, YNP, Wyoming, USA - YL17G09_36 | ecosystem: Environmental > Aquatic > Freshwater > Lake > Sediment | place: USA: Wyoming | collected... | reverse complement strand
GTATCGAGGCTGTTGCCGAAGGAGAGACCGCTTCCCCCGTCGACGGCCCTCGGTTGAGCCCAGCCGTGCAGCCGCTGCTGGCCAAGCTGGACGCTGCTGTGCCCGCCGACCTCGATATCCCATATCCGCGCCGCTGGGCGCTGGTCAAGCTGCTGGAAGGCGATCCGTCGGTCCGGCGTTCGCTGAAGGAGGACCTCCCCGCGGACGCCTGGGAGCGCATCGGGGAGGTCCTCCACGCGCATGAGCAGGCAATGCTGGAGATAGCCAGCAGCCGCTACGATTGGGCGGCGGAGACGTACCGGCGGGCCGTCAGTCGGCCAAGGGGAGAGCGCATATCCCTGGGAGAGCAGGCAGACCGGCTGCTCACCCATCCCCTCGGAGGCCTCTTCGCCTTCGCAGCTATGGTGTTTGGCATCTACTGGCTGATGTTCAACCTGGGCGCGCCGCTGCAGCGCTGGCTGAACGACAATATGGTGGCCAGGAGCGCGAACGCTCTGGAGGACGCGCTAAGGGGCTGGCCCGACTGGTCGACAAGCCTCCTCACGCACGGCCTCATCGGCGGCGCGGGCCTGGTGCTGACCTTCATCCCTATCCTGGCGGTACTCTTCCTCGCCCTGGCCATACTGGAGGATGTGGGCTACATGGCCCGGGCCGCCTTCGTCATGGACAGGTTCATGCATCTCATCGGCCTGCGGGGCCAGTCCTTCCTGCCTCTTTTCCTGGGCTGGGGCTGCAACGTGCCGGCGATCATGGGTAGCCGTATCGTAGAGTCGCGGTCCGCCCGCCTCACGACCATCCTGGTGACACCGCTTGTGCCCTGTGCCGCCCGCATGGTGGTGATAGCGCTGTTCACCGCCGCCTTCTTCGGTGGAGCGGCCATCTTGGTTTCCTGGAGCATGGTGATGATGAACCTGGCCGTGCTGGCTCTGGCGGCCCTGCTGATCAGTCGCTTCGTCTTCCCGGGGCAGGAGTCCTCATTCGTCATGGAGCTGCCACGCTACCACACGCCGAATGTCCGCACCGTCCTCCTGGCTACAGGGGAGCGAGTCAGGCGCTTCGTCGTGCTGGCGGGGACGGTCATCCTGGTCATGTCCTTGACGGTGTGGGCCCTCTCTACATTCCCCAGCGACGATGTTGAGTACAGTGCCCTGGGATACATCGGGCGCGGCCTCGAGCCGATCGGCGGCCTGATGGGCCTCGACTGGCGAATGATGGTCGCCCTTCTCACCAGCTTCGTTGCCAAGGAGCAGACGATCGCTACCCTGGGCGTGATCCTGGGCACAGGCGAACGGGCCAACGGAGCACTGAAGACTGAACTGACCAGCATCATGGCGCCGGCCGCCGCCGTGTCCTTCATCGCTCTCCAGATGCTGTTCGTCCCCTGCGTCTCCTCGCTGGCGGCTATCCGCCAGGAGACGCGAAGCTGGCGCTGGACCGGCTTCGCCGTCGGCTACATGTTGATGATATCTTTCGTCGTAGCCATTGTCATCTATCAGGCGGCCCGGCTGTTCGGGCTAGGGGTCTGAAGATGCTGAAGCGCCTGCTGACCCTTATTGCCACCAACGACGGCACCTCTTCCCTCGACTGGCTGGCTCGCGAGATGGGCGTTCCCCGACCTCTAACAAAGCAGCTGATTACCGACCTGGTGCGCACGGGACATCTGCGAGTTGCCCAAGAGATTTGCCCAACGGCCGGGTGCGCCACCTGCCCCGTGCGACCCACCTGTCGGCCGACGACAGGTGCCGGATTGTGGGAGTTGACCGACAAGGGCCGCCGCCTCTTCGCCGAATCAGGGCCGGTTGACCGCCAGGTGAAAGTGCTCCTGACTCCAGCACTTGGCCTTCGAACCAAAGGCTAGCACAAGTCATCTTCATGCTCTCCGGGGGCGCCTTCACCCGCTACCCCGTATCCTAGCCCCCTAGGAACGGGGCGCCGCCAGAATCATCAAGTCCTGCGATTCCTTCACCTCGAAGAGTCCAGAGTCCTCTAGAACCTTTCTTTGTTCTGGCATCGACAGATGGTCGTAGCGAAGCCTCGAGCACTTCGGCGTTGTCGATCCGATAGTCGTTCGATGGGCCGACAACGTCGTCTTCGCCGCCGAAGTCAGCTCGTCTGAAAGCGCACCTCGGATTCTCGCTGCCAAGAGCGATCAACGGCGCTTGAAAAGGTACCAGTAGGAGGAGCTTCCCTGCTCCTCACCGGCACGAATCCAGCGACGCTCGAAATCGCCGGCGAGCAAGCTCTCCGTTTCGTGTGGGGCTAGCCCTACGGCACGTCCCAGCAGCTTGCGTGGTCCCCAGGCGTAGAGCAGATAGTAGCCGCCCACCTGGAGCACCCGCCGTAGCATCGAGCCATAGGCGACGCGGTCTCCGGACTGAATGGCATGGAGGCAGCCTATGTCCACGGCCAGGTCGAAAGAGCCTCCAATCGGTGGGCCTGCTGAAGTCCCCAGCTTAATGGCCTCCCCGACGTAGAAGGCGACCGACACGCCCCCCTTGCGGGCCTTTCGGCGGGCCCTGCGTATTGCCAGCCAGGCGAGGTCCGTCCCCACCACCTGGAAGCCACTTTTTGCTAGGTAGATGGCGTTGGTGCCCGTACCACAACCGATGTCCAGGGCACGGCCTGGCTGAACCTGGCAGCTCTGGACAAGCTCGACCAGCTCTGGCGGAGTAATGCCAGTGTCCCACCGCGTCCGGCCGAAGAGGTAGGACAGGTTCCACCAAGTCCTGGCTATCATGAACCGATTCCAGAATACCCGTGCACTCCGGCACCTGGCCCTGTCTCTGGTTCCTTCCCCCCAGCCAGTCTAAGAGCGACTGCGTGACCGGCAGCGCCACTCCGAGGCAGTGGCCTGAGGGAGAAGCCGTCCAGATACGGATGGGGCTTTGCCGCTGGCCTGCCCCCCGAAAACGAGTCCACTTTCTATGTGACTCCCATAGGAAGCATCTGCCGTGACGGAGTTATGCTCTCCGACCACGGCAACACCGCCTCCGGCGCCGGCGGCCGGTACCCCAGTGAGCTGTGGGGTCGCACCACATTGTAGTGCCGCCGCCAGCGCTCGACAAGCACCTGCGCCTCTAAGAGCGTGTCGAATATCTCCAGGTTCAGCAGTTCGTCCCGCAGCTTGCCATTGAACGATTCGACATAGCCGTTCTCCCAGGGGCTGCCAGGCTCGATGTACAGGGTCTTTACTCCTACCCTGCTCAGCCACTCCCTGACCGCCTTCGCCGTGAACTCCGTGCCGTTGTCGGAGCGCAGGTGGCAGGGAGCGCCCTTCCCCACAAAGAGCTGAGCGAGCACGCCCAGAACGTCGTCGCTGGTGATCCTCCTCGCCACGTATATGGCCAACTGGCAGGCGTGGTTGATTTTTCTGGGGGCAATTGTCTGGATAATGGTCTTGAAAAGAGACTCAGCGTGGGCAATCATCGCAACCATCGCGCTATCATTGCTTATATTTCAGTAATAGCAAGTTATTCACGGTTACTATGGGACAGGCTGTAGCAGCAGCGGGCATCAGGGTTGCCGGCGAAGGGCTACCAGTGCAGGACCGCGGGACGGGCCCTTTGGGCAGAAGCCCGCACCGGATCGAATGCGGTTTCGCTCGGCTAAGGGCTGGCCTCAACGTTTCTTGGGTCGATTCAGCTTGTCCCCTGCCCTTGCTCCGGTCGCGCTGGCCGAGAGCCTCTGTCGCGTGGCGGCAGCTAGTGAAGGAGCAGCTCGTCAAGCTCCTGACCGCCCTGCCGGAGCGCGTCCGCAGCCGACGGAACGGCGACACGCTCACCTGAGCCTGCCCAGCCAGCGCCTCACCGCCGGGAAGGGCCACATCCCCTCACCACTTCTTCGCGTCCCGCACGCAAATCAAAGCGCCCGCCCATGTCCCGGGCGAGCGCTTAGGGGTAGGAGAGGTCTAACGGCTATTGCCAGTCGACGCGCAGGAAGTGAGCCGCACAGGACAGACACGGGTCGTATGACCGGATGAGCTGCTCGATGCTGTCCACGATGACGTCGCGCGGCTTGTCCAGCAGCGTCGGCAGGTAGAGCTTGATGGCGTCCTCCATGCTGCGCAGGTTCTGCGCCGTGGGGGTGATGATATTCGCCATCTTGATGTGGCCGCTGGAATCCAGCTCGTACTCGTGCCAGAGCGTCCCCCGCGGCACCTCGATAGCGGTGATGCCGTGGCCCTCCCGCGGCTTTACGTCAATCAGCGGCTCCGGCCGGATCTTCAGCCGCCCCAGCATCGCCATCGACTGGTCGAACGCGTCCAGGAGCTCAACCGCCTGGCCCACGTTGTTGTAGAAGGGGTTGTCCAGGTTCTGCATCAGCTTGCTGGCCATCTTCTTGGAGTCCGGCGAGAGCTGGTTGAAGTTATTCGCCACGCGCGGCAGAGCGCCCACCATGTACGTGTGCCCCTCGCGCACCACGAAGTTCGCCGTCTGGTCGCGCTCGTGGTACTCCTGGACGAACTTCGCGAAGTCCTTCCGCGCGAACTCGTGGTCGGCGCTCTTGATCGTGCCCTCCAGGCAGACGTACTCCTTCTCATTGTGCAGCGAGAAGTTCTCCGAGGGGTGCTTCAGCTCAGGGTAGGGGAGGCTGTTGAAGAGCTCGACCGTCGCCACGGCGCCGTGACGGAGCTCTTCGAATCGCGCTCGCAGGCTGTCGATCTGTTCCTGCGTTGGGAAGTGCAGCCAGCCGCCGACCGTGGCCGACTCCGGGTGCATGTCCCGCCCGCCGATCCGCCGCACCATGTCGTTGCCCAGCTTCATCAGGGCAACCGCCATCCTGACGGCGTCCGGCTTGTCGGCGGCGATGGCCACGGCGTTCGGCTTGCCCAGGTAGTCCGGCAGGGCGAGGAAGTAGAGGTGCGCCGCGTGGCTGCGGATCCGCTCGCCCATCGTCAGGAGAACGCGCAGGTCTTCCGTCTGCTGCGTCGACTGCACGGCCAGGGCATTCTCCATCGCCTCGATGGCGGCGACGGTGTGGCCGCAGCTACAAATGCCGCAGATGCGGGCGGAAAGCCAAGAAGCTTCGTCGTAGCGACGGTGCACGAGCAGCCCCTCGAAATAGCGGCTGCCCTCCACCATCCGAATGTGGCAGTCCTCGACCTTGCCGTCGGCGATCTTGAGGGAGAGGACCGCATGACCCTCAATCTTGGTCATTTCTTCTAGCGTGAGATTCGTAGTCGTCATCAAAGTCACCCCGCTGTCGCTTCTAGCGCAGGAATCTTCAGACCGACGAAGGTGCGCATTCGCTCGAGGATGAAGTCGCGCTTGAAGCCCTTACCCTCGAGCATCTTCATGAACGCGTCCAAGTTGGCGTCAGCCGTCTGCCCGCGGCAGCCCCAGCACTCCAGGCCGGCGTTCACACAGATGGCGAAGCAGCCGCCGGCGGTGATGGGGCCCAGGCAGGGCTTGTTCATCTCCAACAGGCAGAAGTTGTTGTTCACGGCCATTGGCTCACCTCCTCGGCAGCAAGTTCGGGACTGCGTCCCTATCCCTCTGGCATGTTGGACCGCTCAAGAACGTATTTCGTGCCCACGCTGCCCTGGACGAAGGCGTCAGGGAAAGCAGCAGCGATAGCATGAGTTGCCCGCCACCCTGTGCAATGAGTCGGTACGATGACCTCTGGCCCGAGTCCCACCAGCGCCTCAATAGTCGGCCAGACCACAGATTCGGGGGATGAGGTGGCTAGGTGGAAACCGCCGATTATGGCATAGATGCGCTCGATTCCCGTCAGCTTCTGGGCAAACCGAACAGTGTTCACCACGCCCGCGTGGCCGCAACCGGTTATCACAACCAGCCCGCGGCCGCGCACGTTGGCGACCAGCGCCTGATCGTCGAGGATCAGCGGGTCGGCCACCCACTGCCCATCGCGGAGCGCCTGGTGGACGGCCATCCCCTGCTCGAACTCGGTGGTGCGCTCGACCTCGCCGGTCACCAGCAGGCTGCCGTCCAGCAGCAGTGATGGCTGCCGCTGCTCGACCACCTCAAAGCCGGCGGCGCGTACCCTCTCCCGGCTGGTGGTGGGTAGCTCACGAGGCTGCTGTCCCGGCACGGCGACGCGCCGCTTCAGCCAGCAATCGGGATGGACCAAGAGCGGCGGCAGCGGTGAGAGCTCCCGCGCCAGCCCGTTGAGGCCGGTCGTGTGGTCGAAGTGGCCGTGGCTCAGGACGATCGCCTCGATTTCCTGCGGGTTCACCCCTAGCGCCCGGAGGTTATGCACCACCCCACCGACTGTCGCGCCCGTATCGAGTAGCAACGAGTGTCGCTGCCCATCGACGAACACGGTCACGAGAAATGACAGGCCGTGCTCCGCAAAGGGAAAGTCCGCCGCATATCCCTCCTCCAGCAACAGCGCTTCCAGCCGGGGCAATGATTGCCCCTCGCGTCCGGCCGTCGCCATTCGCTTGGCGACAGCCGTGCTAGGGAGGAGCACATCCACCACGTTGTCGATGACGGTTAGGATTTCTACGCTGTCAACCTCTGGTAGCGGAATCTGCTTGGTCATCTGGCGAGACCTCCCCTTTGCTGATATCACCATCTGGTCTCCTTCGCATCTCGATGGCGAGACTAACCGCCGAGGCGACGAGGACGGCCGTAATGATGAGCGCTGATATCGTGCACCACATGCACACCGACTCGATGCGGTAGAGCTCCACCCAGGCTAGGTAGCCGGAATAGAGGGTCCCGGCCAGGCCCATGCCGAACAAAGCCAAGGACGGCAGCTCCCCGAACCTGGACGAGAAGGAGAGCCCGGCGATGGCGGCAGCAAGTATCGTCAGGTAAAGGAGAGCGCCCCAAACGGCGACGGGCACGCCGAGTACGACCGAGTACTCGCTGGCCTGAACGCTGTCGCAGCCGTGCCCGAGCTCGCAGAACAGCGATCTGTCCCCGATGCTCCCGTAGGCCAGATAGGACGAAACCGCCACGCCGCCGATGGCGAGCAGCGCGATCATCGCGAGCAGCATCGAACTCAGCAAGGAGCGGTCGTTTGATCGCGTAGCGGTCAGACCCCCTCCGCTGCTCATTCGTCCCCCTCTCCCTCCACCAGCGCCTCTTCTATGAGCGGCTGGAAGCGGTCGAAGGGAAGGCAGCCGGGTATCATCGTGCCGTTGATCACCAACGTCGGCGTTCCGCGGGCCCCCAGGGCCATCGCCTCCTCCTGCTCGCGCATTATCTCGTCATAGTGGCGGTGCGAATCGAGGCAGGTGTCGAACTCGTCCTGATCGAGTCCCAATTCAGTGGCGAACTGCTTCAGCCGCTCCGGAAGGAAGGTCCCTTCGTTCTCGCCCTGCTGCTCCGCGTAGAGCTTGTAGTGATACTCCCAGTATCGACCCTGGTCGTTGGCGCACTCCGCCGCTTCCGCCGCGAGCGTCGCCTCATTGACCTCCTTGGGCTGGTCGCCTCCCGTGACGGCGAAGTTGTGGAACTCGATCTGCACGAGGCCCTTCGCCACGTACTGCTCCTCGACATCCTTCTCCGTCGTGTCGACGAAGCGCTTGCACCAGGGGCACTGGTAGTCGGACATCTCGATGATCTTGACGGGGGCGGAGTCGGGGCCGCACTTGTGGCCATCGACCGGCACCTGCCCGCTGGCGCAGAGGTGAGCCGACGCGGAGACCGGCGTTTCTCCACTAGCGATGGGGAGATCACCCCCTCTGTCGTGGAAGAGCTCGCTGGCCAGTATCGCCACCGCCGCTGCCGCCACGGCCAGCGCGATGGTGCAAAGGAGAAGGCATCTCGTATCAGATCGCGCTTTGATTCTCTTCTCTCTTTCTCCTCGGGCAGTCATCGCTGGTGTCCCGATCTAGTATCCAGGCCTCCGGCGCAGGGTCTCACGCGCGTCGATCGGCTCAACCTTCGGACGCGCGGATTCATATGCGGTATGGACGTTGAGACCTGTGAAGTTCTCTCTTACGGCTGCAATCTCGTTGGCCGACAGGGGCGCTACAGCACACGGACGCAGCGGCGTGTTGATCTGCACCTCGTCGGGCGAGAGGCTGGCGGCGACTGCGGCCATCTCTTCGGCGGCCCGCCTGTTCGCGGCCAGGAACATCATTTGGAGGGCCAGCGTGCCGTTCCATTGGGAGCGGAAGCGCCTGATACCGTCCACTATCCTCTCCAGAGACAGGCGACCAACCGGTCTGTTGATGAGACGGAAGAGCCGCTCGTCCGGGGCGTCTAGCTTGGCGACGACGACGTCGGCTTTCGCCAGTTCCTCTCTGACGTCTTCCTCCGAAATCAGCGCCGAGTTGCTGAGCACGGCCACCGGCAGGCCGAGCTCGCGACGAGCTATGTCGATGGCGCGGCCCAGGTTGACTGCCAGAGTTGGCTCGCCCGTGCCCGAGAAGGTCGCGTAGTCGGCTGCCACGCCCTTCAGCGCCGCCAGCTCCCGGGCGAGGTCGTCAAGCTTCACGAACTCCGCCCGCTCCACGGTGGGGTTTGTGGTAATGCCCAACTGACAGTAGACGCAGTCGAAGCAGCACGTCTTGCCCCGGCCAGGCAGGAGGTCGATGCCAAGAGATCTGCCCAGCCGCCACGACGGAACAGGCCCGTAGACTATGGACATGCGTCACCCCCTCTTGACCTGCCGCTGCATGGTCAGCAGGCGGACTCCCTGCATTTGTCGGAAGGTGGCGCCCTCAGAGAGGCAGCGTAGCGCGCGCTTAGGGTCGATGACGCGCGTGCCGGAGATGATATCCACACCGTAGTCGAACAAGACCGGCGAAAGAGGAGTGGTGGAGCCGAGAACCATGACGGTGCTTTCCGGCCGGCAGGCGGCTAGCAGGCGCTCCATTGTGTGGTTGATGAAGGCGCTGCCAGTGATGGCGACGATATCTGCCTGAGGGATCAAGAATTCGCCTTCCTCAGCCGAGACGTCGCCCGGTCGCGGCTCAAGCTCGATGACCCAGAGTTGGCCGACCGCTTCGCGCAGATCCGGCACGAAGGGGAAGTGACCGACTAGAGCCACCTTCTTGCCCCGACCGCGCTCGATAAGCAGGTCCCGCGCATTGAGGTCGACGCAGCGGGAATCGTCCACGTTGAGAAGGGAATTGACAGCGGCCATGCCGATGCCCGCCTCCAAGGGGCTATCCGAGTAGGAGAGCCTCGCCAAATGCAGGGCGCTCCGCCCAACCAGGCTGCCCGCATCCTGGACAAAGGCGGCACCGTGGTCGTGCCCGCCGCGCCCTAACGTTGCGGCCAGGCCACATTGTCGGCTCCAGACAGCAGTCAAGAGCGGCCCGACCCTCACTTCGCGGGCGAGCGCGTCACCCCTTAGGCTGCCAATCAAGTCGTCGATGATCTTCACCGACGTCTATCCCTCTCTGGCCCTTCCCGTCACTTTGTTCCAGCCGCTATAGCTCGGCCAAGGGCATCGGCGAAGGCATCTGTCAGCTCAGAGCTGTAGCGCTCGATTTCGCCGTCGTCGCAGAGCCGCGCCAGCTCGGGATCAATGGGTATCTGCGCCAGCAGCGGGGCTTCAGCCGCCTTGGCCATGTCGCCAGCCCTGCTCTCTCCGAAGATGTCCAGCCTCTTCCCGGTCTCAGGCAGTACGAGATAGCTCATGTTCTCCACCACGCCCAGGATCGGGATGTGCATTGACTCGCGAGCCATCCTGACGGCTTTGCGCACCACCATCGCCGTCAACCGCTGGGGTGTGAAGACAATGATTACGCCTGACAGGGGCAGGGACTGCATCACGGTGAGGGGGGCATCGGCGGTTCCCGGCGGCAGGTCCACTATGAGATAGTCCAGCTTGCCCCAGAGCACGTCCTCCCAGTACTGGGTGATGGCCTTGCCGATGAGGGGACCCCTCCAGATTACGGCATCGTCCTCGCGTGGCAAGAGGAGGTTGGTGGACATGATCTTGATGCCTGTCCGAGACAGCACCGGCAGGAAGCCTGTTTCGCTGCCGACGGGACGAGCCGTGACACCGAACATCATTGGTATGCTGGGGCCGGTGATGTCGGCATCTAAAATGCCTACCTCGTGGCCGTGCCGCGCGAGGGAAAGCGCGGTCAGGCCGGCTACGAGGGACTTACCTACCCCGCCCTTGCCGCTCATCACAGCAATCACCCTTCCGATTTCGTTGATGTTCTTACATTCAGCTTCCTCAAAGCTGATCTCAACATCGACTACGCCCGGCAGTCGCCTGACGAATTCGGGCACAGTGACACTTAGCCAGTCCTGAGTCTCCGGATTCAGGGCTGTTGAGACCAGGCCGATGCTCACTCTCCCGTCAGAGACGGCCACGCGGCGGACCAAGTTGAACTTGATCAGGCTGCCCGTCGTGCCGGGGATGAGTATCTGATCGAGGTATTCTCTTACCTGTTCCTCAGTCGGCATAGGCAACTCCAGCCAAACCACTCGGGTTTTCTAGTGCAGGCGCTCCACCAGATTCGGCAGGTCTCCCCCGGCGTGCCGCAGCGCGGCTTCCCTGGCATCCTCGACGTCGGTTATCACGACCTCGATGCCGCGCTGCTGGAGGCTTTCCTGCGCGCCCCAGCCCATGCCGCCGGCGATCAGCGCCTGGCAGTCGCCGATGGCCTCAGCCATCTGCTGGTGCCGCGACTGGGCGCCGGCGCCGTAGCCGTGCCGCCCCTGCGCATCGAGGTCAGCGTGGGGCTGGCTCACGAACGCGCCGTGGCCGACCTTGGGGCGGGTCTCTTCAGCGACGATCTGACCGTCTTCTATCGTCAGCACGACGTACATCTCTGCCCGCCCGAAATGCTGGCTGATATGCACTCCATTGTCAGAAATGATGGCGATTTTCAATTCAGGCCCCCTTTCCAGACTATTCACCCACCTTTATCTCATACCTGGGTTCGCCCTCGCCCAGATGTAGCACGACCTTGACGTCCAGCCCCTCGGCAAGATACTTTTCGGACTCATCGCGCAGCTGTTGTAGCTCAGAAGACTTCAAAAGGGACACGAGGGCTTCATACGTTTCTTCAATCTCTTTACCTTCACTCTCACCCTTCAACAGTTCCCTGAGGCAATCTCGGTATCGCTCCTCAGCCAAGCACTTGATACACCTGCCCGGTATCTCCCTGGTTGAATATCTTGGCTCAAGCTCGATGTCGGGGGCCATTCCTACCTCCTCCGGCAGACATCACCTGCGGAGCAGGGCGGAGTCTCGCAGCGCTCCTCGCGCCCGCAGCAGGTCGTGCCCCCGGCGCGCGCCGTGTCGCTCACTACGTTGAAAGACGACAACAGCTTCTCCAGGTCTTCTGCTCCGCAGCTCGGGCATTTCGCCGGCGCCGCGTCTGTCTTCTGCGCGAACACCTCGTGCACCTGCCCACACTGACGGCAACGGTAGTCGTAGATTGGCATCTTATCCTCCAAGCATGCAGTCAAGGCACCGGACAGGTCGCGATCGCCTCCCACAGCCGCCGGATCTCGCGAGAGGCGGCGCCGTCAGACATCTCTACAGCGGGCCTTCCCTGAACAATCGCGCTATTGACGTCGGGATCAAACGGTATTCTGCCGACGACCTCGACTCCGACATCGCCGCAGTGGTCCTCTATGCGGCGGGAGTTCTCCTCGCTGAGGTCGCACTTGTTGATGCAGACGAGCGGGCCGACGCCGAAGTGGCGGCAGAGACCAAGCACCCGCTCAAGGTCGTGGATGCCGCTGAGGCTGGGCTCGGTGACGATCAGGGCCATGCCGGCCCCCGATAGCGATGAGATGACGGGACAGCCGATGCCCGGGGGGCCGTCGCTGAGGATGTAGCGCGCGCTCGTCTCCTGGGCCATCTCGCGCGCCCTCTTCCTGACCGCCATCACCAGCTTGCCGGAGTTCTCCTGGGCGGCCCGCAGGCGGGCGTGGACGAGCGGCCCGAATCTGGTCCGCGAGACGTGCCAGTGGCCCGCCAGCGTGTCGCGCATCGAAATGGCGTCGAGGGGGCACACACGTGCGCAGAGGCCACAACCTTCACAGGCCAGCGGGTCGACCTGGAAACCGTTGATCGCGTCGAAGCGGCAGGCGTCAACACAGAGGCCGCACTCGTTGCATGCCTCCGAGTCGATGTGGGCCACCTGCAGCCCGTAGAACTCGTGCGCCTCCTCGGCCTGCGGTGCAAGCAAGAGGTGGAGGTTGGGCGCGTCGACATCGCAGTCGCAGAGGACACTGTTCTCGGCGAGGGCGGCGAAGGACGCCAGCACCGTCGTCTTGCCCGTGCCGCCTTTGCCGCTAAGGATTACGATCTCTCTCAACGCACATTCTCCACGGCCGCGAGGTCTCTGATCCTGTCGAAGAGCTCGCGAAACGCCTGCTGCCAGGACGGCATCGCGGCGGCCAGGGTCTCGCCACGGCAGTAGGCCTCGGCTATCCGCCTGTCGAAGGGGATGCGCATCAGCACCGGTATCCCCTCCTGCGCGCAGTAGCGTTCCACGCCGTCGTTTCCCGCTCCATCGCGGTTGATGACCACGCCGCAGGGGACGTTCGTTTCTCGCGCTACCTCAACGGCGATCGTCAGGTCGCTGAGCCCGAAGGGGGTCGGCTCCGTGACGAGGAGGCAGAAGTCGCTACCCCGGATCGTCTCGACGACGGGACACGACGTGCCGGGCGGCGCATCGAGGATGACAGTGGCTTTGGAGTCGGCCAGCTTCTTCACCGCACGGATGACCGGTCCCGCCATCGCCTCGCCGACATTGAGGCGCCCCTGGGCAAACCGCATCGTGCCCACCCGGCCGCTTTCGACAACTCCCACCTGCCGCGGCTCCTCGCTGATCGCGCCCGCCGGGCAGACGTAGGAGCAGGCGCCACAGCCGTGGCACAGCTCACGGAAGACAAGGACGGTGCGGCCCGCCACGGCGATGGCGTTGTACGCGCACGCTTCCGAGCAGAGCCCACAGTAGGTGCACTTCTCCTTGTCGACCGCGGGTACCGGCACTGTGACCGGCCGGGAGGAATCTATCTGCGGGCGCAGGAGGATGTGCGCGTTCGGCTCCTCAACATCGCAGTCCAGGAGCTGCACGGCGCCCTGCCCCTCTACGGACAGGGCTAGGCTGGTGGCGACGAGCGTCTTTCCCGTCCCACCCTTGCCGCTGGCGACGGATAGGATCATCAGATGTCTTTCTCGATCAGGACGATTGTATCTTTGCTTCTGGCCTATCGTCTGCGACCGCCACCCATACCACCGCCGCGGCCTCCGCCCATGCCACCGCGGCCGCCCATGCCACCACCACGGCCTCCGCCCATGCCACCGCCACCGCCGCCCATGCCGCCTCTCATGCCCGCACCGGGGCCGGTCGAGGCTCTGGCGACAGGGGAGAACTCTCCTCTCTTGAATGCTTCGACCACATCGCGCAACTTGCCGGACGCGCCCACGAACACGGGAACACCGGCGGCGGAGAGCACCTGGTAGGCGTTGGGCCCGCAGTCGCCGGTGACGACCGCCTCCACGCTCTTCTCGGCGATGAGTTGGGCGGCCTGGATGCCGGCGCCTCCTGGCGCCATAACGGCAGGGTTTTCGATGGCTTCAAACTCCATGCTCTCGGTGTCGACGATGAGGAAGTATTGGCATCTGCCGAAGCGCGGGTCGAGGTCGGCGTCAAGTTGCGGCGCCGTCGCTGAGACTGCTATCTTCATCTTGGCTCCTATCTGGGGCAGGCGAGGCGGGGAAGGTAGTCTACCCCGCCTGCCCGCTCACGTATGGGTTACTCCTCTTCAGCAGTGCTCTCCATCTCTTCGATGCGCTTCTTAGTTTCCTGAAGCGCCTCCTCGAAGTACCTGGCCTGGTTCTTCAGGGCCGTCACCTCGTCCTTCGGGCCGTAGCTCGGGGGATAGGCCGGGCCGTAGGCGGCAGCATACGAGCCGTAGGGCGCGCCCCACGACGCCGGTCCCCGGCCGAAGCCGCGTCCTCTACCGAAGCCGCCTCCCCCGCCGAAGCCGCGTCCTCTGCCGAAGCCGCGCCCGGGAACGGGGTTCATGTGACCCGGCGCCGGGTAGCCGGCGCAGTAGCCCGCGCCTCGGCCGGTCATCGGCCCGAGGCCTTGGGGTCCTGTTCTGTCTCCGAATGGCATGTGATTTCACCTCCTCTCGTTAGTCGTGTTCTTCAAACATCTTGTCCTGTACCGGGTCGTGCTGGCGGATCCACTCCATCAGCATCGCCACGTGCTCCTTCTCCTCGTCGCGGTTGTGCTCGAGGATCTTGCGGAGCGACTCGTCGCCCGTAGCGTCTATGCGCTCTTGATACCAGTCGATCGCCTCCAGCTCCTCGCGCAGGGAGCGACGCGCCCGCATCAGATCGAGCGACTCCGGTTTGATCTTCTCGATCGGCTCACCGTAGCTCATTCGCATCCATCCTTTCGAGGCTTGCCCTCACCGGAACGCGGTTAGCAGTTCTCGCCGCGCATGGGCGTCCCGCATTTCGGGCAAGGCATGGCGCTGCAAGGCGTCCCCTTGCTATGGGGCTGCGTGTGCCCGCAGCTTGGGCAGCGGCACACCATCGACCCACCGAGGCCGCGACCAGGCCGTGAACCGCCTGCCGGGCGCCCCCCTTGACCTTTGCCTCTTCCGAACATGGTATGACTCCTTTCCCGTTACCGACCGCGTCCTCCCCGCCACCGTCGCCGGATACCGGGCGAGCCCGTTAGGGGAGTCGCCGGTGGCGTTCCGCCTCCGAGACCGCGTCGGGCCACCTGGGTGTCTCTCCTGTCGAGCCACCAGTCGGCGAGACCGCCGACAAACCGGGCCGCCAGCGGGAGAACGCCCATCCACAGCGGGGATGGCGTTGTCGCTGGAAACGTGAGTGCGGGGGTTCTCGCTGGCTTCGCAGACCGGGCGACGGCTGTCGTGTCGGCACGCAGAACCGGCTCCGCGTTGGCGTCGACCGCGGCCACCGGCGCCGGCTCAACCTCGTAGATGGCGCCGACCGGGCAGAGGCGCAGACAGGCGCCGCATTCACCGCAAAGGTCGCGGTCGATTACTAGCCTGCCCTCTGCCAGCGAAAGCGCTTGCCAGGGACAGGCTTCGACGCAGTCGCCGCACAGTGTGCATTTCTTGTCGTCGACAAAGATCATTCTCTTCCTCCTCTCCAGCCACCGCCCCGCCTCCTGCCGGGGCCCGGACCGCGTCCAAAGCCGGGGCCACGTGGTGGGATGGGTAATACCTCCGTGGTCTTGCAGGTAGGGCATGCGAGGGCTCGGCTCAAGACCGCAGCCTCGAAGGGCACGCGCCACTCGTGGCCACGCGGCTCGCAGCGAAAGAGCTGGGAAGGCATAGCGAAATTGCCCCCTTCGATGCGGAGGGCTTGGCCGTTGACAAGCGCCGTCGCCACTTTGTGATGCGCCGAGCGCAGTATCCGGTGAAATGTGGGACGGGAGATTGCCATCTTCTCCGCGCACTCCTGCTGCTCCAGACCCAGAAGGTCTTTCAGACGGATGGCTTCCGCCTCCTCCACGGCGAGGGTTACTTCCTCCAGCAGCCGCAACGGAATGCCCGCCGGCTTGAAATAGGTCGCCAGCGGCATCTCTGCTACTCTGCGGCACTTGATTGGTCTCGACATGGTTGCTTCACCTTATGAAACTATGTTCATAATACCCCCTTTGGTGCCGGCTGTCAAGGGGTGTAGGGTTTCAGGGAAGTAGCGGCTAGAATGACGCGAGTTGGGTCTCCGGCCCTCTTGACAGCAGGGTGTAGAATATCCAGTAGTTTGCTGCTAGCAAACCGAAGGAGTGGTCCGCAAGTAGGAGGCGAGGAGCATTAGAGGCACGCTCAGCCCACGTTCACCGCGGCCGTCAAGACGGCTAGGGACGTGCACCGGAAACGGCCTGGGGCACCAGCCCCCCACCACCGCAGGGTTCTGCCGCAAGGACCGGCATTTCATCCACCTCTTCATCCTCGCGCTCGTTTCGGTATCTATTATCTATGCTGCGTTCCTGGCCGGACGCTTCCCCGCCGCCTCTCGTGACAGCTCTTCGCCCATAACCGGCCTGTCCCTTTCCGGCGTTGCCGCTGCCGTCGGCCCTACCGAGGAGTCCGTACTCCGCTCCTCCGTGCTCCCCCTGACGACGATCGCCGAGCACCAGGAGGAGGCTCTGTCATCTGCGCTTCCGACACCCATCCAGTCGCCGACGCCGGACGATACTCTCATGCTTGCCGCCTCCGTCCCGCCGGTCGTGGCGACGCCGGAGCCGGCCAAGCCGCCGTTCTTCATCTACACCGTCCAAGAGGGCGATACAGTGGGCGGACTGGCCTCCCGCTTCGGCCTCGCCTCGACCTCGATCCTCTGGAACAACCTTGACCTCGAGAACGCCGACCAGCTATCGCTTGGGCAGCAGATTCGCGTCCCCAACAGCGACGGCATCGTGTACGAGGTCAGGCTTGGGGACACCCTGACCGACATCGCTGGCTACTTCGGTGTCGATGTCCAGGACATCGTGAATTTCCCCGGCAACAACCTGCGCAACGTCGATGACATTATCGAAAACCAGACAGTCTTCGTCCCCAACGGCAAGATGCCGGCGCCCGCCCAGCCCACCCCGGAAGTGACGGACGTCGAGCCCGCCGTGCCTGGCGTCGAGCCGTCGGCGCCCGCAGCGCCGGGGCCGGCCTCATCGGCGGGCTTCATCTGGCCGGTGCACGACCCCATCTCCAGCTACTTCGGCCCCTCCCATCCCCTCGGCATCGACATAGACCAGTTCAACAGCCCGGGCGCGCCGATTGTGGCCGCCGCGTCGGGCACCGTGACCTTTGCCGGTGGGCAGACCTGCTGCTCGTACGGCCTCTACGTCGTGATCAACCACGGCAACGGCTTCGAGACCCTGTACGCCCATCTCGCCTCCCTTCCAGTCTCCCAGGGCCAGCACGTGGAGCAGGGGCAGGTCATCGGCTACGTCGGCCTGACCGGCTACACCACCGGCTATCACCTGCACTTCGAGGTCCACTTGAACGGGCAGGTCGTCAACCCCTTGAACTACCTGCCCTAAGCGGCCTTCGCCCTCCAACAGACCTCGTACCTCTGCTGTCCTCTGTCCTCTATGCCCTATTTGGGTTCCTAACGCGCGTCTACTTCCTCATACCCCAGCCTTATGGCGTTCAGCAATATAGCCTGAGACAGCCCTGGGGGAGTGCAGACCTGTCCGCCGCAGGCGGGAACTTTGTGCATATCGGGCCTCCTGTAGGTTTTGAATTGGTTTTCTGTTAGCCTACAGCCCAGGCCCGATGCTGTTCATCACCCCCTGTCTGTCTCACATCTCCTGAAACACTACAGCCGGCTGTCAAGGGGTAGGAATGGTGGCCTGTCTGGGGCTATGGAGCTACCATAAGTGCGAGGACCTTTGCTCGTTGGGAGGAGCGAAATGCGGGGAAAGGCTCGGCCGACGGAGATCGTACTTGAGCCCGACCTATCTCGCTGCATTGAGACCGTCGCGCGGGAGGAGTTCAGGCGGGGCGTGCAAACGCTCGCCACAGGGAAGGGAAACGAGGCGCTCGCCGAGAGGAGCGAAATCCTCCGGCTTTTCCTGGAGGGCGCCGACTTCAAGGAACTACGAGGGCGCTCGGAGCCTCACCTGTTGGAAGGGAAGAGGGTCGGATTCTACGTTTTCGTCGAACGCGGCGCTGTCCGCTGGCGGATGGACGTGCTCTAGCGCAGGCCATCGGCGGATGACAGGGGTAGCTCCCGGGAGGTATCCGCACTCCATCCGGTAGCCTACCCTCCAAGATTTCGTCTTAAGGCGACCGCGATACGCGAAGATGCTGTTTCAGGTGGCGAACGATTTCCGCCGCCAGCGAGTCCGGAGAGCCCTCGATCAAGCCGCCCTGGCGCTCGCGGACCCCGCCACTGACGGCCATCATCCAGCGCTCTTCCGGAGGCAGGTCGCTGC
>Ga0315285_10002942_pt1 | contig 17840 bp, 20 predicted proteins | sample YL17G09_36_MG_FD_203698 | JGI IMG/M metagenome (GOLD analysis project Ga0315285, IMG submission 203698) | Sediment microbial communities from Yellowstone Lake, YNP, Wyoming, USA - YL17G09_36 | ecosystem: Environmental > Aquatic > Freshwater > Lake > Sediment | place: USA: Wyoming | collected... | reverse complement strand
CACGAATCCCCTTTTTCACAAGAAAAAATTTCGGAAATTTTACTTTTCTATATAATAGACAACGGATTAGCACAAATGCACGCAGATTTACAAATAAAAGTAGAGACGTGATATATCACGTCTCTACATTAATTAATAAGGTGTCAAAAATGGAGCTTTGATAATAATATTTCTGTTCTCTTAGATATTTTAATACAAAAAATGTTTTAAAGAAAATATTCGTGTAAATCTGTTTACATCTGGATAAATCAACATTCTATTATAAATCCTTCGTTACTAATTTCTAAAATGTTTTTCTTGCAATATCGGGATACGAGTCGTATCAATAATTTATTAACTTATGCCAGAAAATAAAACAAAAATATCCATTCAATTTCAATTAATAATTATTTTTTCCGTAGCCTTTCTTGTCTATTCTAATACCTTGTCGAATCCATTTGTCTGGGACGATATTTATCTTATCGAGAAGAATAGATGGGTCGAGGATTTTTCTAATATTAATTTCGCCTTTACAAAAGATTATCTCGAAACCTCAATCTCCGTCGGCTCAACAGGATATTACCGACCCATAATTGTTGCTTCTTTTTTCATCAATCATCTTATCGGTGGGAAAAATCCATTCATTTATCACTTCACTAATGTAATCATTCACAGTATTAATTCTGTGCTTTTATGTATTTTCCTCTATCTGTTATTTAATAATTTTTTATTAGCTTATATCTCAGCATTAATCTTTGCTGTTCATCCGATTCATACAGAATCTGTCTCCTTTATTGCAGGCAGAACTGATGTAGTGGCTATGTTATTCTATCTACTCACACTGATATTTTTTGTCAGATTTGACAACCTAAAATGTTTGAAGCAAAAATCATGTCAACTGAGTGTTAGAAACAAGTACAGCCTTTCTTTGCTTTATATTGTATCTTTGATAGCTGCGACGTTTGCTCTCTTATCAAAAGAAATAAGTATTACTATACCGTTAATAATTCTCTTAATTATATATTATAAAAAGGATATTACTCTTAAAAATCTTTTTAAAAATAATTTGGTCTTAATCCTTCCTTACATATTTTTGATAATTTCATTTTTCATCCTAAAATATTTTATTTTAAATATCGCTGCCGAACATAGTACAGATGTGCTTCCCATCGGTGCAAGAATTCTCTCAATGCCAAATGTGATTATGCTCTACATTTATAAAATGTTCCTTCCGTTGAATCTCATAACAGCTTATAATCCTGAAATCATATACAACTATCTGCATCCTAAATTTATCATTCCCCTGCTGATTATATTAATAATCGTAATATCAAACGTATTAAAAGCTCCAAAAAAATCATTGATCTCCTTTTCTATTCTCTGGTTTTTTATAACCATAATTCCAGTGATAAATATTATACCTCTCTTTTCCATCTATGCAGAAAGGTATTTATATATCCCATCAATTTCTGCCTGTCTGATTATTAGCCTATTCTTATCTCAAATTCCAATTTTCTCATCAAAATTAAAAACCTTTAGTGCTACATCCTTGCCGCAATCCCCTCTTGAGAGGGGCAGGGGTGTGTTTATGCGAGATAAATCTCGCATTACATTTTGCCTTGCATTGATAATTATTATTCCATACTCTTACTTAACTCTTAAAAGAAATATTGTTTGGGGAAATGAGACCACACTCTTTCAAGATTCGATTGTTAAATCCAAAAACAATGTCCGCGCTTATGCTAATCTCTTTTTAAGCTACATCTACAATCACAATTACAGGGAGGCATATAAAACTTATCAAGATATCAAGAAACTCGATAATACTTATAAAGACACCTTTTCCACTCTTGCTATGAAACTCTTCAATACAGGTTATGAAACTGAAGCCTTTGATATTGCAAAAATTCTTCAAGAATCCAATCCCGACGACATAGTAGCAATCAATACCTCAGCCCTTCTCTATCTCAATAAAGGATTTTATGAAAAAGCACACGACCTATTTATGAAATCTCTCGAATTGAATCCTAACGATGCAGAAACATTATATTACATTGGATATATCTATTATAAACAAGAAGATTATATTTCATCCGCTAAGTATGTTCAAAAATCTTTAAACCTCAATCACTCATTCCCACGATCCTTGAATCTTATGGGCTTAATCTATGAAAAAAACAAAACGTATGATGAAGCAGAAAATTATCTCCTTCAAGCAACTAAGGTTTCAAATTATAATCCATCTTACGTAATTAATCTATTAGATTTTTATCTAAGAAGAAAAGAATATAAAAAGATAAAAGACTTTGGAGAATCAACACGAGATAAGAAACTTCTTAAAGATAAACGTTTCCTCTGGATATTAGGTTCTGCTTGCTTATACGATAACAAACTTGATTCAGCACTAAGTTATTTTAAAAAATCACTTTGGATTGACAAAAACAATGCAGGAACATACTTCAACATCGCCTTTATTTATGACACAATGGAAGATTATAAAAACGCTATGATATATTACAACAAAGCATTAGCAATAAATCCTGATGACATAAATATATTAAACAACCTTGCAATCTTATATGCAAAAACGAATCAGAAAATGAAGGCAAAAGAACTCTGGCAAAAAGCCCTTAACATTAACCCAAACGACCAGGAGATTATCCACAATTTCAATAGGCTTAAGAGTAACGAGTAAATAAAGAATAATGAATAAAATCGGTCTTTGAGTATTTGCGGGTTGTCATTGCGAACAGTCTTATCGTGAAGCAATCTTGTTTTTGAAGTATTTCAGAGGTCTCAAGTTGAAATCTCTGAAAACTGGCAAATTTTATTTAAAAGCGAGATTGCCACGCCTGCCTAAAGGCAGGCTCGCAATGACACAATAAGGAAAAGGATATGAAAAAAGTTGAACAAAAAGACATCAATTATATAAAAGAAATTTTCTCGGCATATCCATTCAAAGGTTTCCAACAGCAATTCCAGAATATCGATAAAATGAAGCTATCTTCTTTTCTTACCGATAATCTCTTAACCACACTTAATAATGAGAATTATGAAAGCTACTTCATTCCCCAGAAAGCTCTGCTAACTATGAGCAAAGACAAATGGCACTCAAGTGTTTATGATATGAATATGGCAAAGATTTCAAATCTCATTATTCTAAAAAAAGACAGCGAAATTTATAAACTTATTATGGAAAAAATAAACAACTTTATTAATGAAAATGCAATCCAGCATCTGTCCTGCAGACTTGATGTCAGTGATTTCCACAATATTAGATTCCTCTTGCAAAACGGCTTTTATTATGTCGGAGAAAGTGTAAAGATGTCTCTAAAAATAACAACAAATCAAACGATACCAAAAAGTGAACTTGAAATCGTTGATTATCAATCCAAATACAGAAATGACATCAAGCGAATTGCTCGCACTGCTCATAGTAAAAACTATTTCTTTTATGACCCTTATCTTGATAACCAGAAGACATCAATTTTATTTGATAAGTGGACAGAGCGATGTATTGACTCCCTTGCTGAAAAGGTATTTGTGGCTACCAAAAGCAATGCTGTTACAGGTTTCCTGATATTTATGACCAATAAAAATTTCAACATTGCCCTGAACAAAAAGATTGCAATACTCGACTTTATGGCTGTCGATGAAACCTACAAAGGAATGAAAATAGGAAGTGGATTACTTGCATATTTTATCGATTACATCAGAGAAAAATACGATATGATTGAATTACGAACAATGAATGATAACTTCCCAGCCATTAACCTCTATCAAAAATTCGGGTTCCGAATCGTCTCTTCTGATTTCATATTTCATAAATACAGGGAACATTAAGTCCAATAGATAGAACAAAAAATTTAAGAAATCGCAAAAAAACTTAATATTTATGAAAATATAACCGATAATAACAATAGGGAAATCAATTAATAATAATAAAGAAGAATATAATACTTTTAAAAAATATTTTGACATTGAATGAGATAATCAACAATAATTTAATTATTGAATAAAATCTCAAAATGTAGGGGCACATTGAATGTGCCCAAATGATTTAAAGGAAATATGCAATATGCCCCTACATGTGGTGCGAGATTCATCTCGCATATTTCTGCGACATAAATGTCGCACCACAAGGATGATGAAAAATGGCTGAAATCATCGTTAAATTGGGAGTAAATGTAGTTCAAAAATACATCTTCGACAAAGAAGTTGTCGGTATCGGAAGAGGGCGAGATAATGATATTGTCATTGAAAATCTGAGCGTATCCCGTAACCACGCCCGAATCAGACTAAAAGACGATAGATACATTCTCACCGATTTAAACAGTGCCAACGGCACCTATGTTAATGGGGTCAAAATCACCAGAACTGAACTGGTTAATAATGATGTTATTACAATAGGCAAACATAAATTGCACTTCGCGGATAAACCTGTGAGTGACGAACAAGTCATACTCGATGCCTTTGGTGCTGATAAAACAATGCTGGTGGAAAAAATATCAACCGCTAAACTCGTCATCTTAAAAGGAAAACAAAAAGAAAAAGAATTTCTACTCAATAAATATGAAACAACTATCGGTAGAACTACAGATAATGATATCTCTCTCCATGACTGGTTCGTATCTAAAAAACATGCCTCGATTATCCGTCAGGGAAATAAATTTTTCATCAAAGATTCAGGCAGTTGGAAAGGAACATTTGTTAATGAAAAACAAATCCGGGACACAGCATTAAATCACAATGACACAATCCAAATTGGCGCCACAAAATTCCGATTCCTGATCGAAGAAATTGAAGAAGCAAAAGGAAGAACCCCATTAGAACTTCCTGTAGATGAATCCTATTTTGGTATTCCAACCGCTAAAAAAGAAGAAGAAATTACACCTCATTTTGAGGAGTATTCCCAACCCACCTCACCCGAAACAGGTGCAGAACAAGAGGAAAAAGAAGATATTCTAATCTCAGAACAAGAGGAATCATTAGCAAAAGAAGAACAAGAAGACGTAGAAGTCCTCCAACCTTCTTTTGAAAAATCAGAAGAAAAAGAAACACCCGAACTTGTAATTGAATCCGATTTTGAATTTCAGGAAAGCGTTCCCTCCTTTGATTATGGTTTCTTCGGTAAAGAAAAAGAGCCCTTAAAAGATAAAATCTTTTCTGATGAATCCATCTCTTTTGAATATCTTGAAGAAGTTAATCCACCCGTAGAACCTTCATCAAAAATGTCTGAGAAAGAAACTGTTGAAAAAGTGGAAGAAAAATCCAAAAAGGAATATCAATTTATTGGTAACAAAAACGATAACACATACCACAAAACTGATTGCAAAAAAATAAATGAAATAGAAGAATTCGATAAAATATATCTTGGGGATAAGGCATCAGCTGAGTTAGAAGGTTTAAAACCTTGTGAGATATGTCTTGCTGAGACAATACCATCAAAAGAAATTAAAGTAGATGAAGAAGTAGAACTCTGGCTTTCTGCTCTAAAAAGCAAAAGCCCCATCATTAGAGAACATGCTAAAAAACGACTCAAAAAACTAACTGGCAAAGAGTATGATTAAAAAGACCCCTCAGAAAGTAGCTATCATCTCCGATATCCATAGCAATCTTGAAGCGTTGATGGCGGTCTTGGAGAATATAGAAAAGGAAAAAGTCGATAAAATCCTTTGTTGCGGAGATATAATTGGCTATGGAGCTAATCCGAACGAATGCGTTGATGAAGTCAGGAAACGCAACATCCCTGTTGTGATGGGTAATCACGATTTCGCCGCATTAAACCTGACGGATATTTCCAATTTCAACGAAATTGCCCGTCGAGCTATCATCTGGACAAAAGAACACACAACTCCCGAAAATCTAAAATGGATTGAAAATTTCCCTTTTACTATTAGTTATCCTCCCTTTTTTATTGTTCATTCCTCTCCTAAAGACCCAAAAGATTGGAACTACATTCTCACAATGGGAGATGCCAGATTAAGCTTCCAATATTTCGAAGAACAAATCTGTTTTATCGGACATTCACATCAACCTTTTTTTATTGAGCTTCATGATAAAAACCTTTATTGTCCAACTCAAAAAACCATCACCTTAAGGGATGATTACCGCTACCTGATTAATGTCGGAAGTGTTGGTCAACCTCGTGATAGAAATGCTAATGCATCCTACGTGATTTGTGATCTAAAAAATAAATTGATTCGGCTTAAAAGAGTGCCTTATGATATCCCTCAAGCACAACAAAAAATTATTGATGCAGGTATCCCGCGTGAGCTTGCAGAACGCATAGCCTTTGGCTGGTGATGGAGTATGTCTGACCTTAGTAATATTCAGAAAAGAATCAATGAACTTCGCAAATCAATCAGAAAACACGATAGATTGTATTATATTCTCAATCAACCCGAAATCTCTGATAGAGAATACGATGCCCTTTATCAAGAATTAGAAGATTTAGAAAAAAAATATCCTCAATTTATCACCCCGGATTCCCCGACACAAAGAGTTGGCGGAGAACCTCTCACCAAATTTGCAACAATTGCTCATTCCAAACCAATGCTCAGCATTTCAAACACCTATTCTCAGGAAGAATTATTGGAATTTAATAAACGTGTAAAGAAAGCCTTAGAAGGCGAAAAAGTGGAATATGTTATGGAACTTAAAATCGATGGCGTCGCCGTGACATTGATGTATGAAAGTGGAGTCCTTACCTATGCCGCCACACGTGGCGACGGCTTCAGAGGCGATAATATTACACAGAATATTAAAACAATCAAATCAATTCCACTATCATTAGATGATGAGGAAGCAAAAACAGGAAGTCTTGAGGTCAGAGGCGAGGTCTACCTTAATCATAAGGGCTTTGAGGAGATGAATGAACAGAGAAAAAAAACAGGCGAACCTCTCTTTGCCAATCCAAGAAATGCCACAGCAGGGTCCCTTAAACTTCTTGATTCAAAAATCGTTGCTCAAAGACCTCTTAATATCTTCATTTACGCAGTAGGAGAGTATGATGTAACACACATTGACAATCACTGGAATATGCTAAACTTCCTCAGCAAAGTTGGTTTTAGAGTAAACAGGGATAGGTATTTATGCAAAAGTATTGAAGAGGTATATGAAAAATGTGAAGAGTGGAGCACCAAAAAAAAGAAGCTCGACTATGACATCGATGGTCTCGTAATCAAGGTTAATAGCTATCGCCAACAGGATATTTTAGGCATCACATCCAAGAGCCCTCGATGGATTGTCGCTTATAAATTTTCAGCAGAACAGGCAGTTACAAAATTGCTCGATATAAAAGTTCAAGTCGGAAGAACAGGTGCCTTAACGCCAGTTGCTGTTCTCGAACCTGTTCAACTCGCAGGCTCCACGATTTCCAGAGCAACTCTTCATAACGAATTTGAAATTGAGAGAAAAGATATTCGCATTGGTGATCAGGTTGTTATTGAAAAGGGCGGTGACGTTATACCAAAGGTTGTTAAGGCTATCATAGAATTACGCAAAGGAAAAGAAAAGAAATTTGTTCCTCCTGAAACCTGTCCAGTTTGTGGCGGTCCTTTGAAAATCTCGCCTGATGAGGCTATAAGACGATGTATTAATCGAAACTGTGTGGCTCAGTTAAGAAAAAAACTTCTTCATTTCGCTTCCAGAGATGCAATGGATATCGAAGGGCTTGGCATAGCTATTATCGACCAATTGGCAGATAACAATCTTATCAATGATGTCATAGACCTTTATGACCTTCGTGTAGAAGATTTGATTGATCTCGAGCGAATGGCAGAAAAATCTGCCACAAATCTGATTACACAAATTGAAAAAAGTAAATCAAGACCGCTACCAAACCTTATCTACGCTCTGGGCATCAGATATGTTGGAATAACCACTGCAAGAACTTTAGCAGAAAATTTTAAAAGTCTTGATGGGCTTTTCTCAGCTTCTCAGGAAGAGATTAATGCCATCGAAGGCATCGGTGATGTGATGGCTCAAAGTATCTATGAATATATTCAAGATACAAAAAATATTGAAAAAAAAGAAAAACTTAAAGCCCTCGGTATTAATCCTAAATTTAAAGCTGAAAAAATTGATACTATGAATCCATTTTATAACAAGTCTTTTGTCCTTACTGGAACTTTATCCAGTTATACAAGGTCTGATGCCGAAAAAATCATAGTGTCGAAAGGAGGAAAAGTTTCTGATTCTATAAGCAAAAAAACCAACTATGTTATTGTTGGTGAATCTCCCGGCTCTAAATTTGATAAAGCTAAAAAATTGGGTGTCCCAACTTTAACAGAAGAACAGTTCATAAAAATGATTAATAAAACATAATAACCATTAAACTATTTGTTGTGATTACAGTGTCATTATGATAAAAATATTACCCGAATCCAGTTATAAGAAGGATTATTTCCTTAAATGCTCCGTCAGGAGCATAATGGTTATAGAAAATAAATAAGAATTAAATTACTTACCTTCTTCTTTTTCTTTGCCCCAGAGGGGCAATATGTAAAAGGAAATAGATGAACATTCCGCTCCATTCGGAGCGGATATTTACCGTGTATATTTTTTTCTATAAACATTTCACTCCTTTCGGAGTGAATAAAAGTCTTCACTTGCCAGGTGAATCGAGGACAAGAGTAAAGTATGATATCATTGTATTCAAAAAAAAATTATCAAAGTTATCGCTGGATTCGGGATATTATTTAATCAAAACGGCACAACCAAACAAACAAAAATTGTAATATTTTTTTCTCAGATAAGGAGTATCGTATGATTTTAAATAAGTTCACACTTGGAATGTTCGCATCAAATTGTTATATTCTCGGTTCAAAGGAGAATAAAGAATGCATTATAGTTGATTGTGGAGAAAAAAGTCAGGAGGTCCTGGATCATATCAAAACTAATAACTTAATTGTAAAATATATTATAAACACGCATGGTCATCTCGACCATATTATGGGCAATAATTTTTTAAAACAAGAATTCAATGCCCCATTATGCATCCATCCTTTAGATGAGAAGATGCTTTATAATGCCTTATTAAATGGTTCTTCTTTTTATTCCTGTGATTTTATCTCTGAAAAAGCAGATATGCTATTAAACGACTCCGATACTATCCAGATTGAAAATCTTAAACTAACAGTTTTGCACACTCCAGGTCATAGTGAAGGAAGCATTTCTCTATTAGCAGATAATTACGTTTTAACTGGCGATACACTTTTTCAATTAGGTATAGGCAGAACAGATTTACCGGGTGGTTCTGAAAATGAAATCCTTAATAGTATCAAAAACAAATTATTCCAACTGGATAATAAAATGAAGGTCTATCCCGGACATGGAAATCCCACAACAATCGGTTATGAAAAACAAAATAATCCCTTTTTTGACTTGATTTTATATCGATAAAATTATCTAATACCATAGTTCAAAATTTAATAAGTAAAACTCTGCAATGAATAATTGGTATATGAATTTTGAATAGCCCTTTTCCAATTAAATAAACTTTTTAATAAAAAACTCCAATTTACGTAAGGGGGATACAACAATGCGAAAAATACCTATTCAGTGTATTTTGTCTATAATTACACTCATTCTCCTTTCTTTCCTTCTCAACGGATGCAAAAATTACGAAGCTAAAAAACATTATAACCTGGCAAAAAAACTGAAAGAAGAAGGTAAATTTGAAGAAGCCATCAAAGAATACAAAGCATCTATTAAGTCGAATCCCAATAACCCTAAAACTTATTACAGAGTAGGGCAACTCTATCTAAAGATGGATAAATATGATGAAGCCATTGAGTATTTCGGACTATCATTAAAAATTGATCCTTCAAGGGGAGATTGCTATAAAAACTTAGCAAATGCCTATATTGCTAAAGGTGAAAAAGACAAAGCTATTGCAACCTGTGAAAGAGCTTTGACTAACACTGATGACATCAAGATTAAGGATGAACTTAAAAAATTATCGCAACAACTCATAGATGAAAGTCAAAAGGAACAAGAAGAAAAATTAAAAAGTAAAGAACAAGAATAATAAGCCACCAAAATTCACGAAAACATCACGAAAAAAAGAGAAGAAAATAGGACACAGATAGATGCCGATTGATACTTATATTCGCTAATTGAATATCCGACTTAATTTGTTCCAATCCCTGTGTATTAATGTCTCGTTATTATTTTTTCGTGTCCTTTCGTGTTCTTTCGTGGCTAATTTATTTTTTAAAACTTATTATTTCATTATTGATTTTTTTCTCTTAGAATGAATATAAAACATTACAAATAAGTCAAATAATATGAACAATAGATTACAAGATAACCCTGAAGAAAAAGAGCTGATTGATTCCCTTAAAAAAGGTGATAGCTCTGCCTTCGAAACGATAATTGATATGCACAGCAAAAAAGTTTATAGTCTCGCATACAACTTTCTTGGAAATCATCAAGATGCGGAAGACATTGTGCAAATGGTCTTTATAAAGGTCTTTCAAAAAATAAAAGGATTTAAAGCCAAATCCACTTTTTCTACCTGGCTCCATCGAATTACAATTAATTGTTGCAAGGACTTAATAAAATCAAAATATCGCTCACAAACATATTATTTAGAAGACTTAAATCCCGATGATAAAAAAGGTGTAGATAATTTTACACCGTCGAATCAGCCTTTACCAAGTGATTATGTCCAAGCTAAAGAAATTAACGAAATTATTAGCTCAGCACTCGATAATTTAAGCTTTGAGCATAGAGAAATAATTATCTTGAGAGAAAGGGAAGGTTTATCTTACGAAGAAATTAGCAAAATATTAAATTGTAACATGGGAACAGTGATGTCTCGACTGTTTAATGCAAGGAAAAAATTGGCTGAAGTATTGAAAAACAAACTCTAATCCGAATATTCCCCTCTTGAGAGGGGTCGGGGTGTGTTAAAAGGCGTGATAAATAACACTCCTACAAAAAATACTTAGCATTGCTAAGCAATAGGACTATAAAAAATGAATAACATCTGTGATGAAATAAAAAAAGATTTGATGGCGTATTTTGATGGGGAACTATCTCCCGAAAAAATACATAAAGTTGAAAAACACCTTAACGATTGCGAAGAGTGTCAAAAGGAATTTCACCAATTCAAAGACATAAAGAATCTTATACACACAAATCCTGTTCCCGAACACAATCAAGAATACTGGGATAACCTTAAGAGAAGAATAGTTAATCAGTATTATAGCATTACGACTCCTGATAAGGAGCGTAAAAACATATTTCAATTCCTATTTACCAAACCAGTTTTTTGGGTAGCCTGTCTTTTAGTTCTTTTTCTTATAACATTCTTATTTAAAAGTAAAGAAAATAGCTCTAATCTACTGACCGCCTATTACCCCGGAGAAAAACAAACTTCTGTTCCTAAGCTTAAATCAATAAAATACTCCGAAGAATTGGGGAATTTAATCGTAATGCAGCCTAAAGGCACAGATACACTTATCATCTGGTTTACCAAAAAACAAATATAGAAAAGGGGAGTTTAAAATGAAAAGAAAAATCGTCTTTCTATTTCTCATTATCAGTATTGTTTTATCTTTAGTATTTTCCCAAGAATCAGAAAAAAAACCACCTCTTAATTTCACAATAATCTCAATTAAAGCCTCAAATAGCAATAAAGAAAGAATAACTAAAAAAGTCGATGCTGATATTATCACAATACTACAATCCCTGTATAAATTTAATACGTATGAAGAGATAAGTCGAAGAAATCTTAAGGTCACAGAAGGAGAAAAAGAGACGGCTTCTCTCCCCAATTCTCTAACCTTTGAAATAGAAGCGAAAACAGAAGAAAATAAAATAAGCGCAAAAATCATTATTAAAGATAAAGACAAGGAAGAACTTGTAAATACAACCATAGAAATGCAAAAAGGAAAGAAAGTCATTCTTGGCGGTTGGTCTTTTAATGAGGATACTATGATTATTGTAATTAAGGCTTCTTAAATTCACCAATCAGTCCATATTGTCATTCTGATCGAAGCGAAGACTCTTATCATCATTGTCGTTTAAAAACTTTCAACTGGTGAACCGATAAACAAGAAAAAACATTAAACCTGTTCTCCCCTTTCAGTCAATTCAAGATAGCTCATAGGTGCCGCATCACTTGTATAAGTTCTCCGACCTATCTTAATAATTCTGGTATAGCCCCCTTTTCTATCTTTAAATCGAGGTGCAATTTCCTGAAAAAGCTTATGCACTATATCCTTTCGTTGAATAAATGCCAATGCTCTCCTTCTTGCCGCAAGCGTTCCTGCTTTTCCAAGTGTAATCATCTTATCTGCAAAACGTCGAGCTTCCTTCGCTTTCGCATCAGTAGTCTTTATCCTTTCATAAACTAAAAGATTCGTAACAAGATTCCGCAACATTGCCCTTCTATGAGCTGTGGGAACAGATAATTTTCTGCCTCTTTTTCTATGTCTCATTTCAGTTTTTACCTCAATCAATTAGTTCATATCGCTGTAAGGAACGGTTTCAAGCCGTTCCCTACAAAAGATTTATTTCTGCAGTTCATCAAGTTTCATACCTAATGATAATCCCATTTCAGCAAGAACCCGCTTAATTTCAGAAAGAGACTTCTTACCAAAATTCCTATATTTAAGCATCTCAGACTCTGTATTCGGCACAAGTTGTCTGATTGTTTTAATACCAGCCGCCTCAAGGCAGTTATAAGAACGAACAGAAAGCTCGAGTTCTTCCACACTCTTAATCAGATGTTCATTCAACGGCAATTCTTCCTTTTTCTCTTCTTTCTTTTCCTCAAGAATCTTGCCTTTATGGTCAACAGTAATAAACAAAGATAAATGGTCCATCATTACATGAGCAGCATAAACTAAGGCATCACAAGGTTTAATAACCCCATTGGTCCATATCTCCATTACCAACCTATCATAGTCTGTCTGCTGACCAACACGAGTCTCCTCTACATCAAATCGGACTCTCTTAATTGGGGTAAATATGGAATCAATTGGTATCGTTCCAATAGGGTCATTCTCATCTTTATTCATATCAGCAGGGACATACCCTCTCCCTTTACAAACATTTATTTCCATATAAAGATTGGCTTTTTCATTCAGGGTAACGATATGTAAATCCGGATTCAAAATCTCCACATTAGCATTCGGTTCAATATCTCGTGCTGTTACATCCTTCGGTCCTTTTACTTGAAGCTTTAAAGTTGTTTCTGTTTTATCATCCAACAATCTCATACAGAGATTTTTCAAATTCATAGTAACATCAGGAATGTCCTCATAAGCACCCGGTATGGCAGAATATTCATGTTGAATACCACGAATATAAATGGATTTCACTGCCACACCCTGAACGGATGACAGCAAAATTCGTCTTAAACCATTTCCTACTGTTCTCCCATAACCTCTTTCAAAAGGTTCGGCAATAAACTTGCCATACACATCTGTTAAAGTAGACTCATCACAAAGGACCTTTTTAGACATTATAAGAGGTTTATATTCCATAAAAATAATCCCTCACTTTATTTTATTTTATACAAAGTACCGCGAGATTTATCTCGCAGTAATAATAACGACATAAATGTCGTGTTACATTAAATTACTTAGAATAAAGCTCAACTATCGTCTGTTCCTGGAACGGAAGATTGATTTCTTGCCGTTCAGGAATGTATTTAAACACACTTTTAAAACCTTGCGAATCCACTTCCAACCAGGCAGGAAATCCACGGCTTTGTGTTGCTTCCATTGCTAACTTAACAGGGATTAGTTCTTTGCTTTTTGCATTCAATTCGATTACATCATTGACATCAACAAGATAGGAAGGAATATCTACCCTTTTTCCATTAATCTTTATATGTCCATGGCGAACAAGTTGTCTTCCCATACTTCGAGAATGAGCAAATCCACTTCTATAAATGATGTTATCTAATCTCCTCTCGAGTATCTGAACAAGGATAGTTCCTGTCATACCTCTCATACGAGTTGCCATATCGAAATATCTTCTAAACTGTCTTTCAAGAATCCCGTAGAATCTCTTTGCCTTTTGCTTTTCCCTCAATTGTAATCCGTATGTAGAAAGCTTTATTCTCGATTGGCCATGTTGACCCGGTGCATAATTTCGCTGTTTTAAGGCACATTTAGCCGAAAAACATCTATCTCCCTTTAAAAATAATTCTTTCCCTTCTCTTCGACATAACTTACAAGTTGAACCTATAGCTCTACTCACCCTGAAATACCTCCTTAAACTCTTCTTCTTTTTGCAGGTCTACAACCATTATGAGGAATCGGTGTAACATCTTTAATCACACTGATATCTAATCCTACAACCTGTAAAGACCTGATAGCTGATTCACGACCCGCACCGGGACCTTTAACATAAATGTCTACACTTTTTACTCCCTGCTCAATTGCCTTTTTGCCTGCTGTTTCTGCTGTAAGTTGTGCGGCAAAGGGTGTACTTTTTCGAGATCCCTTGAATCCTACACTACCAGCACTTGCCCAAGCTATTGTATTTCCACTCACATCAGTTATTGTAACAATTGTATTATTGAAAGTTGCCTGGATATGGGCAATCCCTTTAGCTACACTTTTTCTTTCTTTCTTTTTTGTCTTTCCTGTTTGTTTTTCCATTCTCTTACTCCCGATTCTTTTACTATGACTAAAATTATACGAGAAACATTGTTTGATATATCAAATCACTATGCAATAGCTGGTTTCTTCTTCTTGCCAATTTGTTCTCTTCTTGGACCTTTTCTTGTCCTCGCATTCGTTTTTGTTCTTTGACCTCTCACAGGTAATCCTCTCCTATGTCTTAATCCTCTGTAACAACCAACATCCATTAATCTCTTGATATTCTGACTGATTTCTCGCTTCAAATCACCTTCCACTTTATAATTACTGGCGATAATCGCTGAGACTTTATTCACCTGTTCCTCAGTCAAATTCTTAACTCGTGTATCAGGATTCACCCCTGCCATTTTCAATATCACATTGGATAAATGCCTGCCAATTCCATAAATATAGGTCAAACCAATCTCAACCCTTTTTTCTCTCGGTAAATCCACTCCCGCTATTCTTGCCACCGATATTCCTCCTTGAATTTGTTTGTAGTCCCCACTTTAGTGGGTATAAGTAAACCTGCTAAAGCAGGTACTACGAACTTAACCTTGACGCTGTTTATGTTTTGGATTTTCACAAATAACTCTGATAATACCTTTACGTTTCACAATTTTACATTTTGAACATATTCTTTTTACAGATGCTCTAACCTTCATATACATTCTTCCTACTTAATTTCAACTATATAAGGAATGCATATATGCTTTCCTTACAATAATAATTGTCAGTTGTCAGTTTTACATTTTTAATTTTTTACTTATATCTATAAATTATTCTTCCTCTACTCAAATCATACGGTGAGAGTTCTACCATCACTTTATCTCCCGTCAAAATCCTGATATAATTCATTCTCATTTTCCCGGAGATATGTGCTAAAACTTTATGACCATTACTTAACTCAACCCTGAACATCGCATTTGGTAGGGGTTCTACTACAGTCCCCTCCACTTCTATCGATTTCTCTTTAGCCATAAAGCTTCACACTCTCCTAAACAAAAGTTTGAACCCCAATTCCTCTCTTGAGAGGGATTAGGGGTATGTAAATTAAATACTTCAGAAATTTCAATTTTTAAATGATTATGATGATTTAAAAACCTATTTAGTTGTCAAGATATTTCTCATAACAAGATTTAATACAATAATATAAGATAAATCTTATGTTACTACGTAATAATCAAAGGACCGTTTTCCATAATTGCCACTGTATGTTCAAAATGTGCCGAATGCAAACCATCTTCTGTAACTACTGTCCAACCATTATCCAAGACCTTCGTTTCAAAACCACCAATATTAACCATCGGCTCAATTGCTAAAACCAACCCCTTTTCAAATCTCTTCCCCACACCTTTTGTCCCGAAATTCGGAACCTCTGGTCCTTCATGCATCTGCCGTCCTATGCCATGACCCACATACTCCCTCACAACAGAAAAACCATTCGCCTCAACATAACTTTGAATAGCAAAAGACAAATCACCCATTCTATTCCCAGTCTTAGCCTGATTCAGACCTATGTAAAGAGCATTCCTCGTAACCTCTACAAGCCTTCTAACTCTCTCCGTAGCCTCACCAATAATAACTGTAACTGATTTATCTACACAAAATCCATTCTTCGTTAATCCCACATCAATACTTATAATATCACCATTTTTCAACTTGCGTTCTGAAGGGAAACCATGCACTACCTCTTCATTTACAGACGCACATATTGAATACGGAAAACCATTATAACCGAGAAAGGTCGGTTCACCACCCGCTTCTCTTATCAGCCTCTCCATCATCTGGTCAATTTCAATTGTCGCTATACCGACTTTAATACTCTGACATACTCTATTAAATATGTCACGGAGCAACCCTCCCAACATCACCATTATACCAATTTCTTCATCTGTTTTCAACTCTATCTTTTTCTGATTAAGATTCACCATTTCCATTATATTTGTAGTGGACGATGAATGCGTCCCTTTCTATTTCATTCTTCTATGATACTCACAATTAATCTATAAACGCTTTCTACATCTCCTTCACCATTTACTTCTCTAAGAATCGATTTCTTTTGATAATACTCAATCAACGGAGTGGTCTGGTCTTGATAAACGCTGAATCTCTTCTTAATTGTCTCTTCTTTATCATCCTCTCTCTGAATCAATTCACCACCGCAGGTATCGCACTTACCCTGCACTTTCGGAGGACTATATTTTATATGGTAACCAGCTCCACATTTACTGCAAAGTCGCCGACCCGTTAACCTCTCTATTAAAAAATTCTCAGACACAATCATACTGATAACCTTATCAATCTTCTTAGCCAATTTTTCTAATAACTCATCAAGAGCCTTAGCTTGTGGAATCGTCCTCGGAAAACCATCAAGTATAAATCCATTCTTGCAATCATCATCGGCTATTCTTTTCTCAATAATTCTTATCATTATATCATCAGGCACAAGCAACCCTTTGGACACATACTGATTTGCTTCTTTTCCGAGACCGCTTCCCTTCTTGATTTCAGAACGCAATATATCACCTGTTGAAATTTGAATTAATCCATATTTTTCAAAGAGCTTTACTGCTTGAGTTCCCTTCCCACCACCAGGTGGTCCTAACAGAATCAGTATCATAAAGAATCCCTTGTTGTAGGGAATGATTTAAAACCGTTCCCTATAAATCACTACAACAAAGATTTATAATATAAAGACAGAATCCTTTTTATTCCTACAAATAATTCAAATAAGTAATTAATATCCCGCACTTGCAGTGCCTTTTTTCATAAATCCACTGTAATTCCTCATTATCAAATGTGATTCTATCTGTCGAACCGTTTCTAATACTACACCAACAACAATGATCATACCTGTGCCACCTGTAAATTGAGCAACCGTATATGGAATCTCATATGAAACAGTCAAAATCTGAGGGATGATGGCAATAATAGCCAAACAAAACGCTCCAACTAATGTTATTCTATTTAAAATAAAATAGATATAATCTGATGTATACTTACCGGGTCTTCTCCCCGGAATAAAAGCACCGTATTTCTTTAAATTATCAGCGATCTCTATCGGATTAAACGTAATTGCTGTGTAAAAGTAACAGAAAAAAATAATCATTGCCAAATATATAAACGTATAAAAGTTCACTATTTTCAATATATAAAAAATTCCTCCTGTTTCTATTCCAAAAACAACTTGCAAAAAATTATATAAGTTGTAGGGCGAATAAGAACTAAACACCCTTACTACTCCCCCAAAGA
>Ga0315285_10002939_pt1 | contig 17845 bp, 8 predicted proteins | sample YL17G09_36_MG_FD_203698 | JGI IMG/M metagenome (GOLD analysis project Ga0315285, IMG submission 203698) | Sediment microbial communities from Yellowstone Lake, YNP, Wyoming, USA - YL17G09_36 | ecosystem: Environmental > Aquatic > Freshwater > Lake > Sediment | place: USA: Wyoming | collected... | reverse complement strand
GCCCGCCATGGCGGGCGACGACCCCGGCGACGACGGCCAACCGCGAGCCGTCGTCGGCTTCATCTTTGGCAACGTGGACCGCAACCTGCGGTCGGAGGCCGAATACCTGGATGACGTGAGAGCACCCTCTCCCCTCGGGAGAGGGTGGGGCGGGACGGGGCGCGGCGGCGTCGATCGGCGCGCGGCGCGGCGCTGCGCACCCATCCCCTCCCTCCCTTCTCCCCACAGCACACCAAGGACAACCTGGACTCGCTCGGCGACGGCCGCATGGGCGACGTGGCCGAGGTGAGAGGGTGGAGGAGGGAGGGAGGCGTCGCGTCGCGGCGTCGGCCGCGCCCCACCCGCTCCCTACCCTCCTCTCCCAGGGCGCCCTTGCCACCAACGCGACCGACGCCGCCGCCGCCGCTGTGGACGCCGCGACGGCGGCCGACTACCGCGGGGAGGTGCGCCCGCTCGCCCGCGCGCGCGACTTTGCGGGCGAGACCGAGCTGGCGGCGGACGCGGGGGCCGCGGCCGCGGCCGCCTTGGCGGCGGCACGGTGCGTCAGGGAGGGGGGAAGGGAGAGCGTGGGGCGCGCGTGGTTCTGGCGCCGACCGCGCCCCCCCGCCGCCCCCCCGTCCCCAGCGCCAACGCGGCCCCCGCGGAGGACGATTTCGACGCGGACGACGCCACGCCGGCCGCGACTCGCCCCGCGTCCGCCGGGCGGCGCGCCCTGCCGCCGCGGTCGCCGTCGCCGCCGGGCGGCGCGCTCCCGCCCCCCCCGCCTGCCCTCCCGCCGCCGCGCCGCGACCTGGCCTGGCCCGAGCAGGCGGCCGCCGCCGCCGACGCCGGCGTCACCCTCCCCCTGCTCGCGCACCGGGACGGCGCCGCGCTGCTGCGGCAGTCGGACCTGTTCGTGCCGCTCGCGCCGGCGCGCGGCGCCGGCGCGCGCCGCGCCGCGGGCGCGTCCCGCGCGCGCGCGCGCGCGGCGCGCGTGGCGGGAGCGGCGGCGGCGGGCGGTGCGTCGGGGGACGAGGCGGACGCGCTGCGGGCGGCGGCGGCGAGGGAAGGGGAGGGAGAGGGAGGCGGCGAGGGCGGGGGCGACGGCGCGCCGCCCTCCGCTGCCGCCGCCGCTGCCACCGCCGCCACCGCCGCCGACTCGGACTACGACGAACTCCCCGCCCTGGTCGCGGGCGAGCCCGCGGACGAGCCGTGGCCCGCACCGCGCGCGCGGCCGCCGTCGCCGCCGCGCGCGCGCGGACGGCCGCCGCCCGCGTCGCCGCCGCGCCCGCCCGTCGACCCGGCCGACCTGCTGCCGGCATCCTGCTTTTCGAATGCCGTGCTTGTGGAGTGGGAGGCGGCGGTCGATTGGGAAGGGCGGCAAGGGGATGGAGACGCGGCGTCGGCGACCGCCGCGCGCGCGCCTCCGGCCGACCTCCCCCCGCTTTCCGCCCCCCCCGGCGAGGCCCGCACCCGCCCCTCGATCCATCCGCTCGCCCTGCGCTTTGACGCGCCCCGGGAAAAAGGCGCGGCGCCGCCTGCCGCGCCGCCCGCGGCGACGACCGCGCGCGCGTGGCCGCCGTCGGCGGTCGACTGGGGCGGCGCGGGCGCCCCCCCGCGCCCCCCCGTGCGCCTGCTCCTGGACCTCAACGACGCGCGCATGGCGTTTGAGCTGACGACGGACAAGCCGCCGCCGAGCGTGGCGGCCCTGGCGGCGCGCGCGGCGGCCGCGGTCGCGCCGCCGCCGCGCGGCGCGGCCGGCCCCCCTCTCCCCCCGGGCCTCCCCCCTGCCGCCGCCGCCCTGGCCCGGCTCAACGTGTCGGCCGACGCGGCGTACGCGCCGCGCGTGGCGCGCGCGGCGCGCGCGGCGGCGGCCGGGCCGAGGCACGCCGCGCCGGCGGCGTCGCTGGCCACGCTGCCGCCAAAGGTGGGGGCCGCGGATTTGGCGCACCGACCGCGTGGGTTGTTTGTGCCGCCAGTGCTCAAGGTGTCGTCGTCGGCGGCGGCGGCCGCGGCAGCGGCGACCGCGGCGGCCGCCGCCGCCGCAGCGGGCGACGGCCCGTCGTCCGCGCCGCCACCCCCTCCGCCCGCCACCACCGCCACCGTGCGCCTGGCCTCCACCGTGGGCGCGTGCGGCAGAGCCGCGCTCGCGCAGCGGTTTCCGGGCGTGCCGCTCGCGACGGCGACGGGCGGCGAGCTCTGGGCTGCGGCCGCGGCGGCCAAGTTTTCGGGGGGCGGCGGGAGCGGTGGCGGCGCGCCCGACGCCGCGGCTGCGCCCCCCCCGCCGCGCGCCGTGCTCTGGCGCCGCGCGCCGGGCGCCCCCCCCGCCCGGCTCGACGCCGCCGCCCCCCTGGGCGCGCCCCCCGCGCCCGGGACCACGGTCGTCGAGCTTGCGGTCACGCTGCCCGCCATCGAGCCGCTGCCGACCGCGACCGCGGCCGCGCTCCCCCCCCCCGCGTCGGGCGCGCCGACGCGCCCGCCCGGCGCGTTTGCGCGCCGCCGCGACGTCACGGCGCGCGGCCCCGGGCACGTGCTGCTGGTGGAGCACATGGAGGAGTGTCCGGCCGCCCTGGGGCGGCCGGGCATGGGGACGCGGCTGGCCACCGTCTACCGCAAGGCCGGGCCGGCCGACGCGGGGGCGCCGCGCCCCGGGCGGGGCGTGCCCCGCTGGCGCCTGGGCGCGGTGGAAGTGCTGCCCCGCGACGCGCCGTGCCCCTTCCTGCTGGGCAGCGTGCCGCCGGGCGAGTCGGTGCTCTCGGTCGACACCGGCCTCGCGCGCGCGCCGGCCGCCGCGCACGACCCCCGCGCCTCGGACTTTCTCCTCGTCCGGGCCCCCACCGGCGCCCTCGCCCTGCGCGAGATCACGGGCGCGCTCCTCGTGGGCCAGCACGAGCCGCTGGCGCGCGTCCCCCCCCCGCGCTCGCGCGCGGCGGCCGACATCGAGGAGGCGCGCGCCGTCGCGCACGCCGCCCGCGAGCTGCGCAAGCGGGCGGCGCGCGTGGAGCGCGGGCGGGCGCGCGGGCCGGCGAGCGTCACGATCGCCGAACTGCGCGACCTGTTCCCCGGCGTCCCCGCCCCCGCCCTGCGCGCCCGCCTGCGCGACAGGCTCGACTGCGTCCCCGCCCGGGGCGATGACGACGAGTGGACGCCGCGCGCCGGGGCGGCGCTGCCGGTGGAGGGGGAGCTGCGGCGGCTGGCCCCGCCCGACGCGTGGTGCCTCCTCGAGGCGTCCCGCGCCGGCGCCGCCCGCCTGCGCGCCGCGGGCGTGCGCGCGGACGACCGGCTGGCCGACATCCCGGCCGACCGGCTGCGCGTCGCGGCCGAGTCGCTCCCCCCGCTCCCCGGCCTCGCGGCCGCCGCCGCCGCGGTCGAGGCCGCGACCGTCACCGCGCCCTGGGCCACGACCGACGCCTTTGTCGGCGTGTTGAGGGAGGGCGGGCGGGGCGCGCTGGCCATCACGGGGGTGGCCGACCCGACGGGGCGCGGCCGCGGCTACTCGTTTGTGCGCGACCTGCGCCGCGCCGTCGTCGACGCCCCCCCGGGCACCTCGCGCCGCGACGCCGGCGCCATCTCCGGCACCGGCCGCGACCTGCGCCGGCTGTCCATGGTGCAGGCCAAGGAGGTGCTGGTGTCGCTGGGCGTGACGCCGGCCGAGATCGACGGCCTCGCGCGGTGGTCGCGCATCGGGCTCATCCGGGAACTCTCGTCCGCCGCCGCCGTCGACGGCGGCGAGCTAGCCGACCGGTACGGGGCGCGGTACGCGCGCGTGCAGCGGGTGGGGGCGGCGGAACTGGCCGACCAGCGGCGGCGCGCGGCCGTCGCGGTGTGGGAGCGGCAACTGCGCGCGCTGGCGTCGGCAGACCCCCTCCCCGACGACCCGCCGCCGCGGGACCCGGTGCCGCGGCGCGAGGCTTCCACCCGGGTGACGACCGAGGACGCGGCGTCGCGCGCCGCGGCGCCGGCGACCGACGCGGGCGAGGCGGCAGCCGTCGCGGGCCTCGTCGCTGCAGGCTTCCTCGCCGGCGGCGGCGCGGGCGGCGTCGCCGACGCCGCGGCGGCCGCGCGCCCGCGCCTCGACGCCGCGCCGGGCGACAGGCGCGTGCGGCGCGTCATCAAGTACACCGACCCGGCGACGGGGGGACCCGCCCGCCGCGCCGTCCTCTTCTCCGACCGCGACGCGGTCGCCACCCTCAACGCCATCCACGCGCGCGGGGACGCGAGCGGGGCGGGGTTTGGGCGGCGCGTCGTGCGCGCGCGCAAGGCGGGGGGCGGGGGTCGAGGGGTGGGGCGGGCGGGCGGCGGGGGGCCCCCCCCCACCCCCCCCCCCCGGGGGGGGGGGGGGGGGGGGGGGGGGGTTTGGGGGGGGGGGGGGGGGGGGGGCGCTGGGGGGGGGGGGGGGGGGGGGGGGGGGGGGGGGGGGGCCGGCGGCGCGGCCGCCCCTCCCCCCCCACTCCCTCGCGCCGCCGCGCGCGCCGCCCTGAACTGCACCCGCTGCGGCGGCAAGGGCCACACGCGCAAGAGCCGGTCGTGCCCGGCGGCCGGGCGGGGCGAGTCGGACGAGGAGCGGGCGCGGGCGGCGGCTGACGACGACGACGAACCGGTCGACCCGGCGGACTTGCTCCCGCCGGCCCGGCCTCGTGCGCCGGGCCCGCCCCGCCCCCGCCCGAAGAAGGCGCCGCCCCCGCCGCCGCCACCCCCCGCCCCCAAACCCGCCGCGGGCCTCAAGCTGCGCATCTCGGCAGGCGGGCGGCAGCTCGCGCTGGTGACCTCCCCCTCGGCCCCCGTCGGCGGCGTCGCGGGCAAGCTGGCCCGGCGCGCGGCGGCGAACAAACGCCAGCGGCCCGCGCAGGCGGGGCCGGACGACGGGTCCGAGTCCGACGGCGACGACGGCGGCGACCCCGACGCGTCGCTCTCCGGCGGCGAGTCCGACGACGAGTCCGAGTCCGACGACGGCGCCGGCGGCGCGTCCGACGGCCTGGACGATGAGGCGTCGCCGGCGCGCAAGCGCAAGCGGGCGAGCGGTGGAGGCGGCGGGGCGTCGGCGCGCCCCGCCGGCATGACCGCGCGCAAGTTTCTCTGTGCGCGCGTCCTCGCCCCCGCCCTGGCGGCCGCCAAACGCTCCACCCCGTCCACCTGCGTCGACCCGTTCAAGAAGGCGGTGTCCAAACAGGCGGCGCCCGACTACGGCGCGGTCGTCCCCGCGAGCGTGGCCATGGACCTGGACCGCGTCGACCGCGCGCTCAAGGGCGGCCGCTACGCGTCCGCGGCCGCGATGCGGGCCGACGTCGCTCGCATCGTGCACGCGGCGCGGCTGTACAACGAGCCCCGGCCGGAGACGGGCCTGCCCGCGGGGCGCTACGGCGGCGTCGCGATCATCGGCCTCGCGGAGACGCTGCTGGCCGCGGTGGACGCGGCACTCGACGCCGTCGCCTTCAAAATTGCGGACGCGGAGGCCGGCGTCGCGGCCGAGGACGCGGCGCGGCGGCGGTGAGGGACGAGGGGGGAGAGGGGCGAGGGGGTGGGAGAGGGGAGAGGGGGTGTCTGGGCCCGGGCCACAGCCCGCCGCCCCTCCGCACAGTGTGGTGTTGCCAATGTTCACTCAATGTTTCCGCGTCACGGCGGGCGTGGCAGCCCTCCTCCCCCCCCTCCAAGCGGCGGCGGCGCCGCCGCCTTGGCCGCCAGCCGCTCCAGCGCCTGCGCCAGTGCGTCCCGCCCCACGACGAGCATGCGCGCGACGAGCACCGGGTCGCGCTCGGCCCGCGCGGCGTCGAACTCGGAGCGCGCCGACGCGCGCAGCGCGTCGCGGAAAGGGACGCCCCTGGCGTCCGGCCAGGCAAACCACCTGGTGGCCCGCCAGATGGCGCGGTACAGGGACAGGGCTTCGCGGCGGGTGGTGAGCACGGCGGACGGGGAGAGAGGAGGGGCGTTGGGCTGGGGGAGCGAGAGACGGGTGCGTCAGCGGCGGGCCATCCCTCCTCCTCGCGCCCGCCCACTCCCACCACACCATCCTCACACCACGATGTGGCGCTTGATGACGTCGGCGACCGCGTCCGCGTCGGCATCGAAGTGCGTCGCGAATCGGCGCGCCGCCTTCCGACCGCAGGCGCCGCGCTGGCGCCCGACGGCGCTCGCAATGGCCGCGAGGGAGCCCATGGCGGCACGGCGCGGGGCGCCGCCCGCAATTGTGGCCCGCCCTCCCCGCGCCGCCGCAGGCCAGCGTGCCACTCTCTCCTCCGGCCCCACCCTCGACCCACCGCCTGACCTCCCTCCTCCCACGCCCTCCCCCCACATGGAGGGCCAACCGTTTGCTCCCCCGGGAGACGGCGCCTACCCCGCCGACGGCACGTTTGCCCCCCCCCCCCATTCCCCCGGCGCCACCGCCACCGTCCTCCTCGTCGCCCGCGCCCGCGTCGGCCGCGTCATCGGGCGCGCGGGGGAGACGATCAAGGCGCTGCAGGTGTACACGGGGGCCACGATCCAGATCGACCAGTCGTCGGACCCCACGCGCGTCGTGCTGGCGGGGCCGGACGGGGCTGTCAGGCTGGCGGCGGCCATGACCGGGGTGAGGGCCGAGAGGGGTGGGGGGGTGGGGCGTCGGGCGCGTCGGGCGCGGCCCGCGGGCGCGCCGGCGAGCTGGGCGCGGCCGCGGCGGCCGCCCATTGCGCCCTCGTGCGCCCTGCTCCCGCCCTAGCGGGAGCTTGGTCGACTGTGGCGCATTGGGGCGGGCGATGTGGCCCCGCGGTCGCGCGCCGCGCGCGGGCCGGCGCGCCGCCGCGGCGCCGTCGCCAGCCAACGCGGGCGGGCGGGGCGCTGTCCCCGCCGGGCGCCTTGCTCGCGGCGCCCGCCCCCTTTCGGCGCATTGTGCGCTTCGTTCGGCTCGCGCTGGGGGGCTGGGTGGTGCGCCCGCGAGCCCCCGCGGCGCCGACGCCGCCTCAGCGCTTTGCGGCGCCCGGCGGCCGCGCGCGCGGGGGGCTGGGGGCGGCCGTCGCCCCCTCCGCCGCCTCGCACGGACGATAATGCGTCCGCCGCGTCCTGCTGGCGGCGCGCGGCGCGCTGGCGAGGCCTAGCGGCCCTCGCATCGCCCCCCGCGAGCGCGGCCGCTAGCCAGCCGCGCGCCCGACCCTCCAACGCGCCCCGCCGACCGCCACTCACCACCACCTCCCCCCTCTTCTCCTCAGGACATTGTGTCCGGCACGTTCAAAGGCTTTGCCCTGCTGCGCCAGCAGGCGCACGGCCGCACCGAAGCGCGCCCAGCCTACCTCGCGGGCTACGGCCTCGTGCCCCCGGCACAGGTGAGAGCAGAGAAGAGAGAGGCGGTGGGGGGTGCGTGGCGAGAGAAAAAGGCCGCCGCCCACACCTTTCTCCTCCCCCTCCTCTCCAGGCCGGCCCGCCCGACGCGCGCGGCCTGCCCGGCGCCCCGCCGAGGGACGCCATCTGGGGGCAGTCCGGGCTCGACGGCGGCTACGGCGGCGTGCACCCCGAGGTGGGAGAGAGGAGAGGGGAGAAAGAGCGGGGGTTGGGTGGCGCGCGCAGCGCGCGCCCTCGCCCACCCCTCCCCCCCTCTTCTCTCTAGGCCCAATCCCCCTCCCTGGCCGGCCTCCTCCTCTCCGGCGACGGCCGCCACCCGTGCACGACGTGCGGCGCCCCCGGCTGCTCCCCGGCTGCCCACGCCGCCCCGGCCCCCGCGCGCGCCCCCCGCGCCGCGCCCTCCCCGCTCGGCGCCCTCGCCTACGACTCCCTGGCCGGCCTCCCCCACTATGATCTCTCTGCGTACGGCGCCGGCGAGCGCGTCGGCCGGTCGGGCCCGCCCGCGCCGCGCACCGCGCTCGGCGCCGCGTCCGCGCACTACGGCCACCCCGGCGACAATGGTTATGGCGGGCGCTACGGCGGCGACGGCTACGGCGGCGACCCGCGCGAGGCGGCTTATGGGGGCGGCGGCGACGGCGCGGCCTACTACCCGTCCGGCCCGGCCTCTGCCGGGTACGGCCCCGTGTCGGCGTACGCGGGCGAGGGGTCGCCGGCGGCCGCGTTTGCGGCGCCGGCGGGCGGTGCGGGGTCGCCGCTCGCGGCCGCGCCGCGCGCGCTCACGGGGCTGGCCGCCGCCGACGCCGCGTTTGCCGCGTCGTCCGCGGCCGACCTCGTCAAGGCGGGGGCTGGTGCGGATGAGGCGGCGCTGCCTTCCGGCCCCGACGCGTCCCCCGCGCGGGCGCCCGCGACGCCCGACAAGGCGCCGACCGACGGCGCCGCGCCCGCCGCGCCCACGCCGCCCGGCGCCGACCGCGGCGCTGGTGGCGAGGGCGACGAGGGCGAGGGCGGCGACGGCGACCACGCGCCCCCCGCCGCCGACGACGGCGACGCCGTCGCGCGCCTGGCCGCCGGCATCGAGGGCCTGCTCGCGTCCGAGGCCGGCGCGTCCTGGGCGGGCGGCGAAACAGCCGGCGCGGCAGGCGCGGGTCGCGACCCGTGGGGCGCGGCGCCGGCAGAGGGCGACGCCGGCGCGCCGGCCAGCGAGGCGGGCGCCGGCTCGACGTGGACGCGCGCGTGGGCGTGACCCACCACACTACAACACCACCAACCACTGCCCTTCAAACCCGTGCACTGGCGCGGCGGCGGGCGGGCCGCGCGCGCGCGGGTCTGGCCCCGCGCGCGGCCGCCGCCGCGCTGCCGCTTCCTTTTTTGCCCGCACTCTTCACGCTGGGAACTCGACCCCCACTCACCACACACCACCCACCTTCTTCAAGCACCACCGCGCACCCCAGCGCCTGTCTGCACTCCACCGCACTCGTCTCGCGCGCTCACTCCCGAACAGACTTGACATTTGCTCCCCTTTCCCTCCCCCCTTGAGAGAACTCGCTCGCCCCCTTGATTGATGGCCGGCCCGCCGCCGCGTGGCTGCGCGCGTGTGAACCCCATAAATTTGACTTTGAGCAGGAGGAGAGGGAGAGAGAGAGGGGTCGGCTCTCGGCCGCGCATCTCTTGCTTTTTTGCAGCCCCTACCCAACAAACCCCCTCTCACCCCTTTCACACGTCGCCCTGCTTGGTGACGACAACGTAGCCCGTGGCCTTGCCACGCACGGCCGCCCGCACCGCGAGGGTGCCCGCGCCGACGAGCAGGGAGGACAGCGCCGCCACCCCCGCGAGCGCGCCCCACCCCGAGAGCGTGACGCCCGCCACGCCGCGCACGCGCGGGTCGACAAAGCGGCCGGCCAGCCCTGCGCTTTCTTGCCAGGCCGCCACGCGCGCCAGCAGGGCGTCGGCGGCGGCGGTGCCGGCGAGGAGCGCGTGCGCGTCGGCGGGCGCGGCAGCGACGACGACCGCGCGGCAGCCGGGCGCCAGGGGCTTGTTGAGGGCCAGGCGGGTGGACAGGCAGCGGCCGACGGCGCCGATGGACCAGACGGGGAGGGCGGCGTGCGGGGCGGTGGGGGCGGCTGTGTCGTCGGCCGGCGCCGCAGTCGCCGTCGCGGCGCACGACGCCGCCACGTCGGCGTCGCACGCCGCCGTCAGGGGCGCGCCAGGCGCGTACCCCCAGAGCGCGAGGCGGGCGGCGCGCGCGACCTCGGGCGCGCACGCGGGCGCCAGAGCGCCGCGGGCGGCCGCGCGCCGCACGAGGCAGCCGAGCACCGCGGCGTCGCCGTGAGCCGAGGCTGCTTCGACCGCACACTCGCGCTTGGCGTCCGCTTCGCACGCGGTCGCCAGCGCGTAGTCGTTGCGGTAGGACGCGCCGAGTTCGGCCGCGCGCGCGGCGACCGCGTCGGCGCACGCCGCGCCAAACCCGGCGTCGCCCGCGTGCCGCTGCAGGCAGGTGACCACACGGCCGTGGCCGGCAGGGACGTCCTTGCAGTGGGTGGACATCTCGCGCCCGCAGGACGCCGCGATGGCCGGGAAGAGCCGCGCGTCGCGCGACTGCAGCACCGACAGCCGCAACTCTTCCCGGCGGCACGCGGGCGTCAGTTGCTCCCGCGCCGCGCGCAGGCAGGCCAGCACGTCGCCCGCGGGCACGGCGGCGCACCGGGCGTCGACGTCGGAGCGGCAGGCTTCGGCCAACAGGATGTCGTTCCTGTAATCCGCCACTTGCATCTTGACAAAGTAAAACACCTCGTCTTTGCAAGCTTTGGCCGTGATAGCATCCTGCTTGTCCGCCAGGCACGCCAGCACGCGCCCCCCGCACGAGCCGTCGGTCGCCGCCGCGCACGCGCCCGCGCAGAGGCTCGCGACGTCCGCCTCGCACGCCGTTTTGAGCCGATAGTTGAGCCGATAGTCGCGGGCCGACCGGCGGGCGTCGGCCTCGAGCTCGGCGCGGCAGGCGGCGCCCGCGCCGCCGGCGGCCGCGTGCTCGGCGAGGCAGCGCTGCATCGCGCCGCCAGCGTGGGGGGTGCCCGCGCAGTGGCGGGCGGCTTCCGCGCCGCACGCGCGGGCCAGGGGGAGCTTGAAGTCGATCGACTCGGCCGCGCGCACTTCCGCGTCGAACAGCGACGCCGCGCACTCAGCCGCCAACACGTCCCGCGCGCCCTGCAAGCAGCGCACCACGCGCGCCGACCCCGGCGGCACGTGCGCGCAGTGCTTCTCCCGGTCGGCCGCGCACGCGTCGGCCAGGGGGTCGGCCCCGGGGGAGCCGACGTCGAAGCGGACGTCGGCCGCGCCGCGCGCGGCGACGGCGCGCACCGCGGCGGCGCACGCGTCGCTCTTCAACTCGTCCTTGTGGTCTTGCAAGCACGCCGCCACGACGGGGTCGTCGTCGGGCACGGCGTCCTTCTCCTCGGCTTCGTAGCCGCACGTGTGCACGATGTCGGCCGCACACGCGTCGCGCAGCGACGCGTCGAGCCGGAAGTCGAGCGCGCGCGCCTCCATCATGGCCTCGAATTCGGACCGGCACTCGGCCGAGAACGAGGGCTCGTCGCGGTTGGCCTCCAAGCACGCCGCGATCCGCGCCCTCCCGGGCGTCACGCCCTCGCAGAACGCGACCCGGTCCCGCGCGCACGCGCGCGCGAGGCGGGCCGACAGGCGGACGTCGTCTGCGTTTTCGACGGCCTGGCGGAACAGTTGCTCGGCGCAGTCGAGGGAGACGGTCGACTCGAGCGACGCCGCGGCATCCCTCAAACAGGCCAGCACGTCGCCCGCGCCCGGATCCGCGTCAGCGCACAGCGCCGCGGCGTCCGCCTCGCACGCGGCGCGCACGTCGGGGTCGACGCGCCAGTCGAGCGACGCGTCGCGCGCGACGGCAAACACGTGCGCCTGGCACTCGGGGCCGAGCTCGGGGCGCAGCTCCAGGAGGCAGGCCAGGACGGCGCCATCGTCGCCGGGGTCGGCGTCGGCGCACAAGCGGGCGGCGTCGGACGCGCAGGCAACGGCGAGGGGCAGGTTTTTGTTCACGTTGGTCGCGGCGTCCGCCTTGAACGCGGCCAGCTCGGCTTTGCAGTCGTCGGTGAGCACGGGGCCGGCTGGAAAGGGGAGGGTGGGGGGAGGGTGGGTGAGGGCGTGTTTGGCCGAGCGCGCGCCGCGGCGCTCCCCTGTCCTGCCCGCCTCCCACCTTCCACGTTGCCCAGCGTCTCCTGGCGCAGCCGCTCGCTCAAGCATGCCGCCAGCCTGCCTTCACCGGCGTCGGTCTCGGCGCAAAAGGCGTCGACGTCGCCCGCGCAGTCGCCTGGAGAGAGACGGGGAAGAGGGGCGTCGATCGGGGGTTTCCGGCCGCGCCGTGGCCCGCGCCCGGCGAGAACGAAAGAGCACGGTTTTGGCCGCCGCCGGGGTGGCAATTGGGGCGCCCGCGGCCGGTCCCCGCCGCGCGCGCTGCCCCAAAACCGCGCGATGCGCCCCCTCTCTCGTCCCCTCACCGGCCGTGTCCACGTCGCCCGTGCCGCTCGGCAGCTCGGCCGCGGGCGCCTGCTTGATGACGTGCGACAGGACGGGGGCGGCGACGGCGGCGCGCTCCTCCTGGGCGGCTTCCGCCGCGTCGAGCGCCGCGCGCAGCGCCGGGTCGACGGGCAGCGGCGCCGCCGTCGCGTCCGCCGCGCCCACGTCTTCAGAGGGGGCGGCGTCGGGGATGGAAGGGTCTTGGGCGAGGGCGGACGCGGCGAGCGCCAGCAGGAGCAGCGTGGCGCGCCGCATCGCGAGTCGGTCGCCCGCGGGGGCGGCGGGCGCGGGTAAGGGCGGACCGGGGTGACGGCGTGCGCGCTCGGGGGGCGCGACCGGGGACGCGGCCGGCGGAGAGTGGCGGGAGGGGCGCGCGCGGGGCCGACGCCCGGCCTTTGAACCGCGCAGACCCCCCGCTGGCGTTTGGCCGCTCCGCCCCACGCGTCACACGCGGCCCCCGTCCCGCCGCCCCCCCCCCCCCCCTCTCGACCCACGCCGCCGCGGCCGCGTCGGCGTCCCCTTTCGCCTCTCCCAACGCCGCCTCCGCGTCCCTGTACCCGTCCGCGTCCGCCCGCCGCGCCGCGCTGGCCGCCTCGTACAGCGCCTGGCGCCAAGGGGGGAGTTGGTGGGCGGACGCGGCGGCGGGGTCGCCGGGAAAGGAGTCGGCAGTCAGTTTCGCCATGTACTCGAATTGAGCCGGGCACCCCAGCCGGTGCGCGTGCCGGCGCGCCGTGCCGGCAGCGAGGCGCGCGGAGGCTGCCGCGGCGGCGTCAGCCTCCATCTCCCGCTGGCTGGGCAGCGGCGCGGCCCCCGACAGCGCGCGCGCCGCGCGGCGCGCCTGCGCCTGGCAGAGCGGGAACGGGACGACCTTCCAGGGCAGGCCGAGCAGGGTCAGGCCCGGGGCGGTCGAGGGCGGGAACGCGTGGCCGTAGAGGGGGTTGAGGGCTCCCCCTCCCCGACTCCCCAACCCGTCGAGCACCTCGTTGTCGTCCACCGCGACCGCGCCGCACGCGTCCAACAAAGGAAATGAATACCTGTAACCCGTGCAGTAGATGACGGCGGCCAGAGGAGGCGTGCGGCGGGGGTGGTTGGCGGCAGCGTCGCCGCCGCCTCCCTCGCCTCCCTCTGCAAACGACGCCGTGCCGTCGGCGTGCAGCTCGCGCAGCATGGGCTCGTAGCGAATGTTGCCCCGGCCCACGGGGCGCACGAGGCCGCCCTCCCACGACCGGGAGCAGAGGAGGACGGCGCCCGCCGCCGCGGACAGCTCGCGCGCGATGTCCTCCCCGGACGCCGCCGCGCCCACGACCGCGACGACGGAAGAGGGGCCTGCCGCAGCCAGGGCGGCGGCCAGCGGCTGCGCGCCGGGGCCGCGGTACGAGTGCGCGTGCATGACCAGGCCGGGGAAGGCCGGCGACGCCGCCACGGCCGGCAGCCTCGGCTCGGTGAAGTGGCCGTTGGCGACGATGAGCGCGTCGTAGTCGGCCGAGGAGGGCGAGGAGGTGGCGCCACCGCTCGCCTCGGTCGTCAGCCGCCAGCGCGGCCACGCCACGCCGCGCTCGGGCGCGGGCGGCAGCGGGTCGGCGGCCGTGACCTTGGTGCGCAACCTCATCAAAGGCGAGAGATTGTGGTGGGACGCGTACGCCTCCAGGTAGTGCAACACCTCGCCGTGCGCGGGGTACGCGCGGCGGGTCCACCCTCGGGCCGCCGCAAACGGAAAGTCTTCAAACGCCATGAGCTCGGCGGGCAGATTGGTGCGCAGCGATGGGTAGATGGAGGAATGGGCAGCGTTGGCGGTCGTGAGGGCTTCTCCGCCGCGCCCCCCAACGTCCGGGTCGAGCACCCACACGCCGCCGACCCTCGCCCCCGCCTCGTACACGGTCACCGCGTGGCCCGCGTCCCGCATCTCCTTGGCGGCGGCGAGGCCGGCCGCGCCGGCGCCGACGACGGCCTGCAGGGAGGAGGGCGTCGGCGCGCGCGGCGGTTGGCGCTGGGACGCCTCTCACGCCCCTCTGCTCACCACGGTGCACGCGCGGGTCGTGGATGCCGCCATGGCGACCACTGCCCGCGCGCGCGGGGGCGGGCGCAGCATAGTGCAGCGGCGCGGGCGATGCGGCACCACTCCCGCGCCGCCCCACCATGCCGCGCTTCCCGCCGCACCAGCTGGCGTCCGAGCCCGCGCTCACGACGGCCGTGACCGAGGCCAAGAAGCTGTGAGAGGAGAGGAGGGAATGGGGCGCGCGCGCGCCCGCGCGCGTGTGGGCCGCGCCGCGGGCCCCTTTCCCGCCGGGCGGGCGGCGGGCGGTCGTGGCGCCACGCCGCGGCGGCGGGCGGCGCGAGCGCCAGCGCGACCGCCACGCGCGCACGCCGGCCGCCGACCGCGCGCCCTCCCCCTCCCCACCTCCACAGCTGGCCCTTCCTGGCGGGCCTCGCCTTCTCCGGCGCCATCTTCTTCAAGATCGCGGCGGGCGTGACCGGTAAGGGAGAGGAGGAGAGAGGAGGTGGCAGCGGGGAGGGCGCGCGGCCACCACCACCGCCCCACCCCTCCCACCACCACCGCCCCTCAGACGAGGACGCCAAGAAGAGCAAGTTCATCAACCCGCACCAGCACTGAGCAGGGAAGAGGGCGGCGGCGCCCCGCGCGTGTAGGAGACGGGGTGCGCCGTCACACCGACCACCCTCTCACCACCTCACCCCCTGTCTCTCCCCTCACGCCACCCACTCGCGCGGCGACCGGCAGGCGTCCACCAGGGCGGCCTCCGGCGACCCCGGCGCCGTCTCGTGGCAGTACTCCCACCGCGCGTGCAGCGGCAGCGACATCAGAATGGATTCCACGCGCCCCGCCGTCTTGAGCCCAAACGTGGTCCCCCGGTCGTACACCAGGTTGTACTCGGCGTACAGGCCGCGGCGCAGGGCTTGCCAATCCTTTTGGGCGTCGGTGAAGGGCGCGTTTTTGTTTTTCGAGATGATCGGGAGGTACGACGGCACGACCGCCGCCAACCCGTCCTTGGAAAACGCAAACAGGGTCTCCTTGTCCTTGTCGTTGAGGTCGTCGAAAAAGATGCCGCCCAGGCCGCGCGTCTGCCCGCGGTGCTTGCACAGAAAGTAGTCGTCCGCCCACGCTTTGAACTTGGGGTAGTACGCGGCGTCGTGCGCGTCGCACACGCGCTTGTAGGCGCCGTGAAAGTGGGCCATGTCGCCCTCGTCGATGTACGCGGGCGTGATGTCGGTCCCGCCCCCAAACCACCACTGGCCCGGCACCCCCCCCCAGTCCTCCGTCTCAAAGTAGCGGTAGTTGAAGTGCATGGTGGGGCAGTGCGGGTTGTGCGGGTGCATGACGCACGAGATGCCGGCCGCGAAAAACGGGACCGCGCCCACGCCCGCCGCGGCGGCCGCCTTGACCGCGTCGCCCGTCGCCGCGCGGTAGGCCTCCGGCGGCATCGTGCCGTACACGACCGACACCCCGACGCCCGCCTTTTCCCAGACGGCGCCGTCCTGCATCACGCGCGAGACGCCACCGCCGCCGCCGTCGCGCGCCCACGCGTCTTCGCGGAAGCGGCCGGCCCCGTCCTCGGCCTCCACCGCGGCGCAGATGGCGAGTTGGGCGGCTCGGATGTTGGCTTCGAACCGGCCCCGGAAGCTGGTGGGCAGAGGGAGGCGCACGGTGGGGCCTCGCGCGCCGCGCCGCCGCCGCGCGCCCCTCCTCCCTCGCCCCTCCCGCACACACCTGTCCTTGTCGTCCACGCCCGGGCGCAGCATGGTGGCGGGGGCGGCGTCGAGCATGGTCTCTTTGGCGATGCCCTGGGGGGACGAGGGTGGGCGACGGAGGGGTGGGGCGAGGATAGGACGGGTCGAGGCTGCGCCGTCGCGCGCCGCGACGGCCGCCAGCCGCCCAGCCGCGTCTCTCGCCCTCCCTCCCTACTCCCCCCTCACCACGGCGGCGGACGCGACGGGCGCGCGACGAGCGACGGGGCGAGCCTGGAGAGAGGAGCGGCGGGCGGCGTCGGGGTCGGGGCGCGGGCGGCGAGCGCGGCCAATGCGCGGCGGCTGGCCGCCGGCGACCGCGCGCCGCGCCGCGGCTGGCACGCGGCCACCACCCTGCGTCCCGGCGCGGGCAAGCCATCCCCCAACCGCTCACCGCGCGGGAGACGCGAACGGCCGCGGGCGCGCGCGCGGCCGCGACGCGCCTCGCGCGCGCCACCGTGGGGCGGCGGGTGGCGGGAGCGGCCATGGCCATGGCGGCGGCTCGGGATGCGCGCGGGCCCGAAGAGAGTGAAGAGGGCGAACGCGCCGCGACCCCTCGCTCGCTCTTCACACGCCCTCGCCGCCCCCCGCCTCTTCCGCCGCCGCCACCTCTTCCTCAGCCGCCGCCACCCGCCCCTCGAGCGCCTTGACGGCGGCCGCGGCCGGCCCCGCGGCGCCTTCGTCCAAGTCGTCGCTCCGGTCGCGCGCCGTCGCCGCCACCTTTGGCGCGGTCAGGCGCGCCACCGCAGCGGCCGCGCGCGCCAGTTCGGCCGCGTCGGCCTCCTGGGTGGCGACCTCTTGCGCGGCGGCCAGCTCTTTCTTGAGCTCTTCATAGCGCATCATCAGTTCCTGGCGCCTCGAGGTGAATTGAGAGGGAAAAAAACCCGGGAAATAGCGCTGCAAAAACCCAAACACGAGGACGTGGCCGACGGGGGTGAGCGGGGTGACGAGGATGGCGGTGAAGGGGACGAACGTCGCGACGTCGCGCGCGGTGCGGCGCAGGGAGGCCACCTCGCGCGGCTTGAGCGAGGCGCCGGCAGCCGCGCGAGTAAAGAGCCCACAAGCTGCCGCCACGTCGGACGAGAGCAGGCGCAGGCCGCGCGCGAAAAAGAGCGCACCGTCGGCCACCTTGGCCGACGACTCCGCGAGCGCGGCCTTGACCCGCGCGGGCGACAGGCCGCCCGCGCCGAAGACGGCGTCGTCGCCGATGGCCAGGCGGCGGCGCAGGTCGGGCACTTCACGGGCGAGGGTTTCGACGACGGCGTCGTTGTCGCCCGGGGGGGGAGGGGTCGTGCCGTTGCCGCACGCCGCCGCGACGGTCGCCAGCTGCCCGTCGAGCAACCCAAACTCGGCCGCGATGAGCGCCAACTCCTCGGACGACCCCTGGCGAAACACAAGGAAGCCGGCGTCGGCGTCGGCGCCGCCGAGCGCTTGCGCGACGTCGAGCGCTTCATCTTCCAAATAGCCGTACACCGCCTCCATCTCCAGCTGCAGCGAACGCAGCGCAAGCAGCCTGGATAGAGCGTCCACGGTGTCGTCCAGGCCGCGCAGCTCGCGCGCGAGCGTCGCGCGCTCGCCGGGCGACGCCTTGCGCAGGCGCGCCTCGCGCTCTTTTGAAGCGTCCTGGAGGCGGCGCTCCGCGGACGCGACGTCGGCGGCCAGAGATGCGGCCGTCGACGCGCGCGCGCCCTTCGTGCCGACCAGCGGCGGCAGCGCGGCGAGCGCGGCCGCCCCCGCGCCGCCCGCGCCGCGGCGGCCGCCCCCGTTGAGCCGGTCCCACAGGCCGCGCGCGTAGGTGGCGGCCGCTTTGGCGCCGGTGACGACGCCGGCGTCGCGGGCGGCGTCGAGGGCGGGGGTGACGCGCGTCGAGAAGAAGGATTCGACCGCTTTCTCCGCGGACTCGAGCCGGGCCGCGACGGGGGGGGCGCGGCCCGAGAACCGGCGGTTGCGCGCGTCCAGCGCGGCTTGAGCGGCGGCCCCCGTCTCAAAGGGCAGAGCCGGCAGGTCCGCGCGCCAGCGCGTGGCGAGGTCGTCTGCAACGGCCGCGACGCGCGCGTACAGTGCGGCCGCCGCCGCGCGGCCGTCGCCCGCGCCGCAGGGCTCGATGAACGCGTCGCTCACAAACTCGCCATACGTGGATGCGAGCTGGCGCGAGGCGGACTGCGCGGGGGGGGCGGGAGGGTGGGGGGCGTGAGGGCGGCGCGGCGCGGCGAGCCCCCGGCCCCCCCCCCCCCCCCCCCCCCCCCCCCCCCCCCCCCCAACGGCCGCCGGGGACGGC
>Ga0315285_10002936_pt1 | contig 17848 bp, 10 predicted proteins | sample YL17G09_36_MG_FD_203698 | JGI IMG/M metagenome (GOLD analysis project Ga0315285, IMG submission 203698) | Sediment microbial communities from Yellowstone Lake, YNP, Wyoming, USA - YL17G09_36 | ecosystem: Environmental > Aquatic > Freshwater > Lake > Sediment | place: USA: Wyoming | collected... | reverse complement strand
TCGCCCGGACCTATCTCGACATGGTCGGTCTGGCCGTTTCCCCGAACATGGTCGTCCGGAACCTGAGCGCCGCCCACAAGCAGCTCGCCCAGATCGCCAAGGCCCTGGCCGCCGATGCCCGCGTCCTGCTCCTGGACGAGCCGACCAGCTCCCTCACCGAGCACGAGGCCCGGAACCTCTTCCGCATCCTCCGGGGCCTGCGTGACAAAGGCGTGACGATCATCTTCGTCTCGCACAAGTTCGAAGAGGTTTTCGCTCTTTGCGACAAGGTCAGCGTCCTCCGCGACGGCCGCCACGTGGGGACCCGGCGGATCGCCGACCTGACCCAGCCGGAGCTCGTCAAGATGATGATCGGCCGGGACATCACCCAGGCCCACCTCGGCCGTCTCGATGTCGACCGCGCCCGCGAGATGCTGCGGGCTGAGCACGTTGTCCGCAAGAACAAGGCCGAGGATGTGAGCTTTACGCTCTACCGGGGCGAGATTCTCGGCTTCTACGGCCTGGTCGGGGCGGGACGGACTGAGCTTGCCCGCTGCTTGATCGGGGAGGACCGCATCGACGGCGGCGAGGTCTATGTCCGAGGGGAAAAAGCCCGCATCCGGAGCGTGGCGGACAGCCTGGAGCGCTACCGCATTGGATACGTCACCGAGAACCGCAAGGAAGAAGGTCTGCTGCTCCAATCCGCCGTCAGTACGAACGTGACCATCGCCATCTGGCCGCGGCTCGTCGAGCGGCTGTCCCGGTACATCAGCCGGGTAAAAGAGCTGGCCGTCACGTGGGACATGATTCGGGCTCTGAGCATCCGGACGACCGGACCGAACCAGAAGACGGAAGACTTGAGCGGCGGTAACCAGCAGAAAATCTGCATCTCCAAATGGCTGGCGGCCGACTGCGATATTCTAATCATCGACGAGCCGACCGTCGGCGTGGATATCGGGGCCAAGGAACAGATCCATCAGCTGATCTGGGACCTGGCAAAAAATGAACAAAAGGCGATCATCCTGATCTCCTCGGACATGCCGGAGATCATCAAGGTGGCCGGCCGGATCCTCGTCTTCAAGGACCACCGGGTCGTCGGGGGGATCGAGGGCGTGGACGACGGGAGCAAGACCTACGCGCAGGTCAGCGCGGCGATCGGGCGGTACCTGCATTGACGGAGGACGCAACCATGGTGACGAAGACCAAGACTGTCGACGACCGTCGGGAGCGGATCAGCGGCCGGACGCTCGGGCTGATTATCTCCACTTCGGCCCTGTTCATTATCCTGGCGCTCCGATCGCAGAGCTTCCTTAGCGGGTACACCATGTTCGTCGTGTCCCGGCAGATGGCGTTCTACGTCCTGATCGCAATGTCACAGGCGTTCTGCCTGGTCATAGGCCAGATGAGCCTGGCCGTCGGTGCGATCGGCAGCATCACGACCATCGTCCTCGGCCTGGGCCTGGAGACTTGGGGGCTGCCGGCCTGGCTGGCCGTTGCGGCGGCCCTCGGCGCCGGCGTCCTTGCCGGGCTCGTCAACGGGATGATCATCACCCGTCTGAAGATCGATTCCTTCATCGTCACCCTGTCGATGATGTTCCTCTTCATGGGGCTGCGCTCGGGCATCTCCGGCGGGTCCCCTTACAAAGTCCCCGAGTCGTTCAGCTTCATTGGCCAAAAGAGCTTTCTCGGCGTTCCCTACGTCTTCATCCTCGTGGTCGTCCTCCTGGGGCTCGTCGGCTACATGTACCGGAACACCGTCTTCGGCCGGCGGATGCTGGCCACGGGCGGCAACGCCGGCGCGGCCAGGCTGTCAGGGATCAACACCGCCGGGATGGTCGTCTGGGCGCATGTCCTGTCCGGCGCCTTCGCCGCCCTGGCCGCCGTCCTTTGGGCGTCCAAGCTCGGCTCGGCCGCCCCCGAAACCGGGGACGATTGGCTGATCGTCTCGTTCGCCGTGGCGATCATCGGCGGAACGGGGCTCAACGGCGGCGTCATTTCGGCCCTCGGGGTCTTCATGGGCTCGGCCATCTTCATGCTGATCAAGCACGGTCTGGTCGAGGTGAAGGCGAATCCCTATTACGCGAATTCGTTCCTGGGACTCCTCATCCTGCTGGCGATCGTGGTGGACCGCGTCCGCGAGATCTACAGCGACAGGCAAAAGGCAAAATGAACTCATAAGTCCCCTCACGAGGCCCAAGGTCCTTAAGGGGACGGCGGCCGGCCGTTTAATTCCGCCACTGGGCCGGGAATTCATCCGTCAGACCCCAGCTTCCCATTTCAAAATTCTTGAATCCCAGCCTCAGGGCGGGAGATTCGGGCTTGACCCGATAGTCTTTGTTTATCGGATCCACGAACATGGGATCGGCGAAAACGGAATTTCGATCAAAACCCAATTTGCGCCATTCCTCGAGCGAATATTTCTCGGCCTTTTTCCCGTCGGTTTTTTGATCGTCCTGCTCCTGCCGGAAACGGACCCGGGCCACGAACTTGCCGAGGTCACTGGTGAAGCAGTTGGAATCGATCTGTTCGAGCCACGGACCGTTCGCTGGAACGGCGATCAGCGTGTAGATCTCCCCGAACGTTTCACCCATGCCGAAATTGAGGTCGTTTTCGGGTTTCTGATGGGCGATGGTCGTCACCGTGATGTTGTTGAAATAACGGTCGTGGTTGTCTTCGTTGCCCACATGGAAGCACGGCGAATTAGCCCCGTTGACCCAGATGTTGTTGTAGATCGTCCGAAAGGCACCCTCGCGCAGTTTCATGCTTACGCCCACGCAGAGATTGTTGTATATCTCGTAATTGGAGGCGCCGTCGTCGAGATCCAGGCCCCAGCCGGATTTTTCCTCGAAAAAGTTGTTTCGGACGATGACCGGTTCCATCGCATCGACCTTCACCAGCCCGGCGTCGTGGCTTCGTCTGATGGTGTAGGGCATGTGCGACTGGCTCAGGCACCAGTACTTGTCCCGGCCCCACGCATTGAACGGTCCGTGGTCGCCGGTTTCGCGGCATGTGTTGTGGATGTGGTTGAATTCGATGACATGGCCGCCCCACGTGCCGTCGCCGATGCAAATCCCCGCCCGCGGCATGTTGTAAATGTGGTTGTGCGAAGCCGTGATCCGCTTGGCGCGCGAGATGTACACGCCCGCGATCTGTTTGCCGAAAAAGCCGCAATCGTGGATCAGGTTGTTCATGGCTCGGCATTCGTAGGAAAAGTTACGCCGGGTGCCGACGGTGGTTTCCAATTCGCCGACAAAACAAATGGCGCTTTCCCCTGTCTGGGTGAAGGTGCACCCGGTGACAGTGTTGTTCCGGTTGTGGTTGTTCATGAAGATCCCATTGCCGCCGACCGCGTCAAACCAGCAGTTCCGAACCACGCAGTCCCGCGACCCTTCCAGAAACACGGACCCGCTCCGGTAAATGGCCCAATCGCTGAGGGACGGGACTTCATAGGGTTTTAAAAAGGTGGAACGGGCATGCGCGAAGCGGAATCCCTCCAGCGTGATGTGGTGCACGGGACGGTCCTGGGTGCCCGTGAACCGGACAAGTTGTTCGAGCACGGGAACTTCCACCAGAGCCTTCTTCAGATCGACCCCCGCCTCCGGTTTGTAATATAAAACGCCCCGTGTTTTCTCGAGATACCATTCTCCCGGCGCGTCCAGTTCCTCAAAAACGTTCTCAATGAAGAACCGCGAACTCTCGTCCACCTCGGCCGGGTTATCATACCATTTGGCGCCTATCTGCCAGCCGCCGTCCCCGAACCAGATAGCCTTTTGGGTTTCATCCACGGCCCGTATCTTCCACTGGAGGTTTCCCCAATAATCGGCCTGATAAATGTGAATCACCGCTTCTCCCGGCTTGGCCCAGCTTTTTGTGGTGAACCTGGCGGGATCGAACCGAACGCCGCGCGGTGGACCGCTTGAAAACGTCATGTCGTCGTTGGGCCCCGCCACCGGACTCCGAAGCGTGTCGGGGATTCCACCCGCGGCATTCACATACCCGCTTTTTCCAGGATCGGACATGTCGTGGTCCGGATAGCGAGCGAGGATTTGCCGGGTCCCGTTGACGAACAACTGGTCGAAATCCAGCTTCCCCTGTTTCACGGCCGGAACCGCGGCCATCCAGATTCCGTCCTTGTACGGTTTCCAATCGCACGGCAAAAGGATGCCTCCGCTGATCGTGACCCGTTCTCCCGGCTGGGCGGCGTACGTGACGGGCGCTTCGGCCGATCCGGAGTCCTCCTGTCTGAATTCCAGAAACTGGCTCAGGTAGTGCGTTCCTTCACGCAGCAGGACCCGGATCGGTTGTCGTGAGGTCTTGACCCGTTCCCGTACGGCGGCTTTTGCCTTTTCCAATGTGGCGAAAGGCTTGGCCATCGTTCCCGGGTTTTGATCGCTGCCGTTCGTGGCGACGCAGAAAGCGGTTTCCTTGACGTCCGCTTTCTGCGCTCCTGAATGGGCCTGCGTCCTAACCGGAAGAAACGCCAATAGGCAACAAATATCCAAACAAGCGATTGTTTTAAACATTTTTACATTCTCCATTTGAGAGGATGAACACCGTCCCGTAAAAACCACGACTATTTTCATGGTTGATGCTAACTTATATGTTATTTTCTGTAAAGACAGATTGCTCAAAGGAGCTTATTTTAGGGTTCTCTTCCATTTAGTATGGGTGGGGTCAATAGCTTGGCCGAGACGGCCCTCAAGGGCCGTGATGATAAGAGGAGGGCATGGAGAAGGGTCTTGCTCCCGGCTCCGACTTACTGTTAAGCGATCCGCAACAAACGTAAGAGAACCTTTTTTAGAAATCAATAACATTGAATTGGCGGGACCGGCTTGAAAAGGCGTGTGACCGGCCGGCCACGATTTAGGTTGGGGAACATGGCCGGCTCCAGGAATGGCTTGAGGATTGGGACGCCGGTCATGATGCGTTTAAGTAGCGGCCCCCTGTGTATTTGAAAATAGGACTTGATTTATTATCAAATGAGAAATACTTTATTAAGCGATATTACGAAGTTTATAGAACTAGTCTGGGTCGGACCCCGGGAAAGTGTTTCTAATGGACCTTTATGAGATGGTTATCCGGCCGGCTGAAAGGGTAGGATAGTTTCAGGCGCATGAAAGAATTCAAAGATCCCAACGGCACGGCGAAGTACATCAACAAACTGAACAAAGTCAAGGTCCTCAATCTAATCCGGAACAGCGATCGGATCTCCCGTGCCGACATCGCCAAGATGACGAAACTCAGCGCACCCACGGTTTCCCGGATCGTCGAGAGTCTGATGGACGTCGGGCTCGTCGATGAAACGGGACCCGGTGATTCCACGGGCGGTCGGCGCCCGACCCTCCTCAAGTTTTCCGCGGACAACAACTTCATCATCGGCATCGACCTGGGGACGACGAACATCTACGGCGTCCTATCCAACCTCGAAGCGAAGATCATCGCCGAGAAGAGCTGCCCGACCCGGGTTCAGGACGGCTTCAAAAGTATCATGGCCAGGACCGCCGAGGTCATCGAGGAGTTGAAAAGCCGGCTGGGAGACAAGGCCGACCGGATCTTCGGCGTGGGGATGGCCGTCGCCGGCTTGATCAATCGAGACCGGAACATCGTCGAGTTCTCGCCGGACTTCCATTGGCACAACGTCGACGTCGTGGGCGAGCTGTCCCAGCGGCACAAGATGCCCATCGTCTTCGACAATGTCACCAGGGTCATGGCTCTCGGCGAATATTGCTACGGGATCGGCAAACAGTTCAACAACTTCGTCTGCGTGAACGTGGGATACGGCATCGGCGCGGGGATCATCATGAACGGAGAACCCTTGTATGGACCCAAGGGCATGGCGGGGGAATTCGGGCACATTACGCTGGAAAGGGAAAGCGGGGTCCAGTGCGAGTGCGGGAACTTCGGCTGCCTGGAAGCCTTGGCTTCGGGAAACGCGCTCGCCAAGGCGGCCAGGAGCAAGATCCAGGCCGGGGCCAAGAGCTCCCTCGAAGACATGTGCGGGAACGATCTCGGAAACATAACCGCCAAGATGGTTGCGGACGCGGCTAAGCAGGGCGATGCCGTGGCCTGGGACGTGTTCAACAGGTCCGCGGAGTTCCTGGGCATCGGGATTGCCGGCCTGATCAACCTGCTGAGCCCGGAAGCCATTGTCATCGGCGGCGGTGTCGCCCAATCCGGGGACATTCTCTTCGACATGGTCCGGAAGACCGTGAACAGCCGGGCCTTGAACAAGATCTCCCGGGAGGTCTCCATCCTTCCGGCCACCTTCGGGATGAGGGCGGCCGTGATGGGCGCGATCTCTCTTATTCTGGATAAAGTCCTCAACCTGGAACAGGCGAACAGGCAGGAGTCCACTTAAAAAAGAGGGTTCGACGCCGGGGCCAAGCTCAAGTGGGACGCCGTGAAGATGTGCTTCCCCAACATGCCCGATGCGGACCAGTACCTCCATAGGACGTCCCGGGAGGGCTGGAGCCTTTGACCGCGCGGTGAGAGAAGCACCATCCGAAGATAAAGATGAAATGCAGAATAACGATGCGGATCTTGGCGTTGTCCCTTGCCCTGTGGTCCCTTACTCTACCGTCCGTTTTCGGCTCTCGAAACGACGGGACTCCCGCGACAGAGAGTGGGCTCGAGAACGGGACCCTGTCCCTCCGCTTCTCGGAGCCCGGATTGTCCGTGCTGACGAACAAGTTGACCGGAAGATCGTACACGCTGAGCGCCGAGCCCTTCGCGCTCCTGATCGAGATCGACGGAATCCGGTCTCGCGTGACGGCCGAGGATTTCCTCCTGGGAAAGGCCGAGAACCCCTCTCCGGCCTTGCTCCGGCTCCAATACGGCGGAAAAGAGGGCCGGAAGGGGCTCGCGGTCCAGGTCGACTACGAGCTGGGGGAAAAGGCCTGGTACGTACGCAAGCATCTGACGGTCCTCAACGGCATGAGGGAGGTCGTCGTCATCCACGACGCCACCGTCGACGGCCTCCGTATCAAAGAGGTCCCGTTCCCCGCCAAGGCCGAAAATCCCATCTTTCTGGATGGCCAGCTCTTCTGGGGGATGGAATGGCCGATCGCCGAGGCGGATTTCCGTGATGGCCGCTTCCGCCTGACTCATTTTCCGGCCGCTTCCCTCCCGCCCGGCGGATCTTGGACGAGCAAGACCGCCGGCTTCGGGGTGTCGGAGTCCGGCCGAATCGAAGAAGCCTTCGGCCGCTATATCCAGGTCATCCGGGCCAACCGCGTCGATTTCGCGACCTTCTATTTCGACTGGCTCTGCCACGACAACTCCGGGCCGCTGGAGTCCGAGATCCTGGCCAACTTCGCGGCCCTCAAGAAGCTCCGGGAGATGTATGGCCTGCAGATCGACATCTACAACTCCGACGCCGGCCTGGTCGAATCCCAGGGGACATATTTCCCACAGTACAGGACCATCTTTGATAAAAGATTTTCGAAGGGCCTGCGGCCCATCGCCGACGCCTCGGCCCGCCTCGGAATGAAGCTGGGGCTCTGGCTCGGGCCGGACGGCTTCGGTGAGACGCCGGCGGAGATGGCGGCCCGCCGGAACCAGCTCCTCTCCTGGGTCAGGGATTTCAACGTCGGCCTCTTCAAAATGGACACGGTGGTTTCTCCCCTCGAGCACGAAAACAAATACATCCTGGAGAAGAAGTACCAGAGCCTGGCCGACGCCCTGGCCGAGGCCCGCCGAATCGACCCGTCGTTCGTCGCGATCAACCACCGCATCAACGACTCGCCCTATATGCTGACCATCACGGACTGTCTCCTCTGGAAGGGGGAGGAGACCTATATCGACGTGCACATCACCAATACGACGGCCGCTCTTCACAACAGGGACAGCTCGATCGGCCGGGAGCTGACCTCGGAATTCTATAAAACGCCGTTCCGGCAGTTCGAGGACCACGGGATCTGCTTCAACAGCTGCGTGGAGAAATGGGAGGACGACCTGGTGGCCCAGGCCTTCGGAAGGGCTTCCGTCCTCTCGCCCGAGCTATACGGGACGTTCTTCTTCCTAGGCGACGAGGATTATCCGAGGCTGGCCCGACTCATCCAGCTCCACAAGCGGTCCGAGCCCATGCTGAAAAAGGCTTTCCCGCTGAGCGACGGCGACATCGCCCACGGCGACGGCCGGTCATCGCTGATCGTCCTTCGTAATCCGACGTGGGCGTACCGAACCAAGTCCGTCCCTCTGGACGGGACCATCGGCCTAGCCGCGGCCCCGGGAACGCCGCTCACCGTGCGGCAGCGCCACCCGCGCGAATTCCTCGTTTCGAAGCAGGGGATCAAGGCCGGGGAGTCCCTCCGGATCGAACTGGAACCCTTCGACGTCCAGATGATCCAGGTCGACACCGGGCTTCCGGATGAACCTTATCTCGGGGGCGTCCCCTACGAGGTCGTCCCCGGCCCCGACGCGGACTCCTTCGATATTCGGCTCCTGGGCGATCCGGGACGCGACTACGACGTCTCGTTCCACAATTTCGGAGGACGGTCGGTCCTATCGGAGGGCCGAGCTGTGAACACGGCCGGAGAAAAAACCTGGCGGGTCCGTTTTCCCGGACAGCCTATCGGCGGGAAGCCATTCTCCCGCTTAAAGGATTTCACGGATGTCCCACCCGGCCGAATCGACGGCTCTTATCTGGCGGAGCTTGCGAAATTCACGGTGGACGACGACGCGCTGGAGGTTCGGGAGATGGATTCCCTGAAACTCGCCCCTTCGTTCCTGCCGGAGATCGAGGCCTGCCGGGAATACATGTGGCGGAAGGTCATTACCGCCGAGGGGAGCGCCCGCAACGCTTTCGATGATGATCCCGTCACCCGTTGGAGCGACGGCTACAGCAAGCGCAGCCCTTTCACGGGCAGCCCCGCGCCCTACAGGAGCGATACATCGCTGTGGAGGATCGATCTGGGAGGGCCCGCGGATCTGAGAAGACTCGAGCTCCACATCGTCCGGAAGACCGAAGACGGATTTCTCGAAGCGGTCGAGGCGTCCCCCGATCTGAAGACGTGGGCCCGCGTGGACGGTCTGTCCCTCAAGAAGGCCGAGGGGATCCCGCTCTTCACCGAGATCCGGCAGAGGGGGAAACAGATCAAGATTTATGATATCGAGGCCGGCGACAACAAGCCCGTCCTCATCGAGGTTCTCCTGCCGCCGAACCGGAGCCGCTACGTCCGGATCAGGGGCCGAAATTTCAGCGTTTCGGAGATCGTGGGTTATGACGGGCAAGGCCGGAGGCTGGACCGCGGCGGGTGGCACGCGACGAACTTCTTCGGTGAGACGCCCCGGCCGGGGCGCGTCCTGAAATCCGAAGAGGTTCTCAAGGAATACCGGCCGGGCCAAGAATTCGCCGTTGCCATCCACTCCGGGATCGCGAAATTCGACCCCGTCGACGGCGTTTATGTCGTGGCCGTCGTAGATGGGAGGATCGTCGTACTCAGGCACAGGGTGCCGAGCTACCCCTATCACAATTACGAGTGGAACTGCTCCTGGATCAAGAACGAAAAACTCGGCGGCATGACCTTCCGGCTTCCCGTACAAAAAGAATGGCTGGGGAAAGCCGTGGAGTTCTACGTCGTGCTTTTCGGCGAGGGCCTCGACGAAGCCCGGGCCGAGCTCCACCTTGTCACTCCTCAAACGCGGCCTAGCGAGCGGCGGCTGCAGGTCCGGCCTATTCAGGCTCTAAAAAACGGCCCCTCGAATTATTGAGGGGAATGTCCCGACGGCGCCGAATGGATCATGTTCGATGAAAAGATCCCCGTGAAGGAATATGCGCTGCTGGCCGGGAAATTCAACCCCGTCAAGTTCGATGCCAAAGCCTGGGTTGCGATCGCCGGGAAAGCGGGCATGAAATACATCGTTCCGATGGCCAAACACCACGACGGATTCAGCATGTTCAAGTCCGGCTTGACGGACTTCGACATTGTCGACGCCACGCCGTTCAAACGGGATGTCATTGGGGAACTGGCGGAAGCCTGCCGGGAAGCCGGACTCAAATTCGGATGTTATTATTCCGTGGACCGAGACTGGCATCGGCCCCAGGGCCCCGGGAACGAGTACAAACAAGCCAACACCTGGGATTTCCCCGCCTCTCCGAGAGAGGATTTCGATCGGTACTTCCGCGAGTTCGCCAAGCCCCAGGTTGAAGAGCTTTTGGTTCAGTATCGGCCGGACGTCCTCTGGTTCGACGGAATCGGCATGAAAAGCGACCGCCATCTCGAAGACTTGGTCCGGACGATCCGGACGCTCAGGCCGGACTGTCTCATCAACAGCCGGATCAAAACGTTCCGATTTCCCTTCCCGGATCCATACCGCTATTGCGATTACATCTCCCTGGGAGACAACGAGATCGCCGACAAGGCGCCGGGGTTCGATTGGGAGAATCCCGGGACGCTGAACTCGACCTACGGGTACAGCCGGAACGACAACAACTGGATAGACCCGCGGGAGATCGTCTTCCGGCTCGTCGATATCGTCAGCAAGGGCGGCAACTATCTGCTGAATGTCGGCCCCACCTCCGAAGGCCTCATCCCCCAGCCGAGTATCGATCGGCTGATGGAGGTCGGCGCCTGGCTGGAGACGAACGGGGAAGCCATCTACGGGACTTCGGCGTGGAGGGTCTACGGCGAAGGGCCGCTTTTTGAAAAAGAGGCGGCCAAGGCCCATGGGCAGGGAGCGAAAGCCGCCAACGGGGCTCCGATCGCGGCTGCGGGGCGGACCCCGTTGGATATCCGATTCACGGCGAAAAATAAAGCGGTATACGCCATCTGCCTGAACTGGCCCGAACGGGATGTCCTGGTGAAGGCCCTCGGCCGAAAAGAGATGGGCGGCGGGGAAATCGCGGCCGTGAGCATGCTCGGCTCGAAGGAAAAAGTGTTGTGGCGTCAGACCGAAGAGGGGTTGTCGCTTTCCGTACCGAAAGCCCAGCCGGTCCGGCACGCGTTTGTCTATAAGGTCGATCTCGAATAGAAAAGCCTCGCGGCGAACGCGGCCTCCGGCGCCCCCCGAAAACCCCGCGTTGACATTTGCCGGTCACTCGAATACCATACCGGCGCGGAACGCGTACGCCCGCGACGCCCATGATCCGCGACAACGCAACCAGGACTTGAATCTCATGAAAAAGTCGCTGCTCCTCCTCCTCGGAGTAGCCTCGCTCCTGTCGGCCTGCTCGCCGAAGCCCGCGCCGGAGATGACCGCGGATCCGGCCGAATCCTCGGCCCGGGCCCTGGCCGCGCGCGTTCTTCCGGGCCGTGCCGGAAGCTTCGTCTTCGAGCGGATCGATCCCGAGGACGGCCGGGACGTCTTCGAAGTCGAGAGCCGCGGCGACCGGATCGTCATCCGGGGCCCCAACGCAGTGGCCATGGCCTCGGGCTTGAACCGGTATCTCAAGACCGTCTGTCACTGCCAGGTTTCGGTGAGCGGCGATCAGCTGGCCCTGCCTGCCGCGCTCCTGCCCGTCCCCGAGAAGATCCGCCAGCGGACGCCATACACGCTGCGCTATTTCTTCAACTACTGCACGTTCTCCTACACGATGGCCTGGTGGGATTGGGCCCGCTGGGAGCGGATGATCGACTGGCTGGCGCTGAACGGGGTCAATATGCCGCTGGCCGTGACGGGCCAGGAAGCCGTATGGGGAGAGGTCCTGAAGGAGCTTGGGCTCGGCGAAAAGGAGATCCGGGATTTCCTCGTCGGCCCCGCGTATCTCCCCTGGGGCTGGATGGGAAACATCGACGGCCTCGGCGGGCCGCTCTCCCCAGGCTGGATCGACGGACACAAGGACCTCGAGCGGAAGATCCTGGCCCGCGAGCGGGAGCTGGGGATGAAGCCCGTGCTGCAGGGATTCCCCGGGCACGTGCCTCCGTCGCTCAAGAGCAAGTTCCCGGAGGCCAAGATCAAGCAGACGGGGGATTGGTCGGCGGGCTTCTCCGGCACGTATTTTCTCGACCCCATGGACCCGCTCTTCCGCCGGATCGGGAAGCTCTTCATCGAGAAGCAGACGGCGATGTTCGGGACGGACCATCTCTACGCCGCCGACACGTTCAACGAAATGGACCCGCCCTCGGGGGATCCCGAATTCCTCAAGAGCATCAGTGCCGCGGTCTATCGATCGATGGCCGACGCCGACCCGGAGGCCGTGTGGGTGCTCCAGGGCTGGTTCCTGTATTATTCGCCGGCCAAGTTCTGGACCGAGGAGAGGAGCCGGGCGTTCCTGGGCGCGGTCCCGGACGACCGGATGATCGTCCTCGACCTGTTCGGCGACCAGCATCCGATCTGGGACAAGTTCCAGGCGTTCTACGGCAAACCGTGGATCTGGAACGTGGTCCACAATTTCGGCGGCAAGACGAGCCTCAACGGCGATCTCCCCCGCATGGCGGCCAATCTCGCCGCCGCGCTCGGCAGCCCGGCCCGAGGGAAATTCTCGGGCCTGGGGATGATGATGGAGGGCTTCGGCGACAACCCGGTCGTCCAGGATTTCATCATGGACATGGTCTGGCGGCCCGCCATCCCCGAGATCGGCCCCTGGATCCGCGATTTCGCCAGGCGGCGCTACGGCACGGACGACCTGGCGGTTGCGGACGTGTGGAAAGCCCTTCAAGAGACGGCCTACCAGACGCCTGTCCAAAGCGGCTCGCTGATCTGCGACCGGCCCGGCCTTTACGATCCCAAGCGGGCCTACCGGAGCGTCCCCATCGTCCCGTACGATGCGCTCGCGCTGGCTGCGGCCTGCCGGAAATTCCTGGCCCTCGAAGACAGGCTCGGAGCCGCCGACACATACCGCCGGGACGCGGTGAATATCACCCGCCAGGTGCTGAGCAACCTTTCGAACGCCTTCGTCAAGGCCGTCGATGCGGCCTATCGGAGCGGCGATCCGAAGAAGCTCAAGGCGGCGGGGGAGAGGCTCGTGGAGATGATCCGGGACATGGACGAGCTGCTCTCGACGCGGGAGGAATTCCTCCTGGGGAAGTGGATCGCCGACGCCAAGCGATGGGCGGCCGGCGACGAGGAAAGCCGGCTGCTCGAGTGGAACGCCCGCAACCTGATCACCCTCTGGGGCAAGAAATGCACGGAAGGCCAGTTTGACGACCTCAACGGGTATGCCCATAAGCAATGGGCGGGACTTTTCTCGGGATATTATCTGCCCCGGTGGCAGGCGTTCCTCGGGCAGCTCGAAAAATCGCTCCAGACGGGCCAAAAGTGGGAGCGGGCGGGCTTTCTCAAGGAGATGTGCGCCTGGGAGCAGGCCTGGTCCGAGGGCCGGGAAATCTATCCGGAAGTCCCGACGGGCGATCCTCTGGCCGTCGCGAAGAAGCTCATGATAAAATACGAGGCCGACATTTTCGGTCCCGGCGCCGCCGCGGGCGGACGATAAAGGAGGCTCCATGAAAAACGGATGCATGATCTTCGGGCTGGGTTTGCTTCTCCTCTTTGCCGCCGGCGCGGCCTCGATCGGCCGGACGCCGGCGGCGGACTCCTCCCAGGCGGGCGTGGACGCCGGGAAGCCGTTCCAGCCGACCTGGGAGTCCCTCCGGAAGAATCCCACCCCGCAATGGCTCCGGGAAGGCAAGTTCGGCATCTACACCCATTGGGGGGTTTATTCGGTTCCGGCCGTCGGGCCGAACGGAACGTGGTATTCCAACCACCTCTATATGGATCCGAATTCGCCCGAACGGGCGTACCACGAGGCCACGTACGGCCCGCTCGAAAAATTCGGCTACAAGGACTTCATCCCCCAATTCACCGGGGCCAAGTTCAACGCCGACGAATGGGCGGAGCTGTTCAAGAAGGCGGGCGCCCGCTTCGCCGGGCCCGTCGCCGAGCATCACGACGGCTTTTCCATGTGGGACACGAAATATTCGGAATGGAACGCCGCCCGGATGGGGCCCAAGCGGGACATCGTCGGCGAACTGGGGAAGGCGATCAAGAAGAGCGGCCTGAAGTTCGTCGCCGCGTTCCACCACGCCGAGAACTGGTACTTCTTCCCCGTCTGGGACAAGCGCTACGACTGCGGGGACCCGCGCTACTCGGGATTGTACGGTCCGATCCACGAGAAGGGCGCGCAGCCGGACGGGGAATTCCTGCAGCGCTGGGAAAACAAAGTCCTCGAAGTCATCGACAAATACGAGCCCGATTTCCTCTGGTTCGACTTCGGCCTCGGATTCGTTCCCGAGGACTACAAGAAAGACCTCCTGGCCTATTACTTCAACAAAGCGGCGGCCCAGAAGCGCGAGGTGGTCGTGACCTACAAGGACCACGATCTGCCTCCCGGCGTCGGGATCAACGACCTGGAGCTGGGGCAGGAGCGGGAAATGACGTACCACGAGTGGATCACCGATTCCTCTGTGGACAACCAGGGCGCGTGGGGCTACGTCAAGGGCGCGGGCTACAAGACAACCGAGAACCTCGTCCACAACCTGGTGGACCGGGTGAGCAAGAACGGCTTCCTCCTGCTCAACGTCGGACCGAAGCCCGACGGCTCGATCCCCGAGGAGGCCAAAGACCGGCTGTTCGGCCTGGGGAGATGGCTCGAAGTCAACGGCGAAGCCATCTACGGCACGATGCCCTGGATCGTCGCCGGGGAAGGCCCGACGAAGCTGGACGGGCAGGGTCCGTTCAACGAGATGGACAGCCTCCGCTACAAGGCCCAGGACATCCGGTTCACCGCCCGGGGCAGCGTCCTCTACGCCACCGCCCTCGGTTGGCCGGGCGAGAAGATCCTCATCAAGAGCCTGGCCGGCGGCCCGAATCCGGGGCGGAACTTCTGGAACGGGCTGTACGCCTCCGAAATCGTCTCGGTCAGCATGCTCGGCGACGGCCAGCCCCTGGCCTGGGAATTGACGAAGGACGGGATGTCGATCGAGACTCCGAAGGCGAAGCCCTGCGCCTACGCCTTCGTCTTCAAGATCGTGAGGAAAAAGCCTTTTTGAAAAGGGCCCCGGTCTTATCTTGACGTCGGTCCGCGGAAGGGGATATCTTCAGACGCCATGAAAACGGATTTCAGGGTCATCGGCTTCGACGCGGACGACACGCTCTGGGTCAACGAGCCGTATTATCAGGAGACGGAAAAGCAGTTTTGCGAGCTGCTGTCGGATTTCGGCCCGGCGGACGTCCTTTCCCAGGAGCTGTTCAAAACCGAAATGCAGAATCTCGGCCTCGACGGCTTCGGGGCGAAGGGCTTCATGCTGTCCATGATCGAGACGGCCTTGCGGATCAGCCGCGCCCGGGCCAAGTCCAAACCCGAAGCTGAACGGGTGGGGAAGTACATGATTCGGGCGTGAATGGTTACTGGTGGAGCTCTACGGTGGAATTCTCGGATGTGATGTCGAATGTTGTCCTGAATCACCAAAACAGTGTTGTTTTCCGGAACTATTCAAAACTACCGGATGGCCTGTTTGTCCGCTATTTACGGGATTAATTGAAATGATCAACTGAAAGGTAAACGCCAAAGTAAAACATGAAATACAAGAGTGTATTTGCCATCTTACTTTTATGCCTGGCATGCGCCCCGCAAAATTCAGGCGATAGATCTGAAGGTGATGACACCAAAACAGCAACTCTTCCGGAATGGTTCAGTAACGGGAAGTTCGGAATGTTCATCCACTGGGGGCCCTATTCTGTGCTGGGCGGGGAATGGAACGGAAAGCGGATTGAGCAGGGAGATATAGCCGAGTGGATCATGGAGAGGTTTCATATCCCGGTTGAAGAGTACCGCAAGGTTGCCGCCACTTTTAACCCGGTGCAGTTTAATGCCCGGGAATGGGTTGCCCTGGCAAAGAATGCAGGTATGAAGTACATCATCATAACCTCAAAGCACCATGATGGTTTTGCGATGTTCGATTCAAGGGTAAATGATTACAATATAGTTGATTACACTCCATTCAAGAGAGATCCCCTTAAAGAACTATCCGAAGCTTGTGCCGAAGCCGGTATTAAATTCTGCGTGTACTATTCGCACCGCGAGGACTGGGAAAACCCCTATGCCTATGGGAATACCTGGGATTTTGATTCTTCCCAGACCAGCCTGGATACCATGGACCATCCTGAATTGTTCCGGAAATACCTCGATGAAAAAGCAATTCCGCAACTGAAAGAACTGCTAACCAATTATGGCCCGCTCGGGATCGTTTGGTTCGACAGGGGTATGTACACCCAGGAACAGGGTAAGGAATTTGCGGATCTGGTGCATGCTCTACAACCGGGATGTCTGGTGAACGGCCGGGTGGGTCACTACGACCAGGAGTTGTTAGGTGATTACCAGAGCCTTACTGATAACGGGATGCCTGTGGGAGGAATTGAAGAGGCCTGGGAAACCCCTCAGACCCTCAATGATACCTGGGGATATAGTAAGTACGACGATAACTGGAAGTCTCCGGAGGAAATTATCAGAAGAATGGTTACCATAGTGAGCAAGGGAGGAAATTACCTGCTAAATGTCGGACCTACCGGTGAAGGGGTCATTCCAGCTGCTTCCATAAATATTCTCAATAGTGTTGGCGAATGGATGCATAAAAACAGCGAAAGCATTTACGGAGCCTCTCCGTCACCTTTCCCCGCTGAGCTTCCCTGGGGTTTCTGCACGACCAGGGGGGATCTGCTTTATCTCCATGTTTTTGACTGGCCCGGGGATGGAATACTGAAGCTGAAAGGTCTGAATAACCGCATCCGGAATGCCTTCCTGCTAACTGATAAGGAAAGAAAGCTTCAGGTAAACCGGGATAAAAACGGTCAATTGATGATCTTATTGCCCGAATCCCGCCCCGATCAGGTTAATTCTGTAGTCGTACTGCAGATAGCAGGTACTCCTGATATTGATCCTCTTGTGATTCAGCAGATTGGAGCTGAGCCGATTGTACTTGATTACCTGACTGCTTCCACTTCAGGAAAAGCGGTAAAACGATTCAACCGGAAAGGGGAATCGGGTCAGTTTCATATATCAAAAATGGAAGAACCGGATGATATCATCGAATGGCGCGTGAATATTTTCAATCCGGGCACCTATGAAGTTTCCATAACCTATGCTGCCATCCCCGGCTGGGAAAATTGCCCCTACAAAGTGAGTGCTGGCAAAGAACAGATCACAGGCGTTGTCAGATCAACCCATGGCTGGTATGAATATAAGACCGAAAAAATCGGACAAATACAGGTATCAAAAAAAGGAGAGACCCGCTTCCGGCTTTATCCGGAGCATCATATTGATCATTATCTCATGTATTTCAGTTCATTACAATTGCTTCAGGTAAACTGATAAGATTAACTTGTTAACCAAATAGGCGCTGAATTTACCCTCCTGTCCATAGCGGGACTATATCTCCGGCCGGGCCGCATAATCAATAATCGCGAAAACCGCTCCCGAAGATCCAATAGGGACAAGAAATCCCTCCGCCGCGGCTAAAAAACAATAGACTCCCGCTCCTCCCTGATCGCAAAAACCTCAACAATATTCCCCGCTCTCCTCGACCTCCAGCAGGGCAACCTGCTCGAAAACATGGGACGGCGGCCCTCATGGAAGCCATGAGGACTGCAAGGCTGCACTCATGGAGCCGCTGACATTACTCCATGAGTACTGCAGGGCGGAGGCTTCGCCGCCACGAACGTCAGCTTCAGATGATCGATAAATGTGGGCGTTGGCGTACAGCCCGTAGTAACGGACCATAACCTGGCCCTTGTCGGGAATGTGCGAGGTCACCCGGGCGATAAACTCTAGATAATCCATCACCTCCGTCTCCTGCCCCGGGCCGTCACGGCCCCAGCGATAACCGACCTTGGAGCTGTACGGTAGAGAATTTTTTTGCCAGTTGAGTGATCGTTACTCACCCTTTGGTAAAGGTGGAAGGGATTGCATGCCAAATGTCTGTGCCGCGCGTAATGT
>Ga0315285_10002935_pt1 | contig 17848 bp, 12 predicted proteins | sample YL17G09_36_MG_FD_203698 | JGI IMG/M metagenome (GOLD analysis project Ga0315285, IMG submission 203698) | Sediment microbial communities from Yellowstone Lake, YNP, Wyoming, USA - YL17G09_36 | ecosystem: Environmental > Aquatic > Freshwater > Lake > Sediment | place: USA: Wyoming | collected... | reverse complement strand
GCTCGCTGCCGAAGGCGTCAAATCGGCGATTGCCAAATTCTTGAACGAAAGCGAAACGAACGCGATCATCGCGCGCTTGAACGCGCAGACAGGCGACTTGCTGCTGTTCGTCGCGGACAAACCCAAGATTGTCGCGGACGCGCTCGGCGCGCTGCGCTTGCAACTGGGGCAGCGCCTGAATCTCGCGGCAAAGGATTTGCTCGCGTTCGCGTGGGTCGTGGACTTTCCGCTGTTCGAGTGGAACGTCGAGACGCAGCGCTGGGACGCATCGCACCACCTGTTCACGTCGCCCAAGCCGCGCGACTTGCCGCTGCTCGACACCGACCCAGGTCGCGTGCGTGCGGACTGTTATGACCTGGTGTGCAACGGCTACGAACTAGCGAGCGGAAGCATCCGCATCCATCGCCGCGACATCCAAGAAAAGATTCTTTCAATCTTGCAGTACTCGCGCGAGGACGCGTTCGCGCGCTTTGGGCACATGCTCACCGCGTTCGAGTACGGCGCACCGCCGCATGGTGGCATCGCGCCGGGAATCGATCGCTTCGTCGCGCTCTTGTGCGACGAGACGAGCATCCGCGATGTGATCGCGTTTCCCAAGACTGCCGCGGCGACAGACTTGATGACGGACGCGCCGTCGGCAATCGCGCCAGAGCAGTTGAAGGAATTGCATCTAACAATGACAAATGACAAATGAACAAACGACAAATTTGTCATTTCTCATTGTCAATTTGTCATTGCCATTGGATTTGACTTTTCTTTCCACTCGTGCTAGCATCACAGTCGCAACCCTGCGGTGTTTGTGATGCGTCTCTGGCGTTTGAGCCAACACTTGTAATACGGGAGACGGTTTCTGCTGAGAGCGCGTCCACTCCTTCGGGAGATCGGACCACTCGACGAGTAGTTTCCCACCTGCGAAAGCGGGTTCACAACTCTGGTCGCACACGGCACAGCGGGGCTTGCACTTTTTTACTGGAAGTTGGAAATTGGAAATTGGAAGTTAGGGAATAGCGCGCTTGAAATCGCGCTCTAACTTCCAACTTCTAACTTCAAACCTCCAGTTTTTTCTTGGGGGGTCTTGACATCACCCTACCATTGTGCTATTCTCCGCGCCGTGCGTTTGGAAAGCCAAACGCGGGGGATTCGAAATGGAGTTGGTGCAGAATGCGTAAAGAACGCGTCACCGAGAACGTCTACGTGTTCACGAGTGAGGCATACGCGCAGGCAACCGCCGGCGCGATTATCACAAGCGAAGGGACGGTCGTCATTGACACCCTGCCCTTTCCGCGCGAGACGCGCGAGATGCTTGACTTTTTGCGCGCGGAAAGCAAGCGCGGCATTCGCTACGTCATCAACACGCATCACCACGCCGATCACGTCTACGGCAATTTTCTCTTTGAACAAGCGGACATCATTTCGAGTGAGCGCTGCCGCGAAGTGATGCGTAAGTCGGGCGAAAAGAACCTCGCGGAAGCGAAACAGCAAACGCCCGAACTCGCCGAAGTCAAACTGCGTCTGCCCAATCTCACCTTTCCCGAAAAAATGAGTTTTCATCTCGGCGACAAGGTGATGCGCTTGATGCCACTGCCTGGTCACACGCCCGATGGTATCGGCATTTACGTCGAAGGTGACAAAATTCTTTTCGCGGGCGATGCGGTCATGCCGCTGCCGTACATTTTCTGGGGCGACCGTGTGGTGTTGCAAGAAACACTGCGCGCGCTCAAAGAAATGAATCTCGAAAACATCGTCCAGGGTCACGGCGAAGTACTGTTAAAAGGCGAATTGGACGAAACGCTCGACGCGGCGATCGCGTATCTCGACTGCATCTACGAAAAAGTGAAAGCCAAACTCGCGACGCGTACCTCGAAAGAACGGCTGGTCAACGAAATCACGTTGGAATCGTGCGGCTTTTCGCCGATTGCTCTTGATGGCTTGGTGAAACAGTTGCATCGCAGTAACCTTTTGCGAGTCTATCAAACACTCACGGCAAAAACGCGCTAACAAGAGACGGGGAGCACAGGAGAAGGGGAGAGAGGGAGAAAAGAATTCTCCCCTTCTCCCTCTCTCCCTTTTTCCCACTCTGATTTCAGACGGACGATCAAATGAAAAAGCGAATCACCATCCTCGCCACAGGCGGCACGATTGCGATGACGCATACGGACGCGGCGGGCGGCGCGGTGCCTATTCTCAGCGGCGCGGATTTTCTCGCGGGTCTTCCGCATGATCTTGCCGAAATTCGCGTCGAAGAATTCTCGAACTTGCCGAGCGCGCATTTCACAATTGACCACATTTGGAATTTGTCGCGCCGCGTTGCCGCGCTCGTCGCGCGCGCTGAGGTGGACGGCGTGGTCGTCACGCATGGCACGGACGTGCTGGAAGAATCGGCGTACCTGTGCGACATCACGATTGAGACGCGCAAGCCCATCGTCTTCACGGGTGCGATGCGCGCCGCTTCCGATCCAGGTTACGAAGGAGTCGCAAATCTCATCGCCGCGATTCAAACTGCCGCGAGTGATGATGCGCGCGATTGCGGCACCCTCGTCGTCTTCAACGACGAAATCCACACCGCGCGCGACGTGACTAAAACGCACACGACCGCGCTCGAAACATTCTTGTCGCCTGGATTTGGGCCGATTGGGCGCGTGTATTCAGACTGCGCCGTCATCGCGCGCAAACCGATGTACCGCAAGTTCATTCCCGCAACGCGCCTTGAATCGAATGTGCATCTACTCAAACTTGCAGTCGGAATGAGCGATGGCTTGCTGGAATATCTCGTGGATGTGGTGGGCGCACGCGGAATCGTGATTGAAGGACTGGGTGGCGGACGCGTGCCGCCATGGTGGTTGCCGACTATCGAACGCGCGGTCAAACACGGCGTGGCAATCGTCATCGCCTCGCGCACGGGAACTGGCAGAACGATTGATCGCTACGGCTACGCGGGCGCGCATCGCGAGCTCGTTCAAATCGGTTGTTGGTTTACAGACGGATTGAATGGGCAAAAGGCGAGAATGAAATTGATGGCGGCGCTGGGAACGGAAAACGCGCGCGCGTATTTTGTTTGACAACTCTGCCTAATTGCGCTATACTTGCACCATTAAACGCGATGATGGAAACGAGTACGCGAGTCGCAAAGCGTCACGGGTGTCTTCGGACTTGATGCGCATAAAAGTACGCGACGTGACGATTTGCGAAAGAATCGCTCTAGCGAGTTCGGAATGGTGCAAGCCGAGCGCGTGAACCTCGCGGAAAATCCTTCCGTAGCGGCGCGTTGAAAGCGGCGACAAATTAGCCAAACAAGCCAAAACTGCCAAACGTGCCAAAGAATTCTCTGGCATATTTGGCTGATTGGGCTCATTTGGCAGATTTGACGCTTGCGAGTAGATTGCGACGGAGTCGGTCTTCGTTATCAAAACCCGGGGATGATTGTCCTCGGAAAAGTGAGTTGGTTAGTCTCATAGTCAGTTAGTCAAATAGTCGAACTGCACGACTAGTTGACTAATTGACCAAGCGACTAGTTGACTAAGAAGGGTGGTACCGCGAGAAACTCTCGTCCCTTTGGGATGAGAGTTTTTGTTTAGACAAACAGAATGACTGTAACGATTCGGCGCGCGCAACAATCCGATCTCGATCAACTGCTGGCGTTGTGGCAAGAACTGGCGGAACTGCACGCCGACCTGGTGCCAGAATTCGCGCTCGTGCCAGGTGGCGCACAGAGCGTGCGCGCGCATCTCGCCGAATTGCTGAGAGACGAAAACGAGCGCATGTTCGTCGCCGAAGAAAGCGGCGCGCTCATCGGCTTTATCAACGGCGCAGTGCGCGAGAATCCACCTGTTTTCGCGGAACGATACATCGGCTACATTGCGGATGCGATTGTGACCGCGCGCTCGCGTCAGCGCGGCGTTGGCGAGCAATTGGTGAATGCGATCAACGCGTGGTTTCGCGAGCGCGGTGTCCGCATCATCCATCTGACTGCCGCGACAGGCAATCCAATCTCACAAGCATTTTGGCGCAAGATGGGATTTGTGGAATATATGACGCGCATGCGAAGCGAACTTGAGTAATTTTTGATTTGCGATTTTCGATTGAACGAATAGTAAATCGAAAATCGGCAATCAAGAATCGAAAATGGAGGCAACGATGACCGAGCTACTTTGTCAATCCGATGCGCATTTGAAAGAATTCGACGCGACTGTCACTGTTGTCAACAACGATCAGGTCGTGCTGGATCGCACCGCGTTCTATCCGCGCGGCGGCGGACAGCCAAGCGATCACGGTACGCTGGGGGTGGACGGCACCGCATACCGCGTGCTCGAAGTGAAGAAACAGGGCGGCGAGGTGTGGCACAAACTCGACCGCGCGGCGGCTTTTGCTGTTGGCGCGCACGTGCGCGGACTGATTGACTGGGAACGCCGCTACAAGTTGATGCGAACGCACACCGCGCTGCACATTCTTTGCGGCACGATTTTCCGCGATTATGGCGTCAGCGTTACAGGCGGTGATATGGAACCACTCTCCGCGCGCATGGATTTTGAGTTGGAGCGGATGAGCACGGATTTCGCGCAGAAGGTAGAAGAAAAAGTGAACGCCGAAATTGCGGCGGCGCGAGAGATTCGCGTCAAGGTCTTGCCGCGCGAGGAAGCGTTCCAGATTCCTGATTTGATTCGCACGAAGATCAACTTACTCCCGCCCGACATTCTGCAAGTTCGCACCGTCGAAATCGTCGGTTTGGATTTGCAGGCGGACGGCGGCACACACGTCGCGAACACGCGCGAGGTGGGACGCATCAAGATCGTCGGACACGAGAGCAAGGGGAAGATTAACAAGCGGCTGAGGATCGCGGTGGAATAATTTCAGATTGCGGATTCGGGCGCGAGAGATTGTCATTGCGAGAAGCAGTTTGTGCGACGAAGCAATCCCCAAGCCGCGAAAATGGAGATTGCTTCGCAGAGAACGCTCGTAAGGACAAACAGTGGAGCGCTAGGCGGTGACCGTTTCAAACGCGACCTGGAGATGTGCTGGCTTGGGAACAGAATAGTTCAGTTTCTCAAACCCAATGACTTGGCCGCCTGTTTCTTCGCAAACATATTCATCTTGTAGGCTGCCGAACCAAACCGTGCGCGTGTTGCCTACTTGGTCGTAATAGACTTTTATCTGCGCTGTGTTTGTAGACATATTTTCAACCGACGCGGATTATAGCAGTCTGCTGTGATGCGTAAAACATGAAACGTAATGTAGCGTGATTGATTGCATTGCCCGAACGCAAAACCTGTAACAAATGTGATATGCGCGCATTTTGCAGAGCGGAAGGAATGTTTCGATGAGTGAACCACAATACCTCTCGCGCGACATTGACTATCTCGGCGATATTGGCGCAAAACTCCGCGACTTGCGCGGATACGCTACGCTGGCGCATGAGTTGATCCAGAACGCAGACGACGCACCAGAAGCCACGACGATTTCTTTCGACGTTCGCTACGATGCTCTGATCGTAGACAACGATGGTTTTTTCTCTGACTGTGGCAATGTTAGAAATGCAGATTGTCGTTGGAAAGATGAGAGGAAACATCTGTGCGATTTTCATCGCTTCCGTCGAGTAGCAAGCGGCGACAAACGCGAGGAAACTGACGCGACCGGTGCATTTGGAACTGGTTTTATCTCGGTCTATCAAATCACCGACCAACCCGAATTGATTTCATCGGGGCAACATTGGATTATCAGAGAAGATCAAGAATCAAGCAAACGCATCCAGGTATGCCCGGGTTGCGACCATTGCCGCGCACCGAATCTTCCACGCACGCGTTTTATTTTGCCTTGGGCGTGTAATCCGGACAGCGTCCTCCGCCTAGCGTTTCGCATCGAAGCCATTTCGGATCAAGACGCAAATACATTCCTGGGCGAACTCACTCAATCTGTTCCGACCGCAATCTTGTTCCTGAAAAAGATTCGGCAGATTAACATACTACGTGATGGGCAGCTCGTCCAACGTGTTGAACGTCATTCTGAGAAAGACAATTTGATTATCCAAGTGTCCGGGCGTGAACCTGAACGGTGGCGGCTCTTACACGGCGAGTTCGATGATGTGGCATTCGATCTGCGGGCACAGCACGGACGCCGTATTGAGGAAAAGCGAGGTTCTGCTGTTACGATAGCCATTCCTGACACACCTTTGGACAGGGGATTATTGTGCGCTTCTTTGCCAACCCAGTACGACACGGGGCTACCCTTTCATGTCAACGCGGACTTTTTCCCGTCGAGCGACCGCAAGCGGATTGTATTTGAATCCGAATTCCAATCACAATGGAATCGAGCGGCAATCTACGCGGCGGCGAAAACTCTGCGAGATAACCTTGATGGATTGCGAACATTGGTGGGACACAAACGACTGTGGGAACTAATCGAAGCGACCAACCATGTAGCGAGTGAATCAAGCCGGGGACAGTGCGATAATTCGCTCGGTGAGTTTTGGCGTTTGCTTGCGTCGCGCTTGTCGCAGTTGCCTATCGTCTTGACAACAAAACAAACGTGGAACAAGCCTTCCGAAACATTGCTACTCGAAAACCCAGACGAAGAGGCGGCAATTCCACTTCTTGAGTCGTTAGCCATTCCTATCGTACATAGCGACCTGCGTCCTTACCATAACTTGTTACGCAATTCCCAGGTCGGCGTGCAGTTGCTGGATGTGTCACACATTACTGCGCGTTTGCAGGAACGTGGCTTGAACAAACGAGTCCCACTATCTGCCGTGCCATCATTCTTGCGCGAGCGAATACAACGCGAAATGCTTTGGCACGAATTCGAAATTCTTCTCAAGCGTCAACGCAAACCAGACGCCCAAAGAGACGTGGAGCAGAAAATCGCCGCGTGTGCTTTGGTGCTGGGGCGTGATAACGCGCTGTGGCAATGCAAGGAAGTCTATCACGCAGACGAGGAAACGCGAACGCTCTTTGCTTCCATCGCGCCCAGTTTTCCTTTTGTCGCCGGTGAGGAAGAGGGGAATAATCTGCTCAAATTGCTCTGTCCTGTGTTCACCGCGGCAACTGGAGCAAGCGTATTGAGTCGTCTGGGTGAATTGGCTCTCGCTCAGGCGTTAGCGGAACACCGACTCGATCCTTTCCAATTGATCGGCTGGTTTGAGTCTCGCCGCAATGACGTGCTTAAATCGTCCCAACTCAGAAGCCAAATTGCACAGTTACCGATTTTTCCGTCCGCAAATGACTTGCACGACTTGAACGCACTCGCGTTGCCGGGGGATTTTGAAGACCCGCTTGGCCTAGCGAACCTTGTTGACCTCAAGCGGTTGCAAGGACGGCGCGATTTCCTGCGCGAACTCGGCGCGCGCGAGTTGAATTTTCAACGCTATGCAGTTGAGTACATTCCGCGCGCGATCACCGATTCCAATGTGCCAAAAGAAAAGAAACAAAAGGCAATTCGCCTGCTCGCCGAACGACTCAGCGAAATCAAGGGCGATCCCACCACGCAGAATACCCTCTCAGAGATTCCGCTTGTCGAGTGCGAGGATGGCGTCTTTCGCAAACCGTCCCAAGTTTACTTGCCCAGCAAGAACGCGGCGGATATTCTTGGCGCAGTAAGCGTTGCCGCGCTCCCGCGCGAGTCTCCAGATGCCGTGCGCGATTTGTATGTTTGGCTTGGCGTTGCGGACAAACCGCGTTTGCAAGACATTGTGGCGCGCATTCAGCAATTGAGCGACCGCCCCCCGACGCCACAATCGGTGCAAGCGATCCGAAACATCTTTGAACACTTGGGGGAGTGTCTGAAAAAAGATGGTGAGAACTCGTCTTTGTTGACTCCACTGCGTGCAAGGGCTTGGTTGCTAGCGCGCGGCGACACAAAGCAATGGCACAAGCCCCAAGACCTGCACGCAGTATTTAATGATTACCTGTTCGCAACCCAAGCGCGGTTCCTCGATGTTCCATACGAAATACAGAGAGCCAGCAGTGAATTGCTTGATGTACTCGCGATCAGAAAAGCACCACAACCCGATCAAGTTGTTGCACATTTACTGGAATGTGCCAGAAAGGGTATTGCTGTCAACCGTGATGTGTATCGTTTTCTGAATGACAATGCCCAAGACTTGAGCATTGACCAATTAAAAGACCAAGCGTGTATCTTGCTGTCCAACGACACCTACGTCAAACCGAACCAAGTGTTTTGGGGTCAGCATACCTTTGGGAGATTTCGTTATCAACTTGGGAACGACTTGCGCCAATATATCAAGTTATTCGAGCGATTGGGTGTACGCCAAGTACCGAACACGACCGATGCAATGGCGGTCCTGACCGAAATCGCTCAAGAATACGGCGAGTCAAACCGAAACTTGGACGACGATGCTCACGCCGTACTGTACGAATGTTGGAAAATGCTAGAGCGCACGCTCGATTTAGGGGAGATTAGCGAATCGGAATTTGCATCATTACGCCAACTCAAAATTATACCTGACAAGCGGCGGATAATGAACAAGCCCGAGGATGTCTTTTTCGAAGATCGCGCGGGGTTGGCGCTCAAGTTTGATAACTTTCTGGAACACAATGTAATTACTCGCCCCCTTGGCGCGTGGCACGCGATGAAAATTGCTGGCGTTTGCTCACTCGCCCGAGCTGTTCAATCTGATCTGGTCGAATGTACAGAAATTCAAGGTGGAAGTCTGGTTCAACATCGGTTGCAGGAACGTCGTGAGCAACTGGCGCGCGTTTTGGAGTCGAAAGAACTTGTGCAGCTAGACAAGATAGATTTTCAAGCCGCCAGCGAACTCATGGTTCAATACCGGATTAGAGCCTTCAATCAGGAGCGCACAAGCAACCCTGAAGGCAAGTCCGCCCATTTCCGGCGAGACAATAAAACTCTCTATTACGTGACCAGCAATGGGACGATTCCGTGGGCGTACATCGCGCGCGAACTCGCGTCTGAGATTTGCACGGATGACGAGCCAGGACACTTGGCATTGGGTATCAAAGAGGTACTTGCGAACGAAACCGAACAAGATGCTCGCACGACGCTTGACGCGTTGGGATTTCCGCCATTTGAGATTGTGGACACGACACCCGTAGGTGCGGGCAACATCATCGAACAACTGGGCGGGCAAGGCGCTCCACCAGAAATAGTTGGCTCCAGCGGCCAGCCAACAACACCCGAATCGCCACTCACACCCGAAGAACCGTTGCGGCCGATTCTCGGCGGCGTACAGCCACCACCCCCTGGTTTTGTGCCGCCCCAAGGACCGGGAGACGCACCGTTCACCGGCAAGAAACAACACACGGTTGGCAAACAGCACGGCAGATTCCGCACCTATGTTTTTGAAGATGAGCATCAAGGCGAACAAGACCCTGATCTTGCCGAGCGTCATTCTAAACTGGGACGAATAGGTGAGGAGCGTGTCATCGAATTTGAACATCAACACGGACGCTTGGCGGGAAAAATGCCAATCAATCACAAGGGCTATGACATTGAGTCCAAGGATGCCAAGGGAAACATCGTGCGCTACATCGAAGTCAAAGCGATTGGCACGGGCTGGGGCAGTTCTGGAGTTGGATTGTCCGACGCGCAATTCCACAAGGCATTGGAACTGGGTGACAAGTTTTGGCTGTACGTTGTTGAGCACGCTGAGCGAGATGATTGCAGGATCTATCCAATTCAAAATCCGGCGCGCAAAGCAAATCAGTTCTTCTACGACGATGGTTGGAAACAAGCAAGCGAAGAATAATCGCAAATCCTAAATCTGCAATCCGAAATCCTAAATCATAAATGGAGTCACTATGCCATTCAAACCTGTTCCCGCTAAAGTAGATTTTGTCGCGCAAGAGCGCGAGATCTTGAATTGGTGGAAAGAGACGCGCGCGTTTCAAAAGATGCGCGAACTGCACAAAGGACAACCCACGTGGTCGTTCATTGACGGACCGATCACCGCGAACAATCCGATGGGCGTGCACCACGCATGGGGTCGCACGTACAAAGACCTGTTCGGTCGCTATGGCACGATGCGCGGTCACGAACTGCGTTATCAAAACGGCTTCGACTGCCAAGGTCTGTGGGTCGAAGTCAACGTCGAAAAAGACCTGGGTTTTCAAACGAAAAAGGACATCGAAAACTACGGACTCGCGCCGTTCGTGATTTTGTGCAAGCAGCGCGTCTTGAATTACGCCGCCGTCCAAACCGAACAATCGGTGCGTCTCGGAATGTGGATGGACTGGGACGATCCCGAAACACTGCGCTTGCTGCGTGATAAACTCGCCGAGAATCCGAATGCGACGATCACAATCACCGCGCCAACTGGCGCGCAAATAACAGGCACTGTCGAGCAAGTCATCAGCCAACTTGGCTTGCCGCAAAACGGTGGATCGTATTTCACGTTCAGCGACAAGAATAATTACGACATCTGGAGTTTTCTCCGCAAGTGTCACGACAACGGCTGGCTCTACAAAGGCACCGACGTGATGCCGTGGTGTTGGCGTTGCGGCACAGGCATCAGCCAGCACGAAATCGTCACCGAAGGGTACATCGAAAAAGTGGATCCGAGTGTGACGCTGCGCTTTCCGCTCGTTGATCGCGCTGGTGAATCGCTGCTCGTTTGGACGACGACACCCTGGACACTCACGTCGAACGTCGCGGCGGCAGTCGGTCCCGATCTGATGTACGTCAAAGTGAAACAAGGGAACGACGTTTTGTATTTGTCGAAAGGGACGACCAAGGTGCTCAAGGGTTCGTTCGAAGTTTTGGGCGAACTCAAAGGCGCGGAGATGCAAGGTTGGAAGTACGCGGGACCGTTCGACGATTTGCCCGCCGCACATCAACCTGGCGGTTGGGCTGAGCCGACGATGCGGCGATTGTTCGCGCATATCAACGAGACCGCGATTGACTCGCATCGCGTTGTGTTGTGGAACGAAGTCGGCGAAGCGGAAGGGACGGGCATCGTTCACATCGCGCCGGGATGCGGTGAAGAAGACTTTGCTCTGGGTAAGGAATACAACTTGCCCGTCGTCGCGCCGCTCGACGAAAATGGTTTCTACGGCGATGGATTCGGTTGGCTTTCGGGCAAACCCGTTTCACAAGTGACTGAACCGATTCTCGACGATTTGAAAAAGAAAGGCGTGCTGTACAAATCCGAAACGTACACGCATCGCTATCCCGAATGTTGGCGCTGTCACACGCCGCTCGTCTTTCGTCTCGTGGATGAATGGTTCATCTCGATGAACGGCATCCGCCAACCGATGATGGACATTGCGAATCAAATCAAATGGATTCCCGATTTTGGCAAGGAGCGCGAACTTGATTGGCTGCGGAATATGCACGATTGGATGATTTCCAAGAAACGCTACTGGGGGCTCGCGCTGCCGATTTGGGAATGTGAACACTGCGGGCACTTTCACGTGATCGGGAGTCAAAAGGAATTGGAAGAGCGCGCGGTCGAGGGCTGGGACAAGTTCAAAGGACACACGCCGCATCGTCCGTACATTGACGAAGTGAAAATCAAATGCGACAAGTGCGGCGAGAAAACGTCGCGCATCAAAGACGTGGGCAATCCCTGGCTCGACGCGGGTATCGTTTCGTTCTCGACGATGGGTTATCGCACTCAGCACGACTATTGGCAAAAATGGTTCCCTGGCGATCTCATCTCCGAATCATTCCCAGGTCAGTTTCGCAACTGGTTCTACGCGCTCTTGACGATGGCGGCAGTGCTGGAGAACAAGCCCGCGACGAGAACGGTGCACGGCTACGAAACACTGCTTGCCGAAGATGGGTCCGATATGCACAAATCGCGCGGCAATATGATCGAATTCAACGAAGCCGCCAACATCATCGGCGCGGACGTGATGCGCTGGATGTACTGCTGTCAGCGCTACGAAACCGATATGTTGTTCGGCTATCACGTCGCGGATGAAACGCGCCGCCGATTCTTCTTGCCGCTTTGGAATGTCTATAACTTCTTTGTGACGTACGCGAATCTCGACAAATGGTCGCCAGTCAACAGTCAACAGTCAACAGTCAACAGTGATCTTGACCGATGGATTTTGGCACGATTGCAGCAAGTCATCGAAGAAGTGACGACGCAGATAGACGAGTATATGGCGTACAAGGCAACCAAGGCCATCGAGGAATTCATTGACGACTTATCGAACTGGTATATCCGCCGCTCCCGTCGCCGCTTTTGGAAATCGGAAGCGGACGCGGACAAGAACGCGGCGTACGCGACGCTGTATGAAGTACTCGTCACGCTGACGAAGCTGCTTGCGCCGTTCGTGCCGTTCGTGACCGAAGTGATGTACCAAAATCTCGTGCGCTCGGTTGATGTAAACGCGCGCGAAAGCGTGCATCATTGCGATTTCCCCCGCGCCAACGCGTCGAAACTGGATACCGCGCTGCTCGCGGAAATGGACGCGGCGCGCAAAGTCGTGAACCTGGGGCACTGTGTCCGCGCCCAAAACAACTTGAAAGTGCGCCAACCACTCGGTCGCGTCGTCGTCGTCGCGCCGCAGGAACAACGCGCGCGCCTCGCGCACATGTCCGTGCTCATCACCGACGAGTTGAACGTCAAGACGATGCAACTGATCGAGAAGGAAGCAGAACTCGTCACGTACAAACTCCTGCCCGATAACCGTCTGCTCGGTCCCAAGTTCGGCAAAGCGTTCCCGCAGTTGCGCGCCGCGCTCAACGCGGCTGATCCGTACACGGCAGTCGCAACACTGCGCGCGGGAAAAAATCTCGCGCTCGATGTGGACGGTCAGTGCGTCGAACTTGCGCCGAACGAAGTGCTGATCACGCCGCAACCGAAACCTGGCTTCGCGGTAAAAGCAGACGGCGATTACGTCGTCGCGCTCGACACGAACGTGACCGCCGAACTGAAAGCCGAAGGTCTCGCGCGCGAGTTTGTGCGCCGCGTGCAAGACCTCCGCAAGAGCGCGGATTTCGACATCGCCGATCACATCCGCGTCTACTATTCCGCGACACCAACACTCGTGAACTCAATCGAAGTGCACCGCGCGTACATCATGGGCGAGACGCTCGCGGAAGAAATGAGTGCAGGCGCGGCACCCGCAGGTGCGGCACTCGTGGAAGACGCGTTTGACGGGGAGAAGGTATCAGTCGGAATCGTGAAACGTGATGCGTGATGCGTGAGCATGTCATTGCGAGGAGCGGTTTCTGCGACGAAGCAATCCCCGATTCGCGACATGGAGATTGCTTCGCTAAGAACGCATGCAATGAGACTACGAGATATGTCATTCAACTTCTGCCCAAACTGCGGAACCAAGTATCAATCGCACGCCAAACCGTTCGCGTCCCAGAAATGCGCGCAGTGCGGACGCACATCGTATCACAATTCCAAGCCGTGCGCGGGTGCGCTGATCGTCAAAGACAAACGCGTGTTGCTCGTCTTGCGCGCGGTTAAGCCGTTCAAAGGTCGTTGGGATATTCCCGGCGGCTTTCTCGAAGCGGGCGAACATCCGCTCACTGGAATGTTGCGCGAGATGAACGAAGAGACGGGACTCGACGTGCGCGTAATCGAATTGCTCGGCGTGTACATGGACCATTACGATCTCGACGGTGACGAAATCTTCACGCTGAACCATTACTTTGTGGTCGAGCCAATCGGCGGCGCTTTACGCGCGGCGGATGATGTGAACGCGTATCAGTGGTTTCCGCTCGACGCGTTGCCTGACGACAACACCATCGCGTTTGAACACGCCAAAGTTGTGTTGCGCGATTTGCGCGGTTGGCGTCGGATTGAATCCGACGCCTAATCTGCCGCAAACCCGCTTTGCAGGTTTCCAGAAATGACAGTCGTCGGCTTTCAACCGATGGCGATAATTTGCATTAGAATCGAAAACCGTTTAGAATTATAGGTGAGCGGTGAGCCAAAGATGTCTCAGCGCTTGGAGGCAAACGATGCCTAAGAATGGTGATTCCCCAAAGAAATCGGTACCCAAAGCGATTGCGCGCGGTGTGGCATCTGCTGCCAAGACCGCGAAAAAATCAGCCCGAGCAGTCTTGGTGACCGGACGGACGCTGCCGCTGCCCGTCGAAATTGAGCCGCGTCTGCTTGATTCGCATGTCCTGCGCGCGCTCCGTCGAGAACGCCGCCGCTTGATCGAAGAATTGAAACACCAGGAAATGCTTGCGCAGGATCATCCGACGACGGGCAATCACATGGCGGACGACGCGAGCGAAGTCGAAGCGCAAGCCAAGTCGCTCGCGCTGCGCCGACATCTGGAAGGAATGATCAAGGAAATTGATCGAGCGATGGTGCACGCCGAAAAAGGAATGTACGGCACCTGCGAACGATGCCATCACCCAATTTCGGAAGAACGGTTGAAAGTAATGCCGTCGGCAATTTTGTGTATCGAATGCGCCAAACTCCAAGTCCGTCCGACGAAGGCAGCCGTAGTAGCATGAAGTTACGCGATCTCGTTTTGTTGGTGATCGCCTTGATCGTGTTGATCGCGGATCAAGCGAGCAAAGCGTGGGCAATCGAAAATATTCCGCTCAACACGACGTACGATATTCTTCCTCCGCTCCGAGATTTCTTCGTCCTCACTCACATCACCAATTCGGGCGCGGCGTTTGGACTCTTCCCGCAACTGAGTCTCGTGTTCACGTTCATCGCGCTCATCGTGTCGGTCGTGATCGTCGCGTACTATCGCTCGATCCCTGCGGGACAATGGATCGTGCGCGTGTCGCTCGGAATGCAACTCGGCGGCGCGATTGGCAACTTGATTGATCGTTTGCGTTTCGGCTCCGTGACCGATTTGCTGTACGTACGACCGTTTCCCGTATTCAACATCGCGGACGCGTCGATCGTCACGGGTGTTGGCTTGCTGATGTTTCATCTGTGGCGCACGTCGCCCAAGGCCGAAGCCCAACCCGCGCCGATTGCATCGAATCCGACTGATTCCTCTGACGAGATCAAATCAGCGGGCAATGAATAGCCCCAGCCGCGCGCTGGGGTTTTGTTTTATCAGACTGACGACCGAAGACGGGTGACGGAGGAATTTTTCCCGTCCTCCGTCAGGTGCTTGGGATGGAAACAACCACTCTCACCGTAACCGAATCAGGCGCGCGGCTCGACCGCTACATCAGTGATCATCTTCCCGATCTTTCTCGCGCGGCAGTCCAACGCTTGATTGGCGACGCGCAAATTCGCGTTGACGGCATCGCGCGCAAAGCGAGCCACCACGTGCAAATCGGCGAGATGATTACTGTGCGCGTGCCACCGCCCGAGCCAGCCACTCCACGCGCGGAGAACATTGCACTCGACGTACTCTACGAAGACGACGATTTGCTCGTCATCAACAAGCCCGCAGGCATGGTCGTGCATCCCGCGGCGGGGCACCGTGAAGGCACGCTCGTCAACGCGATCCTTGCGCATTCTCCGCATCTCAACATTGGTGGCGTGGAACGTCCAGGCATCGTTCATCGTCTCGATAGTGAAACGAGCGGCATCATAGTCGTCGCAAAAAACGACTCGGCGATGCGCGATTTGCAGGCGCAATTCAAATCGCGCCGCGTGAAAAAAACATATCTCGCGCTCGTCGAAGGAACGGTCAAGCCGCCGCGCGGCAAAATTGATGCGCCGATTGGTCGCGATCCAAAGCATCGGCAAAAGATGGCGGTGATAACGAGAGGCAAGAGGCGCGACGCGGTGACGGTGTATCACACGCTTGCCGTTTTGGGCAGTGCGCGACCACATCCTTCGACTCCGCTGCGCTCCGCTCAGGATGCTGGATGCTACACGCTCCTCGAAGTCGAGCCGCAGACGGGACGCACGCATCAGATTCGCGTGCATCTCGCGTTTCTGGGTTTCCCAGTTGTCGCGGATACAATTTACGGCAAAAAGAAAAACGCGCTGGGCTTGACGCGGCAGTTCTTGCACGCGTGGAAAATCGCGTTCACACTGCCGCGCGACGGGCGCGAAGTGAGTTTTGTCGCGCCGCTGGCGGAGGAGTTGTGGGAGGTGCTTGGCAAGCTGGGATTCGCGGTATCGGATTTGTGATTTTTGTGGTATGATTGCCCGTAGTGGAATAGCAGACCGCTGGAGAGCAAAACTATGCCAAGCATCTTCCCAAGTCACACAAGCATTGACAAGCCGTTTGTCGAAAAACTAGCGAACGGTTTGAAAAGTGTTGGTGTAAACGTATGGTTTGATAAGTGGGAGATAAAAGTCGGCGAGTCCATCACCTGGAAAATAGAGCATGGAATTCGCGAGAATGAATTTCTTGGAATAGTTCTTTCTCCAGAAGCCCTAAACTCCGAGTGGGTCAAAAGCGAATTGGGGGCAGGCTGGGTAAAACAAATGAGCACAAGAAAGGTAGTGGTTCTTCCGATTTTGTATCGTGATTGTGACATCCCTCTGTTTCTTCGCGACAGAAAATATGCGGACTTTCGCTCGGACTATCAATCTGGGTTTTCTGAACTAGCGGCAGTGCTAGGAATAAAACATACCGAAGCAATCTCCGAAGACAATTGGCGCAAGTTTGTACGGGTAAGGGGCGCTAATTGGCAAAAATTCCGTGAGACGGAATTTGAAAAATTGGTGACTATATTAGTGAATAGAGCCATTGAATACAATTGGTCGACCTGGGTCGCAGGCAAGAAAAAACCCTACTCAATCACTCTCACTGTCTTTGTGGACAAAATTAGGCGTGAGAGTATTACGATCAAACTGATGCCAAAGACCCATGCGTATCTGGCGACCTTAAAAGATGCTATTAATCCGAATGATTTGACGACTTCCGATTTTGTTATCTACGTAGGACTCTACTGAAAAAAGGTCTGTGAACCCATTTCTGACGAAATTTCAAGCTCGATTCTGCCCCTGAAACGACGCTTGGAAGTGTTTTTTCAGAGGAGTCTACGTAGGTAATTCGGTAAACGAGTGTGAAGAATTTGTTTGGAGATGTATGGAAGATTTCAAGGCGAGCTTCGGCACGCCGACCGAAAAAGCACATCAACTGGTAGGCCGTATTTTTGGCCCTGCCAAGACTGATGAGCATATAAGGGATATTATGAAGAAATTCAGTTGGTACAAAGGTGACAAGCCATTGTAGCTTTTCACATTAAGATGTAATAAGTTCCTTGTGAACTGCGTTCTCTAGAATGACGTCTGGCAATTCCTCATTCGCATTTCGCCTTTCGTCACTCACAATCCGCAAAGAAGGTAACGCATGTCCTCAGCCAAACTCGCACGACCACTCATTTTCATCGCGCCGTCCGCCACCGAATAAATTCGGCGGCTACGCAGGTCAAAATGGGCTGAAGCCGATTGCATCGCCAGCCCGATTCATCGGGCTTTTGCCTGATTAGCCGTGTGATTGATCACACGGCGCTGGAGTTACCAATGCAAACTACTCGTCGTCTCGTTGTTCTCGCCTTCGCCGCTCTGCTCTTGCTCTGTATCTGCGCCGTCCTCTTCCAATTCACCGAACTTGACGCGCCTGTGACAAGCGCGCTGCGCGGCTTTACGCCATCCGTCGTCAAGGACGTACTGCGCCCACTGCGCGCGCCCCAAGTCCTCGCGTTCGGTCCCGCGTTCAACACGAAAGATGTCGCGCCAACCGCGCCGATCACGATCACGTTTCTCACGCCGATGACCGCGAACAACGCAGCAATCAAGATTTCGCCGAGCGTGCGCGGCGCGTGGAGTTGGAGCGGCAACGCCGTCACCTTCACACCGAGCGAATCGTTCCCGCTCAGCACGACGGTCAGCGTCACCGTGACGCGCGAGGCGCGCAGTTGGCTCCAGCGCCGCGCGGAAAAAGAGCTCGCGTGGACGTTCACCACGCTCGCGCCGCCGATGATTACTGCGACCGAACCGCGCCAGGGCGCACAGTTCGCGTACCTCAAA
>Ga0315285_10002933_pt1 | contig 17853 bp, 14 predicted proteins | sample YL17G09_36_MG_FD_203698 | JGI IMG/M metagenome (GOLD analysis project Ga0315285, IMG submission 203698) | Sediment microbial communities from Yellowstone Lake, YNP, Wyoming, USA - YL17G09_36 | ecosystem: Environmental > Aquatic > Freshwater > Lake > Sediment | place: USA: Wyoming | collected... | reverse complement strand
CCATCGCCGCCTGCCACATTCCCGCCACTTGTCTCCTGGTGCTCAGCAACGGGAGGCTGGCCGCCATCCCCTGCGCCGCGACCAGCCCGACCATCAGTCCGAGCACGCTGTCCGGCCCCCAGAAGGTGAGCACGATGAGAGGAGAAAGCGCGCCCAGCGCGCCGGGCAGCAGGACGCTGACCAAGCCAGGCCGCACCACGAAGGCGGAGAACACGGCCGGCAGCAGCGCTCCCAGCATCACCCCCACCAGGGTGTAGTGCAGCGACATCTGCACCTCACCCATCGAGGCCCCGGAGCGTTCGAGGAAGAGCTGGAGCAGCAGCAGATTGGCGCCGATCAGCATCGCCTGCACAGGCAGACGCGCCACCATCCCGCCCATCCCCAGCGCGGCCGCCACCAGGCCCCATCCCGCCAGCAGAGCAATCGCCACGCCGAAGCCCCCCAGCACCTTGTAACCCAACACCAGCAGGAAGAGCGCCAGCAGCACCGCCAGGCCTGAGGCCCGCACGGCCAGCGCCCCATCTGCCGCTCGCTCTTGGGCCGCTATCGCAAGCCAGACGATGAGAGCGCCGGTGACCACGCCGCTGGTGAGGAGCAGTACCAGCTTGCCGACCGGGGCCAGCTCCGCGCCGAGCAGCGTGCCCAACCCGACGGTGAGCACCGCCGAGATCGCACCCGAGATCGCCAGCAGGCCGACCGGGTATCTCGCCATCGCCTTCCGCACCGCGGCGTAGTAAGCCACCAGCGCGCCCAGCAGCCAGAACGCCGCCAGCGCGAGCGGGAAGGCCCAGCCGCCCTCGCTCGACCGGCCGAAGTGGTAGACTCCGAGCGTGCACGCCGCCGCCAGGGTGGCGGCCAGCGCGGCCCCGGCTCCCAGTGCGCGGGGCACGTGCCCCGCGCGGGCCGGCGCATAGAGGAGGCGGAAGACCCCCGCCACCACGGTGAAACCCAAGGCGCACCCCAACAACGCGTCTCCGGGGTCCGAGCGGAACGACAGCAGCGTCAGCGCCACCGCGGCCAGCGCCATGGACAGCCCGGAGATAGAGGGGTAAGGCCAGTACTCGCGGTCGGCCTTGGGAATGCGCCAGCAGACGACCGCCACCAGTAGGGCCGCCAGGCCGCCCACCAGATACCCCCAGCCCAGCCGCTGGCCGGGCGAGAAGGGCGGTGTCTTGGGCAGAGTCACCAGGAAGAGCACAACCACCAGCGTCAGCCCCACCACCAGCCCGGGGGCGATGCGCACTCTCTCCTCGGCGCGGCCCGGCGGCGCGGCCAGCGTCGGAACGAGCAGAGAGAGCAGGACCCCGAGCAGCCCGACGCCCAGGGCAATCCCCGATAGGATGATAAGCATGGTCGCCTCCCCGTGGGGCTCGCCCGTAAGGCTGGCCCGTAGGGCCTACGCCCGAGGGGCTACGCCCAAGGGCGTATTACACCATCCCGTGGGGATACCTGCCGGGATCATGTACTTGATGCAGGGTCGGGTGTGGACTATCCGAGGAGAGGATGGGCAAGATGCAGACTAAGCGGTCCTGTGCTATGATAAAGGTATGTGGTGGGTCGACTGGCTCATACAGCCGATATGGGGCAATGTCCTCTGGGCGGTCCTCGTCTTGGGGGCCGGCATCATGGTAGTTTACTTCAAGGGCAAGGGTGCGCCCTGGGTGACTCCGCTAATGTACGGGCTTGGCGCGTCCGCGCTAGTGTTTGCTATGCTGGTCGGCCTGGTCTCCCTTTCCTCGCTCTCCTACTTCTCGCGGAGAGTAAAGCCGCAGGTCACTTCGGACAACGTGGAAACGAAGATCAAGGACTGGCTCTATACATTCGGGGCCAGCATAAACAAGCTCTCGACGTCTGAGGCCCCAGACACGATCTTCGCGATGCGCGCCCGGCCCAAAGGGTCCGGCATCCCTATCACCATCCAGCGGCCGCGGGACATCCCGCATTACGTGGTTATCCAAGCCGCGATAACGCTGGGGCCGGAGGAGAAGACGCTGCGGGCGATGCTCAGTAAGCGACAGATTCAGGAACTGGACTTGGAACTACAGGCGGAGATGGCGCGCGCCAAGATTGGGTATCAACCCCTGAAGCCCTCCGCGTCCCTGTTGGACGGCCTTCTTGTGGAGCGCCGCATCCCTATTACCGACGACCTGACGGAAGATGCTTTCATGCAGCGATTCGAGGAGGTCCAGTACGATATTGCGGTGGCCAACAGCACGATGATACTGGGCCTCCGCAGGAAGGTCCATGAGACGCAGCCCTCTAACTGAGTGGCGAGAGGGTCGCGGTCTGTCCATCGCCGACCTAGCCGACCTCTGCAATGTGACTGAGGCAGAGATTGCCCGCGTGGAGGCAGGCGAAGAGGGGTTGATAGGCGAGGTGCAGCACTGCCTGACAAAGCGCGGCGAGAACGTCAGCGCGATGGCCAGCGCCCGCTCGGAGTTCTTGGCGGCCATTCGCGGCAGGGAACCCGCCGAGGGCGAGACAGCACCTACTGGTTCTTCGCAATGAGCGTGTCACGTAGGGCAGGGGCGTGTCTCATGCCCAGAGGTCGAGCCGAAACCGGCCAGGAGACGCGCTCCTGCCGTAGGAGTTGTCTCCTGCCCTGGCTCACGCGTCGTCGCCGTCCAAGTCATCGGGGGGTGCCTTTGGCCGGAACGCGACGGTGCCATTCCGCATTCCCCGCTCGAGGGTGCCGCCGCGGCAAGCCAACTCGAAGGCTGCCAGAAAGCCAGGGTCATACTCAAGCAGTGCAATCGCGGTGGCCGGCCCTGGCGCGTCGACAAGCGCCTGCAACAGCCGCGCTAGCTCCTTGGGGATGACCGCGCCTGTGAACTGGTGAGACAGCACCGATGCTGCCAGTGTGTAGTCGGCGTCTATCCACTTGAGTGCGCGCTTCAGACGCCAGCGCAAGAGCCAGCCCACGTCTGCCTCTCCCCGCGCCGTAGGATTGAGGAAACGGAAGCTCGGGCGCGCCCCCTTCCTTCCGTTTCGCGAGCTACAGCCCCCCCACTCCCCCTTACCTGTCTCTGCGAAGGCCTGGACAATGCCACGACGGTGAACTCGCGTCACGCATCGGGGAACCACAGGGGTCGGCGACTCAGCTTCGCCGCGAGCCAGTGAATGCCTGTGCCCAGGAGAGCGACGATGCCGCCAACGAAACCGTAGAACCAGGCGGCGACCAAGGCGGCAAGCCAAGACAGGAGCAGCACGAGTATGCCTGCTCCTAGGGCGTGGTCGCAGAACAGGCCTATGGCCTGGCGAACCATCTCGATGAGAGTCATCCAGAAGGCAGCAGAGGGCAGGAACTCGTTCGCAAGTGTCGTGATTGCATACGGTCCAGACCAGAAGTTGAAGACCCCTGCGAGTTCCTCGCTTGTCGGACCTTCAGCCATTTCCCGCAGCGAGGCCCAGAGCAGCGCATTCCGCTTCTCCGCGAGGTCGGCTGCGTGAATGGCCAAGAGAAGATTGGCAACCCAGACCAGCCAATGCCATGAAGAAGCCCACATCGCGGCGGGGGCAGCAAGTATGCCCCAGACAGCAACTGCGCTCAAGCCGAAATTCGCACCTATGTAGAAGACCCCTAGAGGACCGAAACAAAGCGCCAGGACGAACGCCAGCCACGGCTTCTTGTGCCGTCGCGCCTCGCGAAGGAAGAGCTCCCACGCCTCGCGGCTAGGCCCCGGCTCTGTCGTCTCTCTCGCGGTCGCCTCGCCGCCGTCAGACGGCCGCCCCACATCCCCTACGAAATGCAGCCTGCTGCCACAGCCAGGGCAGGCCTCCATACCCTCTTCGCAAGGCCGCCCGCATATCTCACAGTGAACCATCCCCTCGCTCGCTTGTGCGCGCTAGCACATCCAGAGCGCGGTGCGTTCTGCGCTCATTGGCTTCCTGCGTCACTCCTTAGTGGGTAGACCAAGTCTCCTTCCCGCGGTCGTCGAAGACGGTGAGGCTGGCCTTCCCGCTGGGCATGACGACCAAGAACACCCGCGGCTGTTTCGTCTCCCCGCGCAATATCAGTGAGGCAGTCCCGTCCTTCATGACCGACAGGGCAACACGAGGCCGCTTATTCCCATCGGCGAGAGCAAGCATGGGGGTGCCATCAACTCCTAGGGTTAGGGTCGCACGTTGCACTTTCTGCTTGTCCCACAACACGAGCGCAGGAGGCCCGTCGGGGGCAGGAATGCTCCCAAGCACGGCGCGAATCTGGCCCTGCGAATCAACTAGTCGGAACTGCTGCGCAGACATGACCGCTGCCGTCAGGTCATCCGTTCGTGCGCTGGCCCTCTTCCCTGGGGTGCAAAGACTCAGCCAAACGAGTAACACGGCGATTGCGGTCAGCACCGCCTTCGTGTACCTATCTACCATCTCCCTCGCTCCTGTGGCGCGGCCCTTTCTGCGCCGCCCTCTCTCCGGCCCTCTTACCGCAGGCGCTTCCGCCCTCCTGCCTTCTGCCCCTGCGAGAGGAACTCGCCGGAGGCGAGTAAACCTGTCGTCCGGTGAGGCCTGCCGGTGCTGCTCTACCAGCTTGGCCTGAGTCACGTAGGGCATGAGCGTGTCTCATGCCCAGAGGTGGAGCCGCGACCGGGCAGGAGACGCGCTCCTGCCCTACGACCAGAGAGAAGAGACTTCGTTGGCGCCCGGGAGGGTGGCGCCGAAGGGGTATGCCGGAGGTGGGGGTCGAACCCACACGGGCCTCGCGGCGCTGCAAGGTTCTGGGGTTAGCAAGGGCAACAATACACGTGACGCAGCGAGGCATAGCAAGTTCGGCCCAGGGCGTGGAATATAGGCTGTACAAGCTGTTTTCCGGCCAGTTTACACCAACGGCGAGGCGGTGTATACTCCATATGCGCTGCTTCCAGGGCGGCAGCGTCATACGTGACCAGGACTGGCAAGACGCGACTCCGCAGCAACACTCTCCGTTCGCCCATCGGACTACCGAAGCAAGTGAGCAAAGGAGACCGTAGGTGGGGCAGACGACGGAGCGGGTAGTGTATCCGTTCACCTTCGTGTTCACGCAAGAAGACGGCGAGTGGTCAGCCCTCGCGTGTGAGGTTGACGTCGCCTCGTGTGGTAGCAGCCTTGACGAAGCGAGGAAAGGCCTAGAGGAGGCCATCGAACTCTATCTTGGTTACATGATTGGGCATGGCCTGAGTTCGGAGATAGAGCGTCCCGTACCCCGTGATGACCTCGTTGAGCTCTGGCAGGGCAACCCGACGATAGAGCGCCACGCCTTGATCGTTGACATCATCACATACCCCGTAGTGCAACTTTCCGCGATGGAGTTTGTTCGGTCCGCGCTAACGCCCGCAGACTGTCGCCCTGCACTCGTGTGATCGCAGGTGGCGCAGCTGCCCCCTCGGTCATCCCAGGAGATCGAGAAGCTGCTGTCTTCGCGTGGCTTCCGCCTTGATCGAGTCGGCGGAGAAGGCCACGCCCTCTGGGTTCATCCGCAGCGCGGGAAGCCTGTGCCAGTCCCGCGTAACAGGTCGGCTGGCACGATTCCGCGTGGCACGGTGAAGGCCATTCTGAGGCAGGCCGGCATTAGCCGCGACAATGCACTCGAATTCTGGGGGATCAACTAACCTGCCGCGCGGAACGAGGGTGTTTCATCCGTCGGCCAGCGTGTCTCTTCTGTTTCTCCGCCTCGGCCTTGGGCACGGCGAGGAGGTGCTTCCTGAGGGACTGGAAGCGAGTGAAGCCCCCTGGCCCGCGCGCTTGTTCGGCAGGATAGAGCTGCAAGGTCACAGGTCTTCGCGCCTGCGCACGCGTGGGGCCAGTCCTACGCCATACGACCATGCCACTATGCCGTTATAATGCCATTATGACGGTACTTTCAGGGGTCCTGGCGCGATGGTAGCCGCCTACCAGCCCACCAGCCCAGACCCTGAGCGCGTAGGCGCTGCCTGTAGCCCTAGGAGAGAGGCGCGGAAGGGCTGAGGTGCGAGGTGGGGTGTTCCCCCGTTTACCCTGGCGGTGGTGGCCGCCTGTCGGGTGAAGCCCCTGTCCCTCGCCGGCCGGCCCCCGGTCCTGCCGTACCCCCAGTTTGTTCTCGACTTGACACGGCGCAAGACCCCCTCTGTCTTGTCTCTCGCACGGCCCTGCCATAGAGGCGTTTGGTTACTAGGTAGACAAGGCTTCGTTCTTGGTTGACACGGCACGGCCGCAGGTGTATCGTCACATCACAGGCCGAGCAGTCCCGCGCGCTCAAGGCGATTTCGGTCCGCCGAAGGACTTCGCGCAGGGGCGAAAGGGCAGGCAGACCCCTTGCGTGTGCCGGAGGTGGGGGTCGAACCCACACGGGCCTCGCGGCCCGCGGGATTTTAAGTCCCGTGCGTCTGCCAGTTCCGCCACTCCGGCGGGAAGGGCGAGGACAGCTTAGCAGATTGCACCAGGCCCGAAAAGGCCCTGGCCCGGTCGCACCCTCAGAGCCTCTAACAGGACTGCTTCACCGCAGAGACGCTGAGGACGCGGAGAACAGGAGACTGTGGTTAGAAGGTCTCTCCGTGCTTCTGGCTCCGCGTGCTCTGCGCCTCTGCGGTTGATCTTGATAGAGATTCTTAGGTTCGACTCTGGAGCACCAGCAAGAACACGAGGGCGACCACGAGGTAGGTCGCGACCCCGCAGACGAGGGTCGCCCAGAGGGGCAGGCGCCCCGCCAGCAGGTAGACCACTCCCAGGTAGACGACCCAGGGGATCGCGCTCCACATCGCCGCGCGCACCGCGGTGCGCAGAGGACCCACGCCATGCTCTCTCCCCACCCACCACCAGGTGTAGAGCGAAACCGCCGGCACGGACACCAAGAGACCGGTTAGCAGGTATTGCCCCCGCCGCGCAATGGTCAGCAGAACCGCGATCACCACTGCGCCAAGAGCCGATTTCACCACAATGTCCATGGCCTTTACCAGTTCGCCGAGGGCCTTGTCGTTCTTTTACGCTTTGCGTCTGGCCGCGATGTCGCCGTTCCGTGACGCGGCGCTCTTCGCCACGATCTGCGCCAGCCCGCAGTGGGTGTGAGCGGCCTTTCCACCTCCGGCCTCGTGGTCCTCCGGTCTCAGAAACAGTTCCCGGCCTGTGCGAAGTTGCCGCGGAAAAATCTTCGCGCGGGCAGGTTTGACCGGGTGGTAGGTGGGGAAGAAATGAACGTCTGGTTCAACCCAGACAGGGCCCTCGCGCTAAATCCCCCTCTGACGCGCGGGGGCCCACCCTTTTTTTGGCACTCAGTTTCACCTGGCGGATCGGGCTGAGACTCGCAGAGACCGGGCTGGAGAGCCGCCTGGGCCTGCTGTAGGGCTTCCCTTGATTTGACAACGGCCCGCGCACATACTACCATCCGGGCGTCCGAGCACCGGCGACCAGACCGCGCGGCCCGGTCGCGGGCCAACAGCAACCTGCGTGAGGATCGGCAGATGGCGCTCGTCCGCTTCGGCGTCTCCATCCCGCAGTCGCTCGCGGCGGCCTTCGACCGGCGCCTCCGCGCCAAAGGGTACCGCAGTCGGTCCGAGGCGATCCGGGACATCATCCGGGACTACCTGGTGGCGGGGGAGTGGGAGGGGTACTCCGGTGAGGTGGTGGGCACGATCACGGTGGTCTACGGCCACACCACCCGCGAGCTGACCCAGGTCCTGACCGAGCTACAGCACCGCCACCATGCGGAGATCGTCTGCTCGACCCACGTCCACCTCGATGAGCACAACTGCCTCGAAGTGATCGTAGTGAAGGGTCCGGCCCGCCAGGTGCAGGCGATCGCGGACCGGCTCATCAGCACCCGCGGCGTCAAGCACGGCAAGCTGGTCTCGACCACTACCGGCCGCGCCCTGGCCTGATCGCCCGCGCCAGCGGCGTCTACCGCGAGTACAGCCCGACCAGCTCGGCCCGGGCCAGCACATGCCCCTTCATCGCCCGCTCCAGCTCCGCCTGCTGCGCGCCCGCTCTCAGGGTGACGGGCGCGTTGAGCGCATAGAGCCGGAAGCGATAGTGATGCACTGCCCCCGGCGGCGGCGCGGGACCGCGGTAGCCGATGCTGCCGAAGCTGTTGCGCCCTTGCTTCGCGCCCCCGAGCTTGGGCAAGGTCTCAGTGGTGGGCACGGCCTCTGGCAGCCCGCGCTGGGCCGCGGGCAGACCGTAGAGCACCCAGTGGGTCCAGACGCCGCGCGGCGCGTCGGGGTCATCGCAGACCAGGGCGAACTCGGTGGTTCCCTTCGGCGGCGCCGACCAGGAGAGATCGGGCGAGACGTCCGCGCCGTCCGCCGTGTGCTTCGCCGGGATCGCCTGGTTGTTGCGGAAGGCCTTGCTCGTGAGCGACCAGGTCGCCGCTCGCTTGCCTGCGGCGCCAGCGGAAGCAGAGCCGCCCGCCGCCGGCGGGCTCGCCGCTGTACCCCCGCAGCCTGCTGCCGCGAGCCCCAGCCACGAAGCGCATGCCACTACCACCAGACCGCGCAAGCCTTCACTACACGCCGACTGATGTGCTCTCATGGATCCCTCGCTTCACCAGCGCCTCTCGCCCGGGTTGGCCGCCACCGCTGTGGGAGCCCCGTCCCCGGGGCGATCTTCGGCCCCCTCCGCGACCGCCCCAGATCATACTGCTTCGCCTGCTACCAGGCCACGCCCTGACCGCGGCTCCCAGTGTACAACTCCTGGCCCTTTCCGCAAGACCGGGCGTGCGTCCGAACCGCGCGTAGGTCGCACAGGCCGCCGGGCCCACACGGGCAAAACGCCGTTGTCCCACCCGGCGGTAAGCGAGCGAGGCCGCGGTCTGCGGGTCAGCCTCCCACCTTTGCACTGCATCGTCGCAGAGGACAATCGCCTTGTCGGGGCAAAGAGTGCCCTACTGGCCGCGCCTTCTCCAATGAATGTCGCCCAAGGAAGTGATGGGCGACATTCATAAGAAAGCCAGGTAATGTCTGAGGAAAGACGTTCGCGCAACGTTACTTCGTTGCGCGAACGTCCGTGGAGAGAGGGCGAGACCTGGGAGGACGGCCGATGGCGCGACAGAGCAGACAGAGGAAGCCAGCTCGCCGCAAGCCCGCGGCGGCTGCGCGGTCCGCCAAGGCGGACCGCAGCCGTGAGCTGAGGGTAGCGATGGTGGGCGCCGGAGACATGGCCAACTATGTCCATTACCCCTCACTGGCCTCGTTTTCCGACGTGGAGATCGCCGCCATCTGCGACCTTAATGCCGAGCGGCTCAACACGACCGCGGATAAGTACGGGGTGGAGCGACGGTACGCCGATTACCGGAAGATGATCGAGGAAATCGCACCCGATGCCGTCTACGTGATCGGCCACCCGGACCAGATGTACCCGATCTGGATGTGGTGCCTGGACCACGGGCTCAACCTGTACATCGAGAAGCCGATGGGCATCACGGTCCACCAGGCGCGGTCGCTGGCCTACGCGGCCGAGAAGAATGGCTGCATCACCCAGGTCAGCTTCCAGCGGCGCACCTGCCCCATGGTGGTGAAGCTGCGGGAGGAGTGCCTGAAGCGGGGGCCGATCGTGCACGCGGTCTGCGAGTTCTACAAGTGCCTGATCGTTCCTTACCTCGAGCCCAGGGACCGGATGACGGATGATGGCATTCACGCCGTTGACACCATCCGCTGGATGTGCGGCGGCGAGGTGACCCGCATCCACAGTCTCACGAAACGCGTGCAGGTCCCCGACATCAACTTCATCTCCGCCTTGCTCGAGTTCGACACCGGAGCCACCGGCCTGATGGTCACGAGTTGGTCGAGCGGGAGCCGTACCTTCCGGGTGGAGATGCATGCGCCCGGCATCCGGGTGGACGCCGAGCACGAGGGAAAGGGCTATCTCTACGCCGACGGCGACACGAAAGGTGTCGTCTACGATTCGCAGGAGGCGGCCGGCAGCGATCAGATCTGGGTATACGGCGGCTTCCAGGCGAAGCACCGGGAGTTTCTCGACTGCGTGAGGCACGGCGGCCAGCCCGGCTCTCACTTCGGCGATGCTGTCAAGACCATGGAGCTGGCCGAGCGCATTCTGGCGATGTCGCTCCTGGAGGGAAGATGAGGTGGGGGAGGGCAAGCGTCTCCGGCTGAACCTGCGCACCCGGGTCCTTGGGCGAGATGTCAACGGGCACAGCTACTGGCGGACGGTGACGGCGCGCAAGCAGTTGCCGGCCGCGAGAGTTGCCATCCTCATCTGCGACATGTGGGATAACCACTGGAGCCTCGGGGCGGCCGAGCGGTGCGCCGCCATGGCCGTGAGTATGAACGAAGTGGTGGCCGCGGCGAGGGGCAACAGCGTCTGCATCATCCACGCTCCCTCGGAGACGATGGAGTTCTACGCCGCCGCGCCGGCACGGCGGCGGATGATCGAGACGCCGCGCGCGGCGCCGCCAGAGCCGATCGAACATGACGATCCGCCGCTCCCGATTGACGACTCCGACCACGGATCAGACACCGGAGAGACCTCCTGGCACCGGGCCTGGAGCCGGCAGCACCCGGCGATCGAGATCAAGGATGAAGACGCGATCTCCGATGACGGCGTGGAGGTGTACAGCTTCCTCAAGCATCACGGGATCGAGCACGTGGTGATCATGGGCGTGCACACCAACATGTGCGTGCTGCACCGCTCTTTCGGCATCAAGCAGCTGGTGCGGTGGGGGGCCAATATCTCCCTGGCTCGCGATCTGACGGACACGATGTACAATCCCGCCAGGCCGCCCTATGTCAGCCATGACGAGGGGACGCGGCTGGTGGTCGAGTTCATCGAGAAGTTCTGGTGCCCATCGCTCGCGAGCGCGGATCTGGTGAAGGCCCGGTAATGGCCGGCCGGCCCGAGCGGACCAGGCGCGGGCTGATTCTTCTGCTCTTCCTCCTGTCCGGCTTCTCGGGGCTCGCCTACGAGCTGATCTGGACCAAGCAGCTCTCCCTCATCTTCGGCGTCACCTCCGGCGCCATCACCACCGTGCTGGCGGCCTTCATGGGTGGTCTCGCCCTGGGCAGCGCGTTGCTGGGTGCGAGAGCCGACCGCAGCCGGCGCCCCCTCCTCTTCTACGGAGCGCTCGAACTGGGAATCGGCGCCACCGCCTTCCTGCTGCCTTACCTGTTCGAGGCGGTTAACCTCGTCTATGTGGGCCTCGCCCGATGGCTTCCGGGTCACACCCCCGCCTTCGTCGTCCTGCGGTACCTGCTCTGTTTCGTCGCGCTGCTGGTCCCGACCACCCTGATGGGAGGCACCCTGCCCGCCATGAGCCGGTTCTGGGTGCGCGAGAGGGACCGCATCGGCAGCGGCGTCGGGCTGCTGTACGGCGTCAACACCATCGGCGGCGTGCTGGGGACGATCGCGGCAGGCTTCCTGCTGCTAGGCACGCTGGGGGTGGCCCTGACCACGAGGGTGGCGGTCGCCCTCAACCTGCTGATCGGCTTCGTCTGCATCTGGCTGGCGCGGCAAGCGCCCGAGAGCCCGCCGGAGCCGAAGGCCGAGCGGCGGCCCTTCGGCAGGCTCCCTTCGGCTACGCTCAGGGCAAGCAGGGTCGCCCCCACCGCCACGGGAAGGGACACCCCGAGCGGAGTCGAGGGGCGGCCGCGCGCGACCCGGAGAGCGGCAGCACATGCCCCGGCCTGGCTCCTCCTGGTGAGCTACGGCGTGGCGGGCGCCACCTCGCTGGCCTACGAGGTGCTGTGGACGCGGGTGCTGATCTACTTCACGGGCCAGACTATCTACGCCTTCTCGACCATCCTGGCTTGCTTCCTGATAGGACTGGCGCTGGGTAGCCTGGCCCTGGCGCGGCCTGCGGACCGGGCGAAGGACCGGCTGGTCATCTTCGCGCTGCTTGAGCTTGCTATCGGCCTCTCGGCCTGCTACCTGCTGCTGATCGTGGGCAAGCTGCTCCCGCTGGCGACCGCAACTCAGCGGCACTTCTCCGGAGCGGGGGAGGCACTGCCTCGCTTCGTGGTGGCATTCGCGCTGATGCTCGTGCCGACGCTGCTGATGGGAGCGGTGACGCCTCTGCTCGTCCGCGCCTACGTCAGCGAGGTCGAGCGCCTGGGCAAGCGGCTCGGGTCTCTCTACGCGGCCAACACGGTGGGATGTGTGCTCGGATCGGTGGCGGCAGGATTCGCCCTCTTGCCGCTGCTCGGCGCGCAGCGCGGCGTGTTGGCCGTCGCCGCGGTGAATGTCGCGCTGGGCTTGCTCGTGCTGGCCTGGGGCCAGTGGCGCCGGCCTGCCAAGACCCTGGTCGGCGCCGTGGCGATCGCCGCCCTCTGTGTAGGCATTGCCGTCTCGCGCCACCCCAAGGCCCCGATCATGTACTGGTCGGACGCCATGCACCTCCAGCTCGACCTTCTCTACTACCACGAGGGAAGTGAGGCCTCGCTCGCCGTGCTCGCCAACCCCGCGGGGCGAAGAGAGCTGAACCTCAACGGTGACACCACGGCGGCCGCCGACTACGACGATGTCGTGGTCCACAAGATGCTCGCGCATGTTCCCATGCTCCTTGCGCAGCACCCGCGGAAGGCCCTGGTGATCGGGTTCGGGCTGGGCTCTACCGCCTGGGCGATTTCCCGCTACCCGCTGGAGCGGATTGACTGCGTCGAGCTGGTGGCGGCCGAGCAGCAGTCGGCGAAATACTTCGCCTCTGAGAACAAGGGCATTCTCTCCGAACCCAGGTTCCACTTCCTGACGCAGGACGGCCGCAACTTCCTGCTCACCACCAACCAGCGGTATGATGTCATCTCCTTCAACGCGATCAACCCCAGCTTCAGCCCCTACCTCTACACGCAGGAGTTCTACCAGCTCTGTCGCAGCAGGCTGAGCCCCGGCGGTGTGGTCTGCGCCTGGGTGCCGACCAACATGGGCCGCTTCCCCACGTTGGCGGCCACGTTCCGGTCGGTCTTCCCTCACGTCACGCTCTGGTTCTGCAACCCATTCCATGCCGTCCTGATCGCGACCCCGGGCCCGCTTGAGATTGACCTGGCCGAGTGGACGGCGAGGCTGGCGCAGCCGGAAATGAAGAGCGATCTGGCGGAGGTCCAGCTCGACGACCCAGTCCGCCTGCTGAGCACTCTGCTGCTCGATGAGAAGTCGCTCGCCAGCTACTCCGATTCGATGGCGATCAACCGGGACGACCTCCCGCTTGTGGAGTTCGACACTGAAGTCACTCCCCAAATCGGCCTCCAGAACCTCGGCCGCATGCTGGGCATGCGGGCCAGGCCCTGGGAGCACGTCCAGGGCGCGGCCGCCGGTCAGGCGCGAGCCGCGCTGGAGCGCTACTGGGGCGAGTTCCCGGCATTCGCGGCCGCCTGGGGCCGGACCTTCTCGCCTCACGCGTTCTCCGAGGCGATCACAGGCTATGACGAGGCGGCCGCGCAGAACCCCGGAGATGCTCGCGTGCGTTATCTGCGCGCCATGGCGATGGCGCGTCTCTGGATAGCCGACCCCGAGAGGTCCGCCACTCCGGCGGCGCGGCGCGAGGCCATCTCCCTTCTCGAGGCTGGCCTGCAGCCAGACGAGATGCCGGCCGAGCGCTTTGCGGCTCGCCTCCGTGCCGTGCTGGGGATCCTCTACGTGCAAGAGGGCAAGATGGCGATGGCCCGCGAGCAGGCGCGCCTGATGCATCGTACGTCACCGCTCGCCCTCGAGCAGGAGATGCTGCTGGAGGCGATCGGCGAGGCGCGGTGACGCCTCGGCGAGGCGGCCGGCCACAGCTTGACTGCCGCTGGCTGCAGAGATATGCTCGGCTGCGCCAGTGTCTGCCGGCCGCAGGACTGTGACACGGCCCTGGTGAAGTGCCGATAGGTATTCGTCCGGCCGCGGCGCTCTGCGTCCGAAACCAAGAGGAGGGCGCGACGATGCGAAGGCTGATCACCCTTCTGGTCGCAGCCGCGATCGCGATGGGCCTGGCGCTGCCCGTCTCCGCTCAGAGTTCCCTCTGCCGTCTCTACCTGACCGACCAGTACGACTGGGGCGGCAATCTCGGTTTCTATCTCGACCTCGAAGGCAAGACCCTCGCCGACCTCCCCCTCATCCTCGGGGTCGCAGATGGCACGAACTGGCGGTTCCCTCTCTACCGGCCCGGCTTCGTGCGAGATCGCGACTACCAGATCCACGCGGTGGTCGCCCCCGACCGCGCTCAGCTCTACCTCGACGGCAACCTGGTGGCGGACAGTCCGGGCGGATTCCGGCCGGCGGCGGGCGTGTTAGAGGCGAACTCCCGGCCCGGCTGGGCCTCCGAGTCCGGCGACTGGATCGGGCTCGTGAGCAGCGTCAGCGTATCCGTCATCCGCGGCGGCGTCGAGGTGGAGCGCAGGGACTTCGACCTGACACAGGTGAGCGCGCGCCCGGTTCCGCTCCAGCTTCTGGCGGGCACCACGCCGACCTCCAGCGCTCTGGCCACCAGCCCCGGCGATACGGTCGCCATTGATGTTTCCATGCGCTTCGCCGATGCGAACCCGGCCAGTTGGGCGCCGTTCCTGGACCAGTATGGCCAGTGCCGGTATGCAGACTGGCCGGAGAAGGTGCTCAGCGACGATGATCTCACAGGAGACCTCGCGCGCGAAGATGCCGAGCTGGCTCTCATGCCGCCCTCCCCGGACTACGACGCGTATGGGGGCTATCTCAAGGCCGGCTGGCAGGAGACGCCCACCGGGTTCTTCCGGGTGGTGCAGCGCGACGGCTACTGGTGGCTGATCAGCCCAGCGGGCAACCCCTGCTTCTATGTCGGCGTCTGCTCTGTCCCGGCCCGGACGTTCTGCTACACGCCGGTCACGGAGCGCGAGTCCTTCTTCTCCTGGCTCCCCCCACATGAGGATCCCTGGACCCTCGCCTGGGGCCGCGACCCCTGGGGAGCGGGCGAGGACGCCGACTATCTCTCCTACTATGCCTGCAACCTGATCCGGAAGTACGCGGGCGGCTGGTGGGCGGCGTCCGAGGACCGCGCAGTGCGGCGGCTGAAGTCATGGGGCTTCAGCGGGGGCGGCAAGTGGGGCGCACCCGCGACGGTCGTCGCCACTCCCGTGCTATCGAGGTCCAGCGCGCTGAACCTGGTGAGCCACCCGGATGTCTTCGACTCAACCGTGTGTGCCGCTTTCCGCGCCGAGCTGTCGGCGCAGATCGCGCCCTACACCACGAATCCCATGATCCTGGGCTGGACGGTGGGCAGCGAGCGCGCCGAGCTGTTCTTCGCCGACGAGATCACCCAGGTGCTCGCCAAGCCGGCCACCGCGCCGGCCAAGCGCGCCCTGCTGGACTACGCGGTGGATCAGCTTTACGGCGGCTCGGTCGCCGCGCTGGCGGCGGGCTGGGGCATGACGGTGACGACCCGCGATGAGCTCTACGCTTCTACCCCCACGCCCACCGCCAGCGACCTGGAACTCATGCGCAAGCGCTATGCCGACGAGTACTACCGCTTCGTCTACACCACCGTCAAGTCGCTGGACCCCAACCATCTTTACCTCGGCTGCTACATCTGCCCGGTCTGCCCGCAGAATGACGGGAACTGGCGGCTGATCGCGGCCCATTGCGATGTGATGAGCTACGATCGCTACACCGCCAGCTACGAGGATGGCTCGCTCGCCCGGCTCCAGCGGGAGGTGGGCAAGCCCACCTTCTGCGGCGAGTTCTCGTTCCCGCCCTGGTATGAGGGATGGCGCGGATTCGGCCGCTACGGGGTCTACTCGGGAGACGATGCCGATGCCGGCGACAGCTACGCGCGGTGGGTCCAGGCGGCCGCCACCGATCCCTACTGCGTGGGCGTCGAGTGGTTCGAGTATAGAGACCAGCCGCTTACCGGCCGCGGGCCGGGGCATGGGCCGGACCTCGTATACGGCGAGCACTATGCCTTCGGCCTCATCACCGAGACCGATCGGCCGAAGTGGCCGCTGGTGCGGCGGATGCGCGAGACCAATCTTCAGGCGGCGCAGTGGCGGCTGGAGGCAAAGAAAGGCCCTTTTGATGATGTGCCGCCCGACTACTGGGCGGCACGTGAGATCGAGGCCTGCGTTGCGGCTGGCATCGTCACCGGGTATGCGGATGGCACCTATCGCCCTCGGGTGACCGTCACCCGCGCTCAGATGGCGGTCTACGTCGCCCGCGCTCTTGCCGGCGGCGACGAGCATGTTCCCACCGGGCCGGCGCAGGGCCACTTCAGCGACATCGCCACCGACTACTGGGCCTACCGCCACATCGAGTTCGCCTTCGCCAACGCCGTCGTCCAGGGCTATGGCGATGGCACCTACCGGCCTGAGGCGGCGGTGAACCGGGCGCAGATGGCGGTCTTCATCGCCCGCGCCCTGGTGGCGCCCGGTGGCGATGCCGCCATCCCCGACCCCGAGCCACCGCCCAGCTTCACGGATGTCGCGGCCGACTTCTGGGCCTACAAGCAGATCGAGTACATTTGGTCACGCGGCGTCACGGAGGGCTACTACGACGGCACCTATCGCCCCGACTACACCTGCACGCGCGATCAGATGGCGGTGTATGTGGCGCGGGCGTTCGAACTGGCGACGTAGCAACCAGGCGCAGGCTAACTGTGGTGAGGCAGAGACCCGGTTCCAGACTGCCATTCGGCAGCGGGCCCAACGCGTCGCCACCAGTACCTGATGCCAGCTGCGTCCTCGCACGTCATGATGCCGCAGATACGGTCTTTGTCTGCGACAGTGCAGGGCGCCTCGTCAGGAAGAGCCAAACGGCCCTGAGGCGGCAGGCTCTCCGCCGTCGCCATGACGGGTCTATCTCCCCATTTGCTGTTGACCAGGGATTCCCAGTTGAGGGCAGCGCTCACCTTATGCGCTACGCCCGGCCCGCTGTTCTGCACATGGACGTGGTAGTAGTTTCCTCCCCGCCCCTGGTGGCGCTCTGTCACCACAGCGAGCGCCGGTCGGATATCCAGCGAATGCTTACGACGAGATTCAGCAAGTGCGGCCCTTGAGGTGCGGTAAGCCCCGATGGCCACGACTAGCGACCCGAAGGCCACCAATAGTGAGACAACCGCAATGATGCTGCTCATCCAGTTCACTACTGCGTGCCTCCCGCGGTCGCGCTGACGCTCCCCGTCGCACAGTCTAAGTCGTGGCTGCGCTCACGTCAATGCTGAGCTTCCCTACGGCCGCCTCACCACGCCGGCCACGGCAGCTTCGCCCCCAACCCGGTACGCGCGGCCGCGAACTCCTCTCTGGTCATGGTGATCGAGAACACCAGCAGCGGTTCGACTCCACTTCCATTGCCGACCCGCGCTGCTATCCTTCTTCGCGCTGACGCTCCCATAAGTGTAGCCAATAGCAGCGGGGCTGCCTTGGCTGAACTCGAAGGGCAGCCCCGCTCGCGCATTGCCGAATCAGAGTGATCGTGCACCCGCCGTCGAACGCGCCCCCCGGGCGGAATGAAGGCAGCCAGCTCGGGCCGGACGGTCTGCGGCACCCGGACCCCGTTGCTTACCGCTGCTTCCTTCCGGACCTGACGGGGTTCGCATGAAGCCCGCTGCGCAGGGCCCGACCGTCAACACCGCTTACCTTCCCACAGACCCCGAACGACGCGCCCTCGGACGGGAATTCGACCCCGCTATAGCGGATTGCGGGTACAGGGCACCGCTAGCTCCCCGTCTAGCACGATCACCGTCGCGCATTATAGCACACTCAGCCCTGCCCCGTTCCGCGTGCGACATGGTCCTTGAAGAAGACTGTGACTTGGTCCTTGTCCAGCTCTCCGCTCGCGATCCCTTGCGTCACCTGGTAGACCTGCCGGTTGGTAGCTTCGAGGTGTCGGCCGTTGAGCAGTAGGAACACTTCCGCCGCGGCCAGCGCCGTGCGCTTGTTACCGTCCACGAACGGGTGGTTTCGACAGATGTGGAAGAGGTACGCTGCCGCCATCGCCGCCAGGTCCTCATGCAGGAACTCACCT
>Ga0315285_10002932_pt1 | contig 17853 bp, 18 predicted proteins | sample YL17G09_36_MG_FD_203698 | JGI IMG/M metagenome (GOLD analysis project Ga0315285, IMG submission 203698) | Sediment microbial communities from Yellowstone Lake, YNP, Wyoming, USA - YL17G09_36 | ecosystem: Environmental > Aquatic > Freshwater > Lake > Sediment | place: USA: Wyoming | collected... | reverse complement strand
TATCATCGAACTCCTGAAAGGTTTTGCGTATAGTCCAGTGCGGATTTTTCATAATATCGGAAGGCTTCTGCACCTTCATGATAATAGGCACCCCACCACCCCTCCATTTAGAGCGCGCCGCCTTTATACTATATTCCAGGGCTTTCTTTATAAGCTCATCTGATGTATATTTAACTGTTTCCGCCTCTATCAAGCCATATAATTTCTCTATTTGCTCTAAGATATCCGTTATGCGGTCAAAGGTAAACCTCCAGTCGTCCTCAATTTTCCATAGTTTTAGAATTTTCAGTAGTGCTCTAAAGTCATGGTCCCGGGGAGCTGCTATAGCCACAATGCCGTCTTTGCTCTTCCAGAACCCATAGGGATATAGAGTGAAGTCATGGCGGCCCAGTCTGGGTCTAGCTTTTTCCCAGGTGTAGCCGATAAACACCGGATATCCGACAAGGGACGCATAGGCATCTGCAGTGGCTACATCTATCATCTGACCTTCACCATTAGATTCCTTATACACCAGGGCAATAGCTCCACCCAAAGCAGCTTCTAAACCTGATATGTACCAGCCGAGCCAGGCTCCCGCTCTAAAAGGCCAATTATATGGCTCAGGAGAAATATCCGGGTCACCGATATTTGCCGCCAGACCTGAGGCAGCCTGGGATGTTATATCTGAGTCCGGTAAATTGCGGAACTCCTTAGCCTTATCGGTGTACTGACCGTAAGGAGTAATAGCAATATAGACCAGGCCTGGATTGGTCTGACTCAACTGCCGGTAGCCAATCCCCCAGGAGTCCATCTGCCCTGCCGGGAAAGTTTCAATCAAGACATCGGCCTTTGCTGCCAGCTTTTCAAAATCTCCACGGCCCTCTGCCGTCCTGACATCCAGTGTTAGATAACGCTTGTTTCTAGCCTCCATGAGAAAAGGAATACCTACGCCGTTTACATTAGCGCCATAAGGTGTTATTTTTCTTGACGGGTCTCCCTCCGGAGGCTCAATTTTGATGACTTCGGCACCGAATTCGGCGAATAAACTCGCAGCTATGATTCCCGAGAAATTTGCATAACTGGCGTCAAGGACTACAACACCGTCTAAAACTTCAGGCTTGCCTTCGGAGCTCATCATATCTGCTAAAAACTTTTGACGCTCCCGCCTGGCAGTGCCATACCTTACTAAAACTTGCTCTTTCTCTTTCCCCTTACTCATGGGCTTTGTCTACCTCATCACCCTGGTAATTGAACACCGGGTCTTTCTCCATATCATAATATACCGGCGGCTTGATGCCAGGTCTATCATCCCAGTACCCTATGACTCTTTCCTTTTCCAGCTTTTTAATTTCCTCTTCCGATAATCCAAATAATGTCTTTAGCACATAGCGATTGTGATAGCCAAGCGGCCTGGCAAGCCATTTTACTCTCCCGGGAGTTTTGCTTAACATGGCTGATGGCCCGGGCAACACCAACTCCCGATACATATCGTCCTTGAAAACTACGACACTTCCTCTCTCTCTCCGCCATTCATCATTAGCTATTTGGAAATCGTCCATTACCTCAGCCACGGGGAAGCCATGCTCTTTAGCTAAATCAACTATTTCGGTGCTGTCTTTTTTACTAACCCACTCCTGGGCAATCTTGTAGAGTTCCTGTGCATTTTCCGGCTTTAACCTGTCAAACCCATCTTTATATTCTGTCACCAGCTTTTTCTGGCCCATGGCTGAAGACAGCGCTTTAAATTGTTCTTCTGTGGCTACTGCCAGAGCCACGAACTTCCCATCACGGGACTTAAATATGCCTGATGGCGCCATAGTTGGGTCGGTATTGCCCACACGCTCCAGCTCTTCGTTAGTTATACTGAAATAGGTAAAATTGGGCAATATCCTCATTAAAGCTTCCGATTGTGCCAGGTCTATGTACTGCCCCCTGCCGGTCTTCTTCCGATAATAGAGAGCCATTACCAGCGAAAGCGCCCCTACATTTCCTGGCAGGTAATCCCCAAGATAATCGGGTAGCTTGTAGTATTTATCTGTTCCGGGATAACCCGTCAGGCTTATGGCACCGCTGGCAGCCTGGGCCAGCAAATCCCAGCCCGGGAAAAACCTCAGTGGACCGTACTGTCCGTAAGTGGCACAACTCAAATAGATTATTTTAGGGTTGATTTTACTGAGCTGGCTGTATCCTACTCCCCAGGCTTCTGCAGTGCCAGCGGCAAAATTCTCAACCACCACATCGGCTTTTTCGGCTAATTTGTAAATCAGCTCTTTCCCTTTAGGTGAATTCAAGTTAACTGATAGAAAGTGTTTGTTATATTGTACAAAATGGAAACAGACACTGGAGTGCTTCCAGAACTTGCCCCAGTAGACTCCAAATCTCCACAAGTCACCAACGAAAGGCAGTTCAATCTTAAATACTTCTGCACCATACTGTGCCAACAGCCTGGCAGCAATGGGGCCAAATATTACATGCGAGAAGTCCAGGACTTTAATCCCTTTAAACACCTCGGGTTTTTCTTTTATCTTTGACGGGTCGAACAGCCTCTTAGTAAAGGAGAAATAGTCTTCCATTTTATCTTCCTAAATAGGCTTCCTTTACCAGTTCACTACCCAGCAATTTATCGCTTGAATCCGTAAGCACCACCCTTCCGTTCTCCAGTACATATCCCCTGTCAGAAATCGTGAGTGCCTGACGGGCATTTTGCTCGGAAATCAAGGTGGTGATTTTTTCTTCACGAAACTTCCTTAATATATTGTATACTTCAGAGAGCAGCTTCGGAGCTAAGCCCAGAGAGGGCTCATCTACCATTATCAACCTGGGATGAGACATTAAGCCCCTGCCGATAACCAGCATTTGCTGCTCCCCACCGCTTAAAGTCCTTGCTGGCATATTCCTTCTCTCCTTTAGTAAAGGAAACAGGCTGTATACCCACTCCGCAGAGTCATTTCTCTTTGACCAGGCTTCCTTAGAGAAGGCTCCCAAGAAAAGATTATCCCGCACACTTATATAAGGAAATATCTTTCTCCCCTCCGGCACCTGGGCAACTCCTCGCTTGACTATCTCGTGAGGAGGCATATTCTCAATATGCTCGCCCTGGAACACAATGTCTCCCGAGACAGGTTTTAGCATTCCCATAATAGTGTTCACCAGCGTTGTTTTGCCGGCACCATTTGAACCCAAGAGGGCTATGATTTCACCCTGTCGAATGTTAAAACTCACATCACGCAGTATTGGAGTGATGCCGTAAGAGACGTTGAGATTTTTTACCTCAAGCATTTTCGCTTTTACCCAGATACGATTCGATTACCAATGGATTATTTGCCACTTCTTGAGGAGAACCCTCAGCAATCTTTTCGCCGTAGTGCAAAACTATAACCCGCTCAGCAGCCCTCATCAAGACCGCCATGACATGCTCTATCCACAGCACAGTCACGCCGAACTGGTCTTTGGCGCGTTCAATTAACCTCACGGCCTTCTCTGCCTCTACCGGATTCAATCCGGCCATAACTTCGTCAATAAAGATGAGCTTTGGCTCTGTTGCCAGCGCCCTGGCTAACTCCAGACCTCTCATTTCGAACAAGGTAAGGTCGCGCGCCAGTATATTTCTTTTACTAAATAAACCGACAAATTCCAGATAGTGCGTGGCTTCCGTAGATGCATCCTCAAGGCTCCTGTTCGGCCTGTCCTTACCATGAAGTGCACTGACAACGACACTGGCCAACGATGTAAGCTCGGGAAATGGCCTCGGGATTTGGTAAGTCCGGCATATACCCAGCTTACATCGCTTCCATGGCGGTAACTTCGTAATATCCTTACCCATAAATTCAATCTTGCCGGAATCAGCACCATAGCTGCCGCATATCATATTGACCAGGGTCGTCTTACCAGCTCCGTTTGGCCCCATTAGCCCCACAGTTTCCCCTTCATTGATAGAGAAACTGACGTCATTAACTGCAGTTAATCCTCCAAAGTGCTTGGAAATATTTGTAACTTTCAGTATTTCAGCCACGAACTATCTCCTAAAACGCAAGGTTGGCATGTATTCTCTATAATGGCGCTTCCGATAGAGCCCGAACAGACCTTCACGGAGAGTTAGAAGCAATATAAGCAGTATAAGAGGGAACAAAACGGGCGACATGTCCCCGGTAGTTCGTATCAGTATCAACTCCAGAAATGAGATGAAGTATCCTCCGATAATGCATCCGTATATCTGTGTTCGCCCGCCTATCATTGTCACCATAAATACCTTCAACATGAATGTGAGTGGCAGATATGTTAGTCCAGAAAATGCTCCATAATAGTGCGCATAAAACCAGCCTACTACGGCCACCATCATTGCCGGGATGATAAAACTGATTATTTTAGTTTTGTTTACGTTTACGCCAATGCCATTGGCAACTTCCTCATCATCGTTAATAGCCGCCATCTGTATTGCATATCTCGACCTGAAAATTTTATCAATTATAAATAGATAGAATAGCATCATAGCCAGCGAAATAAAGGCGTAAATAAGAAGGTTCAAGCTAAAAGAGCCGACGGACACCAGAGGTGCTATGCCAGAAAGGCCTGTATCCCCCTTGAACAGGTCAGAAAAAATAAATGTGACTTCCAGGAACAACAGGGGCAAAAGCAGTGTTAACAGGCTGTAGTACAAGCCGCCGGCTATTATACTTAGAGGACTCATAAGAAAACCAAAGAATAGACCGGCCAGCGCAGCCGCTATCAATGTCAAACCGGGATTGAGACCAAAATGTATGCTGAGCAAGGCAGCAGCATAGCCCCCTATACCAATATAAAACTGGGGCCCGAAATTCATTCGCCCGGTGCCGATGCTCATCAACGCCAAAGGGATGGCTATAGCAGCCAGCAGGTTAGCATCGATTACCGTAGCTAGAAGGGGTGGATATGCGAAATATACCACCACCGGCGCTATTATTAGTATGCCAACGTATATTAAGGGATTCCGCCAATACCTCGGCTCAATATGCCATTCCCACTTTCCGCCTCCAGCGCGCAATACGAGTCGGTCTCTTTTAACTTCTAATTCCATCTAACTCACCATACAGTTTCACTTCTAGCTATTCCTTGCGGTCTGACAATTAGCATTATCAAAACGACTATTAAGGCTGATAGGCCCATATATAGAGGCTGAGCTATAACAAAGCCAACGACTGAGTGACAAAAGCCTATTATATAGCTGGCCATAATGGTACCTTTGATGTTGCCCAGGCCGCCGAGTATACTTACCAATATGGCAATTATCATATATCCCCAACCCATGGACGGTTCTACTGCCCAAATAGGAGCAATTGCCAGTGTGGCCAGTATCACGGGGATAAGTACCAGTACCATAATAAACATGAATACTCTCTCAACCTGTATGCCCATCAACCTGCTGCTATATATATCATAGGAAATAGCTCTCACAGCCAGTCCTAATTTAGTTTTCAGGAAGAAAAGGACAAACAATCCCGTTGTTACTATCCCCAGGATACCCGCGAATATCAGCTGATTTGATACGGTTACCTGGCCAATCTTACTGACTCCCGGTATCACGGTTGTCTCGAGGTAGACTCCAGTTTGTATAGGGTAGAACCGCAGTGCAGACTGCTCCAGAATAATAGCCACGAATAGAAGCCCCAGTATAATGATTTCCTCTCGTTTTATGTACCGCACTATTAGCCCCTTGTAGATGGCTATGGCGATTCCGGCCTGAATTACTAACATAGCAGCTATAGATGGAACCAGGCCCCAGTGAAAGACACTCATGAACATCCAGGTGAAATAAATCGTGGCTGTAAATATGTACGCGTAGCCCAGGTGAAAGATTCTAAGTACGCCGCAAATTAGCGAGAAACCTAACGAAACCAGAAGATACAGGGAGCCTAACAGGAAGGTATAAATTAGGGTTGTTTCTATTGCAACTAGCACATTAACTCGCTTTCACTGGCAATTTTCCTGTGCTAAAGCCGCTAAAGGGCAATAATAACAGGGGATTAACCTCATGTCAATGGTTGCTATAAATCAACGTCTCTTGCATTTTGCGGCATTTAGTGTAGATTAAATGAAATGTGTCCTGCTGATCAGGCCAGCTTTATTGTTTCGTCAGTCGTTTACCGCATTCTAAGTCCAGATATTTATTTTGGAAAGACGGTTAGACCTATGTATATATCTTTTAATTCTGGATGTGGCTGGGTCACCGGAGATAGAAACAATAAGCACTATATTAACGGGAATCTATTTTGGCTACGTCCCATATCGCGGAAATTCATACTGGCCAGCCTTTATTATTCACCTGTTTATCAATATTTTATTTGTAATTTTTGTGAATATTATCTGAGGGTGGCTGCTTTATTTCGTCATATCGTCAATAATGGCTCTGCCAGCGTACTTTCCCTGGTCCAATTCCTCGAGTACCTGGCTGATTTCCGACAAGCTTGCAACTCTACCTACGTGAGTTTTGACTTTACCATCGACGGCCAACTGAACTAATTCTCTCATTTCCTCTACTGTACCAACCGCCGACGCCATTATGAGTGGGTCTCTGCCTAACAACTCCAATGGAGTTATCGATATTGGTCCATCGCTTACGGCAGGCATTCCCACGCCAACAAAGACTCCTCCACGCCTCATTAATCTTAATCCAAGCTGAAAGCCTGCTATTTTTGGCGAAAATACGACGCTGGCGTATACACCACCAAACTTCTCCTTAACGAATTCGGCTGCTTCACTTACATCCACGGCGTAATCAGCACCCAGGCTCTTCACGAATTCTATTTTTTCCTGGCCCACATCAACTCCTATAACTTTATACCCGAATGCCTTAGCTATCTGTACTGCGTAGTGACCAAGCCCACCCGCCGCACCAATAATGGCTACCGGCTTACCTGGTAAAACATCAAATTTGATAAGCTTTTTTACGGCGCTATAGGCTGTTAAGCCGCCACATGCCAGTGGGACTTCTCTGTCGCTTATTTCCTCAGGTAGCTTTACTAATGATTTTACCCAAACCGAAATGTACTCAGCATAGGTACCAATAATGCCCTTAGTCTGTTTGCAGAGCCTGGGTCTTCCACTGAGGCAATATTCACAAGCACCGCACCAGTAGCCTCCTCCCGACCCACCGAGACCCAATATAACCCTATCACCTTTCTGTATAAACTTCTCTGCTCCGGGACCTAACTCCTCGACTATTCCTATGCCTTCATGCCCCATCCGAGTTGGAAATGGCCGGACAAAACTGGGCCAATCCCCCTTAACCAAATGTACGTCCGAGTGGCAAACACCTGCGGTGGCAATCTTGACTAAAGCTTCTTCGTATCCATGGGAAGGTTTAGGTACATCTTTTATAACTAATTTGCCATCGGCTAAGATAACTGCTCGCATATTTCTTCACCTCCTAAGCACTATTTAATATCTGAGTTATACCGTTGCAGCAGCTATAGATATGCGCTGTTTTCATTTAACGAATGAATAGAGAACTATCAGGAGCTTCCTAAAAAAAGAGTACGTTGCGTATGCTCAAGAAATTATCTTTTTAATACGGTAACTACAGCATTGGGGCCGGCACCGCTGCTATGACATAGCCCAATCTTAGCTCCCTGAACTTGCCTCGGACCGGCAAGTTCCCGTAATTGTGTAACTATCTCAATAATCTGCCGCCCACCGGTAGCTCCCAGAGGATGTCCGCAACCCACAAGACCGCCGCCTGTATTTGCCGGGAGTTTTCCTCCTATGTTGAAATAGCCCTCTCTCAACAGGTGTGGTGCCTCGCCCGGTTGGCAAAAACCCAGGTCCTCGACATCCGACAGAAATGCGGGCGCCATGGCTTCGTAAGCCTCGATTATATCCATGTCCTCCGGACCGTAACCTGAGATTTCCCAGGCTTGCTTGGCTGCTTCTTTGGTCAGATTGGTAGTCGACTTAAACTTGATGCTTTCCCCTCCGTAAAATCCGGTAGTATGAACAGCGGCAGCTACCTCTATTTTCTTCTCCCTTGAAATGCGGGACTTAAGCTTGTCACCACTGCATAGTATAATGGCTACTGCTCCGTCTACCATGGCGGCAGCGTGCAACAGGCGTACCGGCGCGGCAATTACGCGAGAGTTAAGAACCTCTTCGATGGTAACTTCTCCGCCCTGATACCATCTTGCGTACGGATTCAGATTGGCATTCTTGCGCTCCATCACCACTACTCTTGCAAAATCCTCCTCAGTGGCTCCATAGTCTGCCATATACCTTACCACCCCTTGAGCGTAGTTTGCCGGCTGGATATTAAATCCTAAAGCCAGTTCCCATGGTTTAAAGGCAGTGCTGGCTAGCAAACCTCGTCCCATCTTCTCGAAGCCTAGAGCGATTACGATATCATATAGTTCGGTGGCTATCATCTGGTAACCTAGCCTGAACGCCGCCGAGGAACTGGAGCAAGCTTGCTCGATATTGATAATGGGTATGCCGGTTAGGCCTATCTCGGCAATGACCTGGTGGCCCTTGCCTGTTCCTGCGTAGACATTGCCGCAGAATGCTGATTGGATATCTCTCCATTCCATCTCCGCATCTTCCAGGCAATTTAATATTGCCTGACTCCCAAAATCGTAATATTCCTGGTCATCGTATCTCTGAAACCTGACTATACCAATCCCACCTATGTAAACCTTGCGCAAGGCTTGCAATTCTTTTATCGATTTCATGGCACTAAACCTCTTTTTTACTATTCACTAACCGGCTTAAATTTATGAGCCAGAACTTCATTTCCTTGCTCATCCTCACCTAACTTCTCGATAGTCAACTCTACAGGCATGCCGATTTTAAGGTCTTTAAAATCACAGCCCGTGAAGTGAGCCAGCACCCTTACCTCCGGCAAGGCTATTATGCCGTAAGCATAAGGGACCTTCCCTACGAAAAATTGTGTTGGCTGCTGCATGATAACGCTAAAGCTGTGTATCTGTCCTCTTCGGCTCAGTTTACAATCCTCTAAACCCTTGTGCTGGCAGTGAATGCAAATCCCCTTCTCCCTTTTGGGAAAGTAGACCTCTCCACAAGCAGGACAGCGGCTGCCAATCAACTGTGGTTTCTCGTCAGGAGATGATGGGGTGGTCCACAGCCCAGCCCTCACCGGCACCTGCTTTTTATCATTAGCCATCATTGCCTTATTTTTCATCCTCCTTTAAATACCGGCTTGCGCTTTTCCCTGAAGGCTCTCCGTCCTTCTTCAGTGTTCTCTCTAGCCAATGGCGTAGACATCTCCTGGGCAGCGATGGTGACATCAAGCTTCAGAGCAGATTCTAGGTCCATCTGCATGCCTTCGTTGACACACCTCTTGGCTATCTTTAACCCATGGGGCGGCATGTCCAGTAGCGCGTCAGCCATTTTCCTGGCTTCATCCATTAATGACGCCACAGGAACAACTTTGTTAACCAAGCCGACGCGGTAAGCTTCCTGGGCATCAATTCGTTCAGCCAGATAAAGCATCTCCTTAGCCTTGGTTGTGCCTACTATCCTTGGGAGTCTCTGCATTCCCCCGGCCCCGGGAACTACTCCTACCCTTAGCTCAACCAGCCCAAATTGAGCAGTCTCGGAGGCAATGCGCAAGTCACAGCATAGGGCTAACTCCAGGCCGCCGCCCAGGCAATAGCCACTTATAGCAGCAATGGAAGGTCTATCAAAATCCTCGATTTTCTTAAACTGGCCCCGCGAGCTGGGACGAGTCACTCCGGGCGGAAACTGCTCTCTTATATCAGCTCCAGCACTGAAGCACTTTTCTCCTCCGGTTATAATTATTACCCTGATACTCCTGTCCTGCTCAATGTCATCCCAAACCTCCTTCATTTCCGCTTGCATCCTGGTGTTAACACTGTTCAGGCTCTCGGGTCTATTCATGGTGATAATGGCAATGCCATTCCCTTTTTCGTAAAGTAGAGTTTCGAATGCCATCACAAAGTCCTCCTCAAAACATGCTTATGATACCATGCTGAATCCGCCGCTAACGCTGATGGTCTGACCGGTTATGTGCTTGGAAACGTCCGATGACAGGAAAACACACATTCTGGCCAAATCTATCGGTTCCCCCAACCGGCGCATCGGATATACCTTTAACATTTCCTCCCGTCTCTTCTGAAATTCTTCCTCACCTAATTTTGCCTTCATTGCTTCGCTCGCCCGCAGGTTCCTTTCGGTCTGGGTTGCTCCTGCAGAGACGCCGTTAACATTTATATTATGACGCCCTACCTCTCTGGCCAGGGCTTTTTGGAAGGCAATGATGCCGCCCTTCGCTGCTGAGTATGGAGCCATGAAAGCTTCGCCTATCCTTCCCGCATCAGAAATCATATTCACAATCTTCCCATATTTCCTCTTAATCATGTCGGGAAGCACTGCACGTGTGCAGTTGAAGACCCCGTAAAGGCAAAGGTTCACGGTATAATCCCAGTCTTCTTTTTCTGTTTCGGCAAACGGACGGGGAGTCTTACCTGCTTCCCAATTTATACCCCGGCCGGCATTATTTATGAGAATATCCACCTTGCCAAACTCTTCTATCACCTTCTTATACATGGCGTTGACCTCTTCCGGATTATCCACAGCTGCCTTAATGGCTAAGGCCTTCACTCCGAGCGCCCTAGCCTCCTTAGCCACCTCCTCCGCCCTTGAAAGGTCTACGTCGTTAACCACCACATCGGCGCCTTCGCCAGCCAGGCTCAACACGGTCATTCGACCAATCCCTTCGCCTGAGCCGGTAACTATAGCCACTTTTCCTTTCAGGTCAAAATCCATTGCCATTGCCTCCTTCAGAAAGTGTATTTATTTCAGTGCATTTATGCCTGTAAGCTCACGCCCCACCACAAGCTTCTGTATTTGAGTAGTGCCATCAGGAATTGTAAATGGTCTGGCATCCCTGTAATATCGCTCTAACCGGGCGTCTGTCTGAACCCCAACAGCCCCGTGAATCTGAATTGCCTTGTATGTTACACGGTTCACCATCTCCGTATTAAAAGCCTTAGCCATAGAAACATATTTTCGAACCTCCCCCAGTGAGAGGTTTTTATCGATAGCATTAAAGGCGCGATAGGCGAGGAAACGTCCGCAATCAATTTCGGTAACCATATCAACCAGCATGTCCTGAATAAGCTGGAAGGCGGCAATAGGCTTGCCAAACTGCTTCCTTTCCTGGGCATAGCTCAAGGAGGCATCGAACGCAGCCTGGGCAAGGCCAACAGCTCTGACGGAGAGACCAGCGCGGCCGTAATTAATTATTCTGGCAAACTCAGTATCTCCGGCTCCTGAGAGGAGATTGTCCTTGGGAACACGGCAATCAGTAAAGTTGGTCTCTGAAAATGAACTGCACCTCCACCCTATCTTATGCATCTCCCTGGTTTCATAAGGGGATTCGGCTCTATCTACGAAGATAGTGCCAACCCCCTCGACCCCTTTACCCCTATCGAGCAGGCAGAGCACAGTGATATAATCGGAAACACAGCCGTTGCTGGTCCAGGTCTTTGTCCCATTAAGAACCCAGTGGTCACCTTCCAGAGTTGCTTTAAACTCGATGCCTCTGGGAGCAGCCGAGCCTACATTAGGTTCCGATATTCCCGCGCAGCCTAACATTTCCAGCGAAGCGATACGTTTGGCGTATTTTGCCTTAAGTCTGTCATTCATCCTGGAGATGTTAGCCTCTCCACCTCCGATGGTAGCAATAACTGAACTTAAACTAGGCCACCAGTATCCCGACTCTTCAAGTAGCACTGCATAGCTCGACCAGCTAAGGCCAATTCCTCCGTACTCCTCAGAGGAAGTGCCGGTTACGTAACCTAAAGGCAGAAGCATGTTGAGGTAATGATGATATTCTTCCTTGGTAAACGTGTCCCCTTTTTCACGCTCATCAACTATGGGGTCGATCTCCTTCTCCCAGAAATCACGGGCATTTTTCTTAAGCATCTTCTGGTCTTCGGTAAACTCGAAGTCCATCTATTTCTCCTCCATTCTGTTTCATCTCCCAGCTGGTTAAAAAGACCACGCTAGCTCATCCCGAATTCCATCACGCCTATCGCTTAAATATCCCCTTTTCGTTGTAGCTCTTCAATCTCTGTTTTAGTATAACCGAGCCAGTCCAGAATCTCTTGAGTGTGTTCCCCTAACGCAGGGGGTAGTCTCCTGATTTGAGGCTGCGTTTCCGAAAACTTTGCCGGATAAGCCACCTGTTTTACCTTGTCACCAATAGCATTCTCCACCTCCGGGAAAACGCCGCGCTGTCTAAGATGATTGTCGGCAACAACCTCCTCCAGGCTTAAAACAGGTGCACAGGGGACGTCAGCTTCAGTCAGGACCTTAACCCATTCATCGCGCGTCTTGGCGAGCAGCGCCTTTTTGAGAACAGCCACCAGCTCGTCCCGCCTCTGCCACCTTTGCTCGCGGGGCATATCGGCAAATTCTGCCTTGCCTATACTATGACATAAATTGCGCCAGAAGTAGTCCTCATGAGCAATGCTGAGAGTAAGGAATTTGCCATCCTTAGCCGTAAATACCCCCATAGCCGGTTCTCCGCCACCTTGCCGGGGCGGTACGCCGGTACTGAAGTAGCTTCCTAATGGAACACTTAGCCAGGAGACCAACCCGTCGGTCATGGAAACGTCGATATATTGTCCAAACCCCAGTCTATCGCGGGCAAGGAGGGCGCTGAGTATACTGATAGCGGCAAACATGCCTGCTGATAGGTCGGCTATGGTAATTCCAGGTAGCTGGGGAACACCTTCAGAGTCCCTGGGGGTGAAATTCAATATTCCGGCAATTCCCTGATAACTCGCGTCATGCGCCGGCCAATCCCTGTAAGGGCCGTCCTGCCCGTAGCCGGAAACAGAGCAATAAACGATTTTAGGATTTATGTTTTTGATAGCGTTATAGCCTATGCCCAATCGCTCAACTACGCCTGGTCTCATGCATTCTATAATGACATCGCAGTTGTGGGCTAACTTATAACAGACCTCCTTACCTCGTTCTGACTTTAAGTTAACAGTGATGCTGCGCTTGTTTCGGTTAGTAATTTCTAAAAAATGAGGTAAAACGCGCGCTGGATTGCCCACACCGGGGCGCTCCATGATTATGACATCGGCACCGAGGTCTCCCAATAACATGGAACAATAGGTAACCGGCAGCTTCTCTTCGACGGTTAAAATTCTTATACCCTGTAGCGCTAATGCCATCCCTTACTACCCTTGGTCGCCCTTAAGACTGGCACCATCTCGAGCTGGCTACTGAACAGCAATCAAGGTCGAGGAAAGTAGCCTAGATTACTCCCTCTTCCTCAAGCTTGTCCAAATCCTCACGGCTATAGCCTAAAAGCCCACAGTATATTTCCTCATTATGCTCCCCCATTGCCGGAGAAGGGCGCTCTATCTTCGGGGGCGTGGCCGACATCTGCAGCGGAGGATTGCTAACCAAAAACTTTAGCCCCTCAGGACCAGGGACTTCAGTCAGCATTCCCGTTTCCTTAATATGAGGGTCGTTAGCCACCTCGGTTATCTCATAGCAAATACCACAAGGGATGGGTATTTTCTGCGCTGTAGTGACTACCTCTTCTGCAGTTTGGGAAGCTACCCATTCGGTAACTACCGGATAGGTGATATCGCGGTTCAACCAGCGGTCCCACTCATTTTGCAGCCCTGGGTCGGTAGCCAGGTCCTCTCTACCGATGAACCGGCAAAATCTGCGCCACATTCGATTGCTCAACATGCTTATGTATACCCATTTTCCGTCTTTGGTCTGGAAGGTGTTGGAAGGTCCTATTCCGTAGGGCTGATTACCTGCTCTCTCATGAGGCAGGCCGGCTGTCTCCCATAGTGATACGTACATACCCGCATACTGAAGAGCAGTCCTTAGAAGTGCGGTCTCAATCATTTGCCCCTCCCCGGTTCTTTGCCGGTGATAAAGAGCAGTCACCACGCCAATAGTAGTGAGCATTGCCGTACCATAATCCACATACGATATTGCGTCGCGCATTGGTGGGCCGGGAGACCCACTTAGCAACATTATCCCTGCCATTGCCTTGGCAACCGGATCGTAGCCGACACGATTCTTATACGGTCCGCTGGAGCCGAAGCCGGTTACCTGGGCAAAGATTATGTCAGGCTTGATCTTTTTAAAGCTATCGTAGGTAATACCCATATCCTCAGCTGCTTTAAGGCTAAAGTTATGGACCACCACGTCACAGTGCTTCACCAGCTCCTTCAATAGCTCCCTGGCTTTGATATTTGCCTCTTTTCGACCCATAAAATTAAGGGAGATGGCCTTCTTATTACGGTGTAAATAGGCATAGCTCCATACATCGCCATAAGGCGTCAGGCGTTCCGGGTACTTCTGCTTGAACTTTTCCCAGTTTTCCGGGCGCCTGTCTTCTACATCACAGGGCTCGACTCTAATAACCTCTGCACCTAAATCAGCCAGAAGCGTAGCGCTGTAAGGTCCGGCTAGCACGCGTCCCAGGTCAAGTACCCTAATCCCATCTAACGCTCCTGCCATTTTAAACAACCGCCTTCTAATTTGCTTCTGCTTAATAGTTATCTGCCGCAGGATATTTTACCACTTCTTGAGTTAGAGTTGCCTGTATGATAGAGCGAATTATATCTTTTGCTATCACAGGCTTGCCTATATATAATAATTCTTAACAGCAGGAAAGGAGATTTCTATGGGGGAAATAGACCTTAGCACTGCGATAGAATTAAGTTCGCCATATCCATACACATTGGTCGTCACTGTGGACAAGCAGGGTAAGCCAAACGTCATGGGCGTTGCCTAGTGGACCTTCACCTCCGTGCAGCCGCCGATGATAGCTGTCTTTATCGGTCATCCCCGGTATACTCACGAACGTCTGCAAAGTTGTAAAGAGTTTGTGCTTTGCTTTCCGTCACAGGAGCAGGCTAAGGCTGCCTGGTTTTGCGGGACAAAGTCAGGGCGAGCCATGGATAAATTCGCCGCCGCCGGGCTCATGGACTGTTCTTAAAGGTTTATGCTACCTATTAAATTCCTATTTCAGTAAATATAGCCTGTTTTATTACCTTCGAAGCAAAGAATCTGTTGAAAGCTTGCTGTCGCTTATCTATAATCAGTCTTATGCCCAAGCAATCCCAGGGTTATTGTTCCATGTCATTCTGAGGGAGTAAAGCGACCGAAGAATCTGATGTAGCTTTGAGATTCTTCGCTTCGCTCAGAATGACAAAAAGCAGTAGATATAGACATGCCAAAGCAGCGGCTGGATAATCTTGTAGTGACCAGAGAGCTGGCTGAAAACCAGAAAATAGCCCAGGCTCTGATTATTGCTGGCGAGGTTACCGTGTCCGGCAAGATAATCACCAAGCCGGGCACTCTGGTAGATGAAAGCATTGAACTCAAGCTAGCCGAGAAATTACCGTACGTCAGTCGTGGTGGCATCAAGCTGGCTCATGCCCTGGCTGAGTTCAAGCTCGATGTCACCTCCCTGACAGCTATGGATGTAGGTGCCTCCACCGGCGGTTTTACCGACTGCCTGCTCCAGCGCGGCGCTAGCCGTGTCTACGCAGTGGACGTCGGTTACGGTCAGCTCGACTACAAGCTAAGACAAGACCCCAGAGTGGTGGTCATGGAAAGGGTCAATGCCCATTACCCCTTTTCTCTACCGGAAAAGGTCAATATTGCCACCATAGATTTATCCTTCATCTCAGTGACCCAGGTAATTCCAAATGTCATCGACCACCTGGCGCAACCCAGCTATATTATTGTCCTGTTCAAACCGCAGTTCGAAGCCAGGAGACAAGAGGTTGGCAAAGGCGGCATAATCAAAGACCCCCAGGTTCACGCCCTTGTCCTCGGCCGCTTCATCGTCTGGGCTACCAACCATGACTTAAGATTGCGCGGGCTGGTTGCCTCGCCTATACTCGGCGCAGAGGGAAATAAAGAATTTCTGATATTTTTAACTAACCAAATTAAATAACATCAAAGGAGATGGCTCGTTAATCTGTCACTCTGAGCGAAGCGAAGAGTCTGCGAGATTCTTCGTCCGTAGAGCTCAGAATGACATGGGGCGAAAGGCTCGCAATGACAGGAGGGAAAAGCGCTCGCAATTACAAAGTGGAGTTGATAAACAACCATGAAAAGAACCTTTACTCTGAAAGTAGATAACCTTAACCTTCCCGGCGAGGTCTATTTCCCGGAGACCACCAAGCGGCCCTGTCCAGCGCTCTGCCTTTGCCACGGCATTCCGTCCGGACAGCCTAGCTCAAGCGATGACACAGGTTACCCTGGGCTAGCCGAAAGGTTCTGCGCTGCCGGTTTTATCACCCTGATTTTCAGTTTCCGCGGAGCAGGTGAAGCTCAGGGCAATTTGGACATGCTGGGCTGGACACGAGACTTAAAAGCTGCCATCGATTATCTGTCCAGCATGGACGAAGTCGACAAATCTCGCCTCTGCCTTCTCGGCTCCAGCGCCGGCGCTGCTGTAAGCGTTTATGTCGCCGCCAACGACCCAAGGGTATCTTCCCTGGTAACTTTCGCTTGCCCCGCCGAATTCTCTTTTCTGACCGACAAACGGCGCGCTGAGGCTACCATCGACCACTTCCGCAGCATCGGTGTAATCAGGGATGCTGACTTCCCGCCATCATTAGATGATTGGCTTGCTGGATTCGGCGCGGTCTCGCCGCTTAAGTGGATAAACAAAATATCTCCCCGTCCAGTGCTCCTGATTCATGGCGATAAAGACGACCTGGTGCCCGTAGAGCATGCACACAAGCTTTTTGAAAAGGCCGGTGAACCTAAAAAACTGGTCATAATCCCGGGCGCCGGGCACAGGCTACGCTTTGAACACAAAGCAGTAAACGCCGCTTTAGATTGGCTCACGGCAACGGCAAAATTGACCTCTGCATAGCAAAAGGCTTATAATTAAGATGCAAATTTAGCTATGCATGAAAGCTGCGGTGTTTTCGGCATCTATGCTCCCGGTGTAGATGTCGCCCGAATTACCTTCTTCGGCCTATACGCTCTCCAGCACCGTGGACAGGAAAGCGCCGGCATCGCCACCGCCGACGGGAAAAAAGTCTACCTCCACACTTCCATGGGACTGGTTTCCCAGGTTTTCACCGAGGACGAGCTAGCCCAACTCCACGGTCATATCGCTATAGGGCACACCAGATATTCCACCACCGGCTCCAGCCGTGCCTGCAACGCCCAACCCATACTAATTGAAGCCAACTCGACGACCATAGCTTTAGCCCATAACGGCAATATAGTCAATGCCAAATTCCTCAGCGACGAGCTTTCCCAACAGGGATACACCTTTGCCACCACCACCGACTCTGAGATTATCGCCAATCTCGTTATGTCGTCCACGGAAAGGAATCCGGTAGACAAGATAAGGTATGCTATGCGCCGGCTGCAGGGTGCCTATTCGCTGGTAATATTGACCAAAGACAAGCTGATGGGAGTGCGCGACCCCATGGGAGTACGGCCGCTGTGTCTGGGGACTATCGATGGCGGCTGGGTAATTGCCTCGGAAAGCTGTGCTCTGGGACATGTTGGGGCTCAGTTTATCAGGGAAATCGAACCCGGCGAAATAGTAGTCATAAATAAGAATGGCGTCAGGAGCTTTACCGAGGAGAGCACCAGAAAAGCTTTGTGCATTTTCGAATACATTTACTTCGCCCGCCCCGACAGTGTTATACAAGGCAAGCTGCTTTATTCGGCGCGGCAAGCCATGGGCAAAATACTGGCCCGAGAATATCCCGTTGATGCTGATTTAGTGATGGGTGTCCCTGACTCTGCCACCGCTGCCGGCATCGGCTACGCCGTAGCTTCGGGCATCCCCTACTGCGAAGGGCTAATCAAAAACCGCTACGTCGGTCGCACCTTTATCGAGCC
>Ga0315285_10002931_pt1 | contig 17854 bp, 16 predicted proteins | sample YL17G09_36_MG_FD_203698 | JGI IMG/M metagenome (GOLD analysis project Ga0315285, IMG submission 203698) | Sediment microbial communities from Yellowstone Lake, YNP, Wyoming, USA - YL17G09_36 | ecosystem: Environmental > Aquatic > Freshwater > Lake > Sediment | place: USA: Wyoming | collected... | reverse complement strand
CTCTTTATCCACCATGGGCGCAAACATATTGGAATAGACCTCGCGAATGAGATAGCTGACCCGCGGCTGGCGCGTCTCCGGATGGCCGAGCTCGGCCAATAGGGACAAGTTGAACGGCGTGTCCATGATGACGGTTTCGCTGACCATATAGTTTTGATTATTGGGGTTGAGTTTACTTTAATGCCGATGCGTCCACAAGAAAAAAGTTTTCGAAATATCATCCTCCCTTTTTCGCTTTCAAATTCCGGATACGTCATTTGACATATCTAATATTATATGCTTTAATTACACCCAATTCTAACTATTTCTCATGCAATGGCTCGGGCAAACACGTGAGGCGCTGAGGGCGAAAGAAGTCAATTTAAAAAGCTCTTTCGAATTCAGCCCCGGGGAAAATGAAATCATCGGGGGGTTTATCCGCTCTACCCGACAAATTATTGAAAGCCTTGGGAGCGGCGCCATGGAACCCAAAATCCGGAAGCTTGCCGACGGCTACTGCAAAAATCTGGAGCGGGCGGTCGGCCGCGTATACAAGGGCGCGAGACGCGCGGCCGCGAAGGGGCAGGCGGATATCGCCCCGCTCACTCCCGCGGAGATCGGGGAAATCCATAACGAATACCAGGAACACGTTGATTATCTTCTCAGCCTTTCCGAAAGCCATACCCCTTCGGTTTACAAAAAAGCCTCGACCTCGGTTCCGTTCTGGAAAGCCGCGGAGCTTAGGGAACAGCTCACGGATGAGAAAATCATGGAGGCGCTTTCGGGGAAAGGGATTATGATGACCCAAGAGGAAACCCGTGAGGCTTTCCCGAAAGGCGTCAGGCTCCGTTTCGCGGTAAACAACATATCCGATCCGCTGGAGGCCATCGGCAGGGTGGCGGGGCATATGAGGGAAACGCTCACGGATGAGAAAATCATGGAGGCGCTTTTGAAGAAAGGCATAACGATGACCCAAGAGGAAACCCGCGAGGCTTTCCCGAAAGGCGTCAGGCTCCATTTCGCGGTAAACAACATATCCGATCCGCTGGAGGCCATCGGCAGGGTGGCGGGGCATATGAGGGAAACGCTCACGGATGAGAAAATCATGGAGGCGCTTTCGGGGAAAGGCATAACGATGACCCAAGAGGAAACCCGTGAGGCTTTCCCGAAAGGCGTCAGACTCCATTTCGCGGTGGGGAACATATCCGATCCGCTGGAGGCCATCGGCAGGGTGGCGGGGCATATGAAGGAAACACTCACAGACGGGAAGATCATGGGGGCTCTTTTAAAGAAAGGCATAACGATGACCCAAGAGGAAACCCGTGAGGCTTTCCCGAAAGGCGTCAGGCTTTATTTCGCGGTGCATAACCTATCCGATCCGCTGGAGGCCTGCGTGCGGTACGCGAAGGGGGAAGTTGCTTATGGAGGAAGGTTTTACCGAAAAAATTAAATTAGAAAATTATCACCCTGCTTTATGCTATGCTATAGCTATAGGATTTAAATATGAAACCTTTTCGCTTCCGCCCCAATGTGGCCCTTGCTGATATCGCTTTTTTTGCGTATGGCAAAACTTTGGGGGAGCTTTTGGAGAACGCGTGCTTGGCCGTGACCGCGGTCATGGTGGATCCGGAAAAAATTAAGGAAAAAACTGAAAGACGGATTGAAGTGCTGGGCGATACGGCCGAGACACTTCTTTATAATTCACTGGAGGAGGTGGTGTATTTGAAGGACGCTGAGCAATTGGTTTTTCATCGCTTCGAGGCGGAGGTGATCCGCGAAAAACCTTATGAAGCAGTGGTTACGATGTGGGGCGAAAAGATCGACCGCAAAAAACATGACGCGCATGCGGATGTAAAGGGAATCACTTATCATGACTTCCATATCACCAAAACCAAAATGGACTATAGAGCTTCAGTGGTGCTTGATGTTTGAAATCCTAAATCCTAATTTCTAAATCCTAAATAATATTTAAATTCAAATGTTTAAAATTCAAAACAGAATTTTTATTTTATAATTTACTATGTTTAGTTTTGAGTATTTGAATTTCGATCATTGTGATTTGTTTAGAATTTAGTGCTTAGGATTTAGGATTTAACTATGGATATTAAGTTAATCAGCCCCGGTATCTACGAAATTCCAAAATCTTACAAAAAGGGAATGCTTGTTCCTGCGTGGATTTTTGCGAGCCCGGAGCTTTTAGAAAGCATGGATGAAGGCGTTTTTGAGCAGGTCACCAATGTGGCGACCCTGCCGGGGATTGTGAAGGCCGCCCTTTGTATGCCGGATGGACATTGGGGCTACGGGTTCCCCATTGGCGGCGTAGCCGCGTTTGATCCGGAGAACGGCGGCGTGATTTCGCCGGGCGGCATCGGATTTGATATTAATTGTGGCATGCGGCTGATTGTGACGAATTTGACGGAGGATCAGGTGGGGCCCAGGCTACACGATCTGATCAATCATTTATACGCGCGGATTCCCGTGGGCGCGGGTCAGCACGGGTTTGTGCGCATGGATAAAAAGGAGTTTCGGCAGGTGATGGAAAAAGGATCCAAGTGGTGCCTTCAAAATGGATACGCGGAGGCAGAAGATTTGGAATCAACGGAAGACCACGGGTGTTTTGACTGGGCAGATGTGGATACGGTTTCGGATCGCGCCATCGAGCGCGGGTACAACCAGATTGGGACGCTGGGGAGCGGCAATCACTATTTGGAGATTCAGGTGGTGCGCGACGAAAACATTTTTGACCGCGCGCTCGCCAACGCGTTTGGGATTTTCGGAAAAAATCAGATTGTCGTCATGTTTCACTGCGGCAGCCGCGGGTTTGGGCACCAGGTGGCCACGGATTATTTAAAGGAATTCATTTCGGTCATGCCGAAATACGGCATTCCGATTTTGGATCGGGAGCTCGGGTGCGCGCCCTTAAAAAGCCCCGAGGGCGAGCGGTATTTTGCGGCTATGGCATGCGCGGCCAACATGGCATTCGCGAACCGGCAGGTGATTTATCACCGGATCAGGGAATGTTTTACAGATATTTTCGGCAAAGACTGGAGGCAGTTGGGCCTCGACCAAGTTTATGATGTGGCGCACAACACTGCTAAATTGGAAACATACCTGGTGGATGGGAAAAAAAGGAAACTTCTCGTGCATCGCAAAGGCGCCACGCGCGCCTTTCCGCCCCACCACCCGGCGCTCGAGGCTGGTTTTCAAGAAACTGGCCAGCCCGTGATATTAGGCGGGTCGATGGAAACAGGATCGTATCTGCTTGTGGGAACTGAGGAGGCCATGGAAAAAAGCTGGGGCTCCACGGCGCACGGCTCAGGCCGGCTGATGAGCCGTACCAAAGCGAAACACATGATCCGCGGGGATAAACTCATTCAGGATATGGAAGACCGTGGCATTTATGTGCGCACCTCCTCGTATTCCGGCCTTGCCGAAGAAGCGGGCTTTGCCTACAAAAACATTCACGATGTGATCGCGGCCACGGAACTTTCGGGGATTTCTAAAAAGGTAGCGGCGTTTGTGCCGATAGGAAATATTAAGGGATAAATCCTAAATACTAATTTCTAAATCCTAAATAAATCCAAAGCACAAAATTCAAATGATCCAAATTAAACACAATTAATTATAAAAATGAGTTTTGTTTTGAATTTTAAAAATTTAGATTTTGAGCTTGTTTAGGATTTAGTGCTTAGGATTTAGAGTTTAAAAGTTTATGCGTCTCTTCATCAGCATCACCGTCCCGAAAGAACTGGAGGATTATTGCCGCCAGATTCAACGACGCTTTCCGGGGATGAAAAATGTGGATGAGTTCCATCTCACTGTTCAGTTTCTGGGGGACAATATCGGAGAAAATTTTTTACCCAGGATCACCGACGCGCTCAAATCGATTACCTTCGAGCCGTTCGAGATCAAATTGGGCGAGGCCCGAAAATTTCCGAGCGAATTTCGCCCAAATGGCGTTTGGATTGATTGCGATGGTGGCGACGCGCTCCGGGATTTGGCCGATCGGATCCGCAAGGCCATGGACAAAATTGGTTTTAGGCCGGATAAACCCTTTGCCGCGCACATTACGTTGGGGCGATATAAAAAACCACCAGTTCCGGAAATTCAAAAACGTGGAAGCCGGCTGCAACTGATTGCAACGCCACAAAAGGAGAAGAAAACATTTCTTGTGGATCGGTTTTATCTGATGCAAAGCCAACTGACGCCCGAGGGTCCGGAATATAAGAATCTGGCAGAGTTTCCTACGGCCTAATAGTTGCTGGACATCGGCCTGAAGGAAAGGATACAATTTCATCCTTTTATCTTTATTCCTATGGTTCCAGATTTCATAGAAGATCAAAATGGTGTCGAGGTTCCTTTTCAGGAGATCAATAACATCTTCGCCCAATCTTCCTATCACCAAAAATTGGCCAGCATGCCCCGCTACGACCGCTTTCGACCGGCAAATGTCACCCCCGCGGAATGGATACGCTGGCTGGGAGCTGATGTGGACAATTTCAAGCACATGCAACTCACCTACAAGCTCACTTGGTATTTCCTTGAGGAACACGAAAAAGCCCATACGACCAACCTTAATGAGGATGAGAAAAAAATTCTTCTGATGACCAGCCTGGTGCACGATTGGGGCGAAGCATTCACGGGCGACATCTCTTTCGACCTGAAGACTGAGGCGCATGAGAAAGAGGAGATTTTGAGACTGAGGCAAATCCTCGCTGAGCTTTTAGGAAACCGTTTTTCCGAAACAATCCGGAACCAGTTGGCCGAGACAGCTCTTTCCAGAAACTCTAAGCTCGGATCGATGTTCAACATCATCGAAAGGATCGGCTATATGAGGACGTGCCTCAATGCCTGGGGCGCGAGACCAACCGCCAAGGAGGTTTCCCTTAAAAACGCCTTTGGATGGCTCGCCAGCAATGTGGCAGGGAACCAGATTCCACCCCTCTTGAATGTGATAGAAAAATATCCGCCTGTTCGAAAGTATCTTGGGGGCGTCCGCGGGCGAATCAATGACTTGTTTTTAAACATGCCAACCGATATTTTCAACAACCATCCCGAGGACCAGAGGGGCGGCCAAGCGAAAAAGTTCGCCGATGCAAAGAAGGTTTGGATCGAGAGCGAATATGGCCAGGGGCCTGATTATTGATCCGTATCATAGTGGCACACGGTGGATTCTTCTATTTCATGACAATCTATATTTTGCTTTTGGCAAAGCATGAGGACTTTTTCGCGCGTATCGCATACTTCAATGACCAAATACTTCATGCGCTTCTCTAAATCCGATATTCGCATTTCCATTTCTTTTAAGTCCATGTGCGTCTGAATAGAATCACATTGCTCAGGACAATTGGACACTTCGCCGCACCCAGCCAATACTAAACCTAAGACAGCCACTTGGAGGGATTTCATAAATACAGGTTATAGGATGATTATTATAAAAAAAATCTTATGTATGTCAATGGTTCCAGCGCCTTGTGATAAAATGGCAACACCTCAAAGTTATGCATAAACTTTCCGATGAATCATTGGCTAGAGAGGCGCAGCGCGGAAACCCGGAGGCGATGGAGGTTTTAGTTAACCGATATTTAAAAATGGTTTATGCCTTGGCTTATCGCATGGTGCTTTCCAAGGAAGACGCGGAAGATATTTCCCAGCAGGTTTTTTTAAAGGCCTGGAAAAACCTGAAGCGTTTTGATCCGAAAAAAAATTTTAAGGCCTGGATCCTGCAGATCACCCAAAACACCACGATTGATTTTTTGCGTCGTAAAAAAACAATTCCCTTTTCCAGGTTTGAAGATGATGAAGGACGAAATATTCTTCATGAAACCTTGGAAGACCCCGCGCCTTTGCCGCCTGAAATTTTTAAGCGGAAAGCTTTAGCCCAAGAGCTCGAAACCGCGATTCATACGCTTTCGCCTCAGGCCAGGGCTGTGCTTCATCTTTATTACACCGACGGCCTGACCTTTCAGCAAATCGCGGATTTGATGCATGAATCGATCAATACGATCAAAAGCCGCCATCACCGCGCGCTCAAGGAGTTAAGAAAACGACTGATCATTTAACATTTTTCATTTCATTATCGCTGTATGCAGTTTCCGCGCAGGCTTCTTTCATGCATTGTCCACTCCCGCGCAGGCGGGAGTCTATCTTAATTTCTATGCTTGATGGTTATTTGGCATGGCACAAACTAAATATCCAAATACCATAGTAAAACGGACAGGCTCCCGCCTGCACGGGAGCGACAAGAAAGGGCAGAAGTGACGATTCAATGAAAAATTAAAATTAATCAATGCACCAAAATGCATCCGACGTGCGTATTAAAGAATGGAACTCTTCTTTAAACGCGCTTTCTATGTCCAAAAATTATCGCACTTTATTTTCATTATTGAAGCCGATCGAGCCGCCCCCTTTCTTGACTCATCGGATTATTCAGCAAATCCGCTCCAAGCAAACTTGGGCGATGCGTGCTCGATTTATTTTTATGGCGTTGGGTTTTGCGATTTCTATGATTATGCTTGTTTTGGGCATCGGCTCTGCTTGGTCTACGGCGGCTGAGTCTGGATTTATTGAATATGTAAAACTTGCGGGTTTTAATCTAGGAAGTCTGATTTCGTATTGGGATAGCTACGCGTCTATCCTGCTTGAGACACTGCCTGTTTCTGGCCTCCTTTTGACTTTTACCTCTATTCTCATTCTTTTGATTCTGGCTAAAAATTTGGCTAATTATTTATCAAACTCTTTTCGAAAGCCTTTTCATCTCTCGGCTCGTTGTTTCTAAATCTTATGCGATTATCCCCTTTCATTAATTCTAAACATTTTAAAATCATTTTGGCGGCTGTCTGCGCCATGTTTTTCTTTTATCATATAATTTAACTTTTTTATGGCTTCTTCATCTTTATTCCAATCCAAGGGTTTTAAAATCGTCGTGGCGGTTGTTAGCGCCTTAGTGCTCCTTTTGGTGGGTTTCAAAGCCGGCATGGAAGTCGGCCACCGGAAGGCGCGATTTTCTTATGGCTGGGGTGAAAATTACCAGCGGAATTTTGCCGGCCCACCTCGTGGTTTTGACCGTAATTTTGGCGATCGCCGTTTTATGGAGGCCAGTGGCGTTTCAGGCCAGATTTTAAAAATCGAGGGCCAAAATTTAACCATCAAAGGCCGCGACAATATGGAAAAAATGGTTGTGGTTAATGACAAAACCACCTTCGAGCGCTTTCGCGACAAGGTCAGCCTTGCTGATTTAAAGGTAGATGACTTGGTTACCGTGATCGGCAATCCCAACGAAACAGGGCAGATTGTGGCCAAGTTCATTCGGTTGATGCCCCCGGTGCCGCCCGCCCCAGGAGCACCGGTTCCACCTCCGTCCAATCTTTAATTATTCCTCATGATTAAATCATTTCTCGGATTCCTTAAAAAAAGGAAGTGGACTTTTGGCTTTATCGCTTTGGCTTTGGTGATCGGCTCAATTTATGGATACCAGAAGATGGTGGGTGGCCAAATTGCTCCCACCTATGTCACCACCCAAGCTGAGATTGGAACGTTGATCAAAACGGTTTCCGGTTCTGGGCAAGTCTCAGCTACCAATCAGATTGATCTTAAAGCCAAGGCTTCGGGCGATGTTTTAAAAGTCGTCGCCAAGAATGGGGATAGTGTCAAAAAGGGCGCGGCCTTAGTAGAACTTGAAGCCACGGATGCAAAGAAATCGGTACGCGACGCGCAGCTTAGCCTGGAAAGCGCCAAAATCGCTTATGAAAAACTAGTCCAAAAAGCGGATGCTCTCACACTACTTCAGGCGCGCAATTCAGTAGCAGACGCTGAAAATGCCCTTGAAAAACTTAAAACATCGCAACCTATAGACCTTGAGCGCGCGGAACAAACCTTAACACAAAAACAAGATGATCTAGCGAAGTCTTATGATGACGCCTATAACACCACTTCAGACACCTTTCTTGATCTCCCTGATACCATTACCGCCCTTTATAATACGCTTTACAGCTTTACGCTTTCCGAGAGCGCGGGCAAGGGGAATAATGAAATGAATGACAACTATCTTATCAATACCATCACAGCCTCCGACTATGAAGAGCGTGAGACCCTGAGCGACATGAGCGAAGACACAGGCGCCGCTTACTCAGAAACCAAAGCGCTTTATGACGCCGCTTTTAATGTTTATAAAAAAACCTCGCGCGATGTCACCCCCGAGGAGCTTAAAAAACTTCTTACCCAATCCATTTCAACCCTTAAATCAGTTTCCGCGACACTCAAAAAAGAGGCCAACCTGTTCGATTATTGGGTTCAGTACCGGGATTATCACCATTACAATATTCTCGACCGTGTTACCCAATATCAAACGGAACTCAGCACGCAGATTTCTCAGACGAACCAGCTCCTTTCCAACTTAATGAATGCCCAAAGCACCATTTCCTCAAATGAGTATTCGGCAACCAACGCTGAGCAGGATCTGGCCTTGCTCAAAAAGAACCAACCTTTAGACCTGGCGGCGGCCAAAGCCTCTCTCGCTGAAAGGAAATCTTCGTTGGCGGATCTTATTAAGGGCACAGACCCTCTAGATATTCGCTCGCAAGAACTCACCCTCAAACAGCGGAATTATGCACTCCAGGATGCTCAGGAACAATTGGCCAATGCCACGGTCCGCGCGCCGTTTGATGGCGTTGTCGCCGAAATTTCTGTCCAGGTGGGCGACAGCGTTTCGTCCGGCGGTTCGGCCGGCACTTTTATCACGCAGCAGCGGATTGCCGAAACCACCCTCAACGAAGTGGATGTGGCCTCGGTTCAGGCGGGCCAAAAAGCCACGCTCACCTTTGACGCCATTGATGGGCTTACGATCACTGGTATCGTTTCTGATATCGACGCGATCGGCGCGGTCAGCCAAGGCGTTGTTTCGTATGGCATCAAAATTTCATTCGACACTCAGGATGAACGCATCAAGTCCGGCATGAGCGTTTCGGCCAATATCATCACCGCCGTAAAGACGGATGCTTTATTAGTACCGAGTGAAGCGGTGAAGAGCGAAGATGGAAAAACTGGCACCGTGGATGTGCTGGTTGATGGCGCTCCAAAAACCCAAACCGTGGAGCTTGGCCTTTCAGACGATACGTCGATCGAGATTACCAGCGGCCTTAACGAAGGCGACGCCGTGATCACCCAAACTTCCACCGCTCAATCAACCAAAACCACGACTCAATCGGGGAACAGGAGTCTGTTCCAAAGTATTGGAGGAGGGGGAGGCACACCTCGCTAAAACATACCTCATGATCGAATGTCAGCATCTCAGCAAAGTTTATGACGGAAGCGGCGCCGAAACCGTGGCACTTAACGATGTGTCTTTTACTATTAAAGATGGCGAGTATGTGGCCATCATGGGACCTTCGGGAAGCGGCAAATCGACCCTGATGCACGTATTGGGCGCGCTCGACACTCCAACTTCGGGACATTATCGCCTAGACGGGAAAGATCTCTCGCGATTAACGGATGACGAGTTGGCCGAGACCCGTAAAAAGAAAATTGGATTTGTGTTTCAATCCTTTAATTTGCTTCCCCGCGCCACGGTTCTGAGAAATGTGGAACTGCCCTTAGTCTATGCCGATGTTCCCCAAAGCGAACGTGAAAAAGCCGCTCGAAAGGCCCTCAAAGAGGTTGGGCTGGAGGAAGACCGATATTACCACCTTTCCAACCAGCTTTCGGGCGGGCAGATGCAACGCGTGGCCATTGCCCGCGCCCTTGTGAATAACCCTTCGCTGATTTTTGCCGATGAGCCCACGGGAAACCTGGACACCAAAACGGGAGAAATTGTGATGGCGACCTTTGAGCGCCTTAATCACCAAGGGAAAACGATCATCCTGATCACACATGAAGCGGATGTGGCCCACCATGCCCGGCGGATTATCCACATCCGTGATGGGGCGATTATCGAAGACAAGATGAATTCGAAGCGACACTAATTATTTCGCATTTCGGATTTCCGATTTGGCATTCTATCGAACCTTTAATATAAAAAAGACCAAGAATACGAAATACGAAATCAGAAATGCAAAATGGGTACACAATTTAATAATCAATTCCCGAAATGAAACCTACAGATATCTTCCAAGAAACGGTGTTCAGCCTCTCAGCCAACAAAGCCCGCTCGGGTCTCACCATCCTCGGCATTGTGATTGGCATCGCCTCGGTGATCGCTATGGTCGCCATTGGTCAAGGCGCCCAAAGCTCTATTGAGGCCAACATTCAGTCGATCGGATCAAACCTGCTTCTCATCATGCCTGGCGCGCAACGCGGATTCGGGACCCAAGTCCGAACTCAGCGCGGCAGCGCGCAGACCCTGACCAGTGATGATGCCGACGCAATTGCCGGAGTCGATGGGGTACAGGCTGTCGCTCCCGATGTATCGGGACGATACCAAGTCACCTCCAAGGGCAAGAACACCAATACCTCGGTGGTCGGGACAGTCGCCGCCTACACCACTGTCCGAAACCTACAGATCGAAAAAGGCTCCTTTATCGCTGATTCCCATGTGCGGCAAGCGGCCAAAGTGGCTGTGCTCGGCCCCACCGTGGCCGAAGACTTGTTCACCACCGCTGATAGCGCTATGGGGCAGACCCTCAAAATCAACAAAATCCAATTCAAGGTCGTTGGCATCACCAAGTCTAAGGGCGGGTCGGGTTTCTCGAACCAGGACGACATGATCTTCGTCCCCATTACTACGGCCCAGCGCTTCCTTTCTGGTAACGACTATGTCTCTACTATCAGCGTGCAGGCTGTAGACGTTAAAAGCATGACCTTAGTTCAGGAGCAGATGACTCAGCTTCTTATGAAACGTCACAAGATCGCTGCCAACGGAACCGCGGATTTCAACATCATGAACCAGTCTGACATCGTGTCTGCGGCCTCCAGCGCTACGGGTGTTTTTACTTTACTTCTAGCCTCCATCGCCGGGATCTCCCTGCTTGTGGGCGGCATAGGCATCATGAACATGATGCTGACCACCGTGACCGAACGTACGCGGGAGATTGGCCTGCGTAAGGCGATCGGCGCCCAGACTATGGATATCACACTTCAATTCCTCGCCGAGTCTGTTATGCTAACTTTTTTGGGAGGATTTTTCGGAATTATCCTCGGCTATTTGCTAGCCTTTCTTATCAGCACCTTTGGTGGCATTAATGCGACCATCTCGACTTTTTCAGTGCTGATGGCCTTTGGCGTTTCGGCAAGTATCGGGATTGTTTTTGGGTATTACCCCGCGAGGCGCGCGGCGGGGTTAAATCCGATTGAGGCGTTACGTTATGAATAATTAATAATAAAGAATTACGAATTTCAAATTACGAGTTGGATTAAAAATCGTAAACCCTAAATAAAAATTCATAATTCGTAATTTGTAATTTGTAACTCATAATTTATAACTCTAAATAATATGACCACCAAACACTTTGCCATCATGTTTCTTATCGCCCTTATCGCCGGTTCTCTCGGATTTTTTGGAGGTTCGACGCTGGCCTCGGGCAAAAACAATAATCCGGAACCCGCATTTGCCAGAAACGGGGCTGGCGGGAATTTCGCCCGCAGTACTCGTCAAGGGGCTGGCGCCGGAGGGGGATTCATCAATGGCACAATCCTCACAAAGGACGATCAAAGCATTACCCTCAAACTTCAAGATGGGGGTTCCAAAATTGTTTTCCTTTCGGACACAACCTCCATTGACCGTATGGCAATTGCCACTCCAGAGGATCTGACCATAGGCCTCAACGTGATGGCCTCGGGCAAAACGAATGAGGATGGCAGCATCACGGCGCGGATGGTGCAGATACGATCGGCGGATATGCCCAATATGGAACCGAAACCAGGGCAGCAATAAGAAGGGTGAACGTCACTATTCCATCACCAAACAATCCATTCATGATGGATGTTTAGTATTTTAGATGGCGGGATGGAAGGGACTCGAACCCTCGACCTCTGCCGTGACAGGGCAGCGCTCTAACCAGCTGAGCTACCACCCCACGTAGTAGCGTGGCCATTTTAGCTAAAGGGTCTTTTTTTGTAAATATAAAGATAAGTCGCTAGGCTTTTTGAAAAGCCAATTTCAATCTGTTTTTTCTTATTCTATTCACTCCTTTGACTGCCTCGTAAATAGCCAGATAAATGAGCGCCCCAAGAACCGCGTATAACCAATCGCTCCATATCAGTGGCGCGGTTGAAAGGAAGTTTTGGACGATGGGAATGTAGACCAGGCCACACACCAAGATTAAAGAAAACACAAAGCTTAGCAGGAGTCGGCCATTCGACCACAGGTAGCGGCTAAAAATGGATTCTCCGTCAGCCGTGCGTTTTGAAAGAATATTCATCCACGAGATCAGAACAAGGCTCACGTAGGTCAGTGTGATCGCACGGAAGTAAAGCGGATTGGAATCCTGGATGCCCCAGGGCGAAAATCCGTTTCTCTGAAACAACCAAAGAAAATTAGCAAAGCCGATGGCCCCCATCAGCAATCCGGTCCAGGCCATACTTATTAGCGTTTTTCGGTTGAACACATGGTCCGAGGGATTCCGTGGCGCTTGGTTCATAATCCCTTCTTGGGTGGGATCCCAAGTTAGAAAGGTGACAGGCAAAAGCTGCCCTACTAAGTCGATAGCCAGAATCTGAAGCCCTAAAATCGCCATGGGCGTTTTGAACAAGGCCGCGGCCGCAAGACTCAATAGTACCGCGGTCAACTCGCCCGTGTTGGTCGTGAGACAGGCGAAGGTCGATTTTTTGATATTTTGGAATATCGTCCGTCCTTCTTTGACCGCCGAAACTAAAGTAGCAAAGCTGTCATCCAGTAGGATGATTTCGGACGAATCCTTGGCCACCTCAGTTCCGGTCTTGCCCATGGCCACGCCGATGTCGGCGCGCTTGAGGGCAGGGGCGTCGTTCACACCATCGCCTGTTACGGCCACCACTTCACCAGCCCTTTTAATAAGATTGACGATACGGAGTTTGTCCTCCGGTGAGGTGCGCGCGAAGATGAGGTTGGTGTAAATCAGTTTTTGCAGGAGTTCGAAATCAGTCATTTTTGAGAGCTCGTCGCCTGTCACCATCATTAGCCCCTTGCCCTTTTCGTCACCGGCCAGGCCAATTTTTTTAGCGATGGCTTCGGCCGTGAGCGCGTAATCGCCCGTAATGATGATCACGCGGATGAAAGCCTTTTTGGCCATTTCCATGGCTGCCGCCACCTCTTCGCGCGGGGGGTCGATCATGGAAACCTGCCCAAGCCAAATGAGCTGCCTTTCGACCTCCGCCATTTTCATGTCTTCATGGTAATTGGGGAGTTCGCGATAGGCGTAACCCAGATTTCTCAAGGCCTGGGATGCGTATTCATCGGATTTCTGCCTGATGAATTCCCGATCCTCGTTCGTGATTAGTCGTACTTTTTCACCGTCCCAAATATGAGTGCAACAGGCGAGCACGCTTAGGGGAGCACCTTTAACGTAGGCAATGGTTTTTCCATCACGCTTGCGCACGGAGGACATCCGCTTACGCGCGGCATCGAAAGCAAATTCCCGAATCTCAGGGAACTGTTTATCCATAGCGGATGGATTGAGCCCCATCTTTTCACCCAATGTGATTAAGGCTGCCTCGGTTGGGTCACCGATGCAATACCAGTTCGGATGAGTTTTGTCTGGAGGGTTCACCTTGGCATTGGAGGCAAAGACACCTGTTTCGAAAAAGAGCTTATATTGTTCTGTCTCTTGTTTAGGAACAAGGCAGCCGGCTTTGTCGCAAATGTCGCCCTTGGGTTCGTAGCCGACCCCCGTCACTTCGAATTCTCTGTCTCCGATCAGAAGTTTTTGAACTGTCATTTCATTTTTTGTGAGCGTACCTGTTTTATCGGTACAAATCACATGGGTGGCGCCCAACGTTTCCACGGCCGAAAGCTTTTTGATCACGGCCTTTTTTTGAGCAAGACGTCCCGCGGCCAGCGACAGCGCGACGGAGACTTCCGCGGGTAAACCTTCCGGAACCATGGCGCTCGCCACTCCAACCGCGAAGATGAATGCTTCCCGAAGGGTAAAGTGGACGCCCAGGGCGATCACAAATAGGATACCGGCGACAGCTAAGGTAATTATGGTGATTTTTTTCGCTAGGTAATTAAGTTCCTGCTGTAGAGGAGATAGCTCAGTTTTAAGCTCCTGGCTCAAATGCGCAATACGGCCGATTTCCGTCTGCATTCCGGTTTTTACGGCTATTCCATAAGCATTGCCTGTGGCAACCGTGGTACCCATAAAGGCGATGTTGTTCCGGTCGCCAATCGCCACTTCACCGTCGATCGCATGTGTGAATTTACGAGTCGGGTTCGATTCTCCAGTGAGCGCAAAGTCATTGGTGGAAAGCTCATGCTCTTCGAAGACCCTCAAATCCGCCGGCACTGCATCGCCCTCTTCAAGCCGTACGATATCGCCAGGGACTAATTGAACGCTCTCGATCTCAACCAATTTATCGTCACGAAGAACCTTTGCCTTGGCCGCGATCAACATTTTCAGTGAATTCATGATTCGTTCCGCCTTGTATTCCTGAAAAAAGCCGATCAGCGCATTGATGATCACGATCAGGAACATGATTGTGGCGCTTCGGTAATCATCCATATAAATAGACAGAAGCCCAGCAACGATCAAAATGATGACCATTAAATCTTTGAATTCGCGAAGCAGCTTAAAAATCAATGGATCCCGCTTTCCGGTCGCCAGTTTATTCCGGCCATAAAATTCCAGCCGCCTGGGGGCATCTTTTTCGGAAAGCCCTTCTCGGCGGGTACTCAGCGTCTTAAGGATTTCTTCGACTGAACGCTGGTAGTCATTGATTCTTTGTTCTTCGTGTCCGTTTGGCATATTTTTTTATCTTATTATAATACTCTTTTTGCTCTGAAAAAGCAATGGAACACAGGACCATAAAAAAGCGTCTTTGATTTGACGAATTTAAAATACTATTGACAATTAGTAAATTATAGTCTAGCATAACCGACCAATCTCAGCGCTCCCGACCTGTCGCCTGCCCGGCGGCAAGCCCACCCCAACCTGCCTCCCGGTATTATCGTTTAATATCGTGTTTTATGTGTAACAAGGCAAGACTTTTAAAGGGGGCGCTCCACAATCTCATTCTTATCAATACCATCATGCTCAAGATGCTCAAAAGGCTTGAGAGGCTTTTGGCTGAAAACTAAAAACCAGCGGAACGCTGAATCTCAGCATTTTTGCCGAGAGTCACAACATCTGACGATTAATACACCCGGCAAAATCCTAAATTCTAAGCACTAAATCCTAAATAATCTCCCGCCCGTACCGAACAGTACGTTCGGGCGGGCAAAATCCAAATCTTTAAATTCAAAATTTTTTCATATTTAAGCATTATTAATCATTAACCTAAGACCGCCATGAATAATCCAAAACAAGCCAGAATCTTTGATCTTGAGGAAAGAACTCTTAAGTTTGCCAGCAACGTCCGATTATTTATCCGAAAACTGCCAAAGACCATAGCCAATCATGAAGATGGTAAGCAGCTGATTCGTGCATCGGGTTCAGTTGGAGCAAATTATATTGAAGCCAATGAATCAGTAAGTAAAAAAGATTTTATTTTGAGAATAAAAATATCTCGAAAAGAGGCCAAGGAAAGTCGTTTTTGGCTTGAATTGGTGGATACGGGAAAAGCCGACTTTCTGGAATTGGAAAGGAGGGCGTTGATTAAGGAATCCATTGAGCTAACCAAAATCTTTGGAGCTATTTTAGAAAAATGCAAATAACGAGTTTTGTTTTGAATTTTGGATATTAGAATTTTGGATTTGTTTAGGGTTTAGGATTTAGTGCTTAGGATTTAATTAATAACTCTCCACCATGCGCGCCATATCTAGACTATTTGTAATTTTGAATCTTTCTTTTTTGGTCATGAGTTTCGTGGTGCAGCCTGCATTAGCCGCAGATGTTTATACTCCCGATAATTCAGCCAAACAGGATCCCCTGCAATCTACGAAGCAGTTTGGTGGCAGCGTGGAAGTTGGGGAGTTCACGGGTGCGGCGATATATGATTATCCAATCACCGTGCCGGCAGGAAGAAATGGCATGACGCCGCAGGTCAGCCTGACTTATAACAGCCAGGACAATGATTTGGATAATATCGTTGGTTATCATTGGAGCCTAACCGCTTTTTCGATCAAGCGGCTCAACAAAAAAGGGGTTGAAAAAATGTATGACCGCATGGATTTTGTGGCGAGCGGGCCATTTGGAGGCGGCGAGCTTACGGGCATTAACATCAGTGATGGACAACATGGGGACTACGGAGAAAAAACGGAACGATCATTTGCAAAATATGAATTTAAGTCTGATGGTTCGTGGGTTGTAACAGACAAAGCTGGAACACGCTATATTTTTGGTGTAACAAATGACGGGCGAGAGGTTGACCTTACGGATTCGAATCGGATCTTCCAGTGGTATTTAGAATCAGTGGTGGATCGCAATGATAACAGGATTAGTTACACTTATTTTAAGAGTGATAATCGACTATATCCAAAAACCATTCGTTACACTGGCCATGGCGCTGAAGAAGGCATTTTTGAGGTACGTTTTTTGCCTTTTGCTAATGGTAACACGGGCTCCATTCGGCCGGATACTCATTATGGTTATAGCGCGGGCTTCAGGCAGGCCACGAATTATTTGATGACCGGGATTGAGGTCTATGCCGAGGGAAAATTACGCCGGAAAATAGAGCTCATTTATTCTCGGGTAGGCGCTTTGGTGCGGCAACAAATCAGCAAAATCGTGGAAACCGGATACGATTTAAATGGCGGAACCACGACGCTGCCTCCGACCACTTTTGACTATACCCCGTCGACCGTTTCATGGGAGGAAACGAGTGATTATCAGCCCCCCATGCTATTTGAAATATGTTACGTGGAATGTTCCGGGGCCAGCGCGATTTTTCAATCGGATATGAATGGAGATGGATATACGGACTTCGAATATTTATCGAATGGAGCGGGTCGACGAGCTACTAACAATGGGAAAGGAGGATGGATTGATGGGCCTGCCCAATTTTTAATGATTGGGCGCGCAATCCCCAGCTTATGGGAAAAATCGCTCGATTTTAATGGCGATGGCCGGGCGGACATTCTTAATTCAGCATGGCTTATTAATGAGATGGGGGGTGATTTTTTACTAAAAAGCATTCTTTATTTAACGAATGGTCCAACCTACACAAATACCATTTCGATTGGTTTTTCATGGCCGGAATATGGAAAGTTGGATAATGGGGCCGCGATCGCGGACCTGAATGGCGATGGATTGCCGGATGTAATTCAGGGCCACGACCGCCTGGATTCATCCGCGAGCCAGGATATTCGAACAACCGATAAAAATACATGCCTCAACACTAACGGTCAGGCCTGCACTAAAACGGATCTATGGCCCGCGCCCGTAAGCCTTATCAGCGACAATACAACCTATCAGGAATCTCGCAATGTTTCTGTGCAGGATTGCAATATGGACGGTTTGGCGGATGTCATTAACCCCTCCAATGGCCAAGCATGGATCAATGACGGCAAAGGAGGATGGGCCATGGGTGAATCATGTCGGTTTGAACCTATGGAAAGTACTTTCCAACGGTCGCTCGACGCCAATGGCGACGGCCTTTTGGATTTCGTTAAATCATATTCAACGATTTACGATTGGGGAGAAGTCGCTACGAACGAGCTTTATATCAATACGGGATCAAATTCAACTTGGGACAACCAAATGATCCAAAACCAATTCCCTTTTTTAATGGGCACGTGGGGTAGCGGCTCATCCCGGGATTTTGGGATTCGGGTTGTCGATCTCAATGGCGATGCGCTGCCGGACCTGAT
>Ga0315285_10002929_pt1 | contig 17868 bp, 15 predicted proteins | sample YL17G09_36_MG_FD_203698 | JGI IMG/M metagenome (GOLD analysis project Ga0315285, IMG submission 203698) | Sediment microbial communities from Yellowstone Lake, YNP, Wyoming, USA - YL17G09_36 | ecosystem: Environmental > Aquatic > Freshwater > Lake > Sediment | place: USA: Wyoming | collected... | reverse complement strand
GAACCCCGTGCGGACCACGGGCGGTATTTATATCCTGACCTACAGCCTGTCAGGCCAGACCGGTATCATCGAAAAAAAATCCGACGGGGATGTTTCATCCGCGCCGCAGTACTTCACCCGGCACGGTGACGTGCTCCATTTTCAGGGAGTCGCGCCTGACGCGCCCTATACGATCTGCACGGCCGACGGCGCCGTTGTGAATAAAGGCAGGGGAAGTTCAATCGACATCGGTAGTTTGAACGCTGGATGTTACATGGTACGCATCAACGGCAACTCGGTGAAATTTATCAAATAATTTTTCGGAATAAATTGTCTGCGAACGTAAGGCGGGGGGGCATATGAAAAACATTATTAACGGAGCAACCAGAAGCATACTTGCGCTGTTCTTCGCAGGCCAGGTGCTCAGTGCCGCGTCGCTGCCGGACACTATGCTCACCAATGCATGGAATTTCTCCCTTGCCAGACTGAGGACGACCATGACCGCACTGGGCAACAACACGACACAGTTCCCCCGCACCGCGGCTCAGACCGGCGGCGCGTGGACCATGGTTGCCGCAAGCGACTGGACAAGCGGCTTTTATCCGGGATGTCTGTGGCTCGCGTACGAAAAGAGCGGCGACACCATGTTCCGTTACAATGCCCAGCGGTGGACGAACGCTCTGTATGCGCAGCGCACCAACACCACCACGCACGACGTGGGGTTCATGATCTTTACGAGCTACGGCAACGGCTACCGCCTGCTCGGCACGAGCTCGTACCTGCCGGTAATCATTACTGCGGCCCAGTCGCTTGCAACGCGCTACCGGTCTCTTGCGGGTATCATCGATTCGTGGTCGTTTGCGCCCTACGATACCGGCTGGGAGGCGATCATCGACAATATGATGAACCTTGAGCTGCTGTTCTGGGCATCTCAGAACGGCGCCGGTGTGAGCTTTTACGACACCGCGCTCAGTCACGCCAATAAAACAATGACCAACCATTTCCGCGCCGACAGCTCGACCTATCATGTAGTCAAATACAGCCGCACCACCGGAGCAGTGATAAGCCGTGAAACACGTCAGGGGTACGCTAACTCGTCATGTTGGGCCCGCGGACAGTCATGGGCAGTTCACGGGTTTACCATGGCTTACCGGTTTACGGGAAATGCACAGTTCCTTGTCACGGCGAGGAAAGCGGCCGATTATTTCATTTATCATCTGCCAAGCGACAGAATACCTTACTGGGACTATCAGGCACCGGGGATACCGTCCGATACGGTGCCGCGCGACGCGTCGGCCGCGGCAATCGTCGCCTCCGGCCTTCTGGAATTGTCGACGTTTGTAGGCGCGGCCGATTCCGTGAGATACCGCGATTCAGCGGTCTCCCTTTTGCGGGCACTCTGTTCGACAAAGTACAGGGCATTGACCACACAGGCAAGTATTCTGAACCATTCCACCGGAGGCAGGCCGCAAAATACCGAAGTGGACGTCGGCCTCATCTATGCGGATTACTATTTCCTCTTGGCGCTTCTGAGGTACGAGAAGATCAGCAGTTCAACAGCGGTGGCAGATCCCGGTTTCATCACCAGTAAGCCTCCGGCACCGGCCTTTATGCAAATGCGTCCTTTCTTTACTTCGCCGATCGATCTTCTGGGACGGAAGGGAAGGATACTTTCACCCGGTGCGACGCCGGGGATCTTCATCATCCGTTCACCGGATGGAAACCGGCAGTCCTTTAAATTCCGGCTTGTTGTTCCGGGTTTGGATTATCAGCAGTAAATCTCCATTGACAGGCGCCGACTGCTTCTTTTCTCATAGAAAATAGTTTTATAATAATTTTTATTGTCCCGGCCTGATCCGTACGATATACACGCCCTTCGGGACCCCGAAATCTTTTTTCAGGTTGATTGATTTCCTGTCTGAAAAGGTCGACGATTTCACCAGTTTTCCGTTCAAGTCATGGAGCGTGATGAAAAGCGTTCTGCCCAGGTACTCGGCAGGCAGGGTGAATGTCTCGTCCGCGCATCTCCACGTCCTCTCCTGCGGCATCACGGCTTTCACGGCAGCGGCCGGGGTACGTACCGAGGTCGAAGGGCCGGTCAACTTATAGAGCCCCGAAGAATACGCGGCGAGCGACTGCCCGAAGGTCGTGGTGAACGAGCCGAGATTGGTCTTTGTCCAGAGGTTGCTGGCCGTGCAGGTGGTAAAACCGATATTGCTCAAAGTTAGCGTCACGGTGTAAGTACTGCCCGTACGGTTGACCATGGCGATGTACTTGACATTGGAAGAGTCAGGATGGTCGGAAACCCATACCGGATAATTCGATGCACCGGTGTTGCCGACCGGACGGGGGTTTTTACCTTGCTGGTTGACTGCAATCACTTCGGCATTGGTCATAAGCGAGTCTTCGACGAGCCGGTTCTGCCGGACATCACCGCCCCAGATGAGCGGCGACCGGCCGATGCACCACATGGTCATGAGGGTGAATTGCTGGGCGCGGGTCAAGCTCGACCATCGCACTGCCCCGTTAGGGCCGCGTATCGATAATCGGCCGATCGGTATCATGTCCGCGTCCGGATAATGCGGAGCATAGGCGCAGTGATACCAGTTCGCAAAGAGACCGATCATGGTGTTCAGTGTGGACCAGTTGTCCCACAAATCGTCGGCCATTCTCCACTGATTGGTATAGGTCATGAAGAACACGGAATCACCGATGGGGGTCGCTCCCGGCGAGGTGCTGAACACTATGGGCCGGTGAGTGCTGTCGATCGCTGCGCGATATCCCTGAATGTACGTTTTGAAGGTGGTCCGAGGACTGACCTTTGAATCCACGAGATCGTCGATTTTTATGTAATCGATGCCCCACGAGGCATACATGGTCAGAATTGAGTTGATATACGCCTGTGCCGCCGCGTTACCGAAATTGAGACCGTACATGTGGTTCAGCCACGTGCAGGTGTCGGCCGTGTTGGCGGCTTGTGATGCCCGGTAACTAGTTCCGTAGATAGGAGTATTGTCATAGACCGCCTGGCGCGGAATGCCGCGCATGACATGGATCCCGAATTTCAGACCTTTGCCGTGGATGTAGTCGGCCAGCGGCTTGAAACCCTGCGCTCCCGCTGCTGAAGGGTGACGCACCGTGTCCGGCATGAGCCGTCCGTAGGCGTCCATCTTGAGGCGTGTTGCCGCGGTCGGGTTCCCGTTCGTGCCGTTCCAAGATTGCCACGGCTGTCCCTGCGTGCATGTCGTCACCCCTGGGCATGGAAACGACCAGCACCAGTCGATGCACACGTACTGCCACCCGTACGACAGGTACTTTTTCGCCATTGTGTCCGCAATGGCTTTCATCTCCGCTTCGGACGCGGTGAAATTTAGGCAGTCGTAGCTGTTGAACCCCATAGGCGGCGTCTGCGAGACCTGGGCAAACAGCGGAAGAGTGCAGGCACCGATAATAGCAACTATTGCCATACCTGCGATTGTGGAAGATTTTTTCATGTAACTTTCCCCCATTTAGAACGATGAAGCCTTCCCTATAATTATACTACTAATTTAGTCTAAAAAGCAGGATTTGTCAACAATTACGACTTTTTAATTATTGAATTATTCAATCTTTTCCCTCAGCGGGCGAGGGAATCGTCGGTCTCGGACAGGTCGTCGTTGTCCAAATTGGCGAGATTAATAAAACGGGTATCATCGTACAGATGCAGCGGGGGCTTCTTTGGAGATGCTGCGGAGCCTGTCAAAATAGAATCGAACACCGGCATTTCACCGGCCTCGGCCGAAGCAGTACCCCCGGCCGCGGTATCCTGTTCCTGCAACCGCTTCATGAGTTGTTTGATTTTTGCGCGGAGCGTATAGTTCTCGCTGAGAATAATATCGTATTCTCTGAAGACCGAGCGCAGTTTTTCCCGGAGTTCCCTGGTTTCGCCCATTGACGCCGCAGCCCCGGCCGCGGTTTCCTTATGGACTTCCTGGAACGGCCGGTGCTGGTTGGCGACAGCTTCGGCGACGAAATTGATCATCTTCTCCATCTCCTGCAGACGGTCGTCGGCCGATTTCGCCGTCACGAGCTTCTGCTGGCCATGGCCGGCATTGAACAAATCGACTTCTCTGGACAAATCGCCCCTTCCTGCACGGAAATCCACTCTTCTCTGTATATAGAGCGCGATAAAAAACACAAACACCGTAAATGCAATGATGGGGATCAACCAGAGCAATTCAATGTGCATTCGGACTTCCCTTAAAAAACGTTTTGAAGATCGTTATAAACATTTTGCCTTTAATAGTAAGATAATATAGATTTTTCAACTAATCAACCTTTCATCTTCCTGCCCGCTCCTTCGGCATGGCGCAGAGGATTTTGGTATGGAAAATACGCCGATCATGTCGGTCTCCGGCATCCGCGGTATCGTGGGAGAAACTTTTACACCGATGCTCGTATCACGTATCGCGTTTCTGCAGGCGCGCCAGGCGCTCGCTTCGGGCAACGGCAGAATAGTGGTCGGGAGAGACACCCGGCCGTCCGGTGAAATGTTCGCCTGGGCCGCGTTCCGCGGCATCAGGGCCGCCGGTGGCACGCCGGTCGACATCGGAATTTCGCCGACGCCAACGACCTGCGTTGCGGTGCCGGAGCTCGGCGCTGCGGGCGGTATCATCATCACGGCAAGCCACAACCCTATAGCCTACAACGGTTATAAAATGGTGCACGCGTCGGGACGGCTCTTCAGGGCTGACGAATGCGAAAATATTTATTCCGCCTTCCGCAGGGGCGAATATCCGCCGGAAAAAGAACTCATGAAGTCCGCCGATACCCCGCATGAACGGGCCGAAGCCGCAGGCCTTCACATAAAACGTATCTGCGCCCAGGTTGATGTCGGCCGCATCAGCTCCGCACGTATTGCGGTCGGCGTCGATTCCATCAATGGCGCTGCCGGTGCGGTATTCCCCCTGCTGCTCAAGGCGCTCGGCGTTGAGTGGACGGGCGTCAACAATAAACTCGACGGTGATTTTACCCACGATCCGGAACCGCGGCCCGAACATCTCACCGGCCTCTCCAATCTGCTCCGGAAAAGCACGGGGCTGTGGGGAGGGTTCGCTTTCGATCCCGATGCCGACCGCCTGGCGACCATGAACGAACTCGGTCAGGCGATTTCCGAGGAAATGACGCTTGCGCTGGCCCTGCAGAATATCCTCGACCGCCGGAAAGGCGACGTCGTTGTCAATCTTTCAACCTCAATGCTCATTAATGATGTCGCGACAAGATTCGGCGTCAACGTGCTCCGAACGAAAATCGGCGAAGCAAACGTCGTCGAAGGAATGGCGCACCACAACTGCGAAGTCGGCGGCGAAGGAAACGGCGGCCTCATCTATCCGGCAATTTCATGGGCGCGTGACGGACTTGCGGCGCTGGCAATCATTATCGAACTGATGGCGAAAACAAGGAACAAGCTCGGAGCGCTGGCAGCCGAATGGCCGGTATACGCGATGGTCAAGGAAAAAATCCCTGTCAAGAACGCGGATCCGTCGGCGCTGGTCGCGGCGCTCGCGGAAAAATTTTCGCATGAAGTGACCGACCGTCTCGATGGGCTGAAAATCATCCGCGACTACGGCTGGGTGCACGTCCGGCCGTCAAACACCGAGCCGATCATCCGCTGTTACGCGGAGGCGCGGACAACGGCGGAGGCAACGGAACTGACAAGTCTGGTCATCGACGCCTTGCGGCCGCTTCTGTGACTGCGCTTGCTATTCCTGTCATATTTACCTATTTTCATTATGTAAACACTTATTAAAGGTCACGATATGAACTATTATCGATGCATCGCAGCGACAGGCGTCGTGATCCTCATGACGGTGACGAACCAGTATGCCTTCGACCGGACGATATCCGGTGCCGCAAAGGTCAAGCTGACCGGTCCAATCACTCAGGAACAGATGGACCAGTGCAAAACCGACGCGAAGTTCCGGCTCAAGCCACAGGTGCTCAGGTGGCTTGACGAGCAGAAAGGAATCAGGATCGACACGACCGACGTGCTCACCAATCTGCTCTTTCAGGGTTTCCTCGATTCATGCGTCATCCGCGCGAAAGAGACGTCGGCATTCAAGGAAAAATACTGGACGTTTTCCTACACGGTCACGCCCGAGGACGTGGAGGCCGCGCTTAACGCCTTCGACGACCGCATCGAACTTCTGGCCGTGCATGCGTGGAAGCGTCTGGAAAATGCGATTGAGCAGAAAAATTACGAGGAAATTTATTATCAGAGCGTTTCGGTCATCGCCTATGCCTCGGAATACATGGGGGCGCTCCTGACCGTGCCGGGCGACAGCAATAAAATCCTCCTCGAAGAAGGCAGAAGCATACTGACAAGTTTCCTGGAACGGCTGTATCTCACCTCATCAGGACAGATCATAGAAGGCAAACCCGGCTATCCGCCGCGCAATCCGCTGACCATGGGGGTCACGATCGACGGCCATCCCTTTGCCGGGCTGGGGCTCACCGGCTACATACCGGGCGGTGTTGACGTGTTTACCGGCGTTGCCGACAATACCGGCGTTATCTCGTTCGAAAACCTCATTATCCCTTTTGTCAAAAATGGCTCCATGATGTATGTCGCGCCCAACCTCGGCCGGGTCATCAACAGCAAATGGCGCATCGACATGAAGGACTTCGGCATCAAGATCGGCAACGACCTGAACCAGACCTTTTTCTTCAAGATCGACAAGCCGATGTTCGCCCTCACCTTCGAGGCCACGGCCACTGATCCTACCGACACGCTTCCCCGAGACTTCATGAACGGCACTACGATGAAGAAATACCTTACCGATTCGTGCTGGCTGCTGCCGGCAAGCGCGGGCAGCGGGCAGCCCGACCTTATCATAGCCATTAAATGCCAGATAGCAAGTGCCTCTTCGGAGACCTATGAGGCGGGCCTGGCGCGGCTCGAAGGCTCGGTCCTGGTGCAGGCGCCCCAGCTCACCCCGCCCCGGACCGAAAGCGAGACCATCGACTTTGAGAAAAAATACGAGAAATTGTCTTACAACCTAGAAGACAAAAAAAGCCGCGCCAAAGAGCCCAAGGTCCCGCTCGGCTCGTTCGTATGGGAATGCAACATCAAGCTCAGGTCAATTATCCGGAATATTCTGAACCGGCTATAAACCCGTTCAATGGTAAGTATTATTTGAGTCCTTATTTATTATATTTCCCCGCCTCTTCCAGTATTTTTCTCTCTTCTTTAGTCAATGACCCCTCCCCTTCCCGCGCTATTTTTTCGAGGATCGGGTCGACCTTTTCTTCGTAATATCTTTTCCTGTTAACTTGCTCTTCCGCGCGGCGGCGCATCTCTTTTTCCTCCCACAGCGCGTTCCGTTTCCGATACCACGATTCAACCTTTGGAAAGCCTTTCAAATAGGTAAACGCTACAGCTATGCCGCCCAGATGAACAAGGTGCGCGACACCGTTACCGTGCGAAAAAGCAAAGAGCAGCGACAGCACCGCATACCCAGCCACCAGCATCCACGCCCGCACCGGCAGCACGAAAAAAAGCAGGATTTCGCGGTGCGGATAATACACGGCATAGGCGGTGAGCAGGCCGAACACTGCGCCGGAAGCGCCGATCACCGGCACAAACCGGAAGACCGGATCGATCATATAAAAAATGCCGAACAGAGCGGCACCGGCCCCGAACAGAAAATAGAGTCCGACAAACCTCTTCGTCCCCCATCGCTCCTCAAGCCCGCCGCCGAACATCCAGAGCGCGAGCATGTTGAGGAGCAGATGGGAAAGGTAATACGTCGAATGAAGAAACATGTACGAGGCGAGCCGCCAGAGCTGACCGCGGCTGAATACTTCGAACGGCACCAGCGCGCAGGTGCCGACCAGCCACGCTCCGACCGCCGGCAGCAGCTGCAGCAGGAAAACCGCGCCGTTGGCGATAAGAAGCGCTTTAACGCCCCGGGTTATTGGATACGGAGAATTCATGATAGATGAGGATCAGCGCCGGAGGCCGGCGCTGAATTTCTTCCTGAGCCGTTTCCTGACGCATTCGGGAACGAACGGCCCGACATCGCCGCCGAGCCTGGCGATCTCCTTCACCATCGTGGAGTTGAGATAGACATACTTTGCACTCGGCATGAGAAACACCGTTTCGGCGCCGGCCAGCATGGTTCTGTTTGTAAATGCCATCTGGAACTCGTAGTCGAAATCGGACAGCGCCCGGAGTCCCCGTATGAGCACCGAGGCGTTATGCTCGCGGAGGCAGTCGACGATGAGCCCCGGGTACCTGATGACCTCGATCTTCGGCACGCCACGGAACGCCTCTTTCACCATTACAAAACGTTCATTAGCCGGAAACAGATGGCGTTTGTCAGGGTTTTCCGCAATGACCGCAATGACCCTGGTGAAAAATTTCGTTGCGCGCACGGCGATATCTATGTGCCCGAAGGTAATGGGATCAAATGTTCCAGGATAGAGTGCGATGGGCATGCTCCGAGTTCCTCTCTACTCATTTCGGACATTATAACACTCGACTATCGTATCGCCGAACTTCCTTGTTTCAAATGGCGGCGCATTGCTTTCTTCTTCCGTCCACCCCCGCCGGCTCCGCTGATACAGCAAAATTCCCTGCGGCGACAGCATAAGCCGGATTGACGGCACCAGCGCTTGCATCCCCTCTGCCCCGTAGGGCGGATCGAAAAAAATAATATCGTACCGCCCCTTGCTCGTGCGCACGAAATCGGCCACGTCCTGCACCACGATACGGCATTGATCAGACACACCGAATTTTTCGGCATAGCCCCGCAGGAGCGCCGCGCACCGGAGATCATTTTCTACGAAGTCAACCCTTGCCGCTCCCCTGCTCAGCATCTCGAAGCCGAACGACCCGCTGCCGGCGCAAAGGTCGGCGGCTGCACAACCGCTCACCCGCGGCTGCAGCATGTCCGCGATAGACGTCCGCGTCCGTTCGAGCGTGGGCCGGAACGGCAGCTGTTGTGCAGGACACTGCAGTATTCTTCCCCTGAGCGAGCCGGCTACGATCCGTAATTTCATCCGCGGCCCTATTTGCGCATGGTGAAATTGATGTCGGCGCTGATGTCAACGATCGCGTCATTAATGGCCGTGATACGCACGGCAGCAAATGCGCAGGGTACCTGCGCTTTATCCAGATCGAGGATGAATTTGACGAAATTCCGGTACGTTCCGCCGCAGGAGAAATGGTAGACAAATTGCTGGTACCCGCCTGTTTTCCTTATTGTCCTGCGCGATAACCCTTTCGGCATGTAGAGGCCATCGCGTGCGGCAAGTCTTGAAAATGTCTTGAGCATCGTGGGCAGTTTTTTCTGCGACACAAGGCGGCCGCCCGTCTGAAACGAATCGGCCGGATTCCTGTCAAAGGACGGTTTACATATAAACACAAACAAGTATCCGGCGGAATCGCTCTTCCCGATATACGAATCGGGATGTCCGAGCAGGTTCAGTTGAGCATGGCGCAGATTGCTGTATAGGGTGCTGACCAGTTCGCGAGTCGCTCCCCCGCCGACCGCTGAAACCGTTCTGAAGCTGTCGACTGAAATCGTTCCGAATCCTATCCCTTCGGGCACCGCATCGGTAAGTTTTTGAAACACATTTTTCGCGAAGGTGATTTCGTAATTGATCTTCTCTTCGATCGACATGGTCGGTGACGCGACGGCAGTCGCCTTCTTCTCCGAAGGAAGTACCAACTGCGGTGCAACGACAGTTGCCTTTTCCGGAACCAGCTTCTTCTCAGGCACCGGCTGCGGCGCAACAACAGTTGCCTTTTCCGGAGCTACCTTCTTCTCAGGCACCGGCTGCGGTGCAGGAACAGGCTGCGATGCGGGAACAGGCGCAGCAGGAACAGACTTCTTCTCAGGCACTACTGCCGCCACAGCGGCCTTCCGCACGGTACGAGGATGCTCCATCCACCACCGCATCAAGCTCGCACCGGCCACCACAATCCCCAGCCCCACAATGCTCACTATTCCGATCCTGACAAGCAACACAGCGGAAAAGATGCCTCTGCGGCGTTTGGAAGAAGTTTTTTTAAGCAGATTGATTGTTATCATGAATCACGCCTATTTCTTCCCGCCCCCGCGCAAAGCGAGCCCTACGGCAACGGCAAGCTGCGTGGAGTACTCCTGAAACTGCTGTGCATCGATTATTACTTGACATTTAATATTTCGAAACGGATTAAGCATCTCGGCGCCCGGGACCTTCTCGAAAAAGGCTTCGCGGCCGAAGGCCTGCCGGAAATAGGAACCGGTAACATAAATGCCCGGCCGGCCGGCCGAATTTTCTGTCGCGGCAAGGAAGCGGTCAATCTCCGCCGATAACGTGGCGGCAAACCCTGCCGGATCGACCGACCCGGTTTTATGCCCAAAACAATGGTAATTCCTGAATTCGCCGTTGCGGGTCATTACAAACTTGGTCACTTCGGATTCGGAATGCACCAAAAGCGACGTCATTGCCTTTCTGTCGCTGTAGTTGGCTGAAAAAACGTTCACCAGACCGAAGATATCCAGATCAACAATCTGCGGTTGCAGTTTGACGTTTCGGATCATGCCGGCCATGCGGTTCACCAATTCCCGGCGATACGCAACCGCCAGAAACGTCCGCGCCGATGCATTGAGTACGCTCTCCACCTCCTGGTAATCAAAAACATAATCGTCGAGTGCTCCGCTTATCTGCTGGCCGAGTTCCCATTGGATCGCCCCGTCGATATCCTCTTCGTCCGCATCGAGCGGAATAATTTTCACGACGGCATGCTCCGACGGCATTCCGCAGATCACCGCAGGACTGAAGAAACGCAGGCGCCCCCTGCTGTTTTTCAGTTCGGTTTTCCAGGCTTTCCATACATCGGCGTCATCGCCAGCCGAAAAAGGCTGAAGGGAAAGGAGCGTCACCGCTTCTTCTTCAGTAGAATACTGGATAACGCTGAAATATTCCTTCTGCAGATCAAGCCCGCAGAAATTGGTCGTATCCGCCTTCATGATTATCATGATTATATAGAATATGATTTTCGGAAGCCCTGCGGGTAAACCTCTTTTATTAAACGAGGGGAAAACGGTTACTTCTTTTCCTCTTTTGCCGTGCGCATGGCGGTCTGAAATGCATCGACGATGTCGGGGTCGAATTGGATCCCGCGCTGGGTCTCAAGAATACTAAAGCCGACGTCCTTCGGTATTGATGAGCGGTAAGGCCGGTCCGAGGTCATTGCCTCGAACGCATCGGCGACGGAGAGGATCCGCGCACCGAAAGGGATCTCGTTTCCGGCAATGCCGTGCGGATAGCCGCCGCCGCCGTAAAACTCATGGTGGTGAAGCACAAAGGGAACGAGCGATTTGAGGAAGGGAACATCGGCTATTATTTTTGCGCCGAGTTCCGGGTGTTTTTTAATTTCACCGAACTCTAGGGGCGTCAATTTACCGGGTTTGTTGAGAATGCGTTCGCTCACCCCGATCTTCCCGATATCGTGGAGCAGTCCCGCATACTTGAACTGTTCGATTTCATGAGGCGGCAGGTTCAAGTGCTTTGCGATCATGACCGTGAATTTCATCACGTTCTCCGAATGGCCGTGCGTATAGACGTCTTTTGCTTCAACCGCCAGTGCAAAGGCGCGTACGGTCTTGAGATAGTTGTCGCGCATGTTATGAACGAGCCGGACATTCTCAATCGAAATACTTGCCTGCGAGGCGAGAACATTGATTAGTTCAAGATCAAGATTGGAAAAGGGCGCGCCGCCCGAAACCCTCACCAGATTAAGCACGCCGATGGTATGCGACGGCGTCTTGAGCGGAAATGCGACATATGCCTGAATCCCGGACGGTACAGGCTGTAAGCCTTCGGCAGGCAGTTCCCTGCTGCCGGCCTCAATGACGAGCGGTTCCTGGTGTTCGAGCACCCACTTTACCGCCAGCACAAACGGCTGGCTCACCCAGAAATCGGTTTTGAACGCGTCCCCCTGTTTTTCCGCGAGAGAAAGCTTTTTGTTCGCTTCGGCGAATATAAGCGCGCCGCCGTCGGCCTTGGCAAGCCGCGTTGAAAAATCAAGGAATTTAGTGTTGAGCTCCGTAATGTCAAGGGTTGAGGCGAGTATTTTCGTCACTTCATGCAGCGAAACCAGCTTTGAAAAAAGAATGTTTTCTTCCTGGAGTTGCCGCTGCAGAAGAGCCCGCCGGATTTTCTCGCCGATTTCCTCAAGCCGGAATGGTTTTGTGAGATAATCATAAGCGCCGAGTTTAAGCGCCTCTATCGCCGATTCAATCGTCGGGAAACCGGTGGCGAGGAGCACCGGCATGGTGCTGCTGTATTCTCTGATCTTTTGAAGCAGTTCGACGCCCGATATCCCGGGCATCTTTATATCCGAAATCACCAGATCGATGGAACCGGTCTTAACGACCGCAAACGCATCGTTCCCATTGTCTGCCCGCGCGACCTCGTACCCCTTCTTCTTCAAATATTTCTCGACAATATCAACGATCGACGGCTCGTCATCGACGATGAGAATTTTTTTGCCCGCAGTGGTCATGGCTGTCCGTCCGTTAGCTCCGGTATCCGATGCAATGGAAAACCACCCGTTATGGGATCAGTTCGCGGCTTTACTGCGGTTGCGGAAGGCGGCAAGATCCTCCGGCGTGTCAATGCCGAACGACTCGAAATCGCGGACAAGGCATTTGATTCTCATACCGCATTCAAGAGCGCGCAACTGTTCAAGGCTCTCGCGCCGCTCCAGCGTCCCTTCCGGGAACGAGCAGTAACGCTGCAACCCTTTACGGGTAAAGCCGTAAATGCCCTTATGCTTGAGGAACGCCTTCGGCCCGCTTTTTCCACGGTCATACGGAATCACTGCGCGGGAGAAATAGAGCGCTCGCTCTTCTGCATCGAGCACGACCTTCACCACGTTCGGGTTTCCTATTTCATTAATTGTAGCATGAGAGACAATGGTAAGCAAGGTATTATTATCGAGGGTACGCACGCCGGCGGCAAAGCTCCTGAGCACCTTAGAAGGAATTTCCGGCTCATCTCCCTGCAGATTGACGATATAGCCGCATTTTTCATGGTGTGCGACCTCAAAAACCCTGTCGGTACCCCGTGTATGATTGGCAGAGGTCATGGCCGCAACACCGCCATGTCGTTCCACCGCGTCGATGATCCGCCTGTCGTCGGTGGCCACGATGATTTTATCGAAACATCGGGCGTTTTTTGCGCAGTTATAAACCAACATGATTAGCGGCAGGCCGTTTATTTCAAGAAGCGGTTTGCCGGGAAGCCGGGAGGAGCCGTAACGGGCAGGAATCACACAAAAGACGAATTGTTCAGTATCCATGTTTCCCACACCAAATTGTATTCGCTGTGTGCCCTGTAATATAGCTGATGGGCAGGGGCCGAATTGATGGGGCATGACAAAAAGGAAGAACCAGCCCTCATCTTTTTTGACAATAACATATTAAAACAGCTATATTTTCGTTCGTTATTACGCGATGCGAAGCCGGCCGAGCGCGTGGTCTCTAGTGCAGGTACATAACAATAGTATTTCGAATCGAAAGCACGTAATGAAATTCATACTGATTTATCCCCGTTTCAAAACCAGGTTGGCCGGCGGATTGGAAGAGCCTCTCGGTATCCTTTACATCGCTGCGGTTTTGCGGAAGTCCGGTCACCGGGTGGTTCTTTTCGACCTGAGCTTTGCTAAATCGTTGGATCACATGAAAGAGTCGTTGCTTGAGGCCGACTGCGTGGGGCTTTCGTCAAGTTCACCGTTGTTCGGTAAGGCAATCCAAGTCCTCAAGTATGTTAAAAGTATTACTCCGCATGTACCTGTCATAATCGGCGGTCCTCACGCAACGGTCGAGCCCCGCGAAGCCTTGGACGCGGGTTTCGACTATGTTTTTAATGGTGAGAGTGAAGGCATCATTTCTGAGTTCGCTTCCCTGCTTGAAAACGGACGGGCGGGCGAATGCGCCGGAGTAGCAAGCGAAAAAGGCACTACCGTGCTGAACAATCCGCGCAGGGATTTTATCGCCGACCTCGACTCGATTCCATTTCCCGCACGCGATCTGATCGATTATTCCGGATACCCCACCATTGGCATGATCGCAAGCAGGGGATGCCCGTTCAATTGTCTGTATTGCAAACCGATGGTCGACCTCCTGTTCGGGAGAAAGATCCGCTGCCGTTCGCCGATAAATGTGGCCGCTGAGATCGAAGCGGCGCTCCGTGCCGTCGGGCGCAAGGAGGTATACTTTAAAGACGACACCATCACCGTGCTTCCCATGGACTGGTTCGCGGAGCTTGAGGCGCAATTGCTTAAAAAGAATCTTTCCATCAGGTGGCAGGCGAATTCACGGGTGGATACCGTCACGTATGAAAAACTCAAACTCATGCGCAGAATGGGGTGCGTGCAGCTCGGCTTCGGTGTTGAAAGCGGTTCGCCCGGCGTCCTTGAATTCTATCGTAAATCGGTACCGCAGGAACAGGTGTCTCAGGTGTTCGGCTGGTGTCATGATCTCGGCATCATACCGCATGCCTTCATCATGCTGGGTGCGCCTGACGAAACAGTCAAAGACCTGAAAATGACCTATGCGTTATTAAAAAAGATAAAGCCCCGGAGCTGGACCGTTGCTACGACGACGCCGTTTCCAGGGAACGATCTTTATACCTATGCGAAGAAAAACGACATTTTAAACATTGCAAACTACGAAGAATACGACAATAATGAAAACAGCCAGCTTGGCAGAATGCCGATGCGGTTGAAACATCTTGCCAATTATGATATTAAAAAATACAGAGACAGAATCAACCGCCACCTATTTATGATCAATGTGTTCAATCCCCGGGTATTAATGAAGGTGATCCGCAGACCCGGGGCCGCTTATCATAAATTGAAAAACATACTTTTCCCACCGCCGTAAGACGGTGAGCCAATTTACTGCCCGATTACCTTCGGAATCGCGAAAAATCCTTTTTTGACTTTCGGCCCGTTTTGCAGCGCTTCCTCCTGGGAAAGCGACGGTTTTTCATTATCGCTGCGAAGCGGGTCGTGCGACGGCTCCATGAAGCAAGTGGGCTCGACCTTAGCCGTATCAGCCTCGTCGAGCTGTTTGACATATTCCAAAATAGAGCCGAGCTGCCCGGTAAAGTTCCCGATTTCCGCTTCGGAGAGTTTCAGGCGTGCAAGCTCCGCAATGCGAAGCACCTGTTCGCGGTCGATCATAGTATGTCCTTTTGTATATGTTACAAATATAGTATCACTGCGCTTCAAAATTCGCAAACTTCGCCATGAGTTTTTTCCGCGTTCCGTCGTTAAAAAGGACGGACAATTTCATGTCTTCGCCGAACCCGCTGATCGACACGATCTTTCCTGCGCCATAAATTTTATGCTTTACATGCTGCCCCATGCGGAACTCCACGGTTTCCTGCGAAAAATCGTCGCGATCATAAACCGATGTTCGCGCCGGTGCAGGCGCCTTCCGCCGTACCGGCCGTTCCGAATGCACCATTTTCCTTTCCCCTGCGGCGGCCGGAATTTCGCCGAAATAGTTGCTCCGGTCCCTGAACGTATAGTGCTCCTGCGGTATGGATTGCAGGAAACGCGACGGATACCCGGGAATAAGGTCGCCGAACCGCCACCGGTAATCCACGTGCGAACATTCGAGCCGCTGCATGGCGCGGGTAATTCCCACATACAGAAGCCGGCGCTCCTCCTCGATTTTTTTCTCGTCGTCGAAGTTTTGGCGCGAAGGAATGATCCCGTCCTCGAGGCCGACCAGAAAAACGCACCTGAATTCCAGCCCCTTGGCGCAGTGGAGCGTCATCATGTTCACCGCTTCGTCTTTCTGGTCCCATGTGTCAACATCGGTCGCCAGGGTCACCTCTTCGAGAAAATCGCGAAGAGCTTTGCCCGGATGTTCTTCAGCCCATATGGTAAGTGCGTTGGCGAGCTCGTTAATGTTCTCGATCCTGCCTGCCGACTCTTCGGTATCTTCGTCGGTCAGCATGTCCATGTACCCGCAGAGCTTCAGCATCTCGTTGAAAATCTGCGGCACCGGTTCGTGCTGTTTTTCAAGGTCAACAAGCAGTGCAAAAATATCGTGCACCTCTGAAAACCCCTGCTGGTACCGGGGAGCAAGCGCCGCGGGGTCGATGGCAAGAAGCGTTTCGAGCAGTGATTCGCTGCGTGTACGGGCCAGCTCGGCAAGGTTTTCGTACGCTTTTTCACCGAGGCCGCGTGACGGCAGGTTGAAAATCCGCTCAAAGCTCACATTGTCTTTGGGATTGACAAGCAGACGGAGGTATGCGAGGCAGTCCTTTATTTCCGCCCGCTCGTAAAAGCTGATGCCGCCGACCAGCACATAGGGCAATTTGCGGCGCCGCAGGATCTCCTCGAACACACGCGACTGGGCGTTGGTGCGGAACAGTATGGCGATATCGCCGCCCTTTACCCCTTTTTTCTGCAGCTCTTCGATGCGGTCGGCGACGCTCTCGGCCTCCTGCCGGTCGTCCCTGAAGCGGTTGACAACGACTTCATCGCCGGTATCGCGTGATGTCCAGAGCTTCTTGGGCGCGCGGGTCAGGTTTTCAGTGATAGCGGCATTGGCGAAATCGAGAATGACCTTTGAGGACCGGTAGTTCTGCTCGAGCGTGAAAACCCTTGTACCGGCAAACTCCCTTTCAAATGACAGTATGTTTTCGATCTTTGCGCCGCGCCATCCGTAAATGCTCTGGTCATCGTCGCCGACCACGAAAACATGCCCGTGCTTCTGTGACAGTTGTTTTAGAAAAAGGAACTGCGCGGTGTTGGTGTCCTGATATTCGTCAACCAGGACATGTCGGAACGCCTTCTGGTACCGCTCGAGGACGGCAGGCGCCTGTTCAAACAGATAGACCGTGTTCGCGAGCAGGTCGTCGAAATCCATTGCCTGCTGATCGCGGAGCGCCTTCTGATACGCTTTGTAAACGCGGACTAGCTCCTGGTCGTAAAAACCCCTAACGGTGTTTTCGAGTCTTTCAGGAGGAGTGCACGCGTTTTTAAAGCCTGATATCTTTCCCAGTGCCTGACGCGGCGGCATGCTGCGGTCGTCAATCTGCAGGCTCTTCAGAACCTTCTTCATGAGGCTCTGCTGGTCGTCGGTGTCGTATATAGTGAAGGAGGGCAGATAGCCGATGTGCGTACCTTCGCGCCTGAGGATCCTGGCGCACATGGAGTGAAAGGTACCGATCCACATCCCCTCGACCGGCAGGTTAGTCAAGGCCTCCACGCGCGACCGCATCTCACGCGCCGCCTTGTTGGTGAAGGTTGCCGCGAAAATCTCGGCCGGGTAGAGCCCTTTTTCGATAAGCCAGGCGATCTTTGCGGTCAGCACGCGGGTCTTGCCGGTGCCGGCGCCAGCGAACACGAGCTGCGGGCCGCCATCGTAGAGGACTGCCTCGCGCTGCACCGGATTCAATACTATTTTGTCAATTACTGACATTCCAGCCTATTCCTTAACAGATTCTTTACAAGCAAGGGTCACCGAAGATTCATGTCAAGCATTCGGCTTGACACCCTTCGGGCAACCCCTTTCAGGGTGTTGTGCTCTTCGCCCGTCTTTGGGCTTCGGGTGCCTCGCGAACATAAACCCCGCCCGACGTGGTTGCTGAAACATGCTTCAAGCAGGTAAAGCGGAGGGCGCCTGCTATAGCAGGCAGAGAGCTCGACAACCTCGATGACCCTTGCTTATGTAATAACATCGATTTCTTTAAAACATCCGGTTAAAATACTCATGAATCATTTTCTATACAAGGTTTCTGTAACATGGTCCCAGCTTCTTTGGGGAACCATTTTGATCCGGCCTTCCTCGCGCACGACCAAATCCTTATGTTTATCCGTAAAAACACCCA
>Ga0315285_10002928_pt1 | contig 17872 bp, 10 predicted proteins | sample YL17G09_36_MG_FD_203698 | JGI IMG/M metagenome (GOLD analysis project Ga0315285, IMG submission 203698) | Sediment microbial communities from Yellowstone Lake, YNP, Wyoming, USA - YL17G09_36 | ecosystem: Environmental > Aquatic > Freshwater > Lake > Sediment | place: USA: Wyoming | collected... | reverse complement strand
ATGACACACACCTGTTCCTACATTAGCTTTTCGAACAGACTGTATGAGGAGGTGTTCTCCCTCTCATCGCCCCCTTGTATCGTATCTTATACGGCACAGCACACCATTCAACCGGGCCGCCCGCACGGGCTCACCCCGGATCGTGGCTGTCATCGCCGTGAGCTTTCGGTCGAACCTATATAGTATACTCGACACTTCCGGCTTTTGTCAACAGGGCAAGCTGTGTTCTTTCGATGATTTTTTGGTCACAGGCCGGCAACAAATAGCGCCCGCGTGTGCTGTAGTGCCGAGCCCTAGATTGCAGCTTCGGCGGCACGCTCGACGGCCCCCTCGGCGTCAGCTTCCTCGAACCCAGGGGCTTCGGCACTGGGCTCCGCCACCGCTTCGCCAACCGGAAGCAGCTCGCCTGCTTCGTACGCCTCGCGCGCTGTCATGGGCCCCTTGACCCTGCCGTCCTCAGGCTCGACTTCGATCAAGCGATAGGCAGGCAGCCCTGTGCCCGCCGGAATCAGCCGACCGATGATGACGTTCTCCTTCAGTCCCACGAGGTTGTCCCGCTTGCCCTTCACTGCGGCATCGGTAAGCACCCTGGTCGTCTTCTGGAACGATGCGGCCGACAGGAAGCTGTCCGTGGCGAGCGAGGCTTCCGTGATGCCGAGGAGCACCCAGTCCGCCGTACCTTCCGTACCGGGAGGATCGAGCGCTCGCATGCGGGCATTCTCATCCTCGAACTCGAACTTATCTGCTATCTGACCCGGGAGGAACCTCGTGTCACCGGCAGACCTGATCTTGCGCCTCTTCAGCATCTGTCGGACGATTATCTCGACGTGTTTGTCGTTGATCGAAACGCCCTGCGATTTGTAGACGCTCTGGATCTCTCGGACCAGGTACTCCATGACGCCCCGGACGCCGCGCAGCTCCAACACCTTATGCGGATCCAGCGGGCCTTCGGTCAATCTGTCGCCTGCCTCTACCACATCGCCGATGTTCACTTCCAGGTTCCCGCGATAAGGCACAAGGTGTGTCTTGCGCAGAAAGACCTCTTCGGCCTTCGTATCCCTGATCTTTCTCGCCATCTTGTCGGTGATCTCGGTCCCGGCAGCGTAGAGCACTTCGCTGTCGTCGGACAGAATGTCCTCGGCCACGACTTCACCGACGAGCGCTGACGGCTCGTTGGTGGGAAGCTTGGAGTGAATAACCACTCTTTTTAGACCCTTCGTCTCGATGTCCGCAACCTTGCCGGCCACCTCGGTCACGATCGCCTGACCCTTCGGCCTGCGGGCCTCGAACAACTCCACAACCCTGAGGAGGCCGCGCACCTGGTCCTCAAGAACCTTGAGCACTGCCTGAACTGCACGCACGCGTTCGCGCTCCCTGCCCTCTATGTCTTCCTCCAGGGACACCAGGCCTCGGCGGATGTCGTCATGAAGCTCGCGCAGGGACTCCTGCTTCTTCTTCTTTACCTCCGCAACGCCGGTAAGGTATTTACCAGCGACTCCGCCGGTGTGGAATGTCCTCATGGTTATCTGGGTGCCGGGCTCGCCGATAGACTGTGCCGCGATGATTCCGGCGGCCACTCCCGTCTCGACTAGCTGCCCGACCGCCATATCACGTCCATAGCACCGAGCACAGATGCCCTGGCGCAGCTCGCAGGTCAGAGGCGACCGTATGCCGACGCGCTTGACACCGAGTTGCTCGATGTTCGCGGCCATCTCGTCGGAGATCTCTTCGCCTGCTTCCACGAGAACCTCGCCGGTATTCGGATCCACGATCGGCTCAAGGGCGCACCTGCCGTGGATCCTTTCGAACACGGTCTCGACCACATCACCCTCTTCCACGATCTCGGCCACGTAGATTCCCTGCGTGGTGCCGCAGTCCGTGTCTCTCACGATAACATCCTGGGCAACATCAACCAGCCGGCGCGTGAGATACCCGGCATCCGCAGTGCGGAGTGCCGTGTCGGCCAGACCCTTGCGCGCACCGTGAGTGGAGATGAAGTACTCCAGCGCCGACAGGCCCTCGTGGAAGTTCGACTTGATCGGAAGGTCTTCGATAAGATTGCCGAACGGATCCGACATCAGTCCGCGCATGCCGGCGAGCTGAGTTATCTGCTTCTGACTGCCCCTTGCACCCGAATCCGTGATCATATATATAGGATTGAACGGATCTATGTTCTCCAGAATGGCCTCAGCGACATCCTCCGAAGCCTTGGTCCAGAGTTCGAGGACCTTCTGCTTGCGCTCACCCTGGGTTATCAGCCCTCTGCGATACTGCTGATTCGTCTTCTCTACGTTCTGCTCCGTCTGCGCGACTATCTCGTCACGCTTGGCAGGAATGTCCATGTCTGTCATGGAGATGGTGACGCCCGCCCGCGTTGCGTATCGGAAGCCGATGCTCTTCAGGTCGTCCAGCAACCTGATCGTGCGCTCGTCGCCGTGCAGCCGATGGCACTCACAAACGAGGTCCGCGAGCGCCTTTTTGTTGATGACGTAGTTCACGGGACCGAGCCCTTCGGGCATGATCTCGCTCATGATGAGCCTGCCAACCGTGGTCTCGCTGATTTCGGATTCGCCATCTGGTTTCTTGAACCGGACCCTGATCGGCGCGTGCAGATCCACCAAACCTGATTCGTGAGCCAGAACCGCCTCGTCGGGCCCAACAAAAACCTCAGGGAACAGCTTGGCGTCCGTCTTCTGGGTCAGATAGTAGCACCCGAGGACTATGTCCTGGATCGGCGCCACAATCGGATGGCCGTCCGCGGGCGAGAACAGGTTGCGCGTGGACAGCATAAGGATCCGGGCTTCGGCCTGAGCAAAAACCGACAGCGGAACATGAACGGCCATCTGGTCGCCGTCGAAGTCCGCATTGAACGCATGGCAGACCAGAGGGTGAACCTGGATAGCCTTGCCGTCCACCAGCACCGGCTCGAACGCCTGGATGCCCAATCTATGCAGTGTAGGAGCGCGATTCAGCAGAACAGGATGCTCGCTGATTACCTCTTCGAGAGCGTCCCAGACCTCGGGCCTCATCTTGTCAATCATCCTCTTCGCCGTCTTGATGTTCGAGGTGTAGCTCTTCTCCACCAACGCCTTCATCACGAACGGCTTGAAGAGCTCAAGCGCCATTTCCTTTGGCAGGCCGCACTGGTGAAGCTTCAGGTTGGGCCCGACAACGATCACCGACCGCCCGGAGTAGTCCACTCTCTTCCCGAGCAGGTTCTTCCGGAACCGCCCTTCTTTGCCCTTCAGCATGTCGGACAGCGATTTCAGCGGCCTGTTATTCGATCCGACGACGGGGCGTGTTCGGCGACCGTTATCTATCAGAGCATCCACTGCTTCCTGTAGAAGCCTCTTCTCGTGGTTGATGATGGACTCGGGCGCCCGGATTTCTATTATCTTCTTCAGACGGTTGTTTCTGTTTATGATGCGCCGGTATAGGTCGTTAAGGTCCGAGGTCGCGAAGCGACCGCCGTCGAGCTGCACCATGGGTCGGAGCTCCGGCGAGATGACCGGAATCGCTTCCAGGATCATCCACTCCGGACGGCTCCTCGAATTGATGAAAGCCTCCGCGATCTCCAGTCTTTTGATCGCGCGGGCACGCTTGGGCCCCTGCGTGTTGCTGATCTCCTGCCGCAGCTCCCGGGCCAGGCGTTCGACGTCAATCTCCTCGAGCAACTGCTTTATGGCTGCCGCGCCCAGGCTGGCGGTGATCAGGCCCGTCATATCTCGATCAAGCCTGGCGGACACCAGTTCCATGAGACGCTCGACTGCTCTGTACTGATCTTCCGTGATGAGTTGTCGCTTCTCGATGGTCTCCAGGAGCTTGAGGGACTGCGATATCTCCTCAGTCCGGTCGGCGGCATCCCGCTCCTCGATCTTGACGCGGTCGGCGAGATCCTTCTTCATCTCCGCCGATGTCTCTTCCGCCTCGCCAGTTTCCTTCAGTTCCTTGGCGGCGTTCCGGCGGGCCGAAGCTACGGCAGTGTCCTTGGCGGTTTGGATCTCCTCTATCTCAGCGCTGACCGCCCCCCGGATATCCTCCAGTTCGCTGTTGATTCGCGCCCTGTCTACCTCCGTGACCATAAAGGAGGCGAAGTATATTACCTTCTCGAGCGGCCTGGGCGATATGTCCAGGATTAGGCTCAGAGGGCTCGGCACACCCTTCAGATACCAAATGTGGCATACAGGGGCAGCTAACTCAATGTGGCCCATTCTCTCGCGCCGCACTTTGGACCTGGTGACTTCGACGCCGCAGCGGTCGCACACTATGCCCTTGAACTTCACCTTCTTGTAGCGGCCGCAGTGGCATTCCCAGTCTTTGACGGGCCCGAATATCCGCTCGCAGAACAGACCGTCGCGCTCCGGCTTGAACGTGCGGTAGTTGATGGTCTCAGGCTTCCGCACTTCGCCGCAGGACCACGCGCGTACTTGGGCGGGAGAAGCAATCCCTATGCGAATCTTATCAAAGGTACTTGCATCTGTCATATCGCGTCCTCCCCAATCTCTCCGGCTGACTCAACCAGTTGCTTTCGTCTTCGTATCAAGGCCTGGCGTGAGTCACTTTCGGGGGGCTCTTCCTCTTTGTCCTTCAGATCTATCTCTCTGTCTCTGTCATCCTCGACTGTCACCTTAAGGCACAGGCTTTGCATCTCATTGACCAGTATCTTGAACGATTCCGGAACGCCCGGCTCCAGCATGCTGTCACCCTTCACGATGGACTCATACGTCTTCACGCGTCCGAGTACATCGTCTGACTTGACTGTGAGTATCTCCTGGAGTGTGTATGCTGCACCGTAGGCCTCCAGTGCCCAGACCTCCATCTCGCCGAATCTCTGACCGCCGAACTGAGCCTTTCCGCCCAGCGGCTGCTGCGTCACTAGCGAGTACGGCCCTGTCGAACGGGCGTGTATCTTGTCGTCTACCAGGTGGGCAAGTTTCATCATATACATGTGGCCCACAGTCACCGGCCGGTCGTACGGCTCGCCGCTCATACCGTCCATCAGTCTGGACTTTCCGGTTTCCTCGTCGATGCCCGCACGCCGCCAGACTATCGCCGCGATACGTTCCGTGACGTGCTTCAGGTTATACCTCTTCGGACCAGGCTTCAGAGTGATCTCCTGGCCGCTCTCCTCGGCCTCCTGAATGCGGCTGACCTCCGAATCGTAGGCTTCCGGATCCATGACCGGCGGCGCGTTCACAGCCCGGGCCACATCTTCCAGTTCCTTGGCCGAGAGTTCTGAGAGCCGGTTCCGAATCTTCTCATTCATCGAATCCGGATCTTCGTCGGGTGCGAAGGTGAGATCGAGCTTCAATTCACTATTGACGTAGTTCTGGAGCATATCGTTCCTGGCCTTCTTTGCCAGCTTGTCCAGTTCGACCAGAATCTCGCTCTCCTTGGCGCCCTGGAAGATCGGATTGACATACGACCCGCCGAGCGTGCCGGCGACCAATCCCAGATGGGCTTCCAGAATCTGGCCGATGTTCATTCGCGACGGAACGCCGAGCGGGTTCAGAACCATGTCAACCGGCGCGCCGTCGGCCAGGAACGGCATGTCCTCTTCCGGGACAATCTTGGAGATTACGCCCTTGTTTCCATGGCGACCCGCGAGCTTATCGCCTTCCATCACCTTGCGTTTCTGCGCGATGTAGACCCTGACGAGCTGGTTCACGCCGGCCATGAGTTCGTCACCCGGAAGGCGTTCGAGTTCGCCATCACATCGGTCGCAGATCGTGCGGTCGGGGCGCTTGCTGAAGTTGAAGATCGTCTCGCATCGGCTGCACTTGTACTTGAATCTTGAGAAAACCTTGGTATCTACGACCTTGCCTTTCTCTCCGTGCGGCACCCGAAGCGATACATCCCGCGTCTCCTCGGCCTTCTTGCCGAAGATGGCAATGATCAACCTCTCCTCCGCGGTCAGTTCGCCCTGCCCCTTCGGAGCCACCTTGCCGACGAGGATGTCCTCCGGCCTGACTTCGGCGCCGATGCGCACGATGCCGTTCTCGTCCAGATCCTTCAGCATATCCTCCCCGACGTTGGGGATGTCGCGAGTGATCTCTTCAGGTCCGAGCTTGGTGTCACGCGCCTCCACCTCATACTTCTCGATGTGTATGGAGGTGAACACGTCCTCCTTCACAAGCCGCGAGCTGATGAGGATTGCGTCTTCGTAGTTATAGCCGTTCCAGGGCAGGAATGCCACCAGCACGTTTTTGCCCAGAGCAAGCTCGCCGCCTGCGGTGCACGGGCCGTCTGCAATTACGTCGCCTTTTCGCACACGCTGGCCCGGCTTCACGATCGGCTTCTGCGTGATGCAGGTGGCCTGGTTCGAGCGTATCATATTCATGAGACTGTATTCATCCATGCTGCCGTCCCGCGCCTGGATGGCTATCTGGCCGGCGGTGACCCGCTTCACAGTGCCGGCGCGCTGGGCAATAATCACTCCGCCCGAATCCAGGGCTACTCTGCGTTCGACGCCGGTTTTCACGAGCGGTGCATTGCTTCGAAGCAGAGGAACCGCCTGCGCCTGCATGTTCGATCCCATGAGCGCCCGGTTTGCATCGTCGTTCTCCAGGAACGGGATCAGAGCAGCCGCCACGCTGAATATCTGCATCGGCGAAACGTCCATGTAGTCTACCAGCTTCGGAGGCACGGAAGGATATCCGCTTTCGTATCGAACTGTGACGTGCGGCTGGCTGATGTTCGCATCCTTGTCAACCTGCGTATTGGCAGGCGCGATGTTGTACTGATCCTCTTGGTCAGCGTTCAGATAATGAATCTCGCCGGTAACGCGACCGTTCACCACGCGCCGATAGGGCGTCTTGATGAACCCGAACTGGTCTACCATGGCGTGGACTGCGAGCGAGCCGATCAAGCCGATGTTCGGCCCCTCGGGGGTCTCAATCGGACAGATCCTGCCGTAGTGGGAGTGGTGAACGTCCCGGACTTCCAGCTTCGCGCTCTGCCTGCTCAGGCCGCCGGGGCCCAGCGCGCTAAGTCGTCGCTTATGCCTCAGCTCGGCCAGCGGGTTCGTCTGATCCATGAACTGAGACAACTGACTGCTGCCGAAAAAGCTCTTGATGCTCGCCGAAATCGGCTTCACGGAGAGCACAACCTGAGGTATGACGTTTTCGGCCTCCAGGCTGGTCATGCGCTCCTTGGCTACCTTCTCCATCCGCAGGAAGCCCATTCTGAGCTGGCTTTGAAAGAGTTCGCCGACCGAGCGCACTCGCTTGTTCTCCAGATGGTCTATGTCGTCGGTCGAGCCTACTCCGCTGCTCAGGGCGATAATGTACTGGATGATGCTGATCAGATCTTCCTTCGTAATCGTGCGAAAGCTCAGCGGCAGACGGAGCCCGAGCTTCTTGTTGAGCTTGTACCGGCCGACCTTGGCCAGGGCATACCGCCGCTTGTCGAAGAAAATGGAATTCAGGAGGCTCTTGGCGCTCTCGATAGTCGCCGGGTCGCCGGGCCGGATCTTGCGGTAGATATCCAGCAGAGCCTCTTCCTTCGAGTGGGCGGGGTCCTGGCTGAGGGTGCTCTCCGCGTACTTGTTGACTTCGAAGACCTCCAGCTCGGGAAGATCCAGGTTCTCGATTTTCCTGGCGACTTCCTTTTCGATCCTTCCGTATGCCTTCAGGATAGGGTTGTCCGCCTTCGGGTCAACGATATCCTCGACAACCCTCTTGCCCAGGAGCTGCTCCCTCGTAGGGTTTTGAATGACCTGGCGCTCGCCGAAGAGCTCGACTATGTCGGCGGTAGTATCCGCGGGAGTGGACGGTCGGTGCACGGCAATGCCCCCGGCGGGGAGTGTCGCTTCGTTGATCTTCTTCATCAGAGCAGCGCCCACCGTTTTTCCGGCCTGGGCCAGCACCTCGCCCGTGGATACATCCACAAGCGGCTCAGCCAAAATACGTCCCTGTGCCTCGGCCGGCGGCACCATCTCCGTTTCAGGACAGGCCACGGGGAACATATTCAGTGCCCGCAGCAGGGTGGTTATGGGGAACTTCTTCGTCTGCCCGATGCGGACTGTGATGACATCATTCGCGTCGGTCTCGATGTCCACCCATGCGCCTTCGCTGGGGATGATGGTCGCAAAATACAGCACCCGACCGCTGAAGTCCAGTGTGTCTTTGAAGTATACGCCGGGCGACCGGGCGAGCTGGCTGACCACGACTCGTTCGGCCCCGTTGATGACAAATGTGCCCTTCTCCGTCATAAGAGGGAGATCGCCGAGATAGACCTCCGATTCGATGACCTCCCTGCCGGCCTCGGCGAGGCGGACCTTCGCCTTGATAGGCGCTTCATAGGTCATGTCCCTGTCACGGCACTCTTCGATGCTGTACTTGGGCTGACCCATTGTGTAATCGAGCAACTCCAGGGAAATATTGCCGGTGAAGTCATAGATGGGCGAGAAGCTCTGAAACAGCTCTCGCAGGCCTTCTCGTAGGAACCATTCGTAGGAATCCCGCTGGATTTCCACGAGGTTGGGGATGGGAACCTCCGCCAAGACAGCGGGGGTGCGGGTATACGAACGCTGGATCTGTTTCATACAGCCCTCCTCAGTCCGACACAAAATAATATTCTAGCAGAGGAAGGCGACTTTGTCAATAAAATTGGCATCCAGCGCGGAAAAAAATTCGCGGATTATTTACAAAAGCGACCCATCCGAGGGCGCGGATTGATGTTTCCTTAGCCCGCGCCCTCGGTACCCAGAACGATTCGCCTCTCACACGTGAGGTTACTTGATCTCTACTGTCGCGCCCTGTTCTTCGAGCTTCGTCTTCAGGGTCTCAGCCTCTTCCTTCGGAACGCCCGTCTTCACAGGCTGGGGCGCTGACTCGACAAGGTCCTTGGCTTCCTTTAGACCCAGGCTGGTCACTTCGCGCACCGCCTTGATGACCTGGATCTTCTTCTCGCCGACACCGGCAAGTATGACGTCGAACGTTGCCTTCTCCTCAGCAACGGCTTCGGCCGCCGGCGCTCCTGCGGCTCCCGGGGCCGCCGCGACAGGAACCGCCGCAGTGACCCCGTATTTCTCCTGAAGAGCCTTCACCAGCTCACTCAGTTCGAGCACTGTGAATTTGTCAAGGCTTTCGACGAGTTGTTCAACCTTATTAGCTTTGGCAGCCATTGCATTCACCTCCTCTTAGTGCTGGTACTTTGGATCAAATCGGCGGGTGCGGCCCGCCACAAATCAGCCTCACGCAGCTTTCTGGTCTGCCACCGCCTGAAGCGTGTACACCAGGCTGGACACAAGTCCCTGAAGCGTGCCGACCAGGTTCGATATCGGCAACTGAATCGAGCCTAGCAACTGAGCCACGAGGACGTCGCGCGGGGGCACCTTCGACAGGGCCTGGATCTGATCCGCGGTGTAAAGCTGTCCCTCCACAAATCCGCCCTTTATGCTCAAGGTCTTGTGCTCGCGCATAAAGTCTGCGATCACCTTCGCCGAAAGTACCGGGTCGTTCCGAACGAACGCTACTGCGGTCGGACCTTCCAGCAACTGCGGGAGTCCCGAATCCGCCATGCTTTCAGCCGCCAGCTCGAAAAGCGAGTTCTTGACGACTTTGTATTCCGCACCTGCTTCGCGAAGACTGCGGCGTAAGGCCGAGATCTCTTTGACCGTGAGGCCTCGATAATCTGTCAGAAGAAGCGCGTTCGAGCGCTCGATATCCTCGCGAAGTTCACGGACAACTTCAATCTTGTCCTCTCTCGGCAACTACATCACCTCCCCCATCGCGCAGCAACGATAGACCGCGGGGATCCCCTGCCCGGGCGCTGCGACACAAACTAAAAAGGGATCGCCGTAGAAACCGGGATCCCTGAAAGTTCCGCTGTCGGCTTCGCTGGAGCTTCGCCGTCAGCGCTTCCCAGCCTCGGTAGGCGGGCTCTGGGAGCCCCTTAGGTCCTGTGACACCTACTGTCTACGGCATCCGTCGTATTCGATTGTGCGAGTATATTAGCACGCCCCCCACGATGTGTCAAGACCGGCATTATAAGGAACGCATCCGGTACAGACCGCACCGTTTCCGGATGCGTTCCCTCAGTGCGCTCACTACGGCCGCTCAAGGAATAACGCCGATCCCCGTGCCCGCGGTCGGTCTCTCAGGCACGATGCTCGGAGTCAGGAAGATCAGCAACTCCTGATCGTTGGTATCCTTGCTCGTTGACCGGAACAACGGTCCGATTATCGGGAGGTCTCCGAGCAAAGGAATCTTTTGAATGTTCATGTCATCCGATTTGTGGATAATGCCGCCGATAACAATGGTCTCCCCGTTCTGCACACGCCGGTTGGTCTGTAAGCTTTGGAACGTCTGGATCGGAACCTTGCCGTTCGGCGTGTCTACAGTGCCGGTCTTGTTTGAGATCTGCGGCATGATATTCACGGTGATCGAGTTGTCTGCATTGTTCACCCTCGGCAGCACAAACAGGGAAGTCTGTATCGGCATGAATTGCACCACCGTCGTAGTGTTCGGGACACCCTGACTGCTGAATATGGTCTGCGAAGTCAGGTACGGCTCGACTGTGCCTATATTAATGGTAGCCGGCACATTGTTCAGGGTCGAGATTATCGGCGCATTTATCAGCTTGGCCTTCTGCTGGCTGAGCTGCGTTCTAAGCGCGGCCATAATGTTGCCATTCGCGTAGCCTATCGCTACGTTGCCGGGGGGGTTGAACTCGGTCTTTAAGGTACTGCTCATTCTCTCGAGTGTCCAGTTTATGCCGAGAGCAGCGGCCTCGGAGGTCGTAATCTGCACGAACTCAGCCTTTATCATAATCTGCTTCGGGGCTATGTCGAGCTTGCCTATGATGGTCTTAAGTTCCTCGATACCCTCCTCGTCGCCGCGGACGATCAGGGAGTTGTCCAACTCATACGGCATTATGAAGTCTATCCCCTCGGGAAGGAGACCCGCGCCTTGCTGCCCTGGTGCGGTGCCCGGAGGACCTACGGGTGCACCTGTGGGAGTTACCTGGCCGGGACGCCCCGGATACTGGGTTGGCCGCTGACCCGGATACGAAGGCGGAGACGGCGGATACTGCGCTGCCTCCTCTGCCGGGCCGAGTGCACGCTGAGCATAAGCCGGATTGGCCTTGAGCGCCTCGGTCAACGGAGGCGTCGGCTCGCTTGGGACAACCAGGGCGTCCAGGCTGCCGTCGGGCTTCTGGAGATAGACCCCGGGTTTGAAGGGAGCTGCTTCGATCTTCGGAGCATCCCTGAACTCGTACACCCCCAGCAGCCACATCATGTCCACAGGGCCCGTGTTATAGAGTTTCATCGTCTCGACCCTCGTCTCCCGCCGGGGCTCATATCTACCGCTAACAGCGGCCCTGCTCTGCGCGGTGAAGCCCCCCTCGACCAAAGGAACACTGGGCTCGAGCGCAGTGCTTGTCGGGGCCGGGGACGCCGGCTGGGCCAGCGATTTGCTGCCTATGATATAGACACCGTCCGGCTCACGATGCCACGTGCAGCCAACGCTTTCCACGATGTGTTTGAGAGCCGTTTCGAGCGGCACCTCGTGCAATGTGGCAGTCACCTTCTTCTGCTTCATATCGGGATCGCCGACGACGATGTTTTGCCTGCTTTCCAGCGTCAGTATACGCACGACCTGTGCCAGGTCGGCCTCCACTACGTCCAGTGATATGAGACCTGACGTTCCCAGCGGGCTCCCGACCTGCGATTGCGCCGCCGCGATACCGCTGAAGGCCGCAAGCAACACAGCAACCGTCACGACCACGGCCTCAGCCGGACGCAGCCAGCGTGTCTGCACCCCGTCCATAAGTTTTCCTCCCCCGGATATTCCACCATGATATGCCAACATTAATGCTGTCCGCCTCGTTTCGGCCCCTCGCGTGGACACAGCCTGGCAAGCTGCAAGTGACATCAAGCAGGCGAGAGATTACCAGCGCTGCATCCCTCCGCCCATGCCGCCCATGCCGCCCATGCCGCCGCCGTAGCCGCCCATGCCGCCGCCCATGCCGCCCATGCCGCCGCCATAGCCGCCCATGCTGCCGCCCATGCCGCCCATCATGCCGCCCATGCCGCCCATGCCGCCCATCATGCCGCCGCCCATGCCGCCCATGCCGCCGCCGTAGCCGCCCATCATGCCCCCAGTGTTCATATATGACGCCTCAGAGCCGACCCCCTGCGATGCCCCGAACAAAGCTCCGATCAGATTCACGAGGGTGTAGCCGATCGGTATCTTCTCCGGTATCTTCTCTCGCTGGATTTCGACTTCGGGCTCGGGGGCAATGTCTGCGTACGCCCCCGTTTCCGGAGCGTATTCCCTCCTAGGCGCGATCATGTACACGCCGCTCTCCCTACTCACTGTCAGGTTGGCGGCCTTCATCAGCACCTGCAGGGCATCCGTGAATGGCAGGCCCTCGACGCGCAGGTTCACTGTGCCTTGGACGCTGGGGTCGATAACGTAGTTATAGCTATCGCCGAAAAGCATCTCTATCGCGCTCCGAACCGGCACATCCTTGAAGTGGAGGTTCACGAGCTTTTCGGGCTCGGCGCTGGTCTGGCCCACAGCCGGATATGCACAAACCAGAATTACCGCGGCCACCAACAGGCTTACCGGCACTAACGATTGTCTCGTATTCATGATCCTGCAGCTCCTTTCGTCATCCACAGCCGGATGACAGTCTCTCTACTAGTGTGACGACATATGTTGCCAAATGGTTCTCTGGCTCGGCGGACGCGCATCACGCCGCTACATCGGAGCTGGAGTCCCCGGCTGGCCCATGTACGACGACGGGCCGCTCGGGTAGATCGGAGACGACGGCGGGGCCATATAGCCCGGCTGCGCCGGTCCTGCTGCCACCCCGATAACCGAACCGGCCAGATTGACCTTGACCGTCATGGGCATCCTCGTGTCCAGAGTTTTCAGAATGATACAGTTTGGCTGAATGCTCTCCACGCGCACTCTTGAATTGCCCCTGGTGAGCTCCATGCCGGGCCGCACAATGTCAGCCTGCCCATTGGTTTCCAGAATTGCGGACACTTTCCCGTTCCACAACACACCAGCCATGCGCCTATACGGCTGAGGTGGAAGGACCTCCTCGGCCGCCCAATCTGACCGCTCCGTGACGGGAGCCGGGGCCAGCCGCGGACGACTGACCGACGGCAGAAGCACGGCCAGCACATCCTTCTTCTTCGGCACGCCGGAGAACGGCGCGAACGGATCCTTGCGATACGGAAGCATCGGCGTGAGCGCCGCAGCCTCGGTTGGTGGCGGCGGCGGGGCCTCCGCTCCAGGAGGAGCCGGCTGTGCACCGGGCGGCACGCCCTCCGCTGCGGGCGCCCCGGGTTGCGGCGGATAGCTCTCCGGCGCAGGTGTTCCCGGCTGCGGCGGATAGCCCTCCGGCGCAGGTGTTCCCGGCTGCGGATAGGCAGGTATGCCGGTCTGCGCGGTCGTCGGCCGCCCGCCGCCTATTGTACCGGTCAGTTTCAAGAACACCAGGGCGACCACTATTATGATTATGCCGGTCCCGGCAACTACTATCGGCAAGTTCTTGCGATCCTGCAACCACGCTCTCATGGCTTCCATCTGCGAGTTCCCCTAACCGCCGCCTACATTGGAGCAGGCGTTCCCGGCACACCTTGGTAGTTGATAGGCCCTGAGGGCATCCCCGGTGAGGGCTGTGGCGCAGCCGCTGGCGCCATCGGCATAGCAGGCCCTGCACCTCCGCCTGCCTCGCCCGCGCCAGCCATTGTGATATTCGGTCCTGCTTCGCCCCGCGGGAAGATGTACACCGTCAGCCCATATTCCGCCGTCATGCCCGGGCTGGGACCCGTCAGGCTCACCGGGTCAATCTGAACCAGCCTGTGAAACTTGTTCCACGATCGTATGTGTGACAGTATCGCGGAGAAGTCGCCTGTCACGCGGAAAGTCCCGATGGGGATCCGGATCAGCGAAACATCTATGGAATTGGGGTTCACCACGGCGGCAGGCACCTGCACGCCGCTGAGAAGCCTAACACCCGTCTTGGCAGGCCAGCTCTGCAGCATGGGCCCCAATACCTCGGCCTGTTCCTTCCACAGCGCTATCATGCCCTGGGCACGGTCCTGGAACGAGAGCGGGGGCATCTTCTCCCTCAGATACTTCTCGTACTGCCAGGTCACCATGCGATACTCCTGCCTCGCTGCCTCTAGCTGCGCTTCTACCTGTGGTTTCTTCAGCGACTGCTGCTCCTCGGCCTGGTACTTGGCGGTCAGAATACTGATCTGCTCGTTGTACTTCTTTATGACCAGAAAGTACAGACCCACGATGACAACAGTGCATGCGAAACAGCCTATGATGACAACATGGATTGTCTTTAGTTTCGATGCGCCCATTCGTTAAAAGCCCTTTGACTATTCTCCGTGGGACACTCCCGCCTATCATACGGAGGTGATGACCCTACGGACCCTCGGCGGCACTCGTCCCCGGCGCAGGTGCGCCCGTCTCCGCCGGCATCGGTGGAGGAGCGCCGGGCACCGTCGCTTCGGCCACACCGTACATCGGCGCGGTGATCGGCTGCACTAGAACACACGTGACCGCAAAGTCGAACCCCCCAGCCATGGATACGGGAGCCGCTCCCTCACCGCCCGCAGGCCAGCCGGGAACCGAGTCAATGGATACCGAGCTGAAGACGTGCGATGCGCGGTACATGTTCAGCAGATACCTGCCGCAATCTCCTACACTCCGCGCATGCGCAGTGATCGAGAGCCCAGTGCCGGACGGCAGAACCGATCGGTAAAGGACGCGGCTGTACGTAAACTTCGCCAACTCCTCGTACACCTTCGGCACCTTCAAGTTGTACTCCATCAGACCCTCGATAAACGCTACCTTCGCCTTGACAGGAGGTATTCTGGCCAGCTCTGCTTGAACCTGGGCTTCGAGCTGCCTAACCTCGTTTGCCTTCTGCTCCATGTCGTTGACCTGCATCGTGAGCTGTCTCGTCTTGTTGCTGAGCGAAACTCCCCAGGCAAGCATTCCGGCGACCACTGCGACGAACAGCACGCCGAACACGAGTGCAGCCCTGCGCACCTTGCGCTTTTCATAAATGTATGGGGGCAGCAGGTTGATCTTGAGCACGGCGAGATTTACTCTCCTATCATATCTCTGATCGCCAGCCCGAAGCTCACCGGGAAGACTGCGGCCACTTCCTCGAGATAGTCCTGCGACAGAACCTTGGAAAGCACCGTCACATTCTGCAGTGGGTTCGCCAGAACTACGGGTATCCCCAGTTCGCCCTGAAACAGCTCATCCAGGCCTTTCAACTTGCTTGTGCCGCCGCAAAGGAGTATCCTGTCGGGCTGGCTCTGGAACCGGCTGGCGTAATACTCAAGCGACCGCCTGATCTCCGCGATCAGGTCGTTGAGCACGGGCGACATAGTGTCGGATATCAGCTCCTCGGAGAACTCCGACAACGCTACTTCCCCACGCTCATCAGAAGCGGAAACATCGTAGGCGGCAGGCACAGGCAGGTCTTCTGCTTCTGCCTCACCCCCAACGGGACCTGAAAGATCGAGATAGGGCCCGGGAGCCGGCGCCGGCTCCTGCTCTCCTGCTGATAGGTCGAAATCCATAACAGGTTTGGCGGGCTCCGGAGCCGCCTCGCCCATATCAATGTCGAATTCAGGGACGGCGCTTTCTGCCTCCGCCTTCTCCTCCGCAGGCAATCCGTATCCCAGGCCGGGGATAAAGTCCAGATCGCCGCTGGGAGCTTCCTCTGCGCCCAAAGCCGACAATCCGACAGTCTCGCCCGGCCTGCCGTAATCACCAATAGGCGCCACTTCCGGCGCGGGAGCCGCTCTGTCCGCCAGCACGACGGCCCGTTCTCGCTTGAGACGTTCGGCCTGCTCTGCAGACAGATTGAGGCCCTCACTCAACGCTCGGGTGATCGCGTCGCCTGCGATGGGCAGAGTCCTCGGGAATGCCAGAAGCCCGTTCTGGTATATGCCTAACTCCGTTGCCGCGGCTCCTATGTTCACTATCGCGATGGTCTGCCCGCGTGCGCCGTTGCTGGACATGTCAATCAGCGATCTGCCAACCGCCAAGGCCTCGACGTCAATGGCAACCGGCTCCAAGCCGGCTGCGAAAAGGGCTTCTACGTGGCTGTTGACGACCTCCTGCTGGGCTACCGCCAGCAGTACCTCCATGTTCTGGTCGTCCGGGGAGGTCGTCGGCCGTTCGATCGGCAGGAAATCCATCACCACTTCGCTGGCCGCAAAGGGTACGTGGCGTTCAACTTCCCATTTCATGGTCTCGGCCAGCTCCTGCTTGGTCATCCTGGGAACCTCTATGATTCGCACTATGACCGAAGATTGACCGGCGACCGAGGACACGGACCGCTTGCAGGATATGCCGCTCTCAGTTAGGAGCTGACGAATGGCCTGCCCGAGGGCCTGAGGATCCACCACTATCTCGTTGTCTATGCTGCCAGGAGGGGTCGGCGCAACGCCGAGAGCCGTGACCTGTATTCCGTCTTTGCCCAGCCGGGCTTCGACTACCTTGATCAGACTGGACCCGATATTGATACCAACGGTGGGGCGACCACCCGACTTCACCTGCAAACCCATCTAAAAACTCCGTCAAGACTCACCAGGCAGATGCGCCTTCCTGCGGCAGCCCACCCGCCGCCCGAGGATGCGGACGGTCGGAGCGAGTGCGCAGGCACCAAATGTTATCACTTCCCCGCCCCTTTGTCAACAAGCTGCGGAAAAAACAAATCGCGTCTTGAGCGGCAGCTTCTCACGCCCGTCTATGAGCGTCACGCACGATATGGGCGGGTGCAGAGTGACTCCCCTCAACCGGAGCTCATTCTGCAGCACGCAACAGCGTCTTCGACTATGTAAACCAACAGGCTACTTGAACTCCAACCCGTAGAACAACGGGCTGATCGCCTCGTAGTACAGATCCGAGTTGCCGGATCGCGTGCTGCTCCAGAACGCCCAAACCTTGTTGTCCCACGGATCCTTGAACGCGCCCACCTGGCCTTCGTTCACGGTCAGGCTGGTGAGATTCCCGAACGTCTTGCCTGTCCGGCCCATCTCCTCTTCGGTAAACTCGACATAGTACGGCTCGTCAGCGTGCGGCGTGCCGTTGACATCCGTGTAGGACACCAGGACTTGCCTCGGAGTGGGGGCCACCGGATTGCTCGCGTTGATCGCGTCTGTCTTCGTGAAATACAGCCGGTTCTTCACCCAGTCTATCTCCACCGGCTCCACAGCGCCGATGACTCCCTCCAGAGCGGGGGCGCGAGTATCCGGAGACAGGGCGATCAGGGCGATCTGAGCATTCAGTTGAATCATGTATCTGTAGGACTTGTAGTAAACGCCTGCCGGCTTGTCGAGTCCCGGCCGCTGCCAGAAGAGCCAAAGCCTGTCAGTCGGCGGGGCTACGTCCGGATCCCACGCGCCGGACGGGAAGAAGAACGGACTGCCGGGCGGATTGCCCGGAATATAACGCGGGTTCGGATCGTCATCCAGCAGAGCGAACGGCGAGGCATCCGCCACAGCATCGGTGGTAAGGCGATACGCCCTCGGCTTGTACTGCGCCACAACTACGGCTTTGCTCCCCGGCGCTTTGAGGAACTTGACAGTTCCCTCGACCGGGTTAATGACAACGGCTCGGAACAGTTGCCGCAGCAGGGCAATGGCCGGCGCATCATCCTCATAGGAGAAAGCGATCGCACCGGTCGTCGAATCTCGAGTGTAGCTCCCATCATTCACTTGGTAAACGGTGTTGTACACCGGGTCTGGGCTGGTCGGATCGGGACACACAAAGACCCTGAAGCTCGGGTTGCGACCATCCTTCAAGCTGACTACCTTCGCGTCCCAGTCTATGTCCCTTGCGCACCAGACTGCCTTACTGGGATCGCGCTCCAG
>Ga0315285_10002927_pt1 | contig 17876 bp, 9 predicted proteins | sample YL17G09_36_MG_FD_203698 | JGI IMG/M metagenome (GOLD analysis project Ga0315285, IMG submission 203698) | Sediment microbial communities from Yellowstone Lake, YNP, Wyoming, USA - YL17G09_36 | ecosystem: Environmental > Aquatic > Freshwater > Lake > Sediment | place: USA: Wyoming | collected... | reverse complement strand
GCCTGCGGCCTCCGCTGCTGCCCCGACCTCACTCACCGAGATCGGCAAGCACCTCCGAGGATGGAAGGCAATCCCTCTGGCCACGCACCAACTGACGCCTGATAGGGAGTTTCTCAACACCCCCGAAGTGCTGACTTTCTCTGAATGTGGACGAGGTAGCTGAAGTCCAATGGTATCAGGGAAAGAGAGGCCGGAGAGGCCGGAGAGGCCGCTTCGGGGCCGAGAACGGCTTCCGAAGGGGCCGGCTCGTCCGATCATAGCGAGAAGCGAAAGGCCCAGGATTGCGCCAGAGAAGCCAGAACGAGTGCCTCTACCGTCGCACTCTGACGAGCAATCCGTAGCGGAAGGGCGGCAGCCGAAGCATGCCAGCGTCCAGCTCCGCCCGTCTGCGGTCCTCGCCCCACGGCCAGAGGGTGGTGACCTCACCTGCCCGCACGGCCAGCTTCCTGAGGTCGAACTCCTCGGCCTGCAGCAGGCCCGGCTCCTTGCCATCGCGGAGCACCGCATACCAGGAGTCCGCGCGGTTGCGGACCCAGGCCAGCAGATGGCCCTTACCCAGCAGCCCGAAGAACCAGACCTTCTCGGTCGAGAGGTCAACGGGGCGAAAGCCTTCCTGGTCGAGCTTCACACCGGCAATGAGGTCCGCGAAGGGCCGGTAGGCCCCCCACAGGTTCTTGTTGTCCACGTACCCGTCCCAGTGCCAGATATGCCCGGTGCCGGCCGCGCCGGCGAAGAACGCGGGGAAGGTGGTGTCGTGAAAGATGATACCGCGGTGGTCCGCCTGGTAGTAGCGGAAGCTGCCTGAGTGCCGGTCGTTCACCGCGCCCGTTTCTGCCAGCAGCACGGGTCGGTCCGGACGGCGCGCTCGCTCCACCGCGTCCTTCGAGAAGGCGGGGGCATCGTAGTGGCAGATATCCCACGGGGCGCCCTGGTCGAGGTAGCGATGCACCTGCTGGAACTCCATCTCCTCCATCTTGAAGTCGTCGTACCACGACTGGTAGCTCTTCGTGTCGAAGCTGCCGATGGAGTTGGTGACCAGGTTCCGCGGGCTCTTCGCCTTGACCATGGGCAGCACCCGCCGCGTCCACTCCCGCTGCACCGACCAGTCGCTGGTGGCGCAGCAGTTGATCTCGTTCCACAGCTCCCAGGCCATGATGGTCGGATCGTTGCCATAGCGCGCCAGGTAAGCGTCCACTCGCTTCCACCAGAGCTGCTGCCAGGTGTCGCTTTGGAACCATTCGTCCATGTTCGCCGGGCTGCGGCCGTCGGACGGGTGCTTCAGCACGGCGTACTGGTCTGCCAGCGAGCGGTCGAGGGCCCGGAAGTTCTCGAGGCAGAGCTTGAGGCGAATGCCATACTGCCGGGCGAGCGCGACCACCGCGTCCAATCCGGCGAAAACGGCCGGGTCGAGTACGCCTGCGATCTCTCCCTGGGGGTTGAAGTAACGGACGGAAACCCAGAGGCGGGCGAAGTTGCCGCCGCTCTGGGACAACTGCCGGAACCAGCGGCGATAGGTGGCGGCCCCCAGGGTCTTGCCTCCCCAGCCCCCGTCGGGCCAGCACAGGTCCAGGCCGATGGCGCAGTAAGGAGTGCCATTCGTGCAGGCGAAGTAGCGCGGGTCGCGGGAGCTGCGCTGGACATAGCCCGGGTGCTCGGAGGGCTCGCACTGGAACTCGCCCTGCGCTACCGTCTCCGTGCCGGCCCTGGCCTGGTAGCGGTAGCGCCCCACCTCTGTGGGCGTGAACCGCACCGCAGTGACCGCGTCGCCCTGGGTTACGGTGGTCTCGTAGCCGTGGTCATCGTAGGTCAGCGCGGCCGGCTGGTGAAGGAATGTGGGGCGCTCCTCCTCTCTGCCATCGGGGCCGGTGAAGAGCACGCGGTCGGCCCGCGTCTTCGGATCGAACTCGCCCTGCCATCTCCCGTAACGGGGAACGCTCGCCATCGCTCCCTCCTTCTGCTCCGCCATCGGCCCGCTCCTTGTCGTGCTTGCCGCCGCCAGCCCCACGCCAGGCGCGGACCACGCGGCCCCAGCTACTGCACCAGCAACGGCGCTGCGAAGGAACTCGCGCCGCGTGAGTGCGCGGTCGCGCTTCAGCTCAGCCATGAACGCAACTCCCGGATGCTCGAATCAGGGCACCAGCCCCGATGCCGCGATGCCGAGTGCTTGGCGCGGAACACCTGCGAGGTCGCGGACCTCCTCCCGAGCCGGTGCTGGATGCTTGACCCACCGCGCTCCCGCCGGGTGGTCACCGCTCGCACCCGCGCCAGGCTTCGCCGGAAGAGCCGCATTCCCTGTCCGCGTGCGCCTGTTGCCGGTCACCAATCTGAACGGCCATGCGGGCGCGTCGGCCCCAAGGCCTGCGAGGTGAAGACGTGAGAGTGGACCGATAGACCGCACATAGCGGTGGGGGAGAGGATCCGGCACCTCAACTGGGAGATGCGGACGAAGCGGCGGACTCCGATGCGACTGCGCTCTCGTCAGCCACTGGGCGGCGCGGTCCCCTTCTCCGCGGGGTCGTGGGACCCGCCAGCGCGTCGGTCAGAAGCGAGCTTGCCCCGGTTCCGACTCATCAGGTCCGTGCAGACATCCACGACTCTCTCGTCATAGAGAGTCTTCTGATTGCGTCTAAGCTCCTCGATCACCTCCTCCACGCTGAAGGCCGGACGATAGGGCCGGTGCGATGCCATGGCCTCCGCTACATCCGCCACTCCGAGGATTCTGGCCTCCAGCAGAATGCTGTCGCCAGAGAGACCGCCCGGGTAACCAGATCCGTCCAGTCGCTCATGGTGTTGAAGCACGACCGTGGCTACGAGGCCCGGGAAGTGCAGGGCCTTCAGGATCGCGGATCCCGCCTCAGGATGGTTCCGGATCAGTGCCATCTCGACATCGGTGAGCGGCCCGGGCTTGCTGAGGATCTCCGCCGGTATCTGGATCTTGCCGATATCATGGAGGCTCCCGGCGGAGCGAATCGTCTCGATCTGCGCTCCGCTGAGGTTGAGCGCTTGGGCAGCAGCACAGGCGCTCTCCGCGACACGCTGTTGGTGGCCGGCGGTATAGGGGTCCCGCTTCTCCAGGACGAGCGACAAGGCTCCGATCGTCGCCTCCAGTGTGCTTCGCAGTGTCGTCAGGCTGTCGGTCAGCTCGTGCTCCGTCCGCTCTCGATCCGTGACATCTCGGGTGTTCATCACGATCCCCCTCACCATAGGTTCATCGAGAAGGTTGTGGGTGACAGTCTCGGGCACCCGCCAGGACCCATCGCGGTGTCTGAATCGGTATTCCCTTGAGCGATCAGGTTCGCGGCTCTCGACAGACCGCTCGAGACGGTCAGCAAGAACTGCCGCATCATCGGGATGGACAAACTCGAACACTGTACGGTTCACCACTTCCGCGGCTGTGTATCCAAGCATCGTTCCGATGGAGGGGCTCGCGTAGATCACGGTCCCGTCCGTGCCGACGATGGCCGCCGGGTCGGTGGCTTTCTCGATCAGAGACCGGAGGATCGCGTCTTGTCGGCGTAAGGCGGCCTCGGATTCCCTCCGCCTCTGCCTCTCAGTCGCCTCCCGAAGCCCACGCTCCACGACGGGCAAGAGGCGGTTCAGGTTCTGTCTCAGGATGTAGTCATGCGCGCCGGCCCGCATCGCATTCACCGCGGTTTCGTCGCTGATCACGCCCGATACGATGATGACGGGTACGTCGAGGCCCTTGCGCTTGACTATCTCGAGCGCGCACAGCGAATCGAACTGCGGCATCTCGTGGTCCACGATCAGAACGTCCCACCTATCTTGCGCGAGCGCGGCTTCGAAGCTGTCGGCAGTGTCTACGCGCAGGCACCCCAGGTCATAGTCGCCACGCCGGAGATGCCATAGCAGCTCGGCATCTTCGGCCGAATCCTCCACCAGCAGTACCCTCCATGGGATGCTCATGCTCCAGTCACCCAACTCGGCGGAAGCTGGTTGGCGAGAGGCCAGCACAGATCATGCTGGCGCACTGTCCTGCTGAACTCACCGAAGTCCAGCGCCTTGCGGACATGGCTGTCCGCCCGCACCTGATGGCTCTGGACCAAGCCATCCCTGAGAGTCTCAAGCCCAGCAGAATCACCACCGATGGCTCCTGCGAATCGTTGGTTTCGCAGACTCCCGCCGGCGATGAGACTCGACCGTCTCCCTGCTCCCCTCAAATGGAAACGCCCCCTCCTGCACCCCAAGGGATGCTTGAGAAGGCGTCCGTGGCCCCGTAGTCAGCGCCCAAGCGACAGGAGAAGAACCCCCTGGTCACCCAGTTCGCAGAATACCCTCGATCCGATCAGCCGTCAAGGTCTTCTCGCCCAGTCTGATTCGGGAATGTCTACAATGTCATGGGATTCGGCCACTCGGGCTGGGCGAAGGCCAGCCGGCGAACCGGGGCAGAGTCCAGGACCATCCCATCTCAAAATCCGCCTGGTTCTGTGGAATGAGAACAGTGTTGGTTGACAATCTGATACGGTAACAACGCCGAAAGGCGTAGGCGCAAGCTTCTGGGTCCACGGGCCGCCGTCTTCCCGCTCGAGGTTGCGGGGCGAACGGCGGACGAGATCACCAGGCTGCCGAAGATGCCAAGCTCGCCGAGTCAGGAAGGCTCGAGTGAGCGTGACCTCTACGGCAGCCTTTTGCTTTTCCTGGTCGCCTTCCGCCCAGAGGGGGGTGCGGTTAGCCGAAAGGAGGTAGGAGCGGAGGACGGAGCGCCGGTCTAAGGATGGGCTTCCTGCGGCTGCTGGCCCAGGAGCAGTCCTCGGTGCGATCCGTCCGACCACAGAACCTGACGCAAGCTTACGGTCACTCGCGGCGATGGCAGCATCACGGTCCCGCGTTCACACCAAGCGCGCAGCTCGACGGAGTGACCGACAGAAGGTATCCCGCGGTGTCTGGGGCACCCACGGCCGCCACCACTCCCCAGCCGGCGGGCAAGACGTAGACGGCGCAACTCCCTCCCGCGCCATACTGGCCCGGCGTTTGTCCCCGACGCCGGGCCAGATCTTTTGGCCGGGGCCCGGCGTCGGGCCTGACGCGAGGAGGAATCGGGGCGAGAATGCTGGAACCGCGGTCGTGGTATGCAATCCTGCGCGAAGGGGGCGGCAATGAGGCGGATGCACTCGGTAGTGCTGCTGGCTGTCGGCTTCGTCATCGCGGCCCGGCCAGTGATGGCGGCGGATGAGAAGGGGCCGGCTCGCACGGAGACTCGCCTGAAACGGATCGCGCTCTTCAAGAACGGGCTCGGCTTCTTCGTGCGTGAGGGGACGCTCTCGACTTCCCAGGGGACGGTGCTGGTGGGGCCGTTCGCGGCGCCCGCGCACGGTACATTCTGGGTGAGCTGCCCCAGGACCACGGGCCTGACGAGCGTGGTCGCCCGTGAGATCAGGGTAAAGGGCGATCCTGTGGCCGCGCGGGAGGTAGCGGAGCTGCTGCGCGCCAACATCGGCAAGAAGGTTGCGGTGGCGGTAGCCGACACCGACGTCGTCGGCACGATCGTCGGCTTCGCGCCCGATCGCGGAGCTCCCACCATGCCGCAAGGGGATTATGCGATAGGCCGCGGCGGCGGGCAGATCGAGCAGATCGCCCCCTGGGGGCGAGGCGAGTACGTGCTGATCAAGACGGATAAGGGGATCGTCGCCCTGGATCCGTACAGCACCTCCCGCGTGACCTTCCTCTCGGACCAGATCGAACGTGAGTTCCGGCCCGAGCTCACCGCGGCCGAGCTGACAGCAGAGTTCGCCAGCCCGAAAGAAGGGGACTGGCTCTCGGTCACCTACCTCGCCAAAGGGATCACCTGGGCCCCCAGCTACCTGGTGGACATCTCCGACGCGAAGCAGGCCCGGCTGTCCGCCAAGGCGGAGATCGTCAACGAGGCAGAGGACCTGAAGAGCACACGTGTAGACCTCATCACCGGGTTCCCGAACCTCAAGTTCGCCGATGTGCTGGACCCGATGGCGAGGAAGATGGATCTGGCGCGCTTCCTTCAGGTCCTGGGCGGCGCGGGCGAGCCGCCGGCCGCGGGTGTGATGATGCAGTCCGTGATGCTCAATCGTGACGTGTGGAGGGCACCATCAGCGGCCGGCGGTGAACCGCTGAACCTTGAGTACGGCGCGGCCGCGGCAGGACGAACGGCGGAGGACCTGTTCCTCTACCCGGTTGAGAACGTGACTCTCGCCAAGGGCGAGACCGGCTACTACCCGCTCTTCACCCAGACCGTGCCTTACCGCGAGTTCTACCAGTGGGAGATACCGGACTACATTGACCGGTCTGACAGCTACCGCCAGCCGTCACCCGAGGCCCCTCAGCCAGAGACTGTCTGGCACAGCATCCGGCTGACCAACGCCACCGGAATGCCGCTGACCACGGCTCCGGCGGAGATCGTGAAGGACGGCCAGATCCTCGGTCAGGACGTGCTCAACTACACCGCGGCCAGCGAGAAGGCCAGCACCGTGGTCAAGATCACCCAGGCCGTGAGCGTCAAGGCCGAGCAGACCGAAACCGAGAGCAGCCGGGAGCGAGACGCGGTCACCCTCTACGGCGCACACTTCGACCGGGTTACTCTTCAGGGCACGCTTCGGGTCGCCAACTACCAGGACAAGGCGATCTCACTCGAGGTCAAGAAGACGCTCTCGGGAGATGTCAAGAGCAGCAGCCCGAAGGCGACGGATGTGACCCTCGCCCGCGGGCTGCAGAGCATGAACCCGACGCATGAGCTGACCTGGACCATCGCGCTTGAGCCGAACGGAAGCGAGGAGGTGAAGTACACCTACCAAGCGCTCATCAGGCGGTAGGACCACGGATTCTCTTGCATTACGGTGATAGCACCGCGGCGGCTGCGCAGTCCGCCTCGGCGGACAGCCGTGTGTAATGCAAGAGAATCTGCCGTAGAGGCGTCACGCTCTGCGCTGAGGAGTTTCTTGCATTGTAGCTCGTATCAGTATACCGCGCGGGCTGCGCAGCAACCGCGCAGCAGTAGTGCAAGAAACTCCATAGGGCCAGTCCGGAGTTGCTTACTCCTGCGGCCAAGGGGGCCCGTTGGTGCGTCCCAGCCCGTCCCAGATGAGGATGGTGGAGGTCTCTTCGTCCCAGCCGAGAGAGGCGCCGAGCGCCGTCGCCGTGGCGCGAAGCGGCACCACGGGATAGCCCGCCGCTAACTGAGGCGCTGCCTCCAGTCGCACCAGTTCGCCGTTCACCAGGGCGTCCGGGTTGCCGGGCGAGAGAAAGATTCGCTGGCCGCCGCGTGAGATCACGACGTAGCCGGAGTTCGTTCCTACCTCGAGCGCCGCTCCCAGAGACTCGACCAGGGGCCGCACCGGGACCAGCCAGTCCGATCCCACCGGCGTCGGGGCCAGCGCGAAGCGAACGGGCTTGCCGTTGACCTTGACCTGCGTGTGCGACCCCACCACCGGCGCCGGAATGCCACGGGGGCTCCTCAGGATCTCTGCCACCAGGTCGAGACCCACCAGGGCGTCCAGGCCGTAGTCCTTGAGCTGCTCGCGCACCTGCTCGGGTTTCACCTCACCGGCCTCATAAGGGTCGGGGTAGTAGGCGAGGTAGACGATGCCGTCCTCGGGGCGGTAGCCGATGACGGCGCGCTCGTAGACGATCTTTACCGGCGTGCCCACGGGCGCGAGCCCGTAGAGCTCGTGCGCGTGCTCGGGGTACATCCGCATGCACCCATGAGATACGTAGCGGCCCACCGAGCCCGGCGCGTTGGTGGCGTGAATGCCATAGCCAGGCAGGGACAGCCCCATCCACCGATCCCCAAGGGGATTGTGCGGGCCCGGGGGCACGGGCTCTTCCTCCACCGCCCACTTGGGCGGGAACCAGGTCGGGTTCTTCCGCTTGTTGGCGATGACGGCGTCGCCGGTTGGGGTCTCCCATCCCTGGCGGCCGATCGCTACGGGGAAGCACTTCACCGGCCAGCCATCGTGGTAGAAGTAGAGATTGCGCTCCGGCAGGTTCACCACGATGCCCGAGAAGGCCGGCAAGGGCGCGATGTGCTCCGCCGGGATGAGCAGCCGCTCGTCACCCGCGGCCAGATCCCCTTCGCTGGCGTTGTGGATCGCGCTCGCGCTCACCCCATAGCGCCGGGCGATGGCGAAGATGCTCTCCCTGCCCTTGCGCTGGTACTCCTGCGACTTCCCGATCACCGGCGCCATGCGCTGGAGGGCGCCGGCCAGCGGCTCCTGCCCGCGCGAGGGCGCGGCCAAGAACAGGGTTGCTACCACGACCAGGAGCCAGCGCATCAGAGATCACCTACACCTACCCATATGCCATATCTAGCGCGGGGCTGCGCAGCAACCACCGCGCATTCCGCCACGGAATGCGCGCGAGCAACCCGCGCAGCCGGCCCTTCCGCCGCGAATGGCGCCGGCGCCGCGGCGCCTCCGCCCTCCGGCGGTTGGGCCACGGCCGGAACGGATATCCTGATGGTGGTCGCACAAAGAAGCCACGGCGGCCAAGCCCCGTGCCCGTCTGGGACATGGTCTCTCCGCATTCCGCCATCAGCTCCTTCCGACGGAATGCGGTGGAGAAAGGGATGGCGCCTGGGGCCAACGAAATCGGAGGCTGAGAGGGACCGCGAGTGGCGCTGAAGGAAGCAGGCCAGCATCTGGCGAGGCGGGCGAGAGGGGCCGTTCGGCGCCGGCTGGCGGAGCGGCGGCTGCGCGCGGGAGCCGCGCTCCGGCCCGGCCCGCGGTGGGTGCAAGTCGGCATTGACGACCGGTGCAACTACCGTTGCGCCATGTGCCGCACGCACTCTTACCTCGCCACCGGCCCCGAGCCGAAGCACGTACTGCCCCGGGACGTCTTCGACCGCGTGATGAAGGAGTTGCGCGCCCTCGGCACGCAGAGCGTGGATGTCTGCGGGTTCGGCGAACCCCTGCTCCGGCCCGATGCCCTAGAGATGCTGCGGTTGATCAGAGGTCTGGGCATGGAGTGCCAGTTGATCACGAACGGCAGCCTGCTCGCGCCGCAGATCTCCGAGCAGTTGGTGGACATGGGACTGGACCGGCTGCGGATCAGCATCAACTCCGGGCGCGACGAGACCCACCATGCCATCACTCAGGCCCCGCTGGGCGAGCGGACCCGGATCATGCAGGAGGTGCGGCGCATCCTCGAGTACCGGCAGCAGCGCGGCTTGGCGACGCCGGTGGTGGCGGTGACGATCGCGGTGCAGAAGGAGAACTACCGCGAGCTGGGCCTGCTGGCGCGCGAGGCGGCCGAGATGGGGCTCGACAATCTAGAGTTCCTCCCGCTCGGGATCAACGAGGCGAGCCGCGACCTCGCCCTGACCCCGGACGAGCAGGCCGAGGTCCGCCGCCAGGTCGAGGAGGCCGACGTGCTGCTGCGGTCGTTGGGAAAGACGACCACCGCGGCCGACTTCCTGAGCCGCCCGCCCGAGACCTACTGGACGAAGGAGCTGTTCGACCGCATCCCCTGCTACGTGGGCCAGTTCTTCTGCCGGATCAACGCCAACGGCGACGTGAACCCGTGCTGTCCCAGCGTCCGCGTGCTCGGCAACGTGCTCGAGCGGAGCTTCCAGGAGATCTGGTCGTCGCCCGCCTATCGCGCCTTCCGCCGCGAGGCGCTGGCGCTGCCGGAGCGGCGCAGTCCCGTGGCTGAGTGCTACTGCTACAACTGCTACCACCACCCGTTCATCACCGAGTACCACGCCAACCTGACCGCGGGCCGGCTACAGGCCCTGTTCTGAGCCGGAACCCTGACACGACGGCCCGCGCTGGCATAGGGCCGTGGCGTGCCCTGACCGCGACCAGTTTCCTTGACTTTCGCACAGGGCAGGCGTAGAATCCGATTAGCGTCTCGCGCCCAGCAGAGGCCAGCTCGGCATGGGCTGAGAAGCCGGGCCAGACGGCCTGTCCGCAGCAGGCGGGCGGGCCGTTCGCGCGAGAGGAAAGGACACGCGTGACGCGCAAGCACGCCGCCAGGATTGCTGTCATAGCCGCCTTGCTGATGCTCGCCGCGGCCGGCTGTGGCCGCCGCACCCGCAGCGATGTGGTCGCCAAGGTGGACGGACGCCCCATCACCCGGGACCAGTTGTTCGACGTCATGGACCAAGAGGACAACGGGGATGCCGGGCGCCGGGCCTTAGACGCGCTGATCGTGCGACAGTTGGTGCGCGAGGAAGCCGAGAAGCGGGGCATCAAGGCCGATCCGAAGGACGTCCAGAGACGCATCGAGGGGATGAAGGACTACGTGCTGGCCGGCACCGGCAAGACCTTCGAGCAGTGGCTGGCCGACTCCGGCCAGACCGAGCAAGATATCGCCAACCGTGTCGGCATGTCCGTCATCACCGCCAAGCTGGTGCTGACCGACAGCGACCGGGAGAAGTACTTCGAGGCGAACAAGGACCGGCTGAAGGACATCCCTCACAACAATGAGTCGGTGATCTACCGCCAGATCGTGGTCACCACCAAGGGAGAGGCGGAAGCGGTTCGCAAAGAGCTCGAGACCGCGTCCGCCGGCAAGCCGGTCACCGATGAGCAGTTCGCCAAGGTTGCCGAAGCGCGTTCCCTGGACCCCATGACCCGAGGCCGCGGCGGCATGCGCGGCTGGTGGGTGAAGGGCAAGGGCGATCAGATGGGCATGGGGGCGGCGAGCGGCGATCTCGAGAAGGTGCTCTTCGCCCTGAAGGCCGGCGAGATCAGCCAACCCGTGCTGCTGAAGGCGGCCCCGCCGCCGGCCGCCAAGGGCCAGGCCCTGCCTCCCCAGCCCGAGCAATGGTGCATCGTGATGGTGGACAAGCATATCTCGCCCCACCAGATCACCCTGGCGGGGAACGAGGATGTGATCGAGGAGTGGATGCTGAGCGACCCCCGGTTTGAGGCCCAGCTCCAGCAGTTCTTCGAGAACCTTCGGGCCCGGGCCAAAGTGGATGTCCTCGTCCCTCGCTACCGCGCGGTGGGCGAGGCCTACCAGCAGCGCCGGCAGCTGCGGGACCAGATGCAGACGCAGCCGCCGCCCGTAATGGTGCCAGAGGCGCCGGCCGGGGCACCCCAGCAACTGCCGCCCGGGCAGCCGGGGAGATCACCCGGAGGCGGCCGCTAGCGCCGGCAGGATAGCGGGGCCCGCGGGCGGGACCCGCGGGCAGTCGCCTGATGAAGAAGAGACCACAGCGCGAGAGCACCGCGCAGTTCGACGATCTGGTCGAGTTGATGGCCCTGTTGCGCAGCCCCGAGGGATGTCCCTGGGACCGCGCACAGGACCATCGCACCCTTCGCCGCTGCCTGCTGGAAGAAGCCTACGAAGTCCTCGAGGCGATTGACCACGACGACCCGCAGGCCCTCTGCCAGGAGCTGGGAGACCTGCTGCTTCAAGTCATCTTCCACGCGCAATTGGCGGCGGAGGCGGGCCGGTTCGACATAGCAGCCGTGGTGGCGGGGCTGCACGACAAGCTAGTGGTTCGCCACGGGCACGTCTTCGGAGACAAGCAGGCCGACACCCCGGAGGCGGTGGTGGCGGAGTGGGAGAGCCTGAAGCAGGAGCAGCGGGGCCAGACCGCGGCGGAGCAGATGGCTGCGGTCCCGCGGGCCATGCCGGCCCTGGCACGGGCGCAGATCGTGCTGCGGCAGGCGGCGCGGTCCCGCTCGGCCCGCACCGCCGAGCAAGCACGCGCCGCACTGACGGAGGCGGCCGCGGGCCTCGCGGCCGGAGACCAGAGGGCAGAGACAAAGCTCGGCGACCTCCTGCTGGCCGCGGTTGACCTCGCCCGCTCGGCCGGCCTGGACGCGGAGCAAGCGTTACGAGAGCGGGTGGATCGGCTGGTGGCGGAGTCCGGGGCGCAGCACACAGCATGACCCGCGCCAGCCCGGCGGCCGGTAGTGAGCGATCACCAGCGGAATAGCGAAAGGAGCGGTTTGATGGCCGGAAGCAAGCGAGTCTACCTCTTCCCCGAGGGGAACAAGGACATGAAGGACCTGCTGGGCGGAAAGGGCGCCAACCTGGCAGAGATGAGCAATCTCGGGCTGCCCGTCCCGCCGGGCTTCATCATCACCACCGAAACCTGCAATGACTACCTCAGCCTCGGGCGCTTCCCCGAGGGAGTGATGGAGGAAGTGCAGACCGCCCTCAAGCGGGTGGAGGAGGAGACCGGCAAAGGGTTCGGCAACCCCAAGAACCCGCTCCTGGTATCGGTGCGCTCCGGCGCCAAGATGTCCATGCCCGGGATGATGGAGACCATCCTCAACCTCGGCCTCAATGACCAGACTCTGGCCGGCCTGATCAAGCTCACGGGCAACGAGCGCTTCGCCTATGACGCTTACCGCCGGTTCATCATGATGTTTTCCTCGGTGGCCCTGCACCTCGAGCGGGCGCACTTCGAGAAGATGATGGACGCCATGAAGAAGAAGCGCCACGTGAAGCAAGACACCGAGCTTACCACCGAGGACCTGAAAGCCCTGGTGGCCCAGTTCAAGGCCTTCTTCAGGAAGCAGATGAAGCGGGAGTTCCCCTCCGACCCCATGGAGCAGCTCCAGACGGCCATCACCGCGGTCTTCCGCTCCTGGAACATCCCCCGCGCCGTCGCCTACCGCAACTTCTACAAGATCCCCCACGACCTCGGCACGGCGGTGAACGTGCAGACCATGGTCTTCGGCAACATGGGCGATGATTCCGGCACCGGCGTCGCCTTCACCCGCGATGTCGCCACCGGCGAGAAAGTGGTCTACGGCGAGTTCCTGATGAACGCGCAGGGTGAGGACGTGGTCGCCGGGGTCCGCACCCCCATAAAGATCGCCGAGCTGGAGCGCGAGAGCCCCCGGATCTACCGCGAGTTCACCGACCTCGCCAGCGGCATCGAACGGCACTACCGGGATGCCATGGACATCGAGTTCACCATCGAGCGCGGCAAGCTGTACATCCTCCAGTGTCGCGTGGGGAAGCGGACCGCGCGGGCGGCCGTGCGTATCGCGGTGGAAATGGTGAAGGAGGGGCTGGTCACCCGGGAAGAGGCGATCATGCGCGTGGAGCCGGACCAGATCAACCAGCTCCTGCTCCCGGGCTTCGATCCAAGGGAGAAAGAGAAAGCGGTGAAGGAAGGCCGGCTGCTGGCGAAGGGGCTGAACGCCTCGCCCGGGGCCGCCTCCGGCGCCGCCATCTTCACCGCCGACCGGGCCGATGAGCTCGGCTCGAAGAAGCAGGCCGTGGTTCTTGTGCGCCCCGAAACCACCCCGGACGACGTCCACGGCATGCTCGCCTCCAAGGGCATCCTCACCGCCCGCGGCGGGGCCACCAGCCACGCCGCCGTGGTCGCGCGGGGCCTGGGCCTGCCCTGTGTGGCCGGCTGCGAGGCGATCCGCGTGGATGAGGCCAGGCGCCTCTTCACGGTGGACGGCAAGATGCTCAAGGAGGATGATCCCATCTCCATTGATGGGACCACGGGCGAGGTTTTCGCCGGCCTGATCCCCACCGTCGAGCCGGACCTGGACGAGGAGAGGGAGCTTCAGACCTTGCTCTCGTGGGCCGATGAGATTCGGCGGCTCGAGGTGTGGGCGAACGCGGATTACCCGCGTGACGCCATCCGCGCCCGCGGCTTCGGCGCCCAGGGGATCGGGCTCTGCCGCACCGAGCACATGTTCATGGAGACCGAGCGCCTGCCCATCGTGCAGCGTATGATCCTGGCCGCCACCCCGGCGGAGCGCAAGGTGGCACTCAAGGAGCTGCTGCCCTTCCAGCGCAAGGACTTCGTCGGCATCCTCAAGGCGATGGACGGGCTGCCCGTAGTGATTCGGCTGATTGACCCGCCCCTCCACGAGTTCCTGCCCTCTCACGATGAGTTGCTGGTGGAAGTGACCCGGCTCGAGACCAAGTCGCCGCGGTCGCCCAAGCTGAAGAAGCTGCGCGAGCTGCTCGCGGCGGTAGAGAGCATGAGGGAGATGAACCCCATGCTGGGCCTGCGCGGTTGCCGGCTGAGCATCGTCATGCCAGAGATCGTGGAGATGCAGACCCGCGCCATCATGGAGGCCGCTTGCCAGTGCAAGAAGCAGGGCGTGGATGTGCACGTGAAGATCATGATTCCCCTGGTGGGCCACATCAACGAGCTGAAGTGGATCCGCGAGCGCCTCGAGCCGGTCGCCAGGGAAGTGATGGAGAAGAAGGGCTTGAGGACTGACTACAAGTTCGGCACCATGATCGAGATCCCGCGCGCCGCCCTCACCGCGGACGAGGTGGCGACCGAGGCCGAGTTCTTCTCCTTCGGCACGAACGACCTCACCCAGACTTGCTTCGGCTTCTCCCGCGACGACGCCGAGGGCAAGTTCCTGCTGAAGTACGTCGAGGACAAGATCCTTCCCGAGAATCCCTTCCAGACCCTGGACCAGATTGGTGTGGGCAAGCTCATGCGAACCGCGGTGGAGCTGGGCCGCCAGACCCGGCCCAACATCGAGCTGGGCATCTGCGGCGAGCACGGCGGCGATCCGCGGTCAGTCGAGTTCTGCCACCGCATCGGGCTGGACTATGTGAGCTGCTCGCCCTTCCGCGTCCCCATCGCCCGCCTCGCCGCCGCGCAGGCGGTGGTGCAGGATCAGGTCGGCAAGAGCGATTCGCGGTAGACGGTGAAGAGGGCAGGAGCAAGTCGCCAACGCCCCATAGCCACGCCGACGAGGCGCTCCTGCCAAGCGGGATGGCAAGGCGGGCCGGGCCTATGCCCGGCCCGCTTGCGGTTCCCGGGGGCCACGCTGGCTCATCTCAAAGTGGGCGGAGGGATGTGGAACAAAGCCGCTACATCGTCTCCTTCTCGGATGAGAGAAGCGGGGAAAAGCGGCCTACTGTCGCCGGGCTGCCTCCTCGCTTCTCCCGCGTTCGGCCCCAGGAAGCCGCCCTTCTGGCAGCGAAGTCTCCCGTGACTTCGCGTCGGCGCCGACCAGCAGCTATTGCCTGCCGCGAGCGGGAAAGGGGAGTCCTGGTGCAGCCTACGCTCCTTGGCCTGTTCGGCCTCGTCGTGTCTGTTGCCCTGCTGAGTGGTTGCTCGGCGGCCGCGCCGTCGCCGGCCAGCCCCGATGGCTACCAGGTGATCATGTGGGTGTTGGGCGGCGTGCCGGAGAACGAGGTGCTCTTCTCCCGGCGAATGCATGACCTTCACGTCACCGCCATCCAGGTATCGCGGGGCGAGTCAGGCGATGTCGCCCGCAGGAACGGCCTCGACTTCTACGTCGAGAACATCCACCGCATCGGGTTCCTTCACGAGGCCAACAAGGTCTACCAAGCAGACTGGGACGGGTACACCAAGACCCGGGACAAGCGCTTCCTGATCCGCAAGCCCTGCCTGCACGATCCGGCCTACCTGGCACAGGCTAAGGAGATCTTCCAGACCACCGCGCGGCAATACGTGGAGGCGCGCCCGCTCCTCTACGACATCGGCGATGAGTGCTCGATCACCAGCTTCGCCAGCCCGATGGACTACTGCTTCTCCGATCATACGCTCGCCGCGTTCCGAGCCTGGCTGCGCGAGCAGTACGGCAGCCTCTCACGCCTCAACGCCGAATGGGAGACCAACTTCGCCACCTGGGACGCGGTCGTCCCCATGACCACCTATGAGATCAAGGACAGGGAGCGAGGCGTCAGTTCCGCCGTCGCCAAGGCTTCGGCGGACAAGGAGAACTACTCGCCCTGGGCCGACCACCGCACTTTCATGGACCTGACCTATGCGCAGACCGTGGACCAGTTCCGCCGCTGGCTGCACGAGGTTAACCCCCGCACCCCGGCCGGGCTAGAGGGCACGCAGATGCCGGCGGCCTTCGGCGGCTATGACCTATGGCGGCTCAGCCAGGTGCTCGACTGGGTCGAGCCTTACGACATCGCCGGCTCCCGCGCCATCTTCCGCTCCTTCCTCCCGCCCGGGACGCCGGTCTACGCCACCCTCTTCGAGCACGACGCCAGGCAGGCCGGTCGCCGCCTCTGGCATCTGCTGCTGAACGGCGATCGGGGCACCATCATCTGGTGCAGCGACGACTGGTTCGACTACCATTCGCCCGAGTTCACCCCGAAGCCCTGGGTCGCCGGCATGGCCGAGCTGTTCGCGGAACTCCAGGGGCCAGCGGCGAGGGCGATTATGCAGGCGCGCCGGGACCGCGCGGTCATCGCCATCCACTACTCCCAGCCCTCGGTCCAGGCGGCCTGGATGATTGACTCGCGCGCCGACGGTGATACCTGGCCGCGCCGCTTCTCCTCCTACGAGGGCGTGCACTCCAGTCTCGCCCGCGTGCGCACGAGCTGGATGAAGCTGATCGAGGACCTGGGGTTCCAGTATGACTTCGTATCCTCGCAGCAGATCGTGGAGGGAGAGCTGGGCAAGCGCGGCTACCAGGTGCTGGTGCTGCCGGAGTCGCTCGCCATCGGCGACCAGGAGGCGAAGCAGATCGAGGCCTTTGCACGGCAGGGCGGAACCGTGATCGCGGACTTCCTGCCAGGGGTCTTCGACGAGCACTGCGGGCGCAGAGAAAGGGGCGCGCTGGATGATCTGTTCGGCGTGTCCCGCGCGGAGATGACCGGCATGATCGCCATTCCCGAGGCCAGCTTCGAAGCCGGGACCGAGCGCCCGATCCTGGCCGAGCCCAAGCTATCGCACGAGGGCGGGTCCGTCACCGTGTCGCCGCCGCCGATCCGGCAGTCAGTCGGAAAGGGGCGTGCCTGGTACCTCGACTATTCGCCCATCGAGTACGCCAAGTTGCGGCTGAGCGGTAAGGGCGGCTACTTCCGAGAGCTCCTCGGCGAAATCCTGAGCCAGGCCGGAGTAGCGCCAAACGTCGCGGTGACCATCGGCGGCAAGCCCCCGGTCGGCTGCGAGGTGATCACCTACCAGGGCGAGGGATGCCGCTACGTCGCCATCATGCGCAACCCCGAGTACGAGGTCAGCGATCTCGGCGAGATCGGCTACGGCGACAACTCGCGCTTCGAGCAGGGGGACAAGGTGACACTGCAGTTCAGCAGCCCCGTGCAGGCGCGCGAGCTGCTCTCGGGCCAGACCTTCGCGAAAACGCGCAAGCTCGACCTCACCCTGACCCCGTGGAAGCCGCTGGTGGTGGAGGTGAGGTAATCCCGCAGGTGGCGGGGCGAATGGGCAGTAGGTTCCGCTCTCCCCCGACCGACAGCTACTCGCCATACCTCGGGCGAACTCGTCTCTGCATCAACTCGGCGAACTGGGCCCAGGCCAACTTGTGCCCTCGCTTCTTGTCGGCCGGAGTCCATACTATCGCGCCTTTGCTGATCTTCAGGGTTCCCAACAAAACCCCATCACCCTCGACCCTGAATCGGATGTTCGCTCTCGCCAACGGCCGTTCCGGGATCTCGAACGTAACGTCATACGCCATTTGTGATCCCCCCTTCGCGGTCCGCGCACAGCCGGCGAGACGCTCCTGTCGAACTCCTGCCAACTGCGCTAGGCCAGCTTCGGATACCAATCCCCATCGAACTGGATGTATGCGTTTCCGCGCTCCAGGCTCATGCGAACCGCCTCGTTGACGGCCACGCCGATCAGGGCCTGGCGAGGGAGCGGGCGCTGGCCTGCCTCCCATTCGGCGAGACGGCGCGCGCGGTGGGCGAGGGCGGCGGCCTCGGACATCCCCTCGGTCTCGACGTGGAGCTGGTGGATATCGTGCAGCCAGCGGGAGATGCTCTCCAGGCCATAGCCCACGTACTCGACGTCGGCGCCCTCTTCCCAGCTATCGTAGTGCTTGAAGAAGTTGGGGTTGATCTGCTGGAAGCCCTCGTCATCCGTGAGGATGTGCAGGTTGCGGAACTTGTGGTCGGCCCAGTATTCCCCCTTGGTGCCGCTGATCTGGAGGCCCTGGTTGGTCATCGCCGAGTTCTTCTCCGAGCAGACCCAGGAGGTCTGGACCCAGAGCACCGAT